>Ga0307372_10001334_pt1 | contig 43423 bp, 42 predicted proteins | sample OX1MG_FD_202533 | JGI IMG/M metagenome (GOLD analysis project Ga0307372, IMG submission 202533) | Soil microbial communities from Risofladan, Vaasa, Finland - OX-1 | ecosystem: Environmental > Terrestrial > Soil > Coastal area > Acid sulfate soil | place: Finland: Risofladan, Vaasa | collected...
AGGCGAAAGCCGCGTTCGCCAAACTGGTGCCGGACGGGCCCGGGGTGACCTTGAAGCCGATGTTCGGCCAGCTGTCGGCATTCGTGAACGGCAACATGTTCTGCGGGCTCTTCGGTGAAGACCTGGTGGTGCGTCTCCCGGAGCCCGAAATCGCGAAGGTCAAGCAGCAGGGCGGCCGCGACTTCGAGCCCGTGGCCGGCCACCGGATGGGCGGTTACGTGATGGTGCCCGGGGACTGGCAGGCCAGGCCTGCGCCCGCCTCCACGCTCATCAAGCACGCGCTCGCGCTCACAGTCGCGATGCCGGCCAAAGCTCCCAAGAAGGCCACCGCCAAAAATCCCGCCATGCGACCCGCCAGGCGCTGAGGTGGCGCCCCTCCACGTTCGGGAATGGGGATCGGGCGACCGCCACGCCGTGCTCATCCACGGCCTCAGCGGATATTCGGCGACCTGGACCTGGTTGGCGCCGGAGCTGGTGATGCGGGGTTACCACGTGCTGGCCCCCGACCTGCGCGGGCACGGCGAGAGCCCTCGCGGTACGTATTCGATCCACGAGTGGACCGGCGACCTCGTGGAGAACCTCCCGCCCGCGCCGGAGCTCGCGGTCGGCCACTCCATGGGCGGCGCGCTGCTGCTGGCCGCGGTCCCACGGTTGAAGCCCGCGCGCGCCGTCTACGAGGATCCTGCCTGGGGACTGCCGGTCGACGCCGCGAGGAGCATCGTCGAGTTCGAGGCCCGCAAGCGCTTGACCGTCGAGGACATCGCGAGGGCCAATCCTCGCTGGCCGGCCGAGGTGCTGAGATCGCGGCAGGCGGGCCTCGCGATGTGGGATGAGAAGACCGCCGGCGCGTTCATCGGGCGCCAGGGCGATCTCACGCCGGCTGAGCCTCCGGCCGGCCCGTCGCTCGTCGTCCTGGCCGAAGGCAGCCCGTATGTGCCCGAGCCTGCAGCCGATCGACTTCGTTCGATGGGCTGGACCGTGGAGACGATCCCAGGCACGGGACACCACGTGCACATCGACGACCAAGCGGCCTTCCTGTCGACCGTCCTCGATTGGGTGGCCGGACCGAATCGCGCCGCCGGCGGCTAGCGGCGCCTTCCCTTCGGCTGGACCTTGGCGGGCTGGGCTTCCGGCTCGGCAGCGGCGGCCTCTTCGGCCTCCGGCTCCTGTGCCACCGGCTCCTCGACGGCCTGCTTGCCCATCGACACCTTGCCGCTGAAAGTCGCGCCGTCACGCACCTCTAGGCGCGTGACCCTCACGTCGCCGATCAGCGAGCCCGAGCTGCCGACCACGAGCTTCTGGCGGGCCGTGACCGGGCCTTTGACCTGGCCGCCGCCGTCGATCTCCACGTCCCCTGTCGCCTCGAGGGCGCCATCGACCGTGCCGACGATGCGCACGTCACCTTCGACGTAAAGGCGGCCGACCAGCCGGTCCTTGGGCCCCAGGACGACCGAGTTGTGCTGCCCGGAGGAGCCGTCCTCCACCGGGAGCGCGGCGGAGGCCCTAGTGGCCGGACGCCTGCTGCTCACCGTCTCCCATACGGACGTGGCCGTTGAGCGTGGCGCCATCCTCGATCTGGAGCCTCCGCACTACGATGTCGCCGCTGAGCTTGGCGTTCTTGCCCAGGGTGAGCTTGTCGCGCGCCGTCACGGCGCCCTCGACATGCCCCTTCAGCGTCACGTTCGCGCCCTCGAGCAGGGCCTTGACCGCGGCGCCCGCAGCGACGTCGATGTTGCCGGACACATGAAGCTCGCCTTCGGCCCGTCCGTCGACGTGGACCGAACCGTCATAGGTGAGCTTGCCTTCCAGGCTGTCGTTCGGGCCCATCGTGAACTTGCGCTGCCCGTCTCGCCTCGCCTCGCCGTTCTCTTCGGCCGAAGCTCCGGCGGAGCTCTCCGCCACCGCCTCTTGAACGTCCATGAAACTCAATCACCCCCGACTTTGATGAGTGCCCCGGCACCATGCGAACCAGGCGCTAAAGGTTAGAACAGATCGGCCGCGATTCAAGGACAGTAGGTTCAGCGTTCGGCTGGCAATCGGGTGTTGCCTGCTCATGAATCAGCGGTTGGCGGGGTTCACTCAGCCCTTTGCGGCAGCGCTTCCAGTGCTTTCGCGAAACCTCGCAAGGCACGTTCCACCAAGCCGTCATTCGCCGTGAGCGAGATCCGAAACCAGCCTGGAAGCTCGAACACGTTGCCGGGCATCACGAAGACATTGTCCTGTGCCTGGGTTCGACGCTCGCCGCCATGGCGCGCGCCGTCGCACCCGCCACGCTCACGCGAACTCGCCCAGCAAGCCTGTGGCAGCCAGGCCAGACGCTCGCGACGAGACCGTGACGTATGGCTCGTGGCCGTAGCCCTTCTCCATGAGAAACGGCTGCTCACGTACCGCGATGCGCCAGTCCTCAAGCTGGCTCTTGTGGCAGTCGATCGCGCGCAATTTCATCATCACCTCGTCGGAGCTGAGGTCGATCACGACATCGACGTGGTCCCAGGCGACCAGGGGCAACCCTTTCTCGCCGGTGAGACGAAACGCAGCCACGTAGAAGTCTTTCAGCTGCTCGTCGACGGCGATGTGATACAGCGCCGGACGCTCACCCTCGGTCATCGCCGCCACGGCCGCATCAGTGCAGGCTCCCATCGCGATGTGGTCGGGATGCCCATAACCGCCATCGGGCCCCCAGCCCGCCACGGCCCGCGGGCGCCGCCTCGTGATCTCCTCCCAGATGCGCTGGGTGATCTCCTGCTGGTTTGATGCGGGCACCCCGCCGTCGGGGTAATCCCACAGCTCGACACCGCCGATCCCCAGGGCGCCGGCCGCCTCCTCGAGCTCGGTGGCGCGGATCTCGGCAAGGTCCTCGCGCCTGGCGCCGATCGGCTTGCCGCTCCAGCCGGCCTCGCCATACGTGGCGCAGATGAGATGGACTGGGATCCCGGCGCGGGTGTGGCGGAGGATGAGGCCGCCGCACCCCATGGACTCGTCATCGGGGTGCGCCATCACCAAGAGAAGGCCTCCCGAAGGGCTCTCCATACAGGAGATCAGGGTATGCGGTCTTCGATCTCCCAGGCGTGGTCGAGCGCGTGCCATGCGGTGCGCCTGGCGGCGTAGGCCGCCGGCCACTTCGCCGCCGGATCTGGGTTGGCCAGCCCGTCGAGGATCGCATTGCGGAAAGCCCGCACGGCGGTCCTGTCCCTGCCGTCCGGCTGCTTGGGCCGCACGCCGATCGCCCTCGCGTACATCGCTTCGGCCCCGAGCACGTGGTCGAACATCGCGTCGCGGTCCCTACCCCCTCCGCGCGGGCCCTTGCGAAGAGAGGCGGGCGCTTTCGCCACCACCTGGTCGAGATACTTCCAGGAGGCTTCCAGGAGATCGCACATCCGCCGGGCCTCGGCCGGGGTCAACGTTCGCGACTCGTCCTTCGCGGGAATCCCCGGCGCGCCGAAATCGGTGGTCGCGTTTCCAACCTCGCGCTCGACCACCTCGAACCCGGTCGCAGTGGCCGGAAAGGCGACGTCGGCGAGCCTGGCGACGCGGGCGTAGCGCGGCCCGTAGGCGGCGAGGGCCTCGAGAGCCGCCTCCTCGCTTTTCGCCCCGCGGCACCAGCCCGGCCAGGCGGCCGCGCTGGCAAAAGCGCGCTTTGCCCCCTGCTCGATGAAGACGCGCGTTTTGGTGCCCAGAACGTCAGATTAACCCCTGCTCTCAGCCTCCTTCGCGGCGCTTGGCCTTCCGCCATGACGACGATGTTTCACGACGCGCAGAGGGAGCTTCAGGACCTCTTCGACACCCGGCGCCTCGCGGACCGCATCGAGGAGCGCCTCGTTCACGACTTCATCGACGAGCACGATGCCCGGTTCATCGCGGCCCGCGACATGTTCTTCCTCGCGACGGTCGACCCCGAAGGCAGGCCGAACTGCTCGTACAAAGGGGGCGACCCGGGCTTCGTGCGCGTGGTCGACGAGCGCACGCTTGCCTTTCCCAACTACGACGGAAACGGCATGTACCTGTCGATGGGAAACGCCCTCGCCACCAAAGAGGTGGGGATGCTCTTCATCGATTTCGAGCGGCGCAACCGAATGCGAGTCAACGGCTCGGCCGGCGTCGACCAGGACGATCCGCTGATGGCGGAGTACCCGCTAGCTCAATTCATCGTGCGCGTGACGGTGCGAGAGGTGTTCCCGAACTGTCCTCGCTACATCCACCGCTACAGCTGGTGGAGCGATCGAGGTTCGTCCCCAAAAAGACGGGGCGACCGCCCGTCCCGGACCGGAAGCTCTCGGATTGGGCGTGTGACGTCTTGCCCGACAACGACCCGGCCAGGTTGCCAGATCCCTCGGAGTAAGCCGGGTCGGGGTACGAGCGCCGAGACGGCGCCCGTACCTGGAGGACCCGGATCGTGGCTACTTCGTCGGCGACGGCGAGGCCGCGGCTGCGTTCTCCTGCGCCTCTCGAGCGGCGCTCTCGCCGGCCTCGTGGCTGGCGGCCTCGTTGGAGTGACCGCTGAACGCGCCGCCTGGACCTGACGGGTGGAACGTGCCGTTGTTCTCGGCAGCTTCCTGCGCCGCCGACTCACCCTTTTCGTGGGTCGGGTCTTCGTTTGACTTGAACCCGGGCGACGGCGACGCGGCGGTGTAGGCCGCGTTCGCTGCCGTGAGCGTGGATCTCGACATGGCGGTGGCGCCGAGCACCCCGCCGAAGACCATGGCCGCGGCTACGACGGACGCGAAAACGAGGGTACGTGTGGTGATCATGCGATGGAGTTTTCCGGGCCTACCTCAAAACGGGCTTGGAATCCGGTATGAGTTTTGAGGCGGGATTATTGTTACCCGCAGATTGAAGGTCATCGAACCGGCCACCGAGAAGGTCCTCGCCGAGCTCGAGGAAGCGAGCGTGGAGGATGCCGACCGCGCCGTGGCGCGCGCCAAGGCCGCCTACCCGGCCTGGAAGGCCGTGACGCCGAAGGACCGGGCCAACCTCCTGCGCCGCCTGGCCGCGGCCGTCGAGGCGAAGCACGAGGAACTGGCTCAGCTCGAAGCCCGCAACGCGGGCAAGCCGATCAGCGACGCCCGCGGCGAGGTCGGCATGGTGGTCGACGTCTTCAACTACTACGCCGGCGCGCCCGAACGATTGCTCGGCAGCACCATCCCGGTGGCGGGAGGGGTCGACATGACCTTCCGCGAGCCGATCGGCGTGGTCGGGCTGATCGTGCCCTGGAACTTCCCCATCGCAATCACGTCGTGGAAGGTCGGGCCGGCCCTGGCAGCAGGCAACACGATCGTGCTCAAGCCGGCCGCGCTGACGCCGATGACCGCCGTCGAGCTCGGCCGCATCGCGCTCGAGGCCGGCCTGCCCGAGGGCGTGCTCAACGTCGTGGTCGGCGCGGGACGCACGGTGGGCGAGCGATTGGTGCAGCACCCCGACGTCGCCAAGATCGCGTTCACAGGCTCGACCGAGGTCGGCCAGCGCATCGGCGCCCTGGCCGCGGCCAGTATCAAGCGAGTGACGCTGGAGCTGGGCGGCAAGTCGGCCAACATCGTGTTCGCCGACGCCGACCTGGAGAAGGCCGCGGCGTCTGCGCCCATGGCGGTGTTCGGCAACGCAGGGCAGGACTGCTGCGCCCGCTCCCGCATCCTCGTCGAGCACTCGGCGGTCGAGCGCTTCATGCACGCGCTCGAGACGGCGGTGAAGGCCGTGAGGGTGGGCGACCCGCTCGACGACAGGACCGAGATGGGCCCTTTGATCTCCGCCGACCACCGCGCCAAGGTCGCCTCCTACCTCGACGACGGCGCTCATGTGGCGTTTCGCGGAAGCGCGCCCAGCGGCGCAGGCTACTGGTTTGCCCCGACCGTGCTCTCTCCCGTCGCGCCGTCGGACCGCGCCGCCCGCGAGGAGATCTTCGGACCGATCGTCGCGGTCATTCCGTTCCGAGACGAGGAAGACGCGATCCGCATCGCCAACGACACCGTGTACGGGCTGTCGGGCTCCATCTGGACCTCCGATGCCGGCCGCGCGATGCGCGTCGCGCGCGCGCTGGAGACGGGGACGATATCGATCAACTCCAACAACTCGGTTCGCGTGACGACGCCATTTGGCGGGTTCAAGCAATCGGGCATCGGTCGCGAGCTCGGGCCTTTCGCGCTCGACCACTACACCGAGCTCAAAAACGTCTTCCTGTCCACGACCTGAGGCCAAAGTGGAGCGGGCGATGGGAATCGAACCCACGTAAACAGCTTGGAAGGCTGCCGCACTACCATTGTGCTACGCCCGCTTGTGGCCTCGCCTGGTGGCCCGTAGGAAACAACAGGCCAGCAATTAGAGTAGCTACGTGGCCCCGTCGTCTAGTGGCCTAGGACGCGGCCCTTTCAAGGCTGAGATCGCGGGTTCGAATCCCGCCGGGGCTACCAACTTCTTGCCCCACGACTTCGTGGACGCCCGACGCGGCGAACGGGCCGAGGCGATTCGATATGTAGGAAACGGGTTGGTGGGCGGCGAGGGTTTCGAACCCCCGACCTCCAGCATGTCAAGCTGGCGCTCTCCCAACTGAGCTAGCCGCCCGTCTGTTTTTGGGGGTCGCGCAATGGGCCCGAATGAACGACTTATTGTAGTTCCCGTGCCTCCTTACATCGGCCGGCCCATGCGCCGGGTCGAGGACGAGCGACTCATCACCGGGCGCGGCCGCTTCGCCGGTGACATCAAGCTCGACGGGCTGGCCCACGTCGCCTTCTGCCGCTCGACCCTGGCACACGCGCGGATCAGGGCCGTCGACCGGAGCGTGGCGGCGAGCATGCCCGGCGTGGTTGCGGTCTGGACCGCAGACGACCTCCCGGAGGTCGCGGCAGGCCTGAGCGACTTCGGACCGCCGGGTATCGAGCAGCGCGGCCGGCCCATCCTCAACCGCGACGAGGTGAACTACATCGGTGAGGCTTTCGCACTGGTGGTCGCCGAGACCGCCTACCAGGCCCAGGACGCCGCCGAGCAGGTGATCGCGGACCTTGATCCGCTGCTCGGCGTCGGCAATGTCGCGGCGGCGACCGCACCGGGCGCGGCCACGGTGCACGCCGACATGAAGAGCAACGTCGCGCAGACGTATTCGACGACGTACGGCGACATCAAGGTGGCGTTCGCTTCGGACAGCGTGACGGCCAAGATCAGGCTGACCACGGCTCGCGTTGCGGGCGCGGCCATAGAGCCGCGCACGGTCACGGCGACGCCTGATTCAGACACTGACGGCCTCAAGGTCTGGACCTCCACGCAGAACGTGTTCGGCGTCCGAGCCGCGATCGCGTCGGCGCTCGGACTCGAAGAAGGGAAGGTCCGCGTGCTGGCCGAGGACGTGGGCGGCGGGTTCGGCGCCAAGGGCAGTCCGTTTCCCGAAGAGGTGCTGACCGCGCTGGCCGCCTGGCGGCTCAAGCGGCCAGTGCGCTGGGTCGCGACGCGGAGCGAGGACGGGGCCACCACGGCACAAGGGCATGGGTCGGTCATCGAGCTCGAGCTGGCGTCCGACCGCGACGGCAAACTGCGCGGGCTGAGGGGCCGCCTGTTCCACGACGTGGGCGCCTACGCGGGATCGGCCACGGGCCAGCCCGGGATCATCATCTCGCACATGGTCTCGGCATACGTGCTGCCGGCCATGGACGTGGAGGCGCAGCTCGTCTACACGAATGCAGTGCCCGGCGGCTTCATCCGCGGGGGCGGCCGGCCCCTGGGCAACTACGGGATGGAGCGGGTCATGGACCAGCTGGCGCGCAAGCTCGGTATCGAGCCGGCCGAGCTTCGGCGCCGCAACTTCATCCAGCCGGAGCAGATCCCCTACACGACCGGCTTCCCGGCCGGCCGCAGCGGCATGGTGTACGACAGCGGCGACTATCCGCGCCTTCTGGCCGTGGCGCTGAAGCAGCTCGGCGACGTCGACCGGGCCGACACGGCGGACGGCCGGCTGGTGGGAGTCGGAATCGCGTGCTGCGTCGAATCGACTGGGTTCGGCCGGGGAGAGCCGGCCCGGCTGCGGCTCGACAAGGACGGCACGGCGCACCTTTACGTCGGGTCGACGCCGCAGGGACAGGGTCACGAGACGATGGCAGCCCAGGTCGCCGCGGACCGCCTGGGCTGGCCGGTCGACAAGATCAAGGTGACGGCTGGAGACACCAAGCAGGTCCCGTTCGCCCTGCTCACGGCGGGCAGCCGGAGCGCGGTGATGGTGGGCAACGCGGTCGCGAGAGCCGGGACTGCGATGCGCAAAGCGGTGCTCGAGCGCGCGGGCGAGGTGCTCGAGGCCGACGTGCAGGACCTGGTGCTGGAAGATGGCGTCATCGGCGTGCGAGGCGCGCCGTCGAAGAGCGTGCCCGCGACCGACGTCCTGCCCGAAGAAGGGCTTGAGGTTCTCGAGAGCTTCGACCCGGTGCGGCCGACGGCCTTCTCGAGCGGGTGCCACGCGGCAGTCGTCGCTGTCGACCCGGAGACCGGCCAGGTGGAGGTGCTGCGCTACGTGATCGCCCACGACGTCGGCCAGGCCATCAACACCATGCTGGTCGAGGGCCAGATGCAAGGCGGCTTCGCGCACGGGCTGGGGTACGCGCTCCACGAGGCCGCGATCTACGACGCGGACGGCGGATACCGCACAGCCAGCTTCCTCGACTACAGCATCGTGACCACGGGAGAGGTCACCGCCATCCCGGAGCTTGTGCACATCGAAACCCCCACCGACGCCAACCCCGAAGGCTTCAAGGGTGCGGGCGAGAGCGGGACGATCCCGGTCCCGGCCGCCATCTCGAGCGCGGTCGAGGACGCGCTGCGCCGTCGAAAGCCGGACGCGGTCATCGACAGCATCCCGATCACCTCCGACCGAATCGTCGACCTGCTGGGATCCTGACCCTGTCGACGGACCCTCAGGCGACGACGCCCCCGATCAACCCGGGAGGGGTTGACTGGCGCCGCAACCTGGCGGCCCTGTGGTTCGCGGAGTTCACGGCCATCTTCGGCTTCAGCTTCGCGTTTCCATTCCTCTCGATCTTCATCAACCAGGACCTTGGCGTGCACGACAACCAGGCCCTCTACCTCTGGACGGCGGCGGCTGCAAGCGCGTCCGGCCTCTCGATGGGGATCGCAAGCCCGATCTGGGGCGTGATGGGCGACCGATATGGGCGCAAGCCGATGCTCCTGCGCTCGATGATCGGGGGCGCTCTCACCGTCGGGCTGATCTACTTCGCCCGCACCCCCACGGAGCTCCTGGTGCTGCGTTTCCTGCAGGGGGCGACCAGCGGCACGGTCGCCGCCGCGACGGCCCTCGTCGCGGTTGAGACGCCACGCAATCGCGTCGGTTGGGCGCTCGGAGTTGTCACCTCGGCCGTCGCGATGGGCGGAGCCATCGGTCCGGTCGTCGGGGGCCTGGCCGCCTCGGTGTTCGGGCTGCGCCTTGTCTTTTTGGGCGGCGGCGTGCTGCTGCTCCTTTCGCTGATCCCCGTGATAGCGATCGTGCGCGAGAGCCCGATCGTGCGCCGGGGCGGGCCGGGGCTGGGGACGCTGGCCATGATCGGACAGGTCCCCGACTTGAAGAAAGCCCTCAGCGTGCTGGTCGGCGCGCAAGGGCTGATCAGCGTCGCGAACTCTGCAACCCAGCAGCTGGTCGTGCTGCGGCTCCTCACGATGACGAGCAGCGGCGTGACCACGATCACCGGGATCGGTTTCGGCCTCGCCGGCGTCGCGAGCAGCGGCGCTGCGGTCTTCTACACCGCGGTGACCAGGCGGCTGGGTTATGTGAAGACGACTGCGGTGGCCGCGGTGCTAGTGGCGGTGGCGGTCGCCCTGATCGGCGTTTCACCCTGGATCACCGTCGTGGTCATCGCGATTGGTCTCAACGGCCTCTTCAGCGGAGTGCTCATTCCCGCGACCGCGAGCATGATCGGCCTCGAAACGCCTCACGAAGCTCAGAGCACCGTGTTCGGGATCAACGCGAGCTCGGTCGCGTTCGGTTTCTTCCTCGGACCGCTGATCGGCGGCTCGGTGGCCGCGGCGACCTCCAACGTGTCTGCCGCCCTGGTCGTCGTTGCGGTCCTGGCGCTTGTCCTTGCCGTGCTGCTGTACACCGGGGCCCGCGAGCCGACGCGATGACGCGCTGGGCCTAACTGCCCAGCGCTTCCCGGATGCTCTTGAGGTGGCCCCGGGGATGCCTCAGGGCGGCGCTGGCCACCCAGGCCACCTCCTGCCGGCCGGCCCAGGCGAACTCCCGGGTCTGGTGAAGCTGCGGTTCGGTCAAGGAGCGGATGGCTTTCGATGTGCTTTTCGAGCCGCCTTTCAAGTCCTGGACCGTCTCGGCTCGCGGCCGGGTCGCCGCCCGACGGGCATGGTCGGCGTTGCGGGCGTTCAGCTCCTCGGGCGTCAGGGGGACAGAACGGCCGGCCAGGAACTCCTGGATCCAGGCGACCACCTGGGGGTTGCCCTCGGCGATGTGGTCGAAGACCACACCCACGGTGCGCTCCTCGGTGGGGCATGGCACGTTCGCTCGTCGGAGCACGATTCGGCCACCTCGATCACCTGGGCCATCATGGCGTCATACTCGTCGGCCAGTTGCGACGCGGCGCTCACACCCGTCAGGATATCCAGCCTCGTGTCCATCGTGCCGTCCCACAGATCACCTGACTTGCCGGCCCCGAAGCGGATTCTCGCGATCGCCGCGGTGGCCGTTTCCCTGGCGGCCTGCGGCTCCGATCAAACCGGCGGTGCGGCGACCTCCTTCGCCCCGGGCTGCAACAATGAGATCGTTACCTGCATGGAACAGAGGACCACGCCGCCGCCCACCGTCATCGACCAGGCCAAGAAGTACACCGCGACCGTGCACACCACGCGGGGCGACTTCGTGATCACGTTCGTCGACCCCAAGGTCGCTCCTCAGACGGTCAACAACTTCGTGTACCTGTCGCAGAACCACTTCTACAACGGCCTGACCTTCCACCGCGTCGTCCCCGGGTTCGTCGTGCAGGGCGGCGACCCGCTGGGCAACGGCACCGGCGGCCCCGCCTACAAGCTGCCGGACGAGTCCAACCCTTCGCAGTGGCCGCGCGGCACGGTGGGCATGGCGTCCAGCGCAGCCGGGGTCAGCGGCTCGCAGTTCTTCATCACGCTGGGTGACGCGCCTTTTCTCGCCAGCAACGGCGTGTACAACCACTTCGGCCAGATCACCTCGGGAATGGAGGTCGTCGACAAGATCCAGGTGGGCGACACCATGAGCTCGATCGACATCGCGGCCTCGTGAGGAGATCGCTCCTCACCGTACTCACCGTCGCCGCGTTCGCCGCGACGGCGTGCGGATACTCGGATCCATACGCAAGCACGGGGCCGGTCGCCAACGAGAGCCCGGGGGCCTCTTCCTCGCCGGTCGTATCCCCGGGGGCTGACGACTTCAACGCCGGCGCGGGCCTGCCCGTGATCACGCTCCCGGACGGCCTCAAGTTCATCGACCTCACGGTCGGCACCGGGGACGCTGCCAAGACGCTCGAGAACGTGACCGTGCAGTACACCGGCTGGCTATCGACCGGCGGCACGCCCTTCGACACGAGCCGGCAGCCGGGCCGCACCGCCTTCACGGTCCAGCTCGGCGTGGGACAGGTCATCCCGGGCTGGGACGAGGGCATCCCGGGGATGAAGATCGGAGGCAAGCGCAAGCTCATCATCCCGCCGGCGCTCGGTTACGGTACCCAGGGCCAGACCGACCCCAACACCGGCGCGGTGATCATCCCCGGCAACGCCACCCTGGTCTTCGACGTCGAGCTGATCGGCGTCGCGCCGGGACCGAGCCCCTCGCCCGTGCCGACCCCGACCCCGACCCCGTCGCCGAGCCCGTCGCCGACCCCGACCTAGAAGGCGCGCACGGCTGCGCTACGTGACGGTCAGCGTTCCCTTCATGCCCGAGGCCTCGTGCCCGGTCTGATCGCAGTAGAAGGGGTAGGTTCCGGCAGCGATGTTGTCGACCGTGAAGACGATGCTGTCGCCCGCCGAGATCAGATCGCTCCCGGCCACCCGGTTGTCGGAGCTGTCACTGATGATCATGTCGTGGGAGATCGTCCCTGCGTTGACGAGGTAGAACACGACCTTGCCGCTGGGAGCGCTGATGCTCGAAGGGCTGAAGCTGAACTCGGTCAGGGTCACCAAGATGGAACCGGCCGGCTGGCCTGAGGTCCCGCCACCGCCGCCGCACGCCGCCAGCACCGCGGCCGCCGTGGCGGCGACGGCAAGCGCTTTCATCGGAAAAGCGCCACACCGACGTAGAGGATCGTGAAGAGGAAGAACCAGACCACGTCCACGAAGTGCCAGTACAACGTGACCGCGGCCACGCCGACGTGATGCCGGGACGAGAACTGTCCCTTCGCGGCTCGATAAAGGATGAGCGACAGGAGCACGAGGCCCCCGAGCACGTGGGCACCGTGAAAGCCCGTCATGATGAAAAAGGCGCTGGCGAAGCTGTTGGCGGTGAGGCTCATTCCGCGCCCGAAGGCGGATATGAACTCGTAAAGCTGACCGAACTCGAAGGCGAGGCCCAGGAGGATGGTCGCGGTCCACAGGATGTAGAAGCGGCGCCGGTTGTCGCGCGCGAGCGCATCAGCCCCGAAGTGGCACGTGAAAGCGCTGGAGAACAGCACGATCGTGTTGATCACGGGAACCGGATACCAGTTGACGTAGAACTCGCTCGTGGTCGGAGGCGGGGGCGGCCACACGATGTGCGAGCCGTAGAGGTAGAAGTAAACGGCGAACAGGCTGCCGAAGAACATGACCTCCGACGCCAGGAAGATGTACATGCCGGTCATCCCGGGCTTGATCGCGGGGTACTGCGGCGTCTTTTCCGGGTGGATGCTGGCGACGGCCATCAGTGGTGAGCCTCGCCGTGTGTCTGGGGGCCGTCACTCGGAAACATCTGCATGTCCTCGATCAGGACCCAACCCACCACGCCCACGAGGAAGATCACCCCGCCGATCACCGCTAGGACGATGCGGGCGACGGATGGGAATGGAATCGCGCCAAGGGCGAGGAAGAGCAGGCCGAAGCAGATGATGAAAGGCGAGCTGCTGCTCGGGAACAGATGGATGCCCAGGTCGTGAGCCCGGGCGGCGAAATCCACCGTGTCGTCGACGAAAACCGGGAGCTCCATGTCGAATCGCGATGCAGCCGCCCGCGAGGGATCGGCGCTTCGCCACGCTTTGAAAGCCGCCGAGGCCATGGTGCTCGAGGGCCACAGCTTGTACCCGCAGTTGCGGCAGTGGTCGATAAACCTGGCCGTCCTCAGCCCGCAGCGCGGGCAATCGACAGCAAGGTCAGTGTTGGCCACGTCTACGTATCGAGGCTTGCTGGCTACCGCCACGTTCGGTTTTGGATTCTATCCGGTTGCTGAGGCGCCACGCCGGGCGCTCCTCCCGCCGCCGATATACTTCTTCGCCGTGACTGCACGCGAAGTTCCACGAACTCCGAGGCTACGCCGTGAGTTCGCGGGGACCCCGGTCATCGTTCGTGCGCCGCTCACCTTCGCGGGCCTGGTGCTCGCGGCGCTCCTTCTCAGCTCATGTGGGACTGGCGGCCTCTCCCCCATCTTCCCGACCCCGGTCTCCCCCAACGGACAGGACATCTACAACCTCTACATCGGGATCTCGGTCGTCGCGATCATCGTCTTCCTGGGAGTCGAGGCGTCGATCTTGTGGGTCGTGCTGAAATACCGGCGCTCTCGGCAACCGGTTGGTTATGTGCCGCCGCAGATCCACGGCCACAACGGGCTGGAGATCGCATGGACGCTGGCGCCGCTCGTCATCGTGCTGGTGATCGTGGGCTTCAGCTTCGCGGAGCTCCAGCGAGACTTCCAGCCCATCAACAACCCGGACATGACCATCGTCGTTTCGGCTCACCAGTTCGGCTGGGAGTACAGGTATCCGATGGACGGCATCGTGGTGCACCAGGAGGGGACCCTGGCGAGAAACGTCACGCCGTTCGTGGTCCCCACCAACACGCTCATCAAGCTGCAGTTCGACAGCACGGACGTGATCCACTCCTGGTGGGTGCCGGCGATCACAGGAAAGACCGATGCCGTTCCCGGCTACGACAACTTCTCGTGGATGAAGATCGACCAGCCGGGTACTTGGCGTGGCGAATGCGCCGAGCTTTGCGGTGCCGGGCACAGCACCATGCAGATCATCGTCCAAGCCATGAGCCAGAGCGATTTCGACCAGTGGGTCCAGCAGCAGGCGGCGGCGCAGCAGCCCTCGGCCAGCCCTTCGGCATCGCCGAGTTAGCATAGGAATCAGATGGCAGCCACCACCGTCCTGCCTCGCCCCAAGGCTTACGACGACACGTTCTTCAAGCCGATCAGCCTCTGGCTGACGACCACCGATCACAAGTTGATCGGGATCATGTACATGGTCACGGGCATCCTGAGCTTCGTGGTCGGCGGCATCTTCGCCCTGATCATCCGGTTGCAGCTCGCCCAGCCAAACCTGTCAGTGGTCAACGCGGAGACGTACAACCAGCTCATCTCCGCGCACGGAGTGACGATGATCTTCTTCTTCGTCACGATCTTCCTGACCGGGATCGCCAACTACATGGTCCCGGTCATGATCGGCGCGAGGGACATGGCATTCCCGCGCGTGAACCTGCTGGGCTTCTGGCTGGTGCCGGTCTCGATCATCCTGTACTACAGCGGCTTCTTCACTGGCGGTGCGCTCGACGCGGGCTGGACCGGCTACGCCCCGCTCACCGAGAAGGCATACCAGTCGCACAGCCTCGGGGTCGACTTCTGGGCGTTGAGCATCATCGTCTGGGCGATCAGCGGCATCATGGCCTCGACCAACTTCCTGACCACGATCATCGCGCTGCGCGCCCCGGGCATGAAGCTGACCCGGCTCCCACTGTTCGTGTGGGCGCAGATCTCGACCTCGATCCTTCTTCTCGTGGTCGGAGCACCGCTGGCCGCCGCGATGATCCTGGTCGAGTTCGACCGCCAGCTCGGGACCCAGTTCTTCACCACCCAGGGTCGGCCGGTGCTCTACCAGCACCTGTTCTGGTTCTTCGGTCACCCCGAGGTCTACATCATGATTCTGCCCGGGTTCGGGATGATCTCCGAGATCATCCCCGTCTTCGCGCGCAAGCCGATCTTCGGCTACATGTCGATGGTCGCCGCGCTGTTCGGCATCGTGTTCCTGTCGATGACCGTGTGGGCTCACCACATGTTCACGGTCGGCATGAACACTTACGTCGAAGGTTTCTTCATGTTGATGACGATGCTGATCGCCGTCCCGACCGGCATCAAGTTCTTCAACTGGATCGCGACCGCCTGGTGGGGATCGATCGAGTTCACGATCCCGATGAAGTTCGCGTTCGGCTTCCTCGCCACATTCCTCATCGGCGGGATCACCGGGGTCTACCTTGCCTCGGTCCCGGTCGACACCCAGCTCCACCAGTCCTACTACGTCGTGGCCCACCTCCACTACGTGCTGTTCGGCGGAAGCGTGTTCACGATCTTCGCCGGCATCTACTACTGGTTCCCGAAGATCACCGGGCGCATGCTCAACCGCAAGCTCGGCGAATGGAACTTCTGGACGCTGTTCATAGGCTTCAACGGCACGTTCTTGATCATGCACACCCTTGGGCTCGAGGGCATGCCGCGCCGTATCGCGACCTACACCAACACCGAGTGGGCGACGACCAACCTGATCATCACCATCTCGTCGTTCTTGATCGCGTTCTCAGTCCTGCTCTTCCTCATCAACGTGGTCCGCAGCTGGCGCCACGGCGAGATCGCAGGCGACGACCCCTGGCAGGCCAACACGCTCGAATGGGCGACCACCTCGCCGCCTCCGCCCTACAACTTCGAGCGCGTGCCGCCGGTGCGGAGCTTCATGCCGCTTCACGACCTGCGGGAATCTGGCGAGATGGTCGACAGCAGGCCGGAGCCTGCCCGAGCCTAACCCGCTCCGGTCGCGTCGTCCGGGTGTGGCCGGACCTCAAGGCCCGATTCCGGGGACCAACGTAGCAATCGGCGTTTTCCGCCGAAGCTGATGAAGCCGGCGCGCTCGACGTCGAATGCGAACAGGTGGTACGGCTCCGGCGGACGCCACGTGATGGCGGCGTCCACGGTGTCGGCGTACTGGACTCGGCGTTCCTGATTTGGCACATCGACCACTGACCCGTACATCTTCAGATCGCCGTGGACAGGCTCACGTTCGGTTTGCGGCGTGGCGACAGTCAGGCGCGGGTCTCGCAGGAGATCGAGCGCTTTTTTCGATCGCCACATCATGCCGAGCATGAGGTCGCCGTCGACGATGTAGGCCTCGCATGGGCTGATCCGAGGCCATCCATCAGCGCGAATGGTGCCGAGCAGCACGATGCTGGTGGCCTCGAGCCGCTGTGCCATGAAGGTCGCAAGCTCGGGCGCGGCGGCGGCGAACCCGGCCCAGCGAACTAGTGGTGAGCCTCTTTAGGTTCGGCAGGAGTCGCCGCGTCGGCGGCTTCCTCGGCGGCACGGTTGCGCGCATCGCCGCGCAGAACCCACCATCCAAGACCGACCACGCCGAGGCTGGCCACCAAGAACGTGATGCTCATCGCGAGCCACGCTGGCACCCATTCCCCGGCGAGGTAGATCACGTCTCAATTATCGCCGACGCACAACCTCCAGGCATAAACCGCCGCTAGGGTGTTAGCAGGGATACAGGATGTAGATGATCAACCTGATCGACCTCGTGATCGCAGCCGCCGTGGTGATCGGCCTGGCCAACGGGTACCGGCGCGGCTTCTGGCTGTCGCTGGCCCAGTACGTCGGGCTCACCATCGGCGTCGTGCTCGGCGCACTCGCGGCGGGTCCGGTGCTCAATTACCTTCAGATCGACAACCCGACCGCAAGGCCGTTGGGCGCCGTGCTGGTGCTCGTGATCGGGGGCAGTCTCGGTTCCAGCATCGGCTTTGCTGCAGGGGAACCCGTCCGTCGCGGCATCCTGCGGGCCGGGATCCACACCTCGACCGACTCCATCGCCGGCACGGCCCTGTCGGCGGTGGCGGTCATGGCGATGTGCTGGTTCCTAGGCTTGAGCTTCTCGAGGGGGCCGAGCCAGGAGATTGCGCAGCAGATCCAGAGGTCGGTCCTTCTTCGGACGATCGATTCGATGGGCATGAAGCCCCCTGTGTTCCTCGCCAGCGTCGAAGGGATCCTGGCCGGGGTCTCGTTTCCGTCCGCCTTTGCGGGCCTCGAGCCGACGCTACAAGCCCTTCCCGTCCCGACCTCCGTCGGCACGGCCGGAGTCAACCGCGTCGCCGAATCCGTCGTCAAAGTGTCCAGCTTCGGGTGTGGCGGGCTGGTCACCGGCAGCGGATTCCCCGTCGGCGTCGGGTACTTCGTCACCAACGCCCACGTTGTCTCAGGGACGAGCAACCACGTCATCATCACGCCCGGAGGTCGGGAGATGAAGGCTGCGGTGGTCTTCTTCGACCCCGAAAAGGACGTGGCCGTTCTGTACGTGCCGGAGTCCTCAGGCCCGGGACTCACATTCGGTCCGGCGCAGCGCGGCACTAAGGCCGCGGTCATCGGCTATCCAGGGGGTGGCCCGGAGAAGGTGGTGCCTGCCGTCGTCGACGCCACGATCGACGCGGAAGGCCGCGACATCTACAACGAAAACCTCGTGACCCGCCAGATCTACGTCATGCAGGCCGGCGTGCACCCCGGCAACTCGGGCGGGCCGCTGGTCGACCTACAGGGACGGGTGCTCGGAATCGTCTTCGCAACGTCGGCGGGTGACCCGAACCAGGCCTATGCGCTGACGGACGACGAGATCGCGACCGACATCCGCGACGCCCAGACGAGCACATCCCCGAGGGACACGAGCCAGTACGCCTGCGCGGCGTGACCCCACGGGAGCCGCACGCAGGCCCATCCCCCGGCGTCGCCGGGTAGGTTGGTTGCCTCAGTCCTTCTCCGGTTTGGCTTCTTCGATCAGCATCACCGGGATGCCGTCCACGATCGGATAGAGCACCTTGCACTGGGGACAGCGCAGCTGATCGGGCTCCTTGAGCTCCACCTTGGTGTGGCATTTGGGGCACGCCAGGATTTCGAGCAGTTCATGAGAGATCACCCGCGCATGTTAGTAAGGTTTCGCCAGTGATTCTGAGGCGGCTGTACCTGTACCTGGTCAGCGCCGCGGCGCTGGGCCTGTTCGCGTTCGGGCTGGCCCTCCTCGGGTCCACCGTCCTGCTCTTCCTCTTCAACGATCCATCGGCGCAGAGCAGCCGCACTTCGCTGGCCGGCTTCAGCGCGATGGTGCTGGTCGCGGGACCGGTGTGGGCCATCCACTTCTGGTTCGCGCGCCGCTTCGCGATGCGCGATCCCCATGACCGCGCGTCGGCCATCCGCCGCCTCTACGTGTATTGGGCAAGCTTGGGGGGGGCCATCGGTGCCCTGGTCGCGCTGGCGATCACTGCGGGCGACCTGCTCCGTCCGCTCATCGATTCCTGTCCCGTCACCGACGTCACGCAGCTCAATAAAGGTGGAGCTTCCGCCTTTGGCTCATGTCCGGCGAACCAGAGCTGGCTGACGACCTCGCAGGCCGGATGGATCGCAGTCGTCTTCCTGGTGATCTGGGCCTTCCATTTCTGGACCGCAGCGCAGGATCGCGCTGCGGTCGGGGAGACCGGGGCGTCGGCGACCCTGCGGCGCTGGTACATGTACATCGCCCTCCTCGTCGGGATGCTCGTGATGCTCAGCGGCGCGAGCAGCCTCATCGACGTCGTCTGGCTCAAAGCCGTGAACAGTCCGCTCGGGGTCAACGTGTACATCGGGGATGCGGCCGGCCTGCTCATCGCCGGCCTGTTGCTTTGGGGCTTCCATGCGCGCACCATCGCTCGAAATCACCTCGCCGACGACCGCCACTCCACGCTTCGAGCGCTGCAGGGTTTCATCGCGGTCGCGGTTGCGATCGGCACTGCGTTGTTCGGAGCGAGCCAGATCCTCTACTACGCTCTGGCGCGGGTGCTGGGCGTCAGCAGCCCCGGCGGGGTCAACGCCAACGACATCCTCGGCGCCTTGGCAGCGCCCGCATCGGCGCTGCTCGTGTACGGCATCGCGTGGGTCCTCATCCGCCGCCGGTTGGCGCGCGACGCTGGTACCCAGGAGGCGGACCGCCAGGCGGGCATCCGCCGGCTGTACACCAACCTGGCGGCTCTGGTCTCGCTCGGCGCATGGTCGGTCGGCGCGGCCGGCCTCTTGTGGGTGGTGGCGGAGCAGATCGAGGCGCCGATCATCGGGGTCGGCGCGGCGAGCTGGAAGGACCCGGCCAGCCTGTGGGGCACGCTGCTGCTGGTCGGGGCAGGCGTGTGGATCGCGCACTGGCGACAGGCCCCGTGGGCGGCCGACCGCCAATCGCTCAGCCGCCGCCTGTACGTCTGGGCCGCCCTGCTCGCCAGCGTCCTGGCGGTGCTGGGCGGCGGCGTGGGCATGCTCAACTCGCTGCTCCAGCAGCTGTTCAGCGCTCATCCCACTCTCAAAGACACATCCAACCTCGACTTCGGCCACTACCTCGCGGTCATCGTGGTCGCGGCCGGCGTCGCGGTTTACCATTGGCGCGTCTTGCGGGCGGACGCCGCCGCCCGCCCCCCCAGGCCGGCCATCGCCCCTCGGGCGGAGGCGCCCCCACCTCTTCGGACATCCGAGCCCGGCCCGGCCGCTGTGCCGGCGCCTGTCGCAACCGAGGATCAGCGTTCCCGCCACTACACGCTGGTCGTTTCGGATGCCACCGACGATGACGTGCACCAGGCCCTCGCCGGACTCCCACCGCAGGCGAGCTACAAGCTGACGCCAAGCGAGCCGCCCGTTGACGGACGCTGAATCGCAGGCTTTCCTCGACCTCGTCGACTGGCGGCGCCGGGTGGGTGATCTCTACCGCATCACCGGCCCGGATGCGGTCGGGCGGTTCCGAGCCTCGCGCGATCACCTGTTCCGGACGCACCCTCAGTCGCCGGTCGAGCCGGACGAGCGCGCATCGTTCGGGGGCTTGCACTACTTTGCTCACGATCCCGCCTTCCGTGTCGGCGCCCGCTTCAAGCCTGGCGACGGGACCGAGATCGAGATCGAGACAGGCGGCGACGACGGGGCGGTGCGCTATCGGCGGGCGGGACTGCTCACGTTTCACCTCGGAGGTGAAGCGTGCCGCCTCACCGTCCTCAGCCTGGTCCAGTACGCCGGCGGCCTCTTCGTGCCGTTTCGCGACGCCACCTCGGGGCGCGAGACGTACGGCGGCGGCCGCTACCTGTTCGATACCGCCAAGGACACCGACGGCCTGGTCCTCGAGATCACGCCGGGATCACTCGAGCTGACCATCGACTTCAACTACGCGTACAACGCGTCCTGCGCCTACAGCTCGCGCTGGGCATGCCCGCTCGCCCCGCCGGAGAACCGCCTGCGGGTCCCCGTGCGTGCTGGCGAGAGGGTCTACAAAGACGTTCCCTAGGCGACCTGGCTTCCTCGGACGAGCTTGATCAGCTCGCCCGCGAGGGCGATCGATTCCGGGTTCGGCTGCGTCATGTTGCTCAAGGTGAAGCCGCCAAAGCCCGCGTCCAGGTACGGCCGCAGCGTCTCGGCAGCCTTGACAGGAGTGGCAACCGAAACCATCGAGCGGCGCTGTTCGGGGACGCGCTCGACCGCGGCCGCCGCGTCCTTCTCGTTCGCGACCAGGACGATGTTCATCCCGATGGTCAGCATCACCGTCGACGGGTCGCGTCCTTCCGCCTCGCAGTGCTGCTCGAAGATGCCCTTCTTTCGCTTCAGGTCTTCGAGCGGGCCGCCGAACCAGTGGCCGATGTCGCCGTGGCGCGCGAGCAGTCGCAGCGTGCGCTTCTCGCCTCCGCCGCCGACCAGGATCTTGGGACCGCCGGGCTGGACCGGCCGCGGCACATTCAGGGCTCGGTCGATGCGGTAGTGCTTGCCCTCGAATGACGGGCGGTCCTCGGTGAACATGAGCTTGATGATGGTCAGGGCTTCGTCGAGGCGGTCCATCCGCTGTCCGATGGGCGGGAACTCGATGCCGTAACCGACGGCCTCCGAGTCGTTCCACGCCGCCCCGATGCCCATCATCGCGCGCCCGCCCGAGATGACGTCCAGCGTGGTGACCGTCTTGGCCAGCACCGCCGGGTTGCGATAGACCACGCCGGTGACCAGGGTGCCGAGCTTGACACGGCTCGTCTGTGTCGCCAGCGCGGCGAGGGTGGGGTACGCCTCGAGCATCGGGTCGGTCTCGGGCCCCACGCCTCGGATCTGATAGAAGTGGTCCATCACGGTGACGAGGTCGAAGCCCGCCGCCTCGGCGGCCCTCGCATTTTCCGCGACCCGCTGGAACAGGCGGTCATCGGGGACTCCGGGAAACGTGAAGTTGGGCATGTGGTATCCGAAAAATGCAGCCATATCGAAGACAACACGTCCGCACCCGCCACTAATTCCGTAACCCGTTCGCGCCGGCGCGCGTTGGCCTCGGCATGAAATGGAGCACGCTCGTGTGGCTGGCCGCGGCGCTCGTCGCCCTGCTCTTCGGGACCGTGCTCGTCTTTCAGGCTTTCGACCGCAACTCCAACTCGGCGAGCGACACCATCCGGCCGTTCGTGATCACGATGGCCCCGGTCTGGGCGGTAGCGTTGGCCACCGCGAGAGTGCTGCTCCGACGCCCACCGCCCTGAACTCGCCGTCCGCACCTCAACCGGCCGGTATAGATAGAATTTGTCGATTCGGCCGTGGCCATAGACGAATCGCGTAACGGCAAGGCAAGCGGGATCCAGCTCGTGCAGGTCGAGGGGTTCCTGGAGGTGGCCAGGCGCGGCAGCGTCAGCCGGGCCGCCGAGGCCCTGTTCATCACCCAGCCCACCCTCACCGCGCGCCTGCACGGGTTGGAGCGGGAGCTTGGGGCGGCCCTGTTCTTGCGCACGTCGCACGGTATGCGCCTCACGGATGCGGGAAGGGCCTGGGTCCCTTTCGCGGAGCGCGCCCTGCGCGCCCTGGTCGAGGGCCGCGACGCGCTGGAGCAGGTGATGACCGCTTCAGCCGGCCACCTCATGATCGCCGCAGCGCCGGCTGTGAGCACTTACGTGCTCCCCGAGCTCCTCGAGCGCTTCGTCGCGGAGCATCCCAGGGTCGAGGTTTCGGTGCGCACCGGGCACTCCGAGGACGTGGTCGACCTGGTCCTGCGCGACGAGGTCCAGATCGGCCTGGGACGCGCGATCCGGCATCCCGACATCGAGCTGACGCCCTTCCACACCGAGGAGCTCGTTTTGGTCTGCGCCCCGGACCACCCGTTCACGAAACGCGAGGAAGTCCCAATGTCCGACGTGGCCGCGCAGAAGCTGATCATGTTCGACCGGACGTCGAGCTATTACGAGATCACGCAGGGAGCGTTCATCTCGGCGGGCGTGAAACCGCGTGGACTCATGGAGCTCGACTCGATCGAAGCGGCCAAGAAGATGGTCGAGCGCGGGCTGGGGGTGGCGCTTCTGCCCGGGAGTGCGGTGGCCCGCGAGGTTACGGGAGGGACGCTGTGCGTGGTCAAGATGAAAGACGCCCCGCCGATGCACAACACGATCGTCGCGTATCGGCGGCGTGACGCCGGCAAGCCGGAAGGCATCGTCGCCGCCTTCCTCACTCTCCTGGAAAAGCGGGTCTGACCAGGCGGAAACGCACCGGCCGTTCCCGAATTCACATCGATTTTTCCGATGGGTTGTATCAAATCAATTAATTGGATTTATATCGACCGCCTTGTTAACTTGGGCTCATGGATGGTCACGACCGATCGCAAGAGCTGGAGACCGAGCCCTCGGCCCATGAGTGCGAGTGCCCCGAACCCTGCAACTGCGACCACGAGAACGAGTAGTAGTCACCTCGGGCGCGTCGCCCGATCGAGAACCTGATCTAAGGAGGCCCGGAATGGACCTTGTCTCGACGCCCCTTCTCCCGGAGGGGTTCAAAGTCCCGGCGTCGCGAAACGAGGAGCCGAGCAAGCGGCTGCGGCGGCTGCTCGCCACCAAGCCATATGTCTTCGGCCCCGGCGTGTACGACCCCATGGGGGCCGAGCTGGTCATGTACCACGGCTTCGACGCCGTCTACTTCAGCGGCTACTCCTTCGCCGTCGGTCACCTCGGCACCACCGACATGGACCTCTACTCCTCGGTCGAGATCGCGGACGGCGCCCGCCGTACGGTGAGCGCGCTGCGCAAGTTCCAGCTCACCATGGCGATGGGAGACCCGGAGAAAGGCTCTCCGCCGGTCCACCTCGAAATCCCGCCGGTGGTCGTCGACATGGACGCCGGCTACGGAAACCTTTTCAACGTCCAGCGGACGGTCGACCTTTATGTTCGCGCCGGAGTCGCCGCAGCCCACCTGGAGGACCAGGTCATGCCCAAGCGCTGCGGGCACATTGCCGGCAAAGCGCTCATCTCGGCCGACGAGTACGTGGGCAAGTTGAAGATGATGCGCAACGCGGCGGACGACCTTGGGCACCAGGACTTTCTCATCATCGCGCGCACCGACGGCGTGTCGGCGACCGAGGCGCCCGAGTCAAAACGCGGGATCGAGCTGGCCATCGATCGCGGGCTGCGCTACATGGACAGCGGTGTGCCCGACCTTCTATGGTGCGAGTTCCCCACCGCCGAGCGCGGGCCGTCGGAGAGGTTCTTCACCGAGATCCGCAAGCGGTATCCGAAGGCGCGATTTGCATTCAACTACTCGTCGTCCTTCAAGTGGTTCAACGAGAAGGACCCGATCACGTGGGATGAGCTGGGCCAGCAGGGCGTCGGTTTCATCTTCATCACGCTGGCGCTGCAGCACGCGGCCGGCCACGGGATATCCATGCTCCTCGAGGGACTGAAGAACAACAAAGAAGAGGGTTACATGGCCCTGCAGCGGCAGGAATGGGCGCCCGGCGCCGACATCCCGACCCGGTCTCACCACCTGTTCACGGGGGTGCCCTATCACCAGCATGTCGGTCATGAGTACGGCGCGTCGCGGCTGAGCGAGGATCTGGGACAGGAGCTCGAGATCTCGAAGGTGGTCTGAGCCCGCCCTCTCGGTAGACTCACTCGAAGAGAGGCGGGGTTTCAGTGCTCCTTTTTCCGTTCCGCTATGCGTGGTGGTTGCTCACGAGCGTCCGGCGCTCGCTGGCCACTCCGCCTGACGTCGTCGAGTTCCTGATCGAAGAGAGCCTCCCGGCTCTGCCCGATCCCCCGCGCCCGTTGTGGCAGCGTTTCACCTCGCGGCCACGTCTGAGCATCAAAGAGCTCGGCGAGCGGTTCGAGGCGATCGGGCGCGACTCTCGCATCAAAGGAGTCGTGTTGCACCTTCGACCCGTCGGGATGCCGATGGCCTCACTGCAAGACCTGCGAGAGCTGGTGGCCACGCTGCGCAAGTCGGGCAAGCGCGTGGTCGCGTGGGCGCCCTACTACACCACCGGCACCTACTACCTCGCATGCGCCTGCGACGAGATCCTGCTCATGCCGGTCGGCGCCATCCAGCCGCTCGGAATCGCGACCACCGCGATGTTCCTCGCCGACGGGCTGGCGTGGCTTGGCGTCAAAGCGGACTTCGTGGCGATCTCTCCATACAAGACGGCGGCCGACACGCTGACACGGTCGACCATGTCCGAGGCGTACCGCGACCAGGTGACCTGGCTGCTCGACTCCCATTACGGCGAGCTGGTGGCGGCGATCGCCGAGAGCCGGCAGGTCGACGAGAAGGGTGCCAGGGGGATCATCGACGGGTCTCCGTACGGCGATGAGGCGGCTTCGGCACAGCACGTCGTGGACGGCATCGTCCCCGAGGAGGAGATCGCCGCCCACCTCGGCCGGGGTGGCGCCAAGCCGGTGGCCATCGGGACCTGGGAGAGAGCACGCCGCGCGATGCGCGCGCCGGCGCCGATGCTGGGCCGGGGCAGGTACGTGGCGCTGATCCGCATCGAAGGCACGATCGTCGACGGCCGCTCGAGCCGCACGCCCATCCAGCCGCCCGTGGAGATACCGTTGCTGGGCGACGAGCGCGCAGGCGATCTCACCGTGGTACAGGTTGCGCGCCAGGTGGCTGCGGACAAGCGCGCTGCAGCGGCGGTGCTCTACGTGAACTCGCGCGGAGGCTCGGCCACGGCGTCCGAGGCGATGCGCCAGGCGCTCGCCCAGGTGGCGGCACGCAAGCCGCTCGTGGTAGTCATGGGACCGGTCGCCGGCTCAGGCGGCTACTGGGTCGCCACGCCCGGCTCGTGGATCGTCTCGCGGCCGGGCACGCTGACCGGGTCGATCGGGGTGCTGACCGGCAAGCTCGTGACGGGGGCAATGTGGGCCAAGCTGCTGCTCAACCGAGAGACCATCGCGTTCGGCGACCACGTCACGCTCGAGACCGACGAGCGCCCGTACTCCGATGAGCAGCGGGCGATGGTGAGGCGCGAGGTCGAGCGCATCTACGGCCTGTTCGTGGACGTGGTGTCCAGGGCTCGGAAGATGACCACCGACGAGGTGCAGCACATCGCGGCGGGCCGGGTCTGGACTGGACGGCAGGCCTTCGAGCGCAAGCTGGTCGACGAGATGGGCGGCCTGGACGCCGGCGTTCGCAGGGCCCGTTCCCTGGCCGGGCTCCCCGATTCGGCTACCGTCCGCGAGGCGCGGCCTCCGAAGCGGGCCATCCCACCCCTGGCGGCGGCCGCTGCCGGGGGGTGGCTGGGCTATGCGCTCGAAGGCATTTCCATGTTGAGCCGCGCCCCCGCCCTGGCGGTGATGTACTACCTGCCGGCCGGGCCAGCTTAGGCCTCGAGCGAGTCAGGAGTCCAGCGCCGGGAACCTCCAGGGCTGGCGCTCCCGCACGATCTGGTACACAGCCTCGACCACGCTCTCCCGGTTGGGCTTGGTGAAGTAGTCTCCGTCCGGGCCGTACGCCGGGCGGTTGGGCGAGGCCGGCAGGGTACGCGGCGCAGCGTCGAGGTGCCACCACCCTTTCTGCGCCTCGAGGATCTGCTGCAGCATGAAGGCCGACGCCCCGCCCGGCACGTCTTCGTCGAGGCACACCAGCGCGTGCGTCTTCTCGACCGACCGCACGATCGAGTGGCCGAGGTCGAACGGGTTCAAAGTCTGCACGTCGATGACCTCGCATGACACGCCAAGGCTCTCGAGCGCTTTCGCCGCGTCAAGCGCGACGGCGCAGCAGGCGCCATACGTCACTACCGTCGCATCGGTCCCCTCGCGGAGGACCTCCGGGACGCCGAGCGGGACGGTGAACTCGCCGATGTTGTCCGGCACACGCTCTTTGAGCCGGTAGCCGTTGAGCACCTCGATCACCATGCCCGGGTTGTCGCCACGGAACAGCGTGTTGTAGAAGCCGGCGGCCTGGGTCATGTTGCGAGGCACCGCGATGTAGATGCCCTGCAGCGCATTGAGCAGGACCGACATCGGAGAGCCCGAGTGCCAGATGCCGACCAGACGGTGGCCCTTGGTCCTGATCACGACGGGCGCCTTCTGCCCGCCGACCGAGCGCCAGTGCAGCGTCGCGAGGTCGTCGGACGCCGTCTGCAGCGCGTACAAAAAGTAGTCGAGGTACTGGATGTCGCAAATGGGACGAAGCCCGCGCATCGCGGCGCCGATCGCCTGTCCGAGGATGGTCGCCTCGCGTATGCCCGTGTCGGTCAGGCGGAGGTCGCCATACCTGGCCTGAAGTCCTTCGAAGACCAGGTTCACGTCGCCCAGGCGACCGACGTCCTCGCCGATCACGAAGATGCGTGGGTCGCGTGCAAAGTTGGCGTCGAAATTGCGGAGGAGGACCTGGCGGCCGTCGACCAGCGGCGACCTGTCGGTGTACACAGCCGCCACCGCCGGCACCTTCAGCGGTGATTCATCGGAGCGGCTGTAGAGGTGCGAGTTGTAGCGCTCGTGGTTCTGCCGCCTGTACTCCTCGACGAACCGCGCGAGCTCGGTCCGCGCCGGCGTCTCGATGCCGCGCAGCTGGTGCAGCGCGCGGGCGGTCGTGGACATCACGAGCGAACGCGTCACTTTGCCGGCGTCCTCCAGCTCGCTCCTGAGGCCGGCCATCTCCGGCATGTCAGCGCTTTTGAGGATCGCCACGGCGCGATCCCGCTCGGCCCGGATCGGGTTTTGAAACGCCTCCCACGCGAGGTCGCGCGCGGCCTCGACCGCCTCTTTGTCGGCCGCCTCCCAACCTTCGAGCTGGGACTCGCTCGCGATGCCGGACTCGATGATCCAGTCCCGCATGCGGGTCACGCAGTCGTACTCGCTCTCGAAGCGCAGGCGTTCCTTCGTCTTGTAGCGTTCGTGGCTGCCGCTGGTCGAATGGCCCTGCGGCTGGGTCATCTCGGTGACGTGGAAGAGCGCGGGCTTCTGCTCGCGCCGGACCTTTTCGATCCCGGTCGCGTAGGTCTCGACGAGCGCCTGGTAGTCCCAGCCGCGCACGACGTGGATGTCGATCCCGGGCCGGTCGTCGGGCGTGAAGCCGCGGAGCACGTCCGAGATGGACGCTTTGGTGGTCTCGGCGGTGATCGGGACGCTGATCCCATACCCGTCGTCCCAGACCGACATCGCCATCGGAACCTGCAGCACGCCCGCCGCGTTGATCGACTCCCAGAACAGACCCTCGCTGGTGGCGGCATCCCCGATCGTGCCGAAGGCGACCTCGTCGCCCTTGACGGAGAAGCCGTCCTGGGCCGTCTTGAGCTGCGGGTTCTCGCGATAGAGCTTGGAGGCGTAGGCGAGGCCGACCAGTCGAGGCATCCAGCCTGCGATGTTGGAGACGTCGGCGCTAGAGTTCGGCATGTCGACGGACCTGGTGAAAGCTCCGCCCTCGTCCAGGAATCGGGTGGCGAAATGGTTGCCCATCTGCCGGCCGCCCGAGGCGGGGTCCGCGTCAAGGCTTGCGTTGCCGTAGAGCTGGGCGAAGAAGTCGCGCACGTTGGACATGCGCGTCGCCCACATGAAGGTCTGATCGCGGTAGTAGCCGGCACGCCAGTCGCCGGGGCGGAAGGTTTTCGCCATGGCGAGCTGGGCGACCTCTTTGCCGTCGCCGAAGATGCCGAACGTGGCATTCCCGCGGAGCACCTCGGCGCGCCCGATGATGCTGGCGCGGCGGCTGCTGTACGCCAGTCGATAGTCGGCGACTATCGATTGCGCGGTCAGGGAGAACTTGGTGTTGCGGAGCGCTTTCGCCAGGTCGGAGAACCTCCCCTACGCCTTTGGAGTCGCCGCCGGAACGGCAAGCCTACGTTATCACGCACCGCGCGGAATTCCGCTTCGGCGGGTACGCGGTGCCGGCGATGCGCTGCTAGCCCGAGCTCCCGGCCTGGCGCTTTAAGCTCTCGGAGGCGCCCTCGCGGATCGCGCCGGAGCGGCTTGCCTGTAGCGCCATCTTCATCTGGGCGTAGGCCTCAGCGACATCGCCGCGCCTCTCCAGGATCTCGGCATAGATCCCGTGGCACTGGAGCAGCCTCTCCTGGGCCCCCAGCTGCCCGAAGCCGAGGATGGCGACCTCGAACTCCCGGTCCGTGGCCTCCGCGTCGCCCAGGCGGTCGGCTATGCGGCCAAGCCAGACGTGGGCCTGCGCGACGGACGAGGCTTCGTTAAGGCTCATCGCGAGCTTGAGCGCTTCCTGGGCGTAAGCGCTCGCCTGGTCCACTTCGCCCTGGTCGAGGCACAGCTCGCACAGGCTCAGCAGCACCAGGCTGCGCCCTGCGCCGAGCTCCGATTCGGGTGACAGCTCGTGCGAACGTTCGAGGTGCTGCCGAGCGGCGGCGACCTCGCCGCGCGCCTTCAAGAGCAGTCCGAGTGCGTTTTCCGAGCGGGCCAGCGAGACCCGATCACGCAGGATCTCGAGTAGGGCCACCGAGCGCATCGCGTACCTGGCGGCGGTGTCGACCTGCCCCAGGGCGTGGTACGCGCGGCCCAGCCCGCTGTAAGTCGCCGACAGCCGCTTGAGGTCGAACAGCGGGCCCGAGGCTTCGATGGCGGACTCGTACATCTCGATCGCCTTGTCCCAGTCCTGGTTTGCCAAATGGGCGGTCGCGAGGATTCCGAGGAGTCGCGCTTCAGTCGGCAGCGGGACCGGGTTCAGCGACCGGCACACCTCGAGCGCCCTTTCCGCCAGCAGAAGGGCATCGGGTCGCTGTGTCATGTAGGCCAGGGTTGCTTGCGCCCCGAGGCACTCGGCCAGCATCACACCGTCGTTGATGGCTTCGAAATGGGCCCGCGCGTCCGCGAGCAGGGCGACGCCTCGCTCGGGCTGGGCGAGCTGCAGGTGGGCCATGGCCAGCAAGTACCGGATCCTCCCCAACCTGTAGGCGGACGTCCCAAGCTCCAACAGCGATGCCCCGAGCTCGACCGCGTCGGGGTAGCGGCCCTCGGCGACCATAGCCTCCAGCTCGGCCAGCTTGGCCTGGGTCTCGTCAGCTCCGCCGGCGGGATCCGCGAGGAAGAACTCGACCGGCTTGCCCGTGCGCTGGGCGATGTGCTCGAGCGTGGGGAGCGATGGTCGGGTCCGGCCCGTCTCGATCAGGTAGATCGCGGGTGCCGTGACGCGGCCCTTGCCCACCTGGGCCAGGCTGAGGCCGGCCTCGTGCCTGGCCTGCTTGACCGAGCCTGGGCGTAGGGCGACTCCAGGGAGGCGGCGGCGGTGCGCCTGCGGGTGACCGGATTCTGCATCTGGAACGTTCCTGACCCCAGCCACGGGGCAACACTCTAGCGGAAACAGTCACCACTGAAGTAGGCGACAACCACCAAGCTTGTCGGAACCCGGTAGGTGACAACCACCAAGCCTGGTCAGAACCCGGTGCGGTGATGCAAACCAGGGCTGAATGCTGGACTTAATGGGGCTGTTAAGTTACCTTGGCCGTCGCAGGTCGCGGTCAACGTGCTTCCCGCCGCGGCCTGCGCTCCCCTCCCCTTCCCGGGTGCCGGGAACAGGCCGGGACGCGCTGCCCCCGCCTATGGCTGGGCCGCCGGGTACGTCCCGAACAACCTGATCTCTGCGCTGGCCTCTTCCAGGTCGTTCAACGCCGCCTCGGCCGAATCAACGCTGCCATTGACGGCGAAGTCGAGGTAGAAGCGGTACTCGAACGGCCGGCCTTGCATCGGCCGGCTGTCGAGACGGGTGAGGTTGATGTCTCGCCGCGCGAAGCAGTCGAGCGCCTGGGCAAGGCTGCCCGGACGGTGGGCCGCCACGAAGGCGAGCGAGCACTTGGCCGGGCCGGTCGCGGCGGCGGGGCGTGACGCCTCTCCACGCTCGACCACGATGAAGCGTGTCCGGTTCCCGGAGTCGTCCTGGATCCCTTCGGCCAGCACGTACAGCCCGTAGCGCGCGGCCGCCGACCGGCTGGCAATGGCCGCGGTGCCGGGCTCGCGGCGCTCCGCGACGGCACGGGCCGCCCCGGCAGTGTCGTAGTACGCGACAGAGCGGATCTGTCGCGAGTGCAGGTAGCGGTCGCACTGCGCCAGGGCCTGCGGATGGGACAGTGCGCGCTCGACCGGGCCCGGCCAGCCGAGAAGGCAGTGGCGAACGGGCTGCACGTGCTCGCGCACGATGCGCAGGCCGGGCGTCTCCCAGAAGAGATCGGAGACCTCCTGCACCACGCCGGCCGTCGTGTTCTCGACGGGAAGCACGGCCGCATCGGCGGCCCCGACGGTGAGCGCCTCAAAGGTCAGCCGGAACGTCGCGAAGCCGACCGCCTGAGCCCCTTCGAACAGGGCAGCGACCGCTTCGTCCGAGTAGGCACCGGGCTCCCCCTGGTAGGCGACCTTTGGCCCCACGAAATCCGAGGCTTCGCCGTGATTTCGTGGGGACCCCTGTGTCTTCATCCGACGTCAGCCGAAAATGAGGTGGCGCAGCGTGTCGGCGACGTGGTTGTGGTCGTGCAGCTGGTCGGTCACGGGCGGATGCCCGTTGCCCTCGTGGCCGTTGCCGCTTGATTCCGCGGCCGCAACGATCTTGCGCAGGTCTTCGTCCGTCACCTCTTTCTTGGTGTCCGCGACCGCGAGGAAACGCTGCCACGCGGCCTCTACCTTGCCTTCGGGGAGGGTGATGCCGAGCCGGTCGAGGCGGTGGTGGAACGCGTGCCGGCCCGAACGCGCGGTGAGCACGATGCGCGAGTCGGACAGGCCGACATCCTCCGGCTTCATGATCTCGTAGTTCAGCCGGTCCTTCAGCACGCCGTCCTGGTGAATGCCCGACGCATGCGCGAAGGCGTTCGCGCCGACGACCGCCTTGTTCGGCTGAACCGGCGTGCCGGTCAGCTCGGCGACCAGCCGCGAAGTGCGGGTGATCTCCTGCGTCTCGACGCCGCACTCCAGGCCAAGCTTGGCCTGCCGCACTCGGAGCAGCATCACCACCTCTTCGAGCGAGGTGTTGCCGGCTCGTTCGCCGATCCCGTTGATCGTGCATTCGACCCGACGCGCGCCCGCCGACAGCGCCGCGAGCGTGTTGGCCACAGCCAGCCCCAGGTCGTTGTGACAGTGCACCGAGAACAGGGCCTTCTCGCTGCCACGCGCCTCGGTGATGGCGCGCCGGACGATCTCGCCGAACTCCCACGGCAGGCAGTAACCGGTCGTGTCCGGGATGTTGATGACGTTGGCTCCCGCGGCGATCATCGTCTCGACGGTCTCGACCAGGTAGTCGATGTCGGCGCGTCCCGCGTCCTCAGGCGAGTACTGGACGTCGTCGCACAGCGAGCGCGCGTACGCGACCATCTCGGCGCCCTTCTTCAGGACCTGCTCCCTGGTCATGCCCAGCTTGCGGTCGATGTGAACGTCTGAGACCGACAGCACGATATGGATCTGGGGCTTCTCCGCCTCTTTGATCGCTCCCCATACGGCGTCGATGTCCTCGCGCACCGCGCGGGCCAGCGCGGTCACGCTCGCGCCCCGGATCTCTCTGGCGATGCGGCGGCAGGCTTCGAAGTCACCAGGCGATGAGATCGGGAACCCGGCCTCGATGACGTCCACCCCGAGCTTCTCCAACTGCCGCGCGATACGGAGCTTGGAGTTGGCGTCAAGGTGAAAGCCGGGCGACTGCTCGCCATCGCGCAGAGTGGTGTCGAAGATGAATACTCGGTCCGGGTTCGACTCGCTCATTTCTCTACAGGCTCCAACCAGGTCATCATCGAGCGAAGCTCGCGCCCGACCTTCTCGACGGGGTGCTCGGCGTCCTTGCGGCGCATGGTCATGAATCCTTCCCTCCCGTTCGAGTTCTCGTCCAGCCAGCGCTCCGCGAAGGTGCCGTCCTGGATCTCGTGCAGCACCTGTCGCATCTGCTCGCGCACGTGCGAGTCGATCACTCGAGGGCCCGAAACGTAATCCCCGTACTCCGCAGTGTCGGAGACCGAGTAGCGCATGAACCCAAGCCCGCCGCGGTACATCAGGTCGACGATGAGCTTGAGCTCGTGTAGGACCTCGAAGTACGCGACCTCGGGCTGGTAGCCGGCCTCGACCAGCGTCTCGAAACCGGTCTTCACCAGCGAGCTGACGCCGCCGCAAAGCACAGCCTGCTCGCCGAACAGGTCTGTCTCCGTCTCTTCCTTGAACGAGGTCTCGAGGATCCCGGCACGGCCGGCGCCCAACGATCGCGCATAGGCGAGCGTGCGCTGCCACGCGCGGCCGGTCGAGTCCTGGTGCACCGCGATCAGCGCCGGGACGCCCTGGCCCTGGACGTAGGTGCTGCGCACGAGGTGACCGGGGCCCTTGGGCGCGATCATCGCGACGTCGATGTCCTGTTCAGGTTTGATCTGCGCGAAGTGGATCGAGAAGCCGTGGGCGAACAGGAGCAGAGTGCCCGGCTGCAGGTTCTTCTCGATCGACTCTCGAAAGAGCTTGCCCTGTCCGGCGTCGGGCGTCAGCACCATCACGACGGTCGCCTCCGATACCGCTTCCGGCACCGGCACCGCCCGCAGGCCGTCCTCTTCCACGCGTGCGATGGACTTGCTGCCGGGATAGAGCCCGACGCGGACGTCCTCGCCGCTGTCGCGCAGGTTCAACGCGTGAGCGCGGCCCTGGCTGCCGTAACCGATCACCGCCACGGGCTCGCCCAGGCTGGGTGGGCAGTCGCGGTCGTAATGGATCTTCATGCGGTCCTCCTCAAGACGACGGGACCTGAGCGGACCACGTCGACGATTCCATGCCGGGTCAACTCGTTGACGAAGTCCCCGACGTCCTTGCCTTCTCCCGCGAACTCGACCGTCGTTCCGTCCGGGCCGCTGTCCAGGACACGCGCGCCACGCTGCAACAGACCGTCGACCTCCCCGGCGGAGACCCTGGCCACCACGAGCTCACGGCTGTGCACCTCGTGGCCGGTGAGGTCGTGGACCTCGAGCACCTCGACGAGGCGGTCGAGCTGCTTTCGCACCTGGTCCACCTCGGCGTGGCCGGCGTCGATCGTCAGGGTCATCACCGAGCGGCCCGCTTGCTTGCTCGGACCCACCGAGATGGAGCGCACGTGAAAGCCGCGGCGCCGGATGAGCCCCGAAACCTTGCTCAGGGTGTTGGAGCCGTCCTCGACTAGGACGGAAAGCACCCGGATCCTCGATTCGGCGTGGGCTGCCGCCGGTGCCTGTTGCTGGCTGGCGATCGTGGTCATTTGTCGGGTGCCTCCCAGAAGTCGTTCAAGCCCTTGCCCAGCGGGACGATCGGGTACACGTTCGCCTCGGGGTCGATACGGAAGTCGATGAGGAACGGGCCCTTGGTGCGCTCGGCGGCGTCCATCGCGGGCGCCACGTCGGCGAGCCGGTCGACGCGGACCGCAGGCAGCCCATAAGCCTCGGCGAGCTTCACGAAGTCCGGCATGTGGGTCAGGTCGACCTGGGATCGCACGCCGCCGTAGAAGTCGTCCTGGAACTGGCGGACCATGCCGAGCGACGAGTTGTTGAGAATGACGATCTTGACGTCGAGCTGGTGCTCGGCCGCGACCGAAAGCTCTTGCGCGGTCATGACGAAGCCGCCTTCACCGGCGACGCACCACACGGGCAGCTCGGGCCTGCCGAACTTGGCGCCGATGGCCGCGGGGAGGGCGAAGCCCATGGTCCCGGCGCCGCCCGAGTTGATGAACAGGCCCGGACGGTCATAGTTCCACCAGAGGGCGGCCCAGATCTGGTTCTGGCCGACGTCGGCGACCACGATCGCCTCACTTCGGCATCGCCTGTACATGTCGATCAAAACGTCCTGCGGCTGCAGGTGCCCGTTGGAACGCGTGAACCGGAGCGGGTGCTCCTCGCGCCAGGCATCGATCTGCGCCAGCCACTGGCCACGGCCGGCGTCGACCGGCCCGACGTGCGGGATCATCGCCTCGATGGCGTTGCGGGCATCGGCCACCAGCTCGATGTGAGAGCGGACGTTCTTGCCCATCTCCGACCCGTCGATGTCCACGTGGATGAAGGTCTTGACCTTCGGGGCGAAGTCGGCGAGTCGCGCGGTGACCCGGTCGTCGACCCGCATGCCGACCATCATCAGCACGTCGGCGTTCTGCACCGCCTTGATGTTCCACCCCGTGCCCATGAAACCTGTCATGTGCAGCGAGAGCGGGTGCTGAACCGGAAAGGCGCCGATGCCCAGAAGGGTCGTACCCACCGGGGCGCCAGCCTTCTCCGCGAGCTGCATGAGCTCTCGCTCGGCGTGGCTCAGCAGCACGCCGTGACCGGCCAGGATGACCGGGCGCTCGGCGGCCGAGAGCGCCTTCGCCGCCTTCTCCGCGTCAGCCAGGTCGACGTGGCCGTTCAGCCGGTAACCGGGGATCTCGAGGCGCTCGGGGGTGACGCGCTGGGCATCGGCCTGCTGCACGTCCTTGCAGATGTCGATCAGGACTGGCCCCGGCCGCCCGGTGGTCGCGATGTGGAACGCCTCATGGATGACGCGCGGCAGCTGGTCGATGCTCGTGACCAGGTAGCTGTGCTTGGTCACCGAGCTCGTGGCGCCGATCACGTCGGACTCCTGGAACGCGTCGCGCCCGACCTGAGTGCTGTTGACCTGGCCGGTGATGGCGACCATGGGCACCGAGTCCATGTAAGCGGTGCAGAGCCCGGTGACCAGGTTCAGCGCGCCCGGGCCAGAGGTGGCGAAGACGACGCCCGGCTTGCCGCAGGCACGCGCGTATCCGTCGGCCATGTGGGCCGCCCCCTGCTCGTGGCGGACCAGGATGTGCCGCAGCTTCGGATGCTCGGGCAGGTGCTGGTAGATGGGCAGGTTGGCGCCGCCGGGGTAGCCGAATATGAATTCGACTCCCTCGCGCTCCAGCGCTTCCAGCACCATGTCGGCTCCGGTCAATTCAGGACTCCTCAACTATCTTGAAAAATGAAGAAGCCCCCTACCTCTCGGTCGGGGGCTTTTGCGATCTACTCGGTGGTGTCTGTTAGTTCGCGCGCGCCCCCGTCGGGAGAATGCCAAGAAGGCCAAGGAGGCCAAGGAGCGCTACCAGGCCGCGGGCGGGCTGTGCCATCTGTTTGTGCATATTAGCGAGCAGGACCGCCTCGGGAGTTGTTTCCCAGCCACAAATTCTTGGCCACAAGCTTTGGGTAAAGTTGGCGTCCCGATGGAAAAGAAGGCGCGAACGCTCGCCCAGAAGCTCTGGGACGCGCATGTCGTCCGTACCGCCCCGGGGGAGCCGGACCTGCTCTTCGTCGACCTGCACCTGGTCCACGAGGTCACCTCGCCCCAGGCTTTCGAAGGCCTCAAGCTTGCCGGTCGGCGGGTGCGGCGGCCCGACCTGACCGTGGCCACCATGGACCACAACGTCCCTACGCGCGGCGGCTTGCGGGCGGCCGACGATCTCTCCCGCAAGCAGATGGAGGTGCTGGCCGAGAACTGCCGGCGCGAGGGCATCCCGCTCCACCAGATCGGCAGCCGTCGGCAGGGGATCGTCCATGTGATCGGGCCGGAGCTGGGCCTGACCCAACCCGGGATGCTCATCGTCTGCGGCGACTCGCATACGTCGACCCACGGCGCTTTCGGCGCCCTGGCCTTCGGCATAGGCACGTCCGAGGTCGAGCTCGTGCTCGCCACGCAGTGCCTGCCCCAGAACCGGCTGGGCGATCTATCGGTGACGGTCGAGGGCGAGCTGCCTATCGGCGTCACGGCCAAGGACATAGTGCTCGGAGTGATCGGCAAGACCGGGATCTCGGAGGGCCAGGGGCATCTGGTCGAGTACCGCGGCCCTGCCATCCGCAACCTGAGCATGGAAGGTCGCATGACGGTCTGCAACATGTCGATCGAATGGGGCGCGAAGGCCGGCATGGTGGCGCCGGACGAGACGACGTTCGCATACGTGGAGGGGCGGCCCCACGCACCACGCGGCGCGGCCTGGGAGGCGGCGCTCGACTACTGGCGGTCGCTGTCGACCGACGAAGGGGCGCCCTTCGGCGCCGACATCTCGATCGACGCGTCGCACCTCGAGCCGCACGTCACGTGGGGCACCAATCCCGGCCAGGTGGTTGCCATCACCGGCCGAGTTCCGGCGCCTCGATCGGACACTGACGAACGCGCCCTCAAGTACATGGACCTCAAGCCGGGCATGGCGCTGGCCGACATCGCGATCGACCGCGTGTTCATCGGCTCGTGCACCAACGCACGCCTGGAAGACCTGCGCGCGGCCGCCCGGGTGGTCGAGGGCAAGCACGTGCACCCGCAAGTGCGGGCCATGGTGGTGCCGGGTTCGACCTCGGTGAAGCGCGCAGCCGAGGACGAGGGGCTCGACCTCGTGTTCAAGGCTGCCGGCTTCGAGTGGCGAAACGCCGGGTGCTCGATGTGCCTCGGCATGAACCCGGACATCCTGGCGCCCGGCGAGCGATGCGCGTCGACCTCGAACCGGAACTTCGAGGGGCGCCAGGGTTCTGGCGGCCGCACGCACCTGATGAGCCCTCCCATGGCGGCCGCGGCCGCCGTCACCGGCCACCTCGTCGATGTGCGGGAGCTCCTGTAGGCCGTCATGGAACCGGTGACCCGAGTCTCGGGCCGGATGGCGCCGCTCGACCGGGCGGACGTCGACACCGACCAGATCATCCCGAAGCAGTTCCTCAAGCGCATCGAGCGCACGGGTTATGGGCCATTCCTTTTCTTCGACTGGCGCGCCGGGGGTGATTTCGTGCTGGACAATCCGGAGCACGCCGGCGCCTCGGTGCTGGTGACGGGCGGGAACTTCGGGTGCGGTTCGTCGCGCGAGCACGCCCCGTGGGCGTTGCGCGACTTCGGGTTCAAGGCGATCATCGCCCCGAGCTTCGCCGACATCTTCCGCGCCAACTGCTTCAAGACGGGTTTGCTGGCGGTGACGCTGCCCGAGAGCCAGGTGCGACATCTCATCGACCTGGCGGCAGAGGATCCGGCCGCCGAGGTGACAGTCGACCTGCAGGCGCAGCAGGTCCGCGGCGAGGGGTTCGCATATCGGTTCGAGATCGACCCCTTCTCGCGCGATTGCCTGCTGGGCGGGCTGGACGAGATCGGGTTGGTCGAACGGCACGATTCAGAGATCGCGAGCTACGAGTCCAGGCGGGCTGCCTGGCTGCCCGCCGTCAAATAACGGTCAAGTCCAGCGGGTTGAGACCGGTCACGGCTTGAGCATCGCCCCTTCGGAGGCGCTCCCGACGAGCATCGCGTAGCGGGCGAGCACGCCCCGCCTGTAGTGTGGCTCCGGCGGCGACCAACCCTTCATGCGGGCCGCAATGTCGATTCCGTCCACCGCCAGCCGGCGAGTCTCCACGTCGATGTCGATGACGTCGCCGTCATGGAGCGCGGCAAGCGGCCCGCCCGCGGCCGCCTCGGGCGCCACGTGGCCGACCATGAGCCCACTTGTCGCCCCCGAAAACCGACCGTCGGTGACCATCGCGACGGACTCACCCAGGCCCTCGCCGACGATCGCCGCCGTCACCTGGAGCATCTCCCGCATGCCTGGCCCGCCCTTCGGCCCTTCATACCGGATGACGACCACGTCGCCCGGCTTGATCCGACCCGCGTAGACGGCCGCGAACGCGTCCTCCTCGCGGTTGAAGACCCGGGCCGGTCCACGATGCGACACCGTCGTGTGCTGCGTGATCTTGACCACGGCCCCTTCCGGGGCCAGGTTCCCGCGCAGGATCACCAGGCCGCCCTCGGCCCGCAGGGGGTGCGAAAGGGGTGCGACGACCTCTTGACCCACCGTCTCGGTCACCGCCTCGCACTCCTCGCCGAGCGAGCGGCCGGTCACCGTGATGGCGTCTCCGTCGACGTACCCGCCGTCGAGCAATCGCTGCGTCAGCAAAGCGATCCCGCCCGCTCGGTGCAGCTCGACAGCCGCAAACCGCCCGCCCGGCTTGAGGTCGCACAGAAGCGGGGTGCGCCGGCTGATGCGGTCGATGTCGTCGATCGCCAGCTCGACGCCGACCTCGCGCGCCAGGGCCAGGAGGTGCAGGACCGCGTTGGTGGAGCCGCCGCTCGCGGCCACCGCGGCGATCGCGTTGTCGAAGGCACGCCGGGTGAGGATCTTCGAGGGGCGCAGGTCCTGCTCGAGAAGGTTCATCGCGACGGGCCCCAGCGCCTGGGCGGCGCGGTGCTTCGCAGGGTCGGTCGCGGGTATCGAGTTGAACCCCACCGGCGAGAGGCCGATCACCTCCATGACCATCGACATCGTGTTGGCCGTGTACTGTCCGCCGCACGCACCGGCCCCCGGACAGGCCACCGCCTCGAGCTCGGCCAGGTCCGCGTCGCTGATCTTCCCCGCGGCGGCGGCGCCGATCGCCTCGTAAACGTCTCCGACCGCGACCTGGCGTCCCCGGAAAGTGCCCGGCATGATCGAGCCGCCGTACAAGACCATGCCCGGGCGGTCGAGGCGCGCGAGCGCAATGGCCGAGGCGGGGATCGTCTTGTCGCATGCGCAAAGGCAGCACATGGCATCGAACATGTGGCCTCGCGCGACGAGCTCGATCGAATCCGCGATGACCTCGCGGCTCACGAGCGACGTCTTCATGCCTTCGGTGCCCATCGTGATGCCGTCGGAGATGGCGATGGTGTTGAACTCCATCGGGTTCGCGCCGGCGCCGCGGATGCCTGACTTCAGCGGTGTCGCGAGCTCGCGAAGCCCGAAGTTGCAGGGCATGGTCTCGGACCAGCAGTTGGACACGCCGACGAAGGGCTTGTCGATGTCGGCGGCGGTCAGCCCGATGGCATGTAGGAAGGACCGCGCTGCCGCCCGGTCACGGCCCTGGTAAAGGGCCCGGCTGGGCAGATCGAATGGTGCCATTTCCGGAAAAGCTTATGCGAACCGCGTGCCGCGATCGCCCTTCGTGGTGGCGTTCTCCGAGTTTTCTCAGCGGTTTCCAAGGCCGAGCGGATAAGCTGTCGCGCTATCAAAACCCAGACCGGTCCTAAGCCTGCGACCAGGCCGGCACGTCGGCTTTTGAGCTCAGGACGGGTCGCAGCCACAGCCATGGGTGTCGCGCTGGGCGTCGTCGTGATCGCCTTCAGCCATCCCGCAAGCATCTGGGCGTCGCTGCAGCACGTGAACCCTCTCTCCGTCCTCGCCGCGCTCCTCCTCAACATCCCGGTGGTCGGGCTCCGAGCGCTGCGCGCCGGCGTGGTGATCGCCCATCTCGGTCACCGAATCCCATTCGGAAGCCAGCTGCGAACCCAGCTCATCGGCACGACCACCAGCAGCCTCACCCCGGCTGCAAGCGGTGACTACATGCGGGCGTACATCTGGCGCAGGGACCACGGCGTTCCCCTGCGCGTCGGCGCCGCAGTGGTGACGTTCGAGCGCGTTTTCAGTCTTGGCTTGATGCTCGTTGTTGCAGTGCTGCTCATCACGCTGCCGCGCCACGGCACCATCGGCTGGTTGGGAGTCGGCGTGGGTCTCGGCGCTGCAACGATCGCCCCCGTGGTTTTCGAACAGATCCCACCCGGCCTTGAGCGGTGGGTCCTCACGAAGGTGACGCGGGGTCCTTTGAGCCGCTTCGCGGAAGGGGCCCTCGAGGTCGTGGACAATTTCCGGCGCCTGCTTCGCTCGCCCACCCTCCTGGCCCAGGCGTCGGGGCTGACGCTCGCCGTCTTCGTCCTCAGTGGGGTCCAGCTCTGGCTGCTGCTGGACGGGCTCGATCATCGCGTGCCGATGACCCAGGCGGTCGCGGCTTACGCCGCGTCGCAGGCCGTGGGAATCCTGTCCACGCTGCCTTTTGGAATCGGCACCACCGATGCGGTGGTGGTGGGCGTCCTTGCGGGATACGGCGTGAATCTTGCCATCGCGGCCACCGTCGCGCTGCTGTTGCGCGCCGTGGCCACCATCCCGCAAGCTCTGGGGGGGATGATCGCCTACGCCACCCTCGAAAGCCACGACAGCGTCATGGCCTCGGGTGAGGCGGCCACCGGGGCCGGCCCAGAGTGAAGAAAATGCGAAAGGCCGGCACCCGGGTCGTCGTCACCGGCGGCGCCGGGTTCATCGGATCTCACACGGTCGAGCAGCTCGTGGCGGCCGGGGCGAGGGTGCTGGTCATCGACGATTACAGCCACGCGTGCGGCGAGCAGCCGCCTTCCGGGGTGGAGACCCTGACGGCCGACTGCGGCTCCACCGAAGCGGCTTCGGCGATCGACGTGTTCCGGCCCGATGCCGTGCTGCACCTCGCGTCCAAGGGAGGGGTGCAGAAGGCCGCCCGCGACCCGGGAGCTCATGTCAAGGCAAGCCTGGCCAGCACTGTCGCGCTGTTCGACGCTGCGGTGAGGGCCGGCGCCCACAGTGTGGTGACCGCGTCCTCCGGCGGAACGATCTATGGCGATGCGGCGAGCCTGCCGGCACGCGAGACGTCCGCGCCGGCGCCGCTATCGGCATACGGGGCGGCGAAGCGGGCGGAGGAGGTCTACCTGGCGACCTTCGGCCGCCGCTTCGGCGTAAGGACCGTCGCGCTGCGGTACGGGAATGTGTACGGCCCGCGACAGGACGGGACGGGCGAGGCGGGCGTGGTGGCGATCACTTGCAACCGTCTTTTGAGTGGAGACGCGCCACGCGTGTTCGGCGACGGCGATCAGACACGCGATTTCACATATGTCGGTGACATCGCCGCCGCCAACGTCGCGGCCCTGTTCGGAAGACGTTCAGGCGAGGTGAACATCGGGACGGCGCGCGAAACGCGAATCAACGAGATCGTCGAGCGACTCGTGGCCGAATCGGCGCAGTCGCAGGCAACCGAATTCCTGCCCGCGCGAGAGTTCGAGGTCAGACGGGTCTGCCTCGACGTGAGTCGAGCACAAGCCTGGTTTGCATGGGCGCCGCGCGTCCAGGTCGGCCAGGGCCTCGCGCTCACGTGGTCGTGGTTCGCCGCCCGGCATCGGGAGTCGCTCATTGATTAGGATGGAACCAGAGTGAGGGTCATCGTTTTCGGCGCCGATGGATACCTGGGCTGGCCGACGGCGATGCATCTCTCGGCCCGCGGCCACGAGGTCATCGCCGCTGACAACCTGATCCGGCGGCGATGGGACCGGGTTTGCGGCACCGAGTCGCTGGTCCCCATCGCGAGCATGAGTCGTCGCGTCGAACGCTGGAAGTCGGTGACCGGACGCGAGATCCTGTGGCAGCACCTCGACCTCTGCGAGCTGCCTGACGTCACCTCGATCATCGCCGAGCACCGGCCTGACGCCGTCGTCCATTTCGCCGAGCAGCGCTCAGCGCCTTACTCGATGATCAGCGCCCACACCGCAGTGGAGACGCAAATGAACAACGTGGTGGGCACCCTCAATCTCCTCTTCGCGCTGCGCGAATCAGCGCCGGAGTGCCACCTCGTCAAGCTCGGCACAATGGGCGAGTACGGCACGCCGAACATCGACATCGAAGAAGGGTTCATCGAGATCGAGCACAACGGCCGCAAGGACCGTTTGCCTTATCCCAAGCAGCCGGGCTCCTTCTACCACCTGTCGAAGGTCCACGACAGCCACAACATTATGTTCACCTGCCGTACGTGGGGCCTGACCGCAACCGACCTCAACCAGGGCGTCGTCTACGGATCGGGCACGCCGGAGACCGACCTGCACCCGGAGCTTCGCACCCGCTTCGACTACGACGACATCTGGGGCACCGTGCTCAACCGGTTCTGCGCTCAGGCTGCGGCCGGGCACGCGCTGACCGTCTACGGCAAGGGCGGGCAGACGCGCGGCTTCCTGGACATTCGCGACACCGTGCGCTGCATCGAGATTGCCATGCTCAATCCGGCGGCCAAAGGCGAGTTCAGGGTCTTCAACCAGTTCACCGAGCAGTTCAGCGTGTCCGAGCTGGCGGAAAGGGTTCACGCGGCACGGAAAGCTCATGGGCTCGAAACGCGAATCGAGCATCTTCCCAACCCGCGCACCGAGTTGGAGAACCACTACTACAACGCTCGCCACCAGCACCTCCTGGACCTCGGCCTCATTCCTCACCGCCTCGAGGACTCGCTGATCGATCGAGTCATCGGCATGGTCGAGCGCTACAAGAAGCGCATCAAGCCCGAGCTCTTCGACCCTCGCGTCGACTGGCGACTCGGAGGCCGCGGCAATTTCGGGACGCTCACGAAGCGGCGCCGGAAGGCGAGCGTCAGGCCGTCCACGACCTCAAGCGTCTGAACCGCGAAAGCGGATCTGCACCAGCTCCTTCGTCGCGCGAAGAATCGGGATCAGACGTCCACCGGATCGGCGGCCCATTTTTCGCGGATGGTGGGGAACCCCGACCTGGACGAACCGGCCACCGTGGCCGCGCACCTTCCAGTACAGCTCGGCGTTGATCAGCGCGCTCCGCGAGTGCAGCGTGAAGCGCCGCAGCATGTCGGTCCGAACAACTTTGAGGGCGCAGTTGACATCCTTCACGGGAATGCGAAACGTCATCAGGACGAGGCGGTTGAACACCCCGCTGATCAGCGACCGAAAAGCGGGGTCTTCGCGGGTCAAACGCCAGCCCGCGACCAGCTCCGCGTCTTTCAGGTGCGGGACCAGGAGCTCGAGGTCGGCGACATCGAGCTGGCCGTCGGCGTCTGTGAAAGCGCTGTACTCGAGGTCTGTGGCGCGAAGTCCGTCGCCGACGGCGGCCCCATAGCCCTGCATGCTTTCGTGACGGATCACGAGCAGCTCCATGCCGAGCTCGCCGGCCAGCGAGCGGGCGAGCTCTCCCGTCCCGTCCGTCGACCCGTCGTCGACGATGACCACGTTGAAACGCGAAGCGATGCGCGGGAGCACCTCTTTGATGTGAGGCAGAAGCCAGACGATGTTCTCACGCTCGTTGTGCGCCGGCATGACCAGGCTCAATCCGCTCAACCGGCTGTTTGAAGTTGACAAGCATCGAACATCGTAAGGAAGCCGGGCAGCGCAGACGGTTCCCGCCCGCCCGCATCGCCGCATTCGCACTCATCGTCATCGCGGCGACCGCGTACTCGTGGGTGTCTCTGTACCGTCACGACCACTTCGCGAGCAACGCGTTCGACCTCGCGATCCAGGACCAGACGGTCTG
>Ga0307372_10001336_pt1 | contig 43282 bp, 43 predicted proteins | sample OX1MG_FD_202533 | JGI IMG/M metagenome (GOLD analysis project Ga0307372, IMG submission 202533) | Soil microbial communities from Risofladan, Vaasa, Finland - OX-1 | ecosystem: Environmental > Terrestrial > Soil > Coastal area > Acid sulfate soil | place: Finland: Risofladan, Vaasa | collected...
CTGTCTGCGGCCGTGGGTGCGCACCGTTTCGTCTGGGATCTGCGCTACGCGCTTCCCCAGGCACTGCAGCATGATGATCAACCCGCCGGCGGACTGTGGGTAGTGCCCGGCAGATACAAGCTGGTGCTGTCGGTGAACGGCAAAACCTATGAGCAGACGCTCACGGTGTTGAAGGACCCGCGCACACACATCTCCAGTTTCAGCCTGGAGCACCAGCTCAAGTTCGCGCAGCAAATCGAGTCAACGCGTGTGCAGGTGGCTGAGGCCAGCCATAGCATTACCTCACTGACCAAGCAGCTACAGCTCGTGAAGAACAAGGTCACCGGCCAACTCGCCGATCAAATCGCAACACTCGTGCTGAAACTGGATGCTATCGACGGCACTGTGCCTGTCAATCCGGACGATTCCGTGGGTAGGCCGCCCGCCAGTCTGGATAACCTGAACTATTTGGGCGGGGCACTGGCGGATCTCGAGAACGCAGTCGAGAGCGCCGATGCGGCGCCCACACCCGATGCACGCACCGGCTTCAAGCAGCAGAGCAAGGCACTGGAACCGGTGATGCGGAAATGGCGACAGCTGCAACTGGTGGACCTGCCGCAGATGAACACTGCGCTGCAGGAAGCTGGTCAGCCAGCGCTGAAGTTCTGAAATGGAGCCGCGGAAAATGTATTGATTAAGGCTGCAAAACTAGCGGGTCAGCCAGGACTTGGCGCGCACCGTAAGCACCGCGTACGGGAAAATCCAGAACAGCGCAAGGGCGGAGTAGTAGGAATAAAAAATGCCGTAGACGAAGTCCCAGGAACGCTCGCTGCGCAGATAGTAGAGCATATTGAAAGCGGCCATGATGCCGATGGCGCATAGAAAGCGCACCAGGGTTGCGGGATGCCAGAAGGTGATGGCCACCAGCAACACCAGTGCTGCCCAGCTTATGGGATAGCGCAGATTGGTGACGATGGCGTCGGCGATAGCGATGGCGCGCGCCGCCGGCGGACGCTTCCACACGATGCGTGCGAAACGGATTTCCTCACGCACATAGCTCCGGTCCCAACGCAGGAACATCTTGCAGAGCCGTGCATAAGTATTAGGGACGATTGTGTGTACCACGGCGGCGCGCTGATACACGGTGTCATATCCCTGGGCGAGGATGTAATTGGTCATGGAGCGATCTTCCCCGTAGGTGCAGGCCACGCCCATGAATTTCTGATTCACCCAGTGGTCCAGAACGCTACGCACCACACTGGCGCGGTAACCGGCAAGTGCTCCGGGACAGCAGCATACTGTGCCATAGGTGGATTGCACCGCCCGTATATAGTCGAAACTTAGTGTATAGCGCACCTTGAGCATGCGCGGGATCAGGCCCTGGCCACGGTTATAGACTGCCACCCGGCCGGCGACTGCGCCTATCCTCGGATCGCGAAATGGACCGGCCATGGCTAGCAAGCTGTCGCGCTCGATGACACTGTCGGAATCGATGGTCACGATGACATCGCCGCGGGCCTGGCGAAAACCCGCCTCGAGCGCTGCGCGCTTGCCGAGGTTCTTGGGAAATCGCAAGGTGGTGACCAGATTCGGATAACGTTTAGCGGCGGCGTCGATGTGTTCCCAGGTGTCGTCATGGCTGCCGTCGTCAATCACGAATATTTCCAGACGTCCGTGTGGGTAATGGGCAGCGGCCACAGAATCGATGGACTGAGATACCATCGGACCTTCGTTATAAGCGGGGATGATGACTGTCAGGGTCGGGGCATCGATGAAAGCGGCGACTGGCGGAGTGCGATATCGGAACCATAGAAGCGTGCGGAACAGCAGCATCGAAAAACCCATGAACATCCACAGGATGCTTGGATGCACGATGAAGCGCGTCCATTGATGCTCTTGGGCAGCGTGCAGCAAGGGCTGGAATACATGCCAATGGACGCTGAGGATGAAGGCCGTCATGAGGCCCACTATGATCACCACCCGAAACATGGCATCCCAGGGCATCAGATGCAGGTGCTGCTGGCTGATGCGCTCCTCTTGGCTGGGGCGGGGAATGGCGTCAAAAGGCGGCATGGGGTAGCTGGTGTCAATCCTCGAGGGGGCGTGAAGTGTAATGGAACCAACGGGGTTTACTAGCCCCCTGTTGGCATGCAGCCTAATTCGACTTATAAACTACCCACTTTCGATCAAAAACCTATTGGGGGAGTAGGTATGACAAACGTTTATAGCAAACTTGCGTTGACCACTGTTCTGGGACTGATTATGGGGCTGGCACTTACTAGCGTCCGGGCGGATGTAAAAATTCAAAGCCTGACCCATTTCGGCGGTATCGTCGGCATGGGTGCCAACAATATCACCAACACCAGCTATCTACAGGGACACAAGAAACGCAGCGAATCGAACACACAGTTCACCCGCGCGCTACTCGGGACCCTGCAGAAATGGAAGCACGGTGACAAAGGCAGTAATGAGGTCACTATCTACAGGGCCGATGAGAATCGGAAATTCATACTGGATAGCAACAATGGAACTTACCGGCATGTACTCGTCTATATCCCACCACAACCCTCACATGAGGGCGGGTCTTATGCTTCTGCAAACAATTCCGGTGAACAGAAGAAAACGATTGGCGCGCGGTGAAAAACGAGTTTAAGGTGCAGGATACCGGCAAGCGCTAGACCATCAACGGATTTCAGGCCCATGAGTATCTGGTGACCTGGAGACTGAAAACACCAACACCCGCGAACATGCGCGCAGTCTGATGACCACCGAGTTATGGGATTCTGAAGCTGCACGCTTCATTGCTGTCCGCAAGGAACAGGTCGCCTACAATCAGGCGTATGCACAGCGCATGCACATGCCAATGCTTTCGGACATGGCTAAACAAAATGATTTGCTGCAGCTAAATGTGTCCACGCATGGAAAGGAACAGCTGACTGATGAGGACATGAAATCGTTCGCGGACAAGCTCAGCAAGATCAAGGGGTTTCTGGTAGTCACGGATGTGAAAGATGTGAAATAGGAAGCGGGCTGTATCTCCAATTGCGCTCAGGACCAGCCGTTAGCATCGCCGGACCAGCAAAGCCAGGATAATTCCGGGGTATTGGGCAGTCTGCTGTGTAGTTTGATCTCCAAGAACTCGGCCCAGAATCCACAATCTGACCAGCAAAAAAGTACCGATGGCCTGATCACCATCTTTCAGTCGCAAACAGAAGTGTAAAGTATCGATACTGGCAGCCAGCCAGCCTCGCTGTTCGATGTTCCAGCTGGTAATACCAAGGACTAAGTAGTCAAATCGGAATGAAAAAGACCGTGGCCTGATGGCCCCGGTCTTTGCATCGTAAACCAGGGATTATTTCTTAAGCGCAGCTTCTTGCTGCTGTACCAGGAATTCCACGCATTTCACGATGTCGGGATACGGCATCTGATAGCCGGCGCCGGTCATCCACTGGCCGTTGATGATGAACGTAGGCACGCCCTGCACCCCGTAACGTTGCAATGTCTGTAGTGCCTGGTTCATCTTGAGTTGCACCCCGAAAGAATTCCAGGCGGCATCAAACTGTTGCTTATTGGCTCCATACTTGGCGAAAAACCGCTGTAAAGCATTTTGGCTGTTGGTGAGGTTGAGCTGGTTCTGCAGATGGATGGCGTTGAACAGCGGTTCATTGATTTTTTCAGCGATGCCGAGAGCCTGGGCGGTATAAAAGGCCTTGGCGTCAATGTCCATGTGTTCGCCGCCAGGCCAGGCCGCGGGGATGCGCTTGAACACCACGTTGGCAGGCTTGTTTTTAAGCCAGGCCTCAAGGTAGGGTTCCACCCCAAAACAATGTGGGCAACCGTACCAGAAGAACTCGATCACTTCGATCTGGCCCGGGCCGACACTGGTGGGCTGGGCTGGTGTGACCGGCACATAATTGGTGCCTTCTAGGAAGGTCGCCGCGTTAGCGGCCAATGGCGCGCCAGCTATGGACAGTATGCCGAGAGCTAGAAGCCCCAGGGTAAAAGCCTTGAAATTCTTCATCTCAATCCTCCGGCAGCCCACCCATCTGGGTGGGAGTTAAAAATACTTGAAATCTCAGGGCGCTGTCGATGGCAGCAGCGCTTGTTCCCTTTGTGTCAGCCAGTTCACCGTACCCATGATTTGTGCGTCGCGCAAGTGAAAGCCGGCGCCGGTGAGCCATTTGCCATTCACCGTGAATGCTGGGACTTTGTTGATACCATAACGCTGCGCCAGCACCATAGCCTGGGAAATCCTCGCATTCACTGCCTGGGAATTCCAGGTGCTCTGAAACAATTTAGCATCGATACCCAGCTGGCTGGTGAACAAGCTCTGATAATCCGCCTGCGTCGCAAGCTCGCGGTGGCTGATATGGATGGCCGTATAGATAGCAGCGCCCGCCTTGTCGCTGATGTTCAGTTGCAGGGCGGTGTAATAGGCGCGTGCCGCCAGATCCCATTGCGGATTGAGCACTGCCGGCACGTACGCAAATACCACATCGCTGGGTTTGTTTTTAATCCAGGATTCCAGATACGGTTCCAACGCGAAGCAGTGCGAATCACCATACCAGAAAAACTCCAGTACCTCGATCTGGCCTGGATTGACACTCACTGGTTGAGCCGGTATCACTGGGATGTAGTTGGTGCCTTGCTTATATGATTCGGGCGTGCTGGCAGCAATGCTTGCGACCGCCACAAGCGTCAGCAATCCGGCAAGCATGCATCTGTTTATGGGCTACTCCGTAACGCCATTTCGATAAAGTTGCCGCGCAGCCATTCAGAGGGTGTGGCGGGCCAAAAGTTCAGCGTCTTCACGGCTGTATGGTGGTGCTGTGTAGGCCCTGAATATAGGATGCCACGGCTTTCATTTGCGCCGGTGTGAGCCGTGAAGCGATGGGGTTCATCATGGGTGAGATGCGGGTGCCACTGGCAAAAGCCTGTAATTGTGTCACCACGTAATCCGCATGCTGGCCGGCGAGTGCCGGAATGGGGTAAGGCCCGTTACCGGCGCCATCTGGGCTGTGACAGGCGAGGCAGGCTGGAATCCCAGAAGCCTGGTCGCCACCGCGGTAGAGTGCTTCGCCGGCTTTCACCAGGCTTGGATTCGCTTCACCGGTCTTCAGCGTCTGGCTGGAGAACCAGGCCGCCAGATTCTGCATGTCCTGGTCACTCAGGCCTGCAGCCATGCCTGACATGATGATGTTCTTGCGGTAACCGGACTTGAAGCGCTCCAGTTCCTGCACGATGTAGGCCGCATTCTGGCCCGCGAGCTTGGGGAATCGAGGGTTTACACTATTGCCGTCGGCGCCATGACAGGCAGCGCAGACGGCAGCTTTAGCCTGGCCGGCTGTGGCGTTGCCATCGGCGTTTACATTGCCAGTGAACGCCAACACGCCGATAGCCACTGCCATCATCACAAACTTATTCATGGACCAACGCTCCTTCAAGGAAAGCGGACGGCACGGCGTGCATGGGATATGCTCGTAAGATCAGAGCCCCGGGCTAATCCGCCGTAAACGAGGGCTGGATTTTACACCAGGCTCTCCAGCCCACTCCACAGGGAACGCCTCAATGGCAGCTGATTTTCGTCGCACCCGCTTTGTGAAAAGCGCCGCCAGCCTGGCGGATCTGCCAGCGGATACCGGTCGTGAAGTGGCTTTCGCCGGCCGCTCCAATTCCGGCAAATCCAGCGCCTTGAATGCCATTGTCGGGGTCAAGGGTCTGGCACGGGTGAGCAAGACACCCGGCCGCACCCAGTTGATCAATTACTTCTCGGTGTCTGAAGCACGCTATCTGGTGGACCTGCCGGGTTATGGCTACGCGCGTGTACCGCTGGCAGTGCAGCGTCAGTGGGAAATGTTGCTGGGGAATTATTTCACGTGCCGCAAGACCCTCGCAGGACTGGTGCTGGTCATGGATGTGCGTCGTCCGCTCACGGAATTCGATACCCGCCTGCTTGCCTGGACGACGCCGTTGCAGTTACCAGTGCTGGCTTTGCTCAGTAAGTCCGACAAGCTTTCCAGCAGCGCGGCCTTGGCTGTGCAGCGCCAGGTGGCCCAAAGGCTTAAAGATCAGGCGCAGGTCGGCGTTTTCTCGGCACCCTCCAAAACCGGGGTTGAAAATGCGCGTCAGGTGATTAGCGAGTGGCTGTTAAGTCCTTGAGATGCAAGACAAAAGAAACCCCGGCGCCAAAGGGGAGACGCCGGGGTCAATTGCTCCACTTGGCTTGGGGGAGACCAAGTGGCATTTCCCGCTCAGGGAGGTGAGCGGGGTAAGCGCTATTGCGGCGCTCATAATGTTTGAGCGACCTGTGTATTGAAAAGTTCCGCACCGCAATAATTAATTTACAGCCATCAGTAAGTTTCTAAATTCACTTGATTTTTTACGAGTTTGCCTGAAATGTTACAAAACGTTACAAAAATCCATTCAGCCATGCCACGATTATCGTAGCCGACTATCAATGTGCCTGATCCCAGTTGCTGCCTACCCCCACATCCACCGCCAGCGGTACTTTCAGTTGTGCGGCATCTGCCATTAGTTTGGTCACTTGTTGTGTTAGTGTTTCCCAAACAGGTTCCTGCACTTCGAACACCAGCTCGTCATGCACCTGCATGATCATGCGTGCCGGTATGCGGCTCTCCTTTAGCCAGTGATGCACACTGATCATGGCGCGCTTGATGATATCAGCAGCGGTGCCCTGCATGGGCGCATTGATGGCGGTACGCTCCGCGTACTGGCGCACCTGTGCGTTGCGTGCGCGGATATCGGGCAGATAAAGGCGCCGGCCGAACACGGTCTCCACGTAGCCCTGTTCACGGGCACTTTCACGGGTACGGTCCATAAAAGTTTTAACGCCCGGATAGCGCGCAAAGTACAGCTCCACATAAACTTGGGCGGCGGTGCGTTCGATGCCCAGTTGCTTCGCCAGACCGAAGGCCGACATGCCGTAGATTAATCCGAAATTGATGGCTTTGGCCGAACGTCGCTGTGCGTCGCTGACCTCATCGAGTTTCGCTCCGAATACCTCGGCGGCGGTGGCCCGATGGATATCTATGCCTTTCTCGAAAGCGCTGAGCAGTCCGCTGTCGCCAGACAGGTGCGCCATGATGCGCAACTCGATCTGCGAATAATCTGCTGCCAGAATTTTATAACCCTTGGGCGCAATAAACGCCTGACGGATACGGCGGCCCTCGGCGGTACGCACCGGGATGTTTTGCAGATTGGGATCACTGGATGATAGGCGTCCGGTCGCGGCCACTGCCTGATGATAGGAGGTATGCACACGCCCGGTCTTCGGATTTACCTGTGCCGGTAGTTTATCGGTGTAAGTGGATTTGAGTTTGTTCAGGCCGCGGTATTCCAGGATCACCTTGGGTAATGCGAAATCTGCTGCCAGTTCCTCCAGCACATCTTCAGCCGTAGATGGCTGCCCTCCCGGAGTCTTGCGCACCACCGGTAATTGCATCTTTTCGAACAATACCGCCTGCAGTTGTTTTGGCGAATCCAGATTGAAGGAGTTACCCGCGAGTTCGTGGGCACGCAGTTCCAGTTGGCGTAGGGACTGGGTGATCTCGGTGCTTTGCAGTTTGAGCATGCCGGTATCGATGAGCACGCCGTCGTGTTCCATCTCCAGCAGCACCGGCACCAGTGGCATCTCGATTTCCTCGAATACCTTGCGCAGTGTCGGGGTGGCGGCGAGCCGCGGCCACAGGCACTGATGCAGACGCAGGGTGATGTCGGCATCCTCGGCCGAATAACGGGTGGCATCTTCGATGCGCACCTGTTCGAAGCCAATCTGCTTGGCGCCCTTGCCGGCTACGTCCTCATAGTGGATGGTCTTGTAATCCAGGTATTTCTCCGCCAGCGAATCCATGTCGTGTCGGCTAGCGGTGCTGTCGAGCACATAGGACTCGAGCATGGAGTCGTAGCGTATCCCCTGCAGCATCACACCATAGTTGCGCAGCACATGCGCGTCGTACTTGAGATGATGGCCGAGTTTTGCGTGTGCAGCATTCTCGAGCAACGGCTTTAAGCGCTCCAACACCTTCATACGGCCCAGTTGCGGTGGCGCGTCCGCATAGCAATGCGCCAGTGGTAGATAAGCAGCCTCGCCGGCTTTGACCGCGAACGACAGGCCGACGATCTCCGCCTGCATGTAATCCAGACTGGTGGTTTCGGTGTCGAAGGCGAACAGTTCAGCAGCTTCCAGCCGCGCGATCCACTGTTCCAGGCTTTTTTCGTCGAGTATGGTTTCATATTTGGATACAGGTGCTGCGTACGAGGCGCTACGTGCAGGAGAAATAGCCACGGAAACTATACTGCCGGGCGCTTCCAGCGCAGTGCCATCCAGCTGGTGTAGCCAGGTTTTGAATTCCAGGTTTGTATATATATCCCGTAAGACAGCTGTGTCAGGAGTACGCATCGTCAGGTCATGCGGTTTCACCGGCAACGGCACATCACAGTGGATCACCGCGAGCTGGCGCGAAAGCATGGCCTGATCACGTTGGGCGCGGAATTTCTCCGGTAGGTTTTTGGCACCGCGAATCGTCAGTTGGGGGATCTCATCGAGCCGTTGGTACAGAGCTTCGAGCGTGCCGAAGTGTGCCAACAGGGGCGCCGCAGTCTTGGGACCGATGCCGGATACCCCGGGGATGTTGTCAGAGCTGTCGCCCACCAGCGCCAGATAATCGATCATCTGTTCCGGCCACACGCCAAATTTCTGCTGCACACCGTCACGGTTCAGCAGTGTATCGGTCATGGTATTCACCAGGGTCACGTGTTCATTGACGAGCTGGCCCATGTCCTTGTCGCCGGTGGAGATCAGCACCGCCTGCCCTGCATCTGCCGCCTGTTTCGCCAGCGTGCCGATGACATCATCAGCTTCCACGCCAGAAATCTGCAGCACCGGAAATCCAAGCGCCTTGACCAGCGCATGCAGCGGCTCGATCTGCAGGCTCATGTCATCCGGCATGGGTGGCCGGTTGGCCTTGTATTCCTTGAAGAGTTCATCGCGAAAAGTCTTGCCGTGGGCATCGAACACCACCGCTATGTATTCGGGTGAATATTCCGATAGCAATTTTTTTAGCATCGCGGCTACACCGCGAATCGCGCCCGTGGGCTGTCCGCGGGAATTACTCAGCGGTGGCAGTGCGTAGAACGCACGGTAGAGATAGGAAGAGCCGTCTACCAGCACCAGCGGCTTGCGTACTTCTGTGCCAACCTGGATTATGTTGGTGTTTTTTGGCATGGCGTAAGTGTAATTTATTTTATGCGAACGATGGTCATGACTGCGACCATCAACATGGTAGTTCTTCATGAGTTATAAGTTCATCCAGTGTTTCGCGGCGGCGTATGAGGTTTGCATGATCGCCATCCACCAATACCTCTGCGGCGCGCGGCCGGGAGTTGTAATTCGAACTCATGGAAAATCCGTAGGCGCCTGCATCCATGATCGCCAGCAAGTCGCCTGTTTGCACTGTGAGCTGCCGGTCGCGACCCAGTGTATCTGCTGATTCACAAACGGGACCCACAACATCATAGATTTCGGACGGCATACCGGGGCGCTGCGTCACCACGCGGATTTCATGCCAGGCATTATATAAAGGTGGACGGATGAGCTCGGTCATGCCTGCATCCACGATCGCAAATCGGTCCTGATCGGTGGTCTTGAGGTATTCGACCCGGGTCAGCAGCACACCGGCTTCCGCCACCAGCGCGCGTCCGGGTTCAAGGATCAATTTCAATCCACGCTTCTCCACTAGCTGACGCAGTTGCCCGATGAGAGCGGTGACATCCAGTTGGGATTCATCGCGGTAGCGCACACCGAAGCCACCGCCGAGATCCACCTGCTGCAATACGCTGCCATTTTCAAGAAGATTGTCTACTAGCGCCATGATCCGCCGTGCTGCATCCAGAAACGGCGCAGGTTGGGTGATTTGCGAGCCGATATGACAGGCAATGCCGATGATCCGGATGCCGGGAAGCTTGGTTGCTTGCCGGTATAGTGCTTCAGCACGCTGGATGTCGATACCGAATTTGGCATCGCGATGGCCGGTGGCGATATGTGGATGGGTGCCTGTCTCCACCTGTGGATTGATGCGCAGTGCCACCGCGGCGGGTTTACCCTGGTTGCCGGCAAGCACCGACAAGCGCAGCAGTTCCGCTTCCGATTCCACGTTGAAACACTGGATGCCGACTTCAAGCGCGCGCCGCATCTCGTCTTCGCGCTTGCCCACGCCCGAGAATACGATGCCCGTGGGATCACCTCCCGCGCGCAATACCCGCTCGAGTTCACCCACCGACACGATGTCGAAACCGGCGCCGAGTTTCGCAAGCAGCTGCAGGATCGCCAGATTGCTGTTGGCCTTGACGGCGTAACGCACACTCAGCGAATTTCCTTCGAACGCATGACTGAAACGCAGCCAGGCGGCAGTGATGGCGGCTCTGGAATACACATACAGTGGCGTACCGAAACGCTGTGCCAGCAGTTCCAGGTTCAGGGACTCGATGTGCAATATGCTGCCACGGTAATCAAAATCGGGAGAGCGCACGGCCGCGGGCCCAGTGGCGCTCATATTTCTGGTTTCGGGTTGGCAGGCGGATTGTGAGTTTGTGCCTGGGCCGGATGCGTAGCTGTAGCTGGCGGTTTTGCGGTAGTCGCGGCCGGTAGCATGGTGGGGATGGTGCGTGGCGGTGTAACTGGCAGGTACAAGGGGCCTTTCTGGCCGCAACCAGACAGTAGTGTCGTCACTGCAACAACCATGAAACCAGACACGAACCGGCTACGCATGCTGTAAGTATAAACATTACCGCAGGCCGCGCCTATGCGCAGACATCGCCGGTACCCATGCTAGAGTGAGCCCTGTTTCCCAACCGGAGGCGGTTATGGACAGCTCGGGTATCACGCTGTACATCGGCGCTGCGGTGCTGGCAATCTTAGCCATCATTGGACTGGTGTGGTTTATCAGTGGATTAGCCCGGCTGTTGCATGGCCGTTTTTTCAATGGCCCGATACGCAGCTTAGCAGGGCTGGTATTGATGCTGGTAATGGCGTTCATAACCCTGTTGGTGCTGGATCTGCGTACCTATTTTTCCCTGACCCATGAACAGTTGGTGGCGACTGTGCGTTTCGATGCCATCGGGCCGCAGTATTTTCATGCGCTGCTCACGGATGCCAGCGGACACGTGATCCAAACAGATCTGCATGGTGACGAGTGGCAACTGGATGCGCGCGTCATTAAATGGAGCGGGTTTGCCACATTGCTGGGACTCCAAACCCGTTATCATTTGGACCGTCTCAGCGGTCGATACCGCGATGTGGCCCAGGAGCGCAATGCGATCCATAGCGCCATCTCGCTTGCGCCTGACAGTTGGCTGGACAGTTGGACACTGATGCAACGCTATGCGCTGTGGTTGCCTTGGGCGGATGCCAGTTACGGCAGTGCCACCTATCTGCCGATGGTGGATGGCGGTGAATATCAGGTGACGCTTAGCACCACCGGTCTGGTAGCGCGACCGGTAAATTCAGCGGCACAGCAGGCCACTGCGCGCTGGTGATGCGTATATTTGGCATGTCTGGGTGGGGGGCCTAATATGCTTTATGTTAAAATGGTTATCACCCTATAGTGGGAATAAAACGCGCGTGCGTTAACACGCCGTGAGCAATGGCTAATGGCGATGTGTCGAGGAAACCGTTCAGCGGCTTAGGGTAATGGAGAATAGCGATGGCTTTCTGGGTCAAAAAAAAACAATCCCACGGACCGGCGCGCTTGCCAAGTTACGTACACAACGTCAATTCAGCAAACTGCCTGTTCTGCCCGTATGGAACAGACTTGAAAGTAGGTGATCAGGTCATCGCTTGGGACGAAAAGACGGTATTCGGACGCGAACAGCGCGAACGCGTAGTGGAGATCACCGCTGTGAAGATTTTTCGCACCAACGGGCGGGTGATAACTCTGGACTTCGTGGTCACCTCCGAGGAGGACGTGGCGCGCATCGCTGCCGACAGCGAGATTGCGCCGCACATGCTGTTGACACATCGCATCGGCAAATCCACCTACGACACCAAAAATCCACCCATGGTGCTGTATTTTCGTCCTGTCGAGCAATAGGACAGAGTGCTAGGACTGGCTCTGGATCTGGATATCACGGTTGCCAACGGCGTGGCGTTAAGACCGGACCGGCATGGATACCAAACTGGTGGTTTCTTAAAGTGGTTGCTGGGATGGTCGCGGAAAAAACCGGCGACGTCGAAATACGACAGATACAGGTAAAATAACAGCCCAGCATAGGATTACATGGATTTAGCCCTGGAAACTGGATCTGTCCAGAACTGCTATCGTGATTCGGGATACGCACACTAGTTTTTCCTCATCGTTGGTGATCCTGATTTCCCATACCTGGGTGCTGCCGCCGATGTGCAGCGGACGGGCAGTGCCTGTGACCTGACCTGAGCGCATAGCGCGTACATGATTGGCGTTGATGTCGAGACCCACGCAGAGTTTCTGCTTGCGGTCCACCACCAGGTTGGCGCCGGTACTGCCCAGCGTTTCCGCCAGTGCCACCGAAGCGCCGCCGTGCAGGATCCCGGCTGGCTGCTTGGTGCGGGCATCCACCGGCATCACCGCCTTGAGATAATCCTCGCCGACTTCGGTATAACGGATCCCAAGATTTGTAACCAGCGTCTGCTCCTGGAATTTATTAAGATCATCGACTGTGAACGGTTGTAACCAGATGCTCATGGGATACCTCCGTGGGGATTAGATCGCAAAAATGAAAACGCTGGTCGCGCAGTTCGAATTTACCGCGTTGGAACGGGATGGGCCGGTGAAATTCCGGTCCGGCATAGACGAAGGTGTGGAACTCGCCGTTCTCGCCGCAGGGGTCCACGCCAGCAGGCAGTTCTCGTAGCAACATCTCATCGAACTCCCGGCCGGCGAAGCCGCCGTTCATGCTTTGTTCATCCACACAGCACAGCAGCGCTTTGAAGCCCAGCGCGATAAATTCACGCGCCAGCTTCCCGGTGGGTCGTTGCCAGAGCGGGAACACACATTCCATCTGTAATTGCGCCACATTATTTTCACGGTAGCGGCGGATGTCCTCCAGGAACAGATCGCCGAAGGCCACATGCCGGATACCTTGCATCTTGACATCCTTCAGCACTTTGCACATCTTCCACTCGTATTCTTCATTCGTGGGATGTTCCGAGAGCCTCATTTTATGAAGCGGCAGATCAATCGATCGGGCCTGGGCATCCAGCAGAGTTTCGCGCACCCCATGCATGCTGATACGGTGATAATGTTCATTAACACTGGTGAGTAATCCGCGTACTTCATAGCGCGCATCCTGACGCAGTGCGTGCAGGGCAAGTGCACTGTCTTTGCCGCCGCTCCAAGAGAGAATCACGGGAATGGCTTGTGGCATACCGCCTCAGCTCCGCAGGTACGACGCGCCGTTCACGTCCAGGATGCAACCGGTGGCGTATAGCATGCCGTCGGCCGAGAGCCGCACCACCGCTTCGGCGATTTCTTCCGGAGTGGCGGCGCGCTTGAGCGGGCTCTGGGCACGGATGGCATCGCCTTGCGGACCAGCCAGCAGTACTTCTGTCATGTCAGTACGCACAAAACCCGGCGCCACCACACCCACGAAAATATTGTAGGGCGCCAGCGCCCAGGCCAGTGATTGTGACAGTTGGTTGAGTCCCGCCTTGGCGGCCCCATAGGCGGGCGCATCCGGCTCGCCGCGGAACGCGCCGCGGGATGAGATATTGATGATGTGCCCGCTTTTCTGTCGCATCATGACTTTAGCGGCCAGAAAACATAGGTTCGCGGGACCGATGAGATCGGCGTCCAGGGTACGTGTCCAGGTGGCCTGCCAGTCGCGATACTCAAGTGTCCCAAGCGATTTAAGTTCATAAATCCCGGCGTTGTTCACCAACACATCCAGTCGCCCATAGTGGTCCATGACTTCTGTCATGAGTCTTTCGCAGTCATCGGGACTGCTTATATCCGCCTGAAATGTGGCGTGCTTATCTCCCGACAACGAGTGCCTAAGCGCTTCCGCTTGCTTGCGACTAGAGCGGTAATGCAGCGCCATAGTTCCACCGAGGCGTGCGAAAGCTGCGACGGTGGCGCTGCCGATGCCGCGGGCAGCACCGGTGACCAGAATAATCCGGTTGGAAAAATCCATGTAGCACCCCTCATCCCCACCTTCTCGCACACCGTGAGAAGGAGCAAGGAAAAGAATCAGTCACTCCGATACAATCGCATGCCCTTGTGACGGGAGCAAGTAATGGCAGATCTTCTGGAGTGTGTGGAAGTTGTAACCGGCGATGCGCCTGCGGCAAGCATCATCTGGTTGCATGGCCTGGGTGCCGACGGACATGATTTCGAGTCCATTGTTCCGGAACTGAAACTGCCAGGCTCACTGCCGGTGCGTTTCGTATTCCCGCACGCGCCGGTGCGCCCGGTGACCCTCAACAATGGCTTGCCCATGCGTGCCTGGTTTGACATCGTCAAGATCGGCATGCATCAGGCGCGCGACCAGGCCGGCATGCTGGCTTCGCGCGCTGCATTGGAAGCTCTAATTGCGCGAGAGAATGTTCGCGGAATACCAACTGCACACATCGTGCTGGCAGGCTTTTCCCAGGGGGGCGCGGTGGCGCTCTACACGGGATTGCAGTACAAGGAGAAACTCGCGGGAATCATGGCGTTGTCCACCTACCTGCCGCTGGCGGAAGGTTTTGATTTCCAGATCAGCCCCGCCAATGCCCGTACTTCAATATTTTATGCTCACGGCAACCAGGATCCGGTGGTACCTATACAGCTTGCCGAGCACACCCGTAACGAACTCAGCGCCCGCGGCTACCCGGTTATCTGGCATACCTATCCCATGGCCCATACCGTGCATCCGGAAGAAATCAAACACCTCCGTGTTTGGCTATTGAGTGTGCTGCCGCAGGCTTGATTAGTTTATCGCCATGCGCGTACGGCATCCGTTCAGTGTGTGCTCGACGTTTATGTACAAGCGCCCGGGTGACAAGTGTTTATCAATCAGCGCTCGATGGTGTAGATCAGGTCAGCACCATTGGCGAAACTGCCGGATTCTGCTTCCAGCATCCAGCGGGTGCTGAGGGTGTAGCGGATACGCACGGTGTTGAGGGGTTGCAGCAGGCCTACGCCGTAGCTGATGTATAACCGCGGTGAGAGGTATTTACCAAAGAACATGGCGGCGGTACTGGTGCCGGGGCCGGTGGAGACGTTCTGGACGCCCACGTCTTCGATACCCACATGCTGACCGACTTCCTGTGCGAACAACTGGCCGCCGGTAAGTGCCAGAGAGGAATCGGTGCCGGTGGGTGGCGGACCCACGACTGGCGATTGGCTCTGACTGACCGGCGCTTGGCCCGTGAGCAGATAGGTGAGCAACTGCGCTTGGGGCAGCGGCGGATCAGAAAACAGGGTTATTTTTGGGTTATGCAGCGCGCCGCGCACCTGGACGCCCACTACCTGTTCGCTGTTGCCAGGTAGCACGGTTTCCGAATGCGCCGGCGGACGGATGGCACGGATGTCCAGGGCTGGATCTGAAATGGGTCCGCCGTTAAACATGAGCCTGCCACGTTCAATCTTAAGCTTCTGACCGTAAGCAGTGTACTGGCCGTTCACGATCTGTAGTTCGCCGCTGCCGGTGGTGTAGTGGCCGGGTTCATCGACCGCCAGCACACTGCCGGCGATGTGGCTGGTGAGGCCGAAACCGGCGAAATTCACATTCTCGCCCATGTTGACGCGCACCTGGGCGTGCACGCGCCATCTCTCCCGGGGTTGTTCACCGTTCTTGCCGACGATCACCTGGTCGGGTGATACCTGCGCGGTATGCGTGAGATCCCGCGGCCGCAGTTTTGCATAAGGTACATTGACTATGCCGTCGAGATACACGTCGCGGTTGTCGAACTTGAAATTCAGTGCCGGGGAGACGTCAATCCGGGCTTCCGGAATGTCAGCCACGCGGAAATTCGTGCCACTGAGTTTGCCGTGTGCATGCCACATGCCGCTTTCCTGGACGGCGGTGCTCTGCCATTCCAGGTTACCGTTGCCCGAGCGTGCCTTGCCATCCAGCGTGAGATGATCGCCGTTGCCGTCCATGCTGAGCAGTACATCGTTCACGTGCAGTCCGAGACGCGGAATCATCACCGCGCCGTCGGCCAACGAGGCTGTGCCGCTGAACAGCGGGTCTGAAGGTGTGCCGCTGAGGGTGAGATTGATTTTCAATTTTCCCTGCAGACCGCCCACTTCGGGAATTAGCACCGGGACCAGATCGAAATTGTGCAATTCACCCTGGATGCTGCCACTCAGGGCGGGATTCTCACCGTCGGTGATTTGCGAATTGATGTTCATGAAACCACCGTCCTTGAGTGTCCAGTCCAGGCGGCCAGTGATGAGATTCGTGTCCGAATGGATGCTGACGGAACCACCGGTGTAGGCCAGTAGACTCACGCGGCGGTGATTGATGACATTGTAGATCGTGCCCGGCGAGAGACTGGCGGTCAGGTCCAGGCTGTGGGTATTATCCGTACCCAGCACGTGCAGCATCCCACCGAAGCTGCCTTCATACTCGAGTCCTTCCGGCAGCAGCGTCTGCAAATCACGCATCGGCACGGCGGTGAGCATTGCCTCTGCCTGCCATTGAGCGGGTTGCCAATCAGCCTGCAGACAGGCGCGTGCCGTAACCTGCAATACGCAGGCGTTTGCTAATGTGAAATGACCAGCAGCGATGCGCGCTTGCCAGGGTGCCGTATTCCGCCATTCACCAGCGCCCTGCGGCGTCAGCTTGATTTCAGTGAAATTACCACGCCAGATGTTGTTGGCGAATGCACCGCTGCCCGCAAATGCAGCTTTACCATAGAGTGAAGAAGCATTTGCGGTGAATGTATATGCGTTCAGCGAACCCATTGCCAGTGCCGTAAGCGCGTCTATTTTCATATTCTTGAATTGCAGCCCGGTCGCGCCAAGTGTGGCATGGCCTGCTTGGTGAGCATCGTTCATGCTGACATTGGCGGTAATTTTCCCCAGTGCATAGTTCCGGTAATGGAGCGCAGCACCCGTGAGCGTGAACGCGAGTGTCGGTATCGCGCCGGACAGATCCGCCTGGCCCTCGCTCACCAGGCTCCCCTGAATATCCGGCCACAGCATTGCCAGCTTGGGGGCGTACAGTTTCCAATCGAAGTGCGGCTGTTTGCCGAAGCGTCCATTGAGTTGCAGACGGTTGTGGCCGATGCGTGCATCGCCAGCCTGCAACTGCCAACTGCCAGCCGCGTGACTCAGGATTCCGGACGCCTGGATGCTTGCAGCCCGCAACCTGCCATCCAATTTCGTTAGTTGGAATCGCCATGCGGGTTGCTTGCCCTGGTGACCTGAAATCCGGGCGGTAAACGTGAGCGCCCCTGGGAACCGCGGATAAATGGCCGCTGGATTGATGCCTTGCGCCTGGAGATCAAACTGCCAGGGCTGGCCATCAGCGTGTGCAATGCACCCACTGGCTTGTAAACGGCCGGAGAGCCATGCGCCGGTGAAACGGTCTACTTGTGTAATCGCTTCATCGCCATGGGCCTGGAGTTGCCAGTTCATGGGCGGCAGCGGCGCAGTATTTCGGATAGCTTCGAGCGCCAGTTGAAAGCCCTGCGCGCGGGCACTGAGTTGCCAGGCATGGGGTGTGCGCAGTCCGAACCAACCGTGGGCGGTGAAATTACCGTCGCCGGTGAGTACGCCAGCCAGTGTCAGCAGCGCCCGTTCACCGCTGGTGCTCACATCCAGTTTGCCGCGTGGTGAACTGAGCCACGGTCTGCCGGTGAGCGGCAGATCCAGTGCCCGCCATTCACCGTGCAACTTCGGTTCCACCTCGCCATCTGCGTAGCGTACCTGGCCGCTCAAGCTGAAGCGCGTGGCGGTTTTGACACGCTCTAGATCCAGTGTGCGTACCTGCAATATTTGGTCTGCCCAGCGCAGATCCACGTGACTGCGCAAGTCACCGTATTTTTGCGCATGTACATTGATGTCGCCGGTTAGAAGGGTGGCGTGCGGATCGCCCCGGAGCTTCAGCTCGCCACGCGCCAGCATTTCCGACCAGCCGGGGCGCAGGCGCTGCGGGTCTAGTTCGCTAAACGCGAGCGTGCCGTGCCAGAACGGCGTGGTGAACAAGTGTTGCAATCCGGCTGTGAGTCGCAACCGGAATGGTGCGCTCATCGAAACGTGTATTTGCAATCTCTGTTCGTCACCCGCAGCCTGCGCCTCGCCGGTAAACGTCGGTTGTTGCGGCAGCGTGATTTGCCATTGCAATGCGGCACGGACCTGTTCGCCACGCTGGAATTCCCAACTGCCGTTACCCTGGATATGTACGCGGGCACCTTCGGCTTGCAGCGAGTGCACTGCCCAGGCGCGGTTGTCGAGACTCGCCGTGAGCGAGGCGTGATCCACCACCACAGGCTCGGCGAGGTTTGGTGTCGTGAGTGTGAGATGACTCACATCCAGATCATTTATCACCAATGCAACCGGCAGTTGGGGTGGGCGCGGACGTATAAAACGGAATGGCGCAGACTGCGTGCGCGGTTTCACCTGCACCTCTACATCCTGGGCGCGCAGTACCTTGATATCCAAGCGCCTGGCAAGCAAAGCCAGCGGGCGCCAGTCAAAGGTGAGTATTCGGATATGGGCATCAAACGCTGATTCATTAAATTGCACATCTATCAGCGTGATGGGACCCATAAGTGTGCCGTTCACGCTGCCAACGCTGAATTTGCCGGCGTAGCGGGTTTCCACTCGTGTCACAACCCAGCGCAGAGCGCTTTCACTCTCCAGTGTGAGCCATGTCATAACCGCCAGCAGCAGGATGACGAGTGTGATTACAGCGATTACGGTACGTTTGATCACAGGTCCGGGCCGATGCTGATATGGATGCGATACCAGCCGAGATCCGGACGCTTTACCGGATGGGCGATGTCAAAACGCACCATGCCAATGGGTGTACGCCAGCGCAGGCCTACGCCAACACCTTTTTCCAGGGAGGTATTGAATGAATTCATGACGTTGCCAGCATCCACGAACGCGGCCACGCCGAAGATGCGGCCGAGCATGTGGTCCACTTCCAGGCTACCCACCATAAGATCCTTACCGCCGATAACGTTGCCATACTGGTCAGTGGGGCCGATGGAATCGTAGGCGAAGCCGCGTACGCTCTGGTCGCCGCCGGCGAAGAAACGCTGTGACAACGGCAGCGCATTGAAATCCCTGGTGGCAGTGACACCCAGCTCACCGCGCAGCAGTACACGCGTGTTGTCGCCCAAGGAGAATACCAGCTTGCTGTACAGGTGCGCCTGCAGAAAACTGGTGCTGGAGCCGAGCGCCTGGTCTGCGCCGCGGATGTCCAGCGAAGCGCGGTAACCATGGCTGGGGAAAATCGGGTCGTCAGTCACGCTGCGGGAAAACGTACTGCCCGGCAGCAACAGTGTGCTGTCGGTGGTACCGGTGACCAGATCGCTGCGCACATGTGCCAGTTGCAGATACTGGTTCCAGGACCAGGCGTTCAGTGAAGTGTAGCGGTTTACGCTGAGAGCTTTGGTAAAGGCGGTGCCATTGCCGAACACCTGGCGGCTATTGATGAGGCTGTACACAAGTTGTGGTCCGTTGGGCGTGGGTACGGTGTAACTCAGTTGGGTGTTGTCCAGGATGCGCGAGTACTGGCCAAGCACCGAGAATTTGTGCCCAAAACCGTTGAGTCGCCGGTTTTCCCAACCCAAGGTGGCCCGCGGACCGGTATCGGTGCCGTAACCGATGCCCAAGATGTACTTGTTGCGCTTGTTCGGAGTGAGCACGATACGGATAGGGATACGGCGATCCGCGGTCGCCTGCTTGCGCAGCACCTGTACTTCCACAGATGCGAAGTAACTCGAATCATTGAGAGCGTATTCCAGGTTCAGCAGTTTGCTGCCATCGTAGGAATCACCCGGCTTGAAGGTGATGTATTTATTGAGGAAAGACTGCTGCATGAAGTCTTGCACGAAACTGACTGTGCCGAAGTAGTAACGCGGGCCGGTCTCGAAGTTCAGAATCACGTCTGCCCAATGCTGTGGTGGGTCCACGCGCAGAACGCTTTGTGTGAACTGCGCGTCTATATAACCCTGTCGCGCAGCGATATCCAGCAGATGCTGTTTCAGGTTTTCATAGGCCGGCTGGTTGAGTTGTTGCCCGGGTTTGATTGGAAGGTCCGCGAGATATTTTTTGAATGCCGGGTGATCTTTGCCGTCGCCGTTGATTTTCACATCTACCGCGCGTACCTGCACGGGTACACCAGGCGTGATGATGTACCGGACTGACCAACCGGCGGACGTTGCTTCAAGATTGCCTTTGATAGTCGGCTGATAGTAACCAAAGGGTTGTAGTGCGTTTTTGATTTCCTGGGGTGCACGCGCATTCAGGCGGTCCACTAGGCTTTCATTCAGGTTGGGTGAATTTCGATAGGTATTAATGCTGAGATAAGCCAGCACATTCTTGAGCAGATGGCCGGAGACGCCCTTCACCTGTACATCGATACTAGGTGTTGCTGCGTTGGCAGTGATACCTAATGACAGAATTAAGAGACCGAACAGGCAGTAAATCAAAAGTAAATCTCTGCGTATCATGTCTATTCCGGCAGGTTTTCAATAACGAGTGGTGCCAACGTATTCGCCAGCGTGAATCCGAAGATGCGTGCATAAAAGGCGAGCTCGGCTTCCAGTGCGCGCTGCATGCTCTGGCTGCGGCGGAAACCATGGCCCTCTTCGGCGAACGTCACATAGGCCACCGGCAGCTCCTTGGCGCGTAATGCCCGCACCATACGTTGTGTCTGGTCGGGCGTAACCACCCGGTCCTTGAGGCCCTGGAAAAATATCACCGGGCAATTGATGTGGTCGGCCGCGTATAACGGTGAACGCGCGTGAAAAAGCTCGCGGGCTGCGGGCCATGGACCCAGCAGGCTGTCGCCATAACGCGACTCGAATTTGTGGGTGTCGGTCATGGCGCTGGCCAGCTCGCTGATGCCGTAATAGACTGCGCCCGCCTTGAAAAAATCATGGAAGGCCAGCGCGCACAGCACCGTGAAACCACCAGCGCTGCTGCCGCTGATCATGAGCCGTTCCCCATCCACCCACCCCGTGTTCACCAGATGACGCGTTGCGTGGATGCAGTCTTCCACATCCCTCATGCCCCATTGTCCGTGGAGGCTGCGGCGGTAGGCACGACCGTAGCCACTGCTGCCGCGGTAGTTCACATCAGCCACAGCAAAGCCGCGGCTGGTCCAGAACTGGATGCGAAGGTCCAGGCCATTGCCGTTCATGGCCGTGGGCCCGCCGTGGCATTTCACCAGCAGCGGTGGTTTCTCGCCATGCGGTACGCAGTGTTCCGGATTGTGCGGTGGGTAATACCAGGCGTGGGCGGTTTCGCCATCAGTGGTGGAATAACTGATCGGTTCAGCAATGCTCAGAGCACTTGCGGGAAGCCAATCTTCAGTCTCATTGAGCGTTGTGAATTTGTGACCTTCAGCCAGGATCACTGCCGGCAAGTGGATTGGATTACTGGCGAGCAACACCAGGCGCTCACCATCCACATGCAGGTGTTCGATCTGGGAAAAATCACTGTCCAAGCGGTGTGTTTTTCCGCCGGCGCCGACCTCTACAAGTTCGGAACTGCCATGGTTCTGACGCGTCGCGACTAGTCGACCGTCCGCCATGAAACCGTAACTGGACATGCCGAACTGCCATTGGGCAAATCCATAATCCATGGGATCGCGGGTTACAGCATGGATTTCGCCGGCTGCATACCTATATATATTCCAGTAGCCATCCCGGTCCGAGATGAAATGCAGAGCGCCATCCGGCGCGAACTGCGGCTGGAATATGGATGCTTTGCTGTTGGCGGCGATCCGGCGCGGGTTTTGTATCCCCCCCGCTTTATCCAGTTCCGCGAGCCACAGTTCGCAGGCATCCCAGGGCATGTGCGGATGGTTCCAGCCAAGCCAGGCCAGTTGCCCGCCATTGGGATGCAGCGTCGGCGAACTGTAGAAATCCTTGCCGCTGGCGAGCGTTTTGATTGAGCCATCCCGGGTATCCACCGACACCAGGATGTTGAGTGGCTCGGCGGGCTCCTGTGTGTGATCCTCACACACGCATACCAGCCGCTGGCGTCGCTCATCCGGCAGCAGATCTGCAAACCGCCAATTCGCTGTGGTAGTCAGTTGTCTTGGTAGACCGCCCGCGACTGGCAGGCAGTAGATCTGCTGGTCGCTGTCATTGACGAAGAACACTGAGTCAGTGCTTACTGCACAGGCCCCGCCGCCGTATTCATGCGCCCGGCTTCTGACACTGAATGGCGCAGGCGTGAGATCCAAGCGGTTGGCGCCCGGACGCCAGCGCACCAGCACATCACGGCCATCTTCGGCGGGACGGCTTTCGACCCAGTACACATCCTCGCCGGCGATGTGCGGCTGCATCAGGCGCACACCACCGCTGGCGATGCGCACGGCGCTCACAGGTGACGGCCAGCTGCCGCAGGGAGCCGGCCGCATCATGGCCCGCATGCAGTGATATGGAAGGATCGGGTTTCCAGTGTCTGCCCGGCGGCATCAAACCACCGCTCGGCGAAGCGCGCCTGGCCGTCTGCATGCAGGAAAATCACGCTGGAACAGCGCGTGCCGTACACCGGATTGACCACGAACACCGGAGACACCTGACGTTCACGCGCCTTTCCGATACCGGTGTCCGGCAGGCGCGCGTTGGCTGCCGGTGTGCGCTCCGCCAGCAGTGTTAATAATGAATCCTGGGTCAGGATTTGCTGCTCCATCAACAGCGCCAATGACGCCATGCTGCGCGTGACTTTCGGCCAGGGAGTATCCAGCAAGTGATTGCTGAGACCATGGATGCCGGGCAGCACTTCCCGTGGTTCAGGTTCACCACGGTTGGAAAAATACCAAAGTGTACTGCGATCACCCACCATGAGACTGAAGGCACCGTAATCAGCCGCGCGTTGTGCGATTGCATGCATGTAGGTATCTGCCGGCATATTGCAGTTCAGGAAATCCGCGGTCAGTTTGCCGCGTGAGTGCGGTGCCTTTTCCGGATCGAGTCCCGCGCGGAAATTGGTGACCACGGCGAAGCGACCGCCGGTGGTGATTCCAAGCCAGGTGCCGCCGGCCTGCAGGTCGCGACCACCCAGTATCTGAGGCGCTCGATCCCAGAAACCGGCTGCTGCCGCCGGACGTGCATGCAATTCGTCGCGGTTGCCGGCGAACACCAGCGGATAGTCAGGGTGTGTTTTCCAGGCGAACACCAATAGACACATGCGCGCATTATAGTCCGCTGCCTCAGATGTTCCGGACGCGACTGAGCCTGCGCGCGGCCAAAGCCAGCAGCGCCAGCGCGATGAATACCAGCAGCATGCCAGTTGATTCCAGGGGAGATGGCCGCTCCCCCAGTTGCAGCCAGGCAGCCAGTACCCCAATGATCGGGATGGCAAGCGAGTTCAGGCTGCTGATGCTTACTGGCAGGCGTGCGACAATGAACAGCCACAGGAACCAGGCGAGGGCGTTACTGGGCCCGATGTTGTAGAGCAGCGCGATTACGAACTGCCATGTCCACTGGATGGGTCGTGCAGGTACCAGCAGCGCTATCACGATAAGTACCACTGAACCCATGAGCATCTGCCATCCGGTGAGCGACAGAATTTCCCAGGTATTTTTCAAAGGGATTTTCTTCGCCACCAGTACCGACAGTGCCCAGAAGAATCCGGCACCCAGCGCCAGCAGACTGCTCACCAGATCGGGCGCCTTCTCCCAGGGTGAGAGGATCAGCAAGAGTCCGGCAATGGCAATGGCGATGACCGGCCAGTGGGCGCGCTGCGATCGTTCGCGTAACACCATCGGCGCCAGCATCGCCACCCAGAAGGGCATGCTATACACCAGCACCGAACTTTTGCCGGCGTCACCGCGTACCAGCGCCAGGTTGACCAGACCGACGAAACACACGGTCTGCAGCAGTCCCAACAGCAATGTAGCACGCGGATAACGCGGCCAGAATTCGCGCGGGCGCACCAGCAACAGTGTTAGCAGCAGGCACAGGGATGCGCCCAGGGTGCGCAAGGCCGCAAAATCGAAGGGTGCGGCATAACGCAACGCAATCTTCATGACCACCCAGTTGTAGCCCCATACCAGCGCCAACACGGTCATGGCAAGCAACGCCGTGCCATCAAGGTATTGCCTGGTGCCAGTGGGGGCGCTCACGGCTGTTTTTTAGGGTTGGCGCTGGCCTGTAACGCCTCCAGTGACGAACCGTCTGCGTCAAACCAGTCACGCAGAAGCGCGTAAGCGATCGACTGTTTGGTTGAGAGTATCAAGTCTGCAGACTTGAGACCGTGAGCGATGTCGGCGCGCGCGAACCAGCGTGCTTCCGCCAGCTCGCCATCGTTGCAACGGATGTCGGTATTTTCTGCGAGCGCATGAAAACCAAGCATCAGCGAGGCCGGATATGGCCAGGGCTGGGATGCGTGGTAACGCATGCAGACTACACTGATATTGGTCTCCTCCTGCACTTCGCGGCGCACACTCGCTTCCAGGCTCTCTCCCGGCTCCACGAAACCCGCGAGCGTGGAATAACGGTTGGCTGAAGTCTTCCGGCCCAGCAGACAGCGGTCAGCGTGAGTCACCAGCACGATGATTGCCGGGTTGACCCGTGGATACAGGATATTACCGCAGCGGTCACAATGCAGTTCATGACCGCCATGGTGGCTGTGGGTCGGCGCCCCGCATTTCCCGCAATAGCGGTTCTGCAGATGCCAATGCACCATGGCGCGGGCGTAGCCCAGGAGCGCCAGTGTGCCATGATCGAGTAAATCGAATTGCTGCCGCAAATTGGTGAGCGTGATTTTATCACCGGGCAGCTTGATATCTTCTGGCAAGCCGAGTGCTATATGCATCCGTTTTTTGAAGCTCCCGAGCAACACCGTGCACAGTGCCTCCGCTAACAGGGGCCGCGCGCTGGTCGTGTCCAATAGCAGCGGGGTCGCTGCATCTGCAAGCAGGACGTTGCTCTCGCCACATACCGGTACAAAGCGGGTCTCGGGATCCGAGACTTGTTCCGCGTCATGCTTGGGGCGATGCGATGCCGCCCGGTCGAGATTTGGTCCGGAGAATACGAAAGGCAGTTCGCCGAAATTGAGCATGCGCGGGTCTGGATCACGAATTTGCGGAATGCATTATCCCATACGCTGGAATCTGTTCAGTCCGGGCGCAGCACTTTTTGCATTTTGTTTATGAGCAGGCTTTTAAGTTTGCACAACTCGGCGCTGTAATAGGGCTTCGGCGGCAGCTTACCCCATACCGGGGCCGGCCAGGCGTGGTCGTGGTGATAGCGCACGATGTGGTGCACATGTAGTTGTGGTACCTGGTTACCGAGTGAAGCGATGTTGAGTTTGTCGGGCTTGAAAAGTTCGGTCAATGTCCGCGACAGCTGTGCTGATTCCTCCCATAACTGTCGCCGGTCGGCGTCATCAAGTTCATAAACCTCGCGGATATTCTCGCGCTCCGGCACCAACAGGAACCACGGATACCGACTGTCATTCATGAGCAAAAACTGGCTTAAGGTAAAACGCCCGAGCGGAACAGTGTCTTTTACAAGATGCGGATGCAGTTCGAACATCGTTTATTTAGCGCGGCGCAACGTAGCCACCGGGTACACCATTTGGTGAGAACACGATCTGCCATACTTGATTTTTGCGAGCCCTGAAGGAAGCTGCGCTGACGCTCAGGTAGTAGTACCACATGCGATAGAATATTTCATTGTATTGTTGTTTCAGTTCATTCCAGCTGTTTTCAAAATTACGCCGCCACGCCTGCAAGGTTTTGTCGTAATGCACGCTGAAGTTGTGCCAGTCTTCCATTATGAACAGGCCTTCAGTGGCGGCAGCGATTTGTTTGATGGATGGCAGCATGCCGTTGGGGAATATGTATTTGGCAATCCAGGGATCGGTGTCGTTTACTGACTCGTTGCCGCCGATTGTGTGCAGAAGGAACAACCCGTCATTCTTGAGGCACCTGCGTACCACTTGCATGTATGCGGGATAGTTTTTTACGCCCACATGTTCGAACATTCCGATTGAGAAGATGCGGTCAAATTTCTCGTTGAGCAGGCGGTAGTCCTGCAAGCGTATTTCTATAGGTAAACCTTTGCAGATGTCGCGTGCGTATTCGACCTGCTGTTCCGATACAGTGATGCCCACGCCGGTGATGCCGTAGCGTTCGGCGGCGAGTTTCAGGGCTTCACCCCAACCGCAGCCGATGTCGAGTATGTGCATGCCGGGTTTCAGTCCCAGCTTGTGGAACACCAGTCCCAGTTTGGCTTCCTGAGCGGCATCCAGATCGCCGGCGTTTTGCCAATAGCCACAGCTGTAGATCAGGCGCTTGCCGAGCATGTGCTTGTACAGATCATTGCCCATGTCGTAGTGGTGGCGGCCCACATCGAAGGCACGCGTGGGTTTCTGCAGGTTGAAGAAGCGCGCATGCAGGAACTCCAGCAGTGTATCGAGTGTCAGTACGCGTTCTTCTAGATCCGCCATGAGCAGACGGTAGATCAGACCGTCCAGATCCTGCACGTCCCACCAGCCCTGCATATAGGACTCACCCAGTCCCAGTGAGCCGTGGGCGATGACGCGGCGGTAAAAATGCTGGTTGTGTACCTGGAAATCCCAGGGATGCGGACCATCGATCTGGATGCCGGTGCCTTCCAGCAACCGCATGACCCGGTGTTTGAATGAGGAAAGTGCCATGACGTTTATCGTGATTGCCGAGTCAGTCGAGATACGCGCGGTTGATTCGCCAGCCGATATATACCCCAATGAGTGAAGCTATGCTGGAAAGCAGCCATGCGATGCCCAGGCCGAAGTGTGCTCCCAGTGTCCAGCCGATACCGCCCAGGATGGTGACCGCAAGCAGGATAATAATCCTTTTCATGATTCAGGCATCCATGCAGGCCCAGTGCCAGGGTTCATAGGCGATGCCATGCCGGTTGTCACGTGGATAGGACAGCCGAAAACCGAAATGCTGGGCGTGTTGTATCAACCAGGCGAAGGCTTCAGTCGTCTCAAAACCAGTTTCCAGCGCCATCCGGCCACTGCTGGTGAGATCCAGCGCGCAGCCGGTGTGGTGTTCGCTGTAGCCTGGGGCCGCATTGACCTTGAGGATCTCATCCAGCGCTTTCCCGGCCGCGAGTTTGCGCGCGATCACGCCGCGTTGATAATCTACGCTGCGGAATGCCGAGATCACCAGCAGCAACACCTTATCCCGTTGCGCCTGTAAGCGCATGGCCTGCCAGTTATGTGCCGTACGTGACACCAATTGTTGCGGCCTGCCGTAGACATCCGCACCGATGGGCGTCAGTTCGAGAGCCTCAGGGCGCAACGGCAGTTGGAAACGTTGTGCATAATCAGCAGAGATACCGAGTTCGCGATGAATGCACTCGATCCGAGCGCAATAGTCCAATGACTGGTTTTCAGCACTGGTGTTCAAGCGTCTGCCCCATCATCTTGGATGCTGGTAGGTGCCGATGAGCTGTGTCTCGGCAAGTATGTGCCCTTGCATGGCGGCCTCGAGCTTAGCCTTGCTGGGCGTATGCAGATCCGGCAGTACCACGTCGAGTGCGTACAGTGTATGGAAGTAATGGTGCCGGCCGATGGGCGGACAGGGCCCGCCGTAGCCGGTGCGTTTCCAGTCATTCAGGCCCTCACGGGTGCCGGCGGGCAGCTGTTTGGAACCGCCTTGCGGCAGTGAATGTATGCTGGCCGGGATGTCGTACAACACCCAATGCACCCAGGTCATCTGGGGCGCTGTGGGATCCGGTGCATCTGGGTCGTCGAGGATGAGCGCAAAACTTCGGGTGCCCGTGGGTGCACCAGACCAGGCGAGCGGCGGAGAGGTGTCATCGCCGTCACAGGTGAAACGCACAGGCATGCCGCCATTGTCTTTGTAGCTGGATGAGTTGAGTGTGAAATGTTGTGTCATGGGCGCACCCTCCGCGATTATCGGCGACGTGGCAACCAGCAGGCCTGATAAAAAGACGCTGAGGATCGTGCCTTTAGATAAAATTTTCATGACCAGGGTTCCGCAGCTCGCAGCCGGTTGCACAGCTTGGTGATGCTCAGGGCAGCGATCTCATCTTCGGCCTCCAGCCGGCTGCTGGCATCCAGCCCGCTTTTGAATACCTCGAAACTACCCAGCCGCGAGAAGATGATCACCATACTGCCGTGGGATTCATGCCCGAGAGCTGCCTGCCAGACGCGTCCATCACTGTCACTGAAGCTGCGCATGCTGGCCAGTATAAACCCGCACACCAGGGATTTAATCAGTGAATGTATTGCTTAATTTCCGGGGCGATCCGATACCGAGCCGGCTCTTTAAACACGTCAATGAAATCAAATCACAAGTGCATTCGCCTGAGCAAATGATTGTCAGAGCAACATCAGAACTGTGTATAGATGCTCGCACCGCTTATTTTGGCCGGCCGTAGCGGCCAGTCATATGGGCCTTGTCGATGGTGTTGAAATGCAGGTAATAGCCGACCATGGCGCCGGAAGCGCTGGAATCCAGCGGCAGCTTGTCGATTTTCAGCGCGTACACCGTCACCTGGTAGTGGTGCGGCTTATCTCCGGCCGGCGGGCAGGGGCCGCCATAGCTGGAAACACCGAAATCCGTGCGTGCCTGTACAGCACCCGCGGGCAACACGGTCGAAGCTGCAACACCGGCATTCAATGGCAGGCTGGTGACCGTGGCAGGAATGTTGAACACGATCCAGTGCCACCAGCCGCTGCCGGTAGGCGCATCCGGATCGTAAATGGTCACTGCGAAACTCTTGGTCCCAGCCGGTGCGCCAGACCACTGCAGGGCCGGCGATTGATTTCCGCCGGTGCAGCCGAAGCTGTTGAATACCTGCATCATGGGCATAGTGCCGCCGTTTTTGAAATCCGTGCTGGTCACTTTGAAATGAGCGTACGAGGCAGCCATTGAGGCAGTCGGCAGCGCGAGCAGGATCGTGATGGATAGAGAGCTTATGATAGCGCGCATGATTTCACTCCTGAACTGGCATCAGAAAAATTCGATAAAGATTAAAGCAAGCTTCTGTGAGTTACGCTTCATACAGTGTGTGGACCGCGCAACAGGCGCGCGGGCAGGAACAGTATGGCCTTCAGCAAAGAAAACACCACGTCCACGGTGATACCCACCAGCCGGAACGGCAGCAATATAAGCCACACAAAGGGATAGAGGATCAAGGCCACTAATGCTAGCGGCCAGCACAGGATCAGCAGGATCAGCCACAAAATGAAACCCGGAAATACATTCATGGTAATCACTCTCCAGGAAAACTTGGAAAGAAGATTATCACTTTCCATGCCATGGAAACTGTCGGATAATCATCGGATAGTCTGGACGTTTTGTACAACTGCCTTTGTATTCCAGGAAGGCGGGTTTATGATGAGACCGGTAAAAAGCCGGAGGTGACCTGTGAACAGCAAGCAGGCGGCGCGCGCGCGGCTCGACCAGGCGCGAGCAGCGTTAACGGCCCTGAGCCATCGCATCCATGCGCATCCGGAATTGGGTTTCGAGGAACAGCAGGCCTGTAGCTGGCTTGTAGAGATGCTGGATGACGCCGGTTTCGAGGTGCAGACTGGCGTCTGCGAGCTGCCCACTGCGTTCATCGCCAAGGCCGGCAGCGGCCCCCTCAATATCGGCATCATGGCGGAATACGATAGTCTGCCGGGTATCGGCCATGCCTGCGGCCACAATCTGATCGCGGCCATGGCGATCGGTGCGGCCATGGCCTTGGCCAAGGTGGCGGACGATGCGGGCATCACGGTGACTGTCATCGGCACCCCCGCGGAAGAAGTGGGCAACGCCTCCGGCAAGGTCCTACTGCTGGAACGTGGCGCTTATAAGGGCATCCATGCAGCCATGATGGTGCATCCGGCTCCCATGGATTTCGTGCAGCCCAATATCATCGCGGCCTCGATGTTCGACGTGCATTACACCGGTAAAGAAGCGCATGCCTCGGCGTTTCCAGAACTCGGCATCAACGCCGCTGACGCGCTGACCGTCGCGCAGACCGCCATCGGCCTCTTGCGCCAGCATATCCGTCAAAGTGACCGCATCCACGGCATCTGCACCCACGGTGGTGAGGCCCCCAACATCGTGCCGGCGCATACTTCAGCGCGCTACATCATCCGCGGTGAAACCTCGCAAGAACTGGAAGAACTTCGCGTCAAGGTGCGCCACTGTTTTGAGGCTGGCGCATTGGCGACTGGTACGAAACTGGAACTGCGCGGCGGCGACAAGCCCTACACGGAGATGCTGCACGATGCCGACATGGCGGAACTGTACCGCGTCAATGCCGTTGCGCTGGGCCGTAGATTGGCTGCCCCGGAATCGAACGCGCGCTTCAGTGCGTCCACCGACATGGGCAACGTCTCAAAGACCATACCATCGATACACCCCATGATCGGCATCGATTGCCTGCCAGCGGTGAACCACCAGCCCGAATTCACCGCCCATTGTGTGAGCGCGGCGGCGGATCAGGCCCTGTGGGACGGGGCCCTGGGCATGGCCTGGACCGCCATCGATATGGCGGCCGACAAGAACTTGAGTACCCGGCTGCTGGCCCGGAAGTAATTCGGCACAGATTACGAACCTCAGCGACAGACCGTGGTCCACCAGTATTCATCCTTTTTGCGGGAACGCAGTTTGCCGTGCTTCCCAATATGAAATGCCTACATGGGGTACAACATCAGTTTTTTTCAGACGGAGGTAATAACGTGAAGAAGTACCTGACTCCTGTGTTGATTCTATTATTGGCGGCTTACGCTGTTTCGGCGATGGCAGCCGACAAACCCGAGGCCAAGAGTGCCACTGCAAGCACCAGTACTCCACCCAAGGAACAAAAATCCGTGACCCAGGGGAGCGTGACGGTGGAGGGCCAGCGCATCGATTACGATGCCACTGCCGGCACAATCATTCTAAAGAATGACAAGGGCGAGCCTACCGGCAGCATGTTCTATGTGGCCTATACCAAGCGAGGAGTAAAGAACGAGAAGCAACGCCCGGTAACGTTCTTTTACAACGGCGGTCCGGGTTCTTCCACGGTGTGGCTGCACATGGGTGCCTTCGGCCCCGATCGGGTGGTGACCGCCGACCATACCCACACACCGGCTGCGCCCTATCAGATAGTGAACAATGTTTACAGCCTGCTGGACGTCACCGATGAAGTTTTCATCGACGCCATGGGCACTGGCTATAGCCGCATCCTTAGCAAGGACAAAGGCGGTGTTGGAGAACCCAAGGATTTCTACGGTATCGACGCGGATACAGCCAGTTTCGCCCAGTTCATCAGCCGTTATCTGAGCGCGAACGGCCGCTGGAATTCACCCAAGTACCTGTTCGGCGAGAGCTACGGCACCACACGATCTGCGGCGCTGGTGAATTACCTGCAAAAGCACGACGACATGGATTTGAACGGTGTCATACTGTTGTCGTCAATTCTGGATTTCAGGACAGCCAGTTTTAACGCCGGCAATGACCTGCCGTTCGAGACCTTCCTGCCGTCCTACGCGGCGGTGGCTTGGTATCACAAGAAGCTGCCCAATCAACCGGCTAAGCTGCAGCCGTTCCTGCGCGAGGTGGAGAAGTTCGCCATGACGGAATACGCCCAGGCGCTGAATCAGGGCAATGCCTTGAGCCAGAGTGAATTCGAAGCAGTGGCCAACAAGCTGCATGCATACACCGGTCTTAGCGCCGCCTACATCAAGAAGGCCAACCTGCGCGTCACGGCCAGCGAGTTCGAGCATGAATTGCTGAACGGCCAGGATCTAACCACCGGGCGCCTGGATGCGCGCTTCACGGGACCCAGCATGGATCCCCTGGGCGAGACCGCGGATTACGACCCGCAGTCCGCCGCCATCAGTTCGGCATATGTATCAGCGTTCAACGATTACACCCGTAACACGTTGAAGTTCGAGACTGACAAATCGTACCTTCCCGAAAAATTCCATAAATGGGACTGGCAGCACAAGAATCCCAACACCGGACAGGCCTGGCCGGGATTGCCGAACGTGGCCGTGGATCTGGCAGAAGCCATGAAATACAACCCGGACCTGCAGGTGCTAGTGAACAGCGGCTATTTCGATCTGGCCACGCCGTATTACGGTACCATCTACACCATGGATCACTTGCCGATTCAGAAGAACCTCCAGGACCATGTACACATGGCGTATTATGATTCCGGCCATATGGTGTACGCGCATACGCCTTCATTGAAAGAATTGCATGACAACACCGCGAAGTTCATCAAGAGCACTGACAATCAGTAACGTTTGAAATCTGAAAAATGTGAATGAAACGGGGTGCCGCAGCGCCCCGTTTTTTATTGCCTACCTTGCACTGTTCCAGTAGCCCAAGGTGATCGCAGCGATACCGATGCCCGCCACAGACAGCGAAGCCCATGCGGGTGCTGCGTGCAGGGCCAGCAGTAGTGCGCCGCTGACGATGAGCGCGCCGCCGGCGATGGCGTGATACATGTGGCGCACACGCAGGTGCTGCGCTTCGCGCAGGCGCTTGAGCTCCTCGTTTTGCACGCCTACCTGTAATTTGTCTTCCGCCATCTGCTGCAGGACGCGGTTGAGCCTGGCCGGCGCTTCCAGTAGCAACTCGCGCAGCGCTGGCAGGCCAGCGCGCACGCGCCGCAGGGTAGCCTTGAGCCCCATCTGTTCGCGCATCCAGTCTTCAAGGAACGGTTTGGCGGTCGTCCACAGATCCAGATCCGGATACAGTTCGCGCCCCAGGCCCTCGATGTTCAGCAGGGTCTTCTGCAGCAGCACCAGCTGTGGCTGCACTTCCATGTTAAAGCGTCGCGCGGTCTGGAACAGCCGCAGCAACAGTTGGCCGAAGGAGATGTCTTTGAGAGGGCGGTTGAAGATCGGTTCACATACGGTGCGTACTGCGCCCTCGAATTCATTGATGCGCGTACCCTGCGGCAGCCAGCCGGAATCCACATGCAGTTCCGCCACCCGCCTATAGTCGCGGTTGAAGAACGCCAGAAAGTTCTCCGCCAGATACTGCTGGTCGCGCGGATTGAGGGTGCCGATGATGCCGAAATCCACCGCCACGTAGCGCGGGTTTTTTGGGTCGGCCACGTCCACGAAGATATTGCCTGGATGCATGTCGGCGTGGAAGAAGTTGTGCTTGAACACCTGGGTGAAGAAGATCTGCACGCCGTTCTCGGCGAGCTTCCGCAAGTCGGTGCCGCGCGCCTTGAGGGTTTCCACGTTGCTGATGGGCACGCCATGAATGCGTTCCATGACCATGACGTTGCGGTACGTGAGCGGCCAGTGGATCTCCGGCACGTAGAGTAAATACGAACCCTGAAAATTGCGCCGCAGTTGCGAGGCGTTGGCGGCTTCGCGTATTAGGTCGAGTTCGTCGAGGATGGTCTTCTCGTATTCACCCACTACTTCCCGGGGCCGCAGCCGCCGGCCGTCCGGCCAGTAGCGTTCTGCCAGTCCCGCGATCAGGAACAGCAGGTCCAGGTCGCCGCGGATTATCTTTTCCACCCCGGGGCGTAGGACTTTGATGACCACTTCGCGGCCGTCCAGCAGGCGCGCCGCGTGCACCTGGGCGATGGAAGCCGAGGCCAGCGGCGTCTCGCTGAATTCCTGAAACAGCACGGACACCGGTTTGCTGAGCACCTGTTCGATGATGAGGCGTGCCTCACGGCCGGGGAACGGCGGCACTTGGTCCTGAAGTTTCGCGAGTTCGTCGGCGATGTCGTGGGGTAGCAGGTCGCGGCGCGTAGACAGCATCTGGCCGAATTTCACAAAGATCGGCCCAAGATCCACCAGGGCACGGCGAATGCGTTCGCCTCGCGGCGCCTCGCGGCGTCGCAGCCAGTAGAACGGTGAGACATAGATCAGGAAACGGATGGGACGGAAGATGTGCGCCGTCAGGATGATCTCATCCAGCCCATGGCGCGCCAGCACGAAGTTGATGTGCATCAGGCGCAATGTCTGGCGCGGCGTGATCATGGATGTTGCGTCTTTGTGCCGAAGCGCTGTAGTCGTGCTGCCAGCCGGTCCACGTCGCTCTTCAGCTTATCCACCTCATCGAGAAAACTTTCGACTTCATGGCGTGGTGGTAGCATGGCACTCTCGTACACTAGATACTCGGCCATATCCTGACCGAGCCGGCTGGCCGCATCCTTGCCCCAACGCATGAAACCGCGCGCCAGCGAACCGATCTGATGCGCGACTACGTCACCCACATAACGGGACAGCAGTTCTTCCCAGTCTAGGTCCGCCTGTTTCAGCAGCCGCGAAAACGTCTGTGCAGTTTCCGCATCACCATTTAACTCAATACCGCGTGGCGGCGAGTCGCCACGTTTCATAGCTGCTTCCAGCAATGCAAAGCTGGGGGCGCGCACCGTCATATCCACCTTACCGAGATGATCGCCATGTACCACCAGCTTGTAGTCCTGTGGCAGAAAGTACAGCTTGAGCGGCAGTTCCTTGAGTTCCAGGGCGATGACCTTGCCGTCCAGTTGCTTGAGGTCATGTTGCGCGGCGCTGGAACCGGTCAGCGCGCTGTCCAGCGCCAGCTCCACCGCTGCTGCAAACAATGTATTGATCGAAGACGGCTTCAAAGCCGGTAACCCCTGTGGAGCGCGACGATGCCGCCGCTTAGGTTGAAATAGCTGCAGCGTTCGAAGCCGGCCGCCTGCATCATGCTCTTGAGGGTTTCCTGGTCAGGATGCACGCGGATGGATTCGGCCAGATAGCGGTAGCTGGCTTCGTCCCGAGCGACTACCTTGCCGATCTGCGGCAGCACCTTGAAGGAATAGAAATCGTAAACTGGTTTTAACCCGGGCGCCGTGGGTCTGGAGAACTCCAATATCAACAGTCGCCCGCCGGGCTTCAGCACCTGGTACATGCTGACGAGCGCCGCATCTTTGCGGGTCACATTGCGCAATCCGAATGCGATGGTGATGCAGTCGAATGACTTGTCGGGAAACGGCAGATGCTCGGCATCCGCCCGCACGTAGCCCACATTGCCGGCGACACCGGCATCCACCAGCCGGCGACGACCGTTTTTCAGCATCGAAGCATTGATGTCCGCCAGCAGCACGCGGCCGCTCGCACCCACTTGTTTTGCCAGACCGCGAGCCATGTCCCCGGTGCCGCTGGCCACGTCCAGCGCCCATTGTCCGGCTTTCAAAGCGGTCTGGGATAGGGTGAAGCGCTTCCACAGGCGATGCACGCCGAATGACATCAGGTCATTCATCAGGTCATAGCGGTCTGCGACGGAATTGAACACCTGGCCCACGCGCCGGGCTTTTTCGGCGATCGGGACTTCCTGGAAACCGAAGTGGGTGGTTTGTTTGCTGTTGCCGGTCATGGCAGACACTCGTCGAGCGGGAACAGCATTCTAGCAGTCGCACTGCTATCGGGTATGGTCTCAGGCAGGCTTGCGTTGGTAGCCCGCGTCTTTGAGGCGTTTGAGATAGCGTGCCCAGTTTTCCTGGTGGTTTCTGCCCAGATCGTAGAGCACTGACCATGAATACAGGCCGGTATCGTGGCCGTCATCGAACTTGAGGCACACGGCGTAGTTGCCCACGGGCTCCACGCCGATGACCTTCACATTTTCCTTGCCGGTCTGCAGTATCTCGGTGCCGTGACCACGCACCTCGGCCGAGGGCGAGAATACCCGCAGGTATTCGAACGGCAGCTCGAACTTTTCGCCGCTGTCGAATGCAACATTTAATACACACGCGGATTTACGCAGGCGCAGTTCAGTCGGTCGTGGTTGGGTGACGGTCATAAGATGTATCTGCTTAGATCTTCGTCTTTCACCAGTTTGCCTACCTGCTGGTCAACGTAAGTGGTATCGATCACCACTTTCTTGCCGTTCTTGTCAGCCGCTTCGAAGGAGATGCTCTCGAACAGCCGCTCCATCACAGTGTGCAGGCGGCGCGCACCGATGTTCTCGGTGCGCTCGTTCACCTCGAATGCCACTTCCGCGATACGGCGCACGCCGTCTACGGTGAACTCCAGTTTCACGCCCTCCGTCAACATGAGCGCGGTGTACTGCACAGTGAGTGCCGCATCCGGTTCGGTGAGGATGCGCACGAAGTCCTCGGTGGTGAGGGCTGCGAGTTCCACGCGGATCGGCAGCCGGCCCTGCAGTTCCGGAATCAGGTCGGAGGGTTTCGACATCTGGAATGCGCCGGAAGCGATGAACAGCACGTGGTCAGTCTTCACCGTGCCGTATTTGGTGGTCACTGTGGTGCCTTCCACCAGCGGCAGCAAGTCGCGCTGCACGCCCTCGCGAGATACATCCGCGCCATGCACTTCACCGCGACGCGTAACTTTATCCAGTTCGTCGATAAACACGATGCCATTCTGCTCGACGTTAGTAAGCGCTGCCAGCTTGACGTCATCCTCATTCACCATTTTGGCCGCTTCTTCATCTTCCAGCAATTTGCGGGCTTCCTTGATTTTGAGCTTGCGCGTGCGGGTGCGTTGATTACCCATGTTCTGGAACAGTCCTTGCAACTGCTGTGTCATCTCCTCCATGCCGGGCGGCGCCATGATCTCCACACCGATGCTGGTCATGGCCAGTTCCACTTCGATCTCCCGGTCCTCAAGCTGGCCTTCGCGCAGCATCTTGCGAAATTTCTGGCGCGTGTCCGAGCTTTCCGGCGGCTGCGGTTCGTTGGCAAAACCGACACTATGCTTGCGTGGCAACAGCGCATCCAGGATGCGCTCTTCGCCGGCTTCCTCGGCGCGTGTCTGTACCCTTTGCTTGGCATGATCGCGCTCCATCTTCACGGCCGTGTCCATGAGGTCGCGGATGATGGCGTCCACGTCCTTGCCCACGTAACCCACCTCAGTGAACTTGGTGGCTTCCACCTTAATGAACGGCGCGTTGGCGAGACGCGCCAGGCGCCGCGCGATTTCAGTCTTGCCGACACCCGTGGGTCCGATCATGAGGATGTTCTTGGGGGTGATCTCGTTGCGCAGCTTCTCAGGCACCTGCATGCGTCGCCAGCGGTTGCGCAAGGCGATGGCCACGGCGCGTTTGGCGTCATTCTGGCCGACAATGTGCTTGTCCAACTCTTGGACTATCTCTCTGGGTGTCATCTCAGACATGGGTAGTGTTCACTTATAAAACTAGAATAGTGGTGCGGCTTTGCCGCAAGTCATTCAAGAAAGCGGGTTCCGCCCCGCGGTCAGGTTACTTTTATTTGGCGCAAAGAAAAGTAGCCAAAAAAAAACATTCAAGAGCGTCACCGGGTTTCGCATGCTGGGTTCGATGCTCCACGCCGCATTGGTTGCCTCACTATATCGGTTTCTTCAGTCCTGCCATGAAAACAATTTTACCGAAGGGCAGACCCTGCTGCTCGGCATCACGCTGGTATTCAAGAACGCAGACTTTTAAAGAGGTCTGCGGTGCGGGCGCTATACAGGGACGTACGAGTGTCGCGGGAGGCGGGATGCCGGAAGCGACCGCGGAAGCCTGCTATAAATTACTTCAGTTCCTCAATCGTAAGATTACGATTCGTATAAATACAGATATCCGCCGCGATAGCCAGTGCGCGCTCGGTGATGGCGCGCGCGTCCAGTTCGGTGTTATCCAGCAAGGCACGCGCCGCGGCTTGCGCATACATGCCGCCGGAGCCGATGGCCATCAGGCCGTGCTCCGGTTCGATGACATCGCCGTTGCCGGAGATGATCAGCGAAGTGTTCTTGTCGGCTACGCATAGCAGCGCTTCTAGGCGCCGCAACATGCGGTCGCTACGCCAGTCCTTGGCCAGTTCTACGGCTGCGCGCGTCAGGTTGCCGCTGTGCTTGGTGAGTTTTTCCTCGAAACGCTCGGAGAGCGTGAAAGCATCGGCGGTACCGCCGGCGAATCCCGCCAGCACCTGGTCGTTATGCAAACGCCTCACCTTGCGGGCGTTGGGCTTCATGACGGTATTGTTGATGGTCACCTGGCCATCGCCGCCCATAGCGACGATCTTGCCGCGTCGCACTGAAAGGATCGTGGTGCCGTGGAATTGTTCCATGTCTGTCAATCCTTCATTTGAGCCAGCGGGGTGAGCGTTTCATTCTAAACCACCATCAATGCGGTTGCGGTTATCGGGTGCTGTGCAAATAGTTATGGGAAAAGTGTATGGCTTATACCAGCGCGCGGCACGTAGTGCACACAGCTATTTTTTTTTGTGCGCGCGCGGATGCGCTTGGTCGTATATGCGGGCCAGGTGCTGGAAATCAAGGTGGGTGTAGATCTGGGTAGTGCTGATGTTGGCGTGGCCCAGGAGTTCCTGCACGGCGCGCAGATCGCCGCTGGATTCCAGCAGATGGCTGGCAAAGGAATGCCGGAACAGGTGCGGATGCACGCCCTGCTGCACGCCCTGGGCGATGCCCCAGCGCTTGAGCCTTGTCTGCAGGGTGCGTGGACTGAGACGCCCGCCCCGTGGACCCGTAAACAAAGCAGTATCTTCCGGTTTGGCGAGTTGTACGCGTACCTTGAGCCAGTCGGCCAGCGCCGCAAGTGCTTTCCGGCCCACCGGCACGATGCGGGTCTTCGAGCCCTTGCCGGTGACGCGCACCGTTGCATCGCGCAGGTCCACATCGTGCAGTTCCAGGGAGATCAGTTCTGCGAGCCGCAGACCGGATGAATACAGTAGCTCCATGATGGCGCGATCGCGGATCGCCTGTGGCGTTTCACCGCGGATCTCCAGCAGTTGCGCCATTTGATCCGCATCCAATGTTTCGGGCAGATGCCGCGGTAATTTGGGAGCGCTTATACCGTTGGCGGGATTGTTGCGGCTCGCACCTTCGCGCAGCAGGTAGTTGTAGAAACTGCGGATCGCCGCCAGCAGGCGTTGCAGACTGCGAGGCGCGAGGCCGGCGCGGTGGCGGGCGCTCACGAAGGCGCGCACATGATGGATGTCCACGGCGTTCCAGTCAGCAAGGTGCTGCTGTTCGCAGTACTGCCGGAAGCTCTCGAGGTCGTGTTGGTAGCCGGCGGCCGTATACGGCGAGAGCCGGCGTTCGTGGGCAAGATGTCCGAGAAAGTTTTTGATCCAGTCGGCGAAGGCCGTGGTCATTCAGGCAACAGCGGCTGAATGGCGGCCGCCACCAGTTCGCCGATGCGCGCCAGGAAGGCAGTGCCGAGCGTCGGGCCGAAGCGGTCAGCTTCATGGCTACCAACGGCCAAGATGCCAAGTTTACCGTGGTCGCCCAGCGGCACCAGCGCGATGGAGGCAGTGCGGTCCGCCTGCTCACCGAACAGGAATTCCAGTTGTGGGGCGCGCAAGCGTCCGACGTAGGCTTTGCCGGCTTTCAGGAATTCGCGGAATTGTTCCAGACCCGGATCATCGCGCTTCAGCCAACGTGCCGGACCGGCATCCAGATCCCTGGACTGGTCGTTGATCAGGAACAGGCTAACCTCGTCGGCGCCGAAGCGGTTGCGCAATTCTTCCTGCGCAGAATACAGGCGCTCCGCCAGCGTACCGCCTTCCAGCAGCACCAGCGCCAGACGATGAATGCGTTCGATCAACGTATCGTTGGCGCGCGCCACCTCGATCATATCCACCAGTTTGCGTTCCATCTGGCGATACTGTTGACGCAGTACTTCCACCTGGCGTTCGATGAGCGACACCGCCTGGCCGCTGGCGTGCGGCACCTTGAGTCTGGTGAGTACTTCGGTATGGTTTTCGAAAAAATCCGGATGGGAGATGAGGTAATCCGTGACCGTCAGCTCGATGTCACCCAGATCCCGCAAGCCGGTTTTATGCTCGATGCTCATAGGTTGATGGCTCCGTCATAGACCCGGTTGGCTGGACCACTCATCCACATGCAATCGCCCTCTCCCTGCCAGCTTATCATGAGAGCGCCGCCGCGCAGGGTCACTTCCACGCTCTCGTCCAGCCAGCCCGCAAGCCGGCCCCACACCATGGTGGCGCAGGCACCGGTGCCGCAGGCCAGCGTTTCGCCAGTGCCGCGTTCGAAGACGCGCAGGCGTACATGGGTGCGATCCAGCCACTGGGCGAAATTCACATTGGTGCGTTTGGGGAAGCGCGGGTGGTGTTCGATTTTGGGGCCGAGTTCGGCCACCGGCGCGATGTCCACATCCGGCATATCGAGAATGGCGTGCGGATTGCCGACGGACACAGCGCCGATCTCATAAGTCCGACCGTCCACTTCCAGCGCATAGGTGAGAGCGCGCTCGCGGGCCTCGAAGGGGATGCGTGCCGGCTCGAAGGTGGGCACGCCCATGTTGACGCGCACCCTGGCAATGTCGCGCACGTCCGCCTGCAGGTCGCCGCCCAGGGTCTCGAGCGTGAAGCTGCGGCCCGTCACCCACCCGGCTTCCACCAGGAAGCGGCTCACGCAGCGCGCGCCGTTGCCGCACTGCTCCACCTCGCCGCCGTCGGCGTTGTAGATGCGGAAACCGGCGGCATGCGCCGGATTTTTGGGTTTGCCGATGACCAGCAACTGGTCGAAACCGATGCCGGTTCGGCGGTCGGCGAGCCTCTGGACGGTGGCGGTATCGAGCGGCAGCGGCTGCTGCATGGCGTCAATCACCATGAAGTCGTTGCCGAGACCTTCCATTTTGCTGAAGAGGACTTTCATAAAGATGGATGATTCACCGAAGATCAGATTTTACTTTGAATCGCATCGGTAGCGCTCATAAATTCTTTTCTGAAGCGCAGCGGATCTCCAATACCTTTGAAAGACGCCGCATCACCCCCGGTTCCTTTAATGATCACGGAGCCAAAATTGAAAATACGGCCCAATATACTTTGATCAACCTTGATACTCTCCACTTTGGTCAAAAATATTTCAACAGTTTCGCGCCGGATCACACCCTTCTTAGCCATAACCCGCTTGTTCGTTACCGCCATTTCCGTAGAGATATATATGAGGTACGCCGAAATCCAGAAGGTAATTCCGAATATCATTCCTATCGCCCCCATAAAAACCCATCCAACAAGCAGAATAAACGCCAACCCAAGAAAAATAAAAGCAAGCCCAAGCAGAATATTCCGCATAAGGGACCAAATACTGAGTTTTCCGCGATATAAGGCCTGTTCATCATTGAGAAGATTAGAATCAATATAAGAACTCATTTTGTCTCCGAGTTTTGATCCAAATTATTTGCCAAGCAGTTCCTTGTAGGCCTTATATATACACCGGTCCATGACCACAAACATGCCCGCTTGGCGCGCGCGCTCGGCGGCCGCCAGGTTGACCACGCCTTCTTGCAGCCACAGGGCCGGCGCCTGTATAGCGATGCAGTCGTCCACGATTGCATCCACGTATTCCGATGCACGGAACACATCCACCAGATCCACCGCCGCCGGCAGATGCCGGAGATCGGTATAGGCTTTCTCACCCAGCACTTCATCCACGCCGGGGCGCACCGGGATGATCTGGTAGCCGAATCCCTGCAGGGCAAGGGCCACGCCGTGGCTCGGCCGGACTGGGTTGGGCGACAGGCCCACCACCGCGATGCGGTGTACTGTTTCCAGGAGCTTTTTGATTTCAGGGGCGGGCGGGTTCTGAAACGCCATAGAACATCCTGCATGAAAACCATGATGGCATCCATTATAGTCATCACCGGCTGAAACCCCACCCCGACACATCTCTATATGAAGTATCACGATCTGCGCGATTTCCTCTCGCAACTGCAAAAGCAGGGTGAGCTCAAGCGTGTGCGTACGAGTGTGGATCCGTATCTCGAGATGACCGAGATTTGTGACCGCACCCTGAAGAACGGAGGACCAGCGCTGTTATTCGAGAATCCCAAAGGCCATTCGATCCCGGTACTCGGCAATCTGTTCGGCACTCCACGGCGTGTGGCCCTGGGCATGGGCCAGGATTCGGTCGCCGCCTTGCGCGATGTCGGTCAACTGCTGGCGATGCTGCGGGAGCCGGAGCCACCCAAGGGCTTGAAGGATGCCTGGGAGAAAATCGGAGTATTCAAACAGGTATTCAAGATGCCGCCCAAGGAGATACGCAAAGCAGCCTGTCAGGAGAACCTATTCGCCGCTGGCGATGTGAACCTGAACAAATTCCCGATCCAGACCTGCTGGCCCGGCGATGCGGGTCCGCTCATCACCTGGGGACTTACGGTCACCAAAGGTCCTAACAAGGAGCGCCAGAATCTCGGCATCTATCGCCAGCAATTGATCGGCAGGAACAAACTTATCATGCGTTGGCTGGCACATCGTGGCGGCGCTTTGGATTTCCGCGACTGGCAGCAGGCACATCCGGGCGAAACATTTCCGGTGGCAGTGGCACTGGGCGCCGACCCCGCCACGATCCTGGGCGCGGTTACGCCGGTACCGGATAACTTGTCCGAATATGCATTCGCCGGATTGCTGCGCGGCGCGCGCACCGAAGTGGTGAAGTGTATGAATTGCGACCTGATGGTACCGGCCAGCGCCGAGATCGTGCTGGAAGGTTTCATAAAACCGGGTGAGATGGCGGACGAAGGTCCGTTCGGCGACCACACCGGCTATTACAACGATGTGGAAAAATTCCCGGTGTTTACCGTAACTCACATCAGCCATCGGGACAATCCGATTTATCACAGCACCTACACCGGCCGTCCGCCTGACGAACCGGCAGTGCTGGGGCTGGCGCTCAACGAAGTATTCGTACCGATCCTGCAGAAGCAGTTCCCGGAGATCACGGATTTCTACCTGCCACCGGAAGGTTGTTCTTACCGCGTCGCCTGCGTGAGCATGAAGAAGCAGTATCCGGGTCACGCCAAGCGCGTGATGTTCGGCATCTGGAGTTTCCTGCGCCAGTTCATGTACACCAAATTCATCATCGTTACCGATGACGATGTGAACGTGCGTGATTGGAAGGACGTGATTTGGGCTGTGAGCACGCGCATGGATCCGGCGCGTGATTGCACCATCGTCGAGAACACCCCCATCGATTATCTAGACTTCGCCTCGCCGGTTTCAGGCCTGGGCTCCAAGATCGGTTTCGACGCCACCAACAAATGGCCCGGCGAGACTAGCCGCCAATGGGGCCGGCCCATCGCCATGAGCGCCGAAGTGAAGCAGCGGGTGGACGTCCTGTGGAAGGGTCTGGGGATCGGCTGAAACCATAGCTTATCCGCAGGGACTAGACTCACATCCAGGGTCGGTCATATCTGCGTATACGGGAATCCAGCCCCATACGGA
>Ga0307372_10001337_pt1 | contig 43280 bp, 40 predicted proteins | sample OX1MG_FD_202533 | JGI IMG/M metagenome (GOLD analysis project Ga0307372, IMG submission 202533) | Soil microbial communities from Risofladan, Vaasa, Finland - OX-1 | ecosystem: Environmental > Terrestrial > Soil > Coastal area > Acid sulfate soil | place: Finland: Risofladan, Vaasa | collected...
GGCGTTGGTGGTCACCTCCCTCGAGCGCGCCCGTGACCTGCAGACCGACCCGGTGGTCATCCGCGCCGCCGCCCAGGGCTCCGGCGCCGGCCAGGACATGATGACCAGCTACTACCGCGACGACCTACTGGGCCTGCCCGAAATGGCAGTGGTGGCCCGCCAGCTGTGGGAGACCTCAGGGCTCGGGCCCGACGACATGCAGGCGGCCATCCTCTATGACCACTTCACCCCCTACGTGCTCTACCAACTGGAGGAGCTCGGCTTCTGCGCCAAGGGTGAGGCCAAGGACTTCGTGAAGGACGGCCGTCTCGAGTTGGGCGGCGCGCTGCCCATCAACACGCATGGCGGCCAGCTGGGTGAGGCCTACCTCCACGGCATGAACGGCATCGCCGAGGGCGCCCGTCTCGTGCGCGGTACCTCGGTCAACCAGGTGCCCGACGTCGAGAACGTGGTGGTGACGGCCGGCACGGGCGTCCCGACGAGCGGTCTCGTCCTCGGCGTCGATCGCTGAGGCCGCTTCTTCCGATTCAAATGGGCCGATCGCCCACGGCGGCCTCGAGTGTGGCGGCGGCCTCGGCATCGAGCAGCTGGTACGCCCCGCCCTTCTCGGCCTGCCACAATACCGTCTCCTTGCAGTTCCAGCGCTCGGCCCGCAGCGAGCGCTTCAACACCTTGTTGGTGGCGGTGGCCGGGAGCTCGGCACTCATTCGCACGAAGCGCGGCGTCCACTTGGTGCCCAGATCACCCTGGGCGGCGAGGAATGCGAGCAGCTCCGCGCCGTCGAGTGTGTCGAGACCGGGCCGCAGTTGGACCGCCGCCATGACCTGGTCGCCGACGACGGTGTCGGGCACGGCGTAGACGGAGGCCAGCACGATGTCGGGGTGGCGCTGCAGGATCCGCTCGATCGGAGCCGAGGCGAAGTTCTCCCCGTCGACCCGCAGCCAGTCGTGGTCCCGCCCGGCGAAGTAGAAGAAACCGGCGGCGTCGCGGTAGGCCAGGTCGCCCGTCCAGTACCAGCCCTCGCGCAGGCGGGCCGTCTCCGCCTCGCCGTTGCGCCAGTAGCCCTCGAAGCCGGCGCCGCCGGCCTTGGACACCAGTTCGCCGATGGCCTCCTCGGCATTGAGCAGCCGACCGCGATCGTCGAAGCGGGCCGGCGGGCACTCGGAGCCGGTGGCCGGGTCGAGGACGACGGTGCCCTCGGGTGCCCGCCCCAGTGCGCCCGGGGGCGTGTCGGGTGTCCGCTGCACCGTGGCACCCCCCTCGGTCGAGCCGTAGGAGTCGGTGACGGCGACGCCGAAGCGTGCGGCGAAGCGCGCCACGTCATCGGTCGTCCCTTCGTTGCCGAAGGCGCGCACCAGCGGGTTGTCGGCGTCGTCGGGTTGCTCGGGCGTGGCGAGGATGAAGGACAGCGGTTTCCCGACGTAGTTGAAGTACGTGGCGCCGGCGGCGCGCACGTCGGGAAGGAAGCCCGACGCCGAGAAGCGCCCCGAGGAGGGGAGCGCACTGGCCGAGCCCGCCATGAGCGACGGTCCCCAGCCGGCCATGAGCGCGTTGGAGTGGAAGAGCGGCATGGAGAGGTAGCAGACGTCCTCGGGCACCAACGCGTACATCTGTGCCACGATCGCCCCGATGCGGGCCAGCCGGCCCTGGCTGCACAGGCAGGCCTTGGGCGCGCCCGAGGTGCCCGAGGTGAAGAGGAGATAGCCGAGCGACTCGGGCGTCACCGCTCTATCGGCCACGCTCTCGGCGTCGGCTGACGTGTATGCCTCGAGCGTGCGCTGCGCCTGGTCGGTGTCGAGCACCAGTACGTGCTGGTTGGTGTGCCGCACCTCGCCCAGCGCGTCGCCGATGCGGGCGCCCTCCACCAGGGGAAGGTAGGTGGAGTCGGTGATCAGGAACTGGCATTCGGTGTGGGACAGGTCCCGCACCAGGTCGTCACCGCGATGCGTGGGGTTGGCGCCCACCACCACTGCGCCGGCCAACGCTGCCGCCTCGAGCCAGAAGATGAATTCGGGCACGTTGTCGAGCATCAGGGCGACGTGGAAGGGGCCCTCCTGGCGCCCGGCCTGCAACCAGGCCGCCCGTGCCGCCGCCCGGGCCACCACCTCGGCGTGGCTCAACCGGAGGTCGTTGGCCACGAGTCCGAGCCGGTCGACGTCGGCCAGGGCCAGGACGGCGCCCGTGATGGTTTCGGCCAGCGGCGCCGGGATGGCGCCGGGCCCGGCCGGTTGGGCCTCAGCAGGGGTCACTACATCTCCAAACGTCGCTGAGCAGGGGTGGAAGTGGCATTACTGGAACACGTTGCATTTTAATCAGACCCGTGTTACCTTCGCTGGAGCGCCGGCGGAACGGACCGCGGCACCGTAGACGAGGACGTGCAACCCCATGGAATTCGGCATCTTCAACGCCGCGTGCCTGCTGCCCCGGTACGTCGAGCAGCACGGAGCCTCGGCCGAGCACGACCGCATCATGGACGAGGCCGCCTTCATCGTGGCGGCCGACAAAGCCGGCTTCAAGTACACCTGGGCGTCGGAGCACCACTTCCTCACCGAGTACTCGCACCTGTCGGCCTCCGAGTCCTTCCTGGCTTTCTGCGCCGCCAAGACGAGCAACATCCACATCGGCTCGGGCATCTTCAACATCACGCCGCCGGTGAACCACCCGGCCCGCATTGCCGAGCGGGTGGCCATGCTGGACCACCTCTCCGAGGGCCGCTTCGAGTTCGGCACCGGCCGCGGCTCGTCCACCACCGAGCAGAAGGGCTTCGGGATCAACGACTCCGAGCTCACCCGTGAAATGGTGGCCGAGACCCTCCCGCAGATCGTTCGAATGTGGAAGGACGAGGACTACAGCTACGACGGCAAGTTCTTCTCCATGCCCTCGCGCAACGTGCTGCCCAAGCCCTACTCCAAGCCCCACCCCGCCATCTGGATGGCGGCCGGCAGTCCCTCGACCTTCGACCTGGCCGCCGAGCTCGGTGTCGGCGTCCTGTGCTTCGGATTCTCGACGCCGGACCAGCTGACGCCGCTCGTGGCCCGCTACAAGGAGAAGATCGGGGACTGCAAGAACCCGGTCGGCGGGTTCGTCAACGACAACGTGATGATCACCACGACCATGATCTGCATGGAGGACGGCGCCAAGGCCCGCAAGACCTTCCTCGAGGCGGACTCGAACTACCACCTGAGCCTCGTCTTCCGTTACCTCGACACCTTTCCCAGGCCGCCGGGCATACCGGAGTGGCCGGCGATCATCCCTGCCATGGACGCCGCCTCGCTCGACAGCGTCATCGCCTCGGGCGACGTCGCCGTGGGCACGCCCGAAGAGGTCAACAAGGCGATCGAGCGCTACGTCGCCACCGGCGCCGACCAGCTGTCCTTCGGCATGCTCTCGAGCTCCATGTCGATCGAGTCCTGCGAGGAAGCCGTCGAGACCTTCGGCAAGCACCTGCTGCCGAGCTTCGACAAGGACCCGATCCACAGGACCACCGCGCAGCGGCTGGCCGCCGGCGGCTCTTGAGCTCCTAGCTCTCCAGGCGGAGCTCGCCGGCCCGGAATCGACGGTCGATCTCCCCGGCCACCTCGGCGGGACCGCGCCCGCCCGCGTCGATCCGGTGGCGCTCTTCGACACCCTGGCGCTCGAACTGGGCCCACAGGTCCTCGACCACGTCTGCATCGGCCAGCGCGCCGGCGTGCTGCGGCTCGACCCGGCGATCCACGACCCGCTGCTGCACCACCCCGACTGGTGCCCGAAGCACCGCGTAGTGCAATGCGACGCCGCGTGACGTGCCCGCCGCTCTGAACAGATCGAGCATGAACGGGTACAGGATCCCCTCCGCCACGCAGACGTAGCCCTCGGCCGCGAAGGTGGCGCAGGCCTCGGCGGCCGCATGCAGCACGGCGCGGTTCTGCGCGTGCGCCTCCGGCCGCCACGGGTCAAGGCCGCCGCGCCGGATCTTGGCAAAGAACCAGTCCAGATCGAGGCAGACGGATGGCTCGTGGCACTCGGCCACCAGTGGCGCGACCGTGGTCTTGCCCGTCCCGGGAGAGCCGGTCAGGAGGAGCAGTGGACCGGGTGCCATCGGGAGCATCTTCGCGTGGGGTGGGCCGACGCTGCTTGGACCCACGCCCGCCGCCCCGCGAGGCTTTGGGCTCAGCCGGCGGACGCCACCCCCACGATTGGTCTGTTCAGGACACTCCCACCCTCGGATCCGTAGAAGTTGGCGTCCCCGTAATTGAAGATCCCCCCGTCGGACGCGGCGATCCAGTAGCCACGGCCGTCCGGCGTGGACGCGACCCCGACGACCGGCCTGTTCAACGGTGTCCCACCCGCGGACCCGAAGAAGCCGGCGTCGCCGAAGTTGAAGATGCCGCCGTCCGAGGCGACCATCCAGTACCCGAGGTTGTCAGAGGTGGCGGCCATGCCGACGATCGGCTTGTTCAGCGGCCTGCCGCCCATGGAGCCGTGGAAGCCGGCATCGCCGAAGCTGAAGATGCCGCCGTCGGAAGCCACGAGCCAGTACCCCTGCCCACTCGGCGTGGACGCCATGCCGACGATCGGCTTGTTCAGCGGCCTGCCGCCCATGGAGCCGTGGAAGCCGGCATCGCCGAAGCCAAAGATGCCGCCGTCGGAAGCCACGAGCCAGTACCCGCCTCCGTCAGGGGTGGCGGCAATGCCGACGATCGGCGCATTGAGCGGCTTGCCCCCCATGGAGCCATAGAACCCGGCGTCGCCGTAGCTGAAGATCCCGCCATCGGACGCCACCAACCAGTAGCCATTCTTGGACGCGGTTGGCGCCATCGCAACCACAGGCCTGTTCAGCGGCAGGCTGCCGGCGGACCCGTGGAAGCTCGCGTTGCCGAACGTGAAGATGCCGCCGTCTGAGGCGACGAGCCAATACGACGAGTTGGGCGGAGCCGGCGGCGGTGGGGCGGGCGGGCCCGGCAGGCCGGCCGATCCCGAGAAGGCGGAGACCTGGTCGGTGGAGGGCGCCAGGAGCAGCCCGTCGCCGACCGAAGGAGTCGGGAAGTGGTTGGCCTCGCCCCCGACCGAGACCTGCTGCACCTTCGCCCCGTTCGCCGGGTTCAGGCCGTACAGCGACGACCCGCCGATGGACCATACGAGCCCGCCTGCCGCGATCGGGGGGCCATGCGCTCCGGATGAGGTCTGCCACAGCGTGCCGAGCGGGCTGGTCTGTATCGCCTGCACGCCGCTGCCGCAGGGAACGTAGACGACGGTCCCCGAGATGGCATCCCCACCGTCGGAGTTGCTGCCGCAGGCGCCGATGGGCGAGCCGATCTGGCCGCCGATCCCTCCCAGCGACGTCTGGTTCAGCAGGTAGGCGGTGGACGACTTGCCCACCTGCAGGACGGTCCCGTTAGAGAGCAACGCCGGCGGGCTCGATCCGAGATCGAGATCACTCGAGTTGTCGGACGACCAGGTGCTCGGCGCGAAGTACTGCGTGCGGGTCAGGCTCGACGACAGTTCCAGAACCGAGTCGCTGTAGTCGTAGGGGGTCGACGACGAGCCGTTCCCGGTGGTCGTCCAGATGTTGCCCGCTGAGTCGACCACGGGTGCGGCGCCGCCCATCCACACGGCCCCGTCGTGCCCGATCGGCACCGCCTGGTAGTAGCCGGGCGTCCCCCCGCCCTCGGGCACCGAGACGACCCAACCGCTATAGGTCGCGCAGTCACCGTCGTTACCGCCGTAGCCGAAGACGACGTTGCCGTTGCTCAGGTTCAGACCGGTGCGCTGCAGGATGTCGGCTCGGTTCTGTCCCGCCGGGTCGACGGCCACGTCGGATTCGACAGTCCCGCTGTACAGGTTGAAGCCGAGAAGAAAGTGGGCGGGCGCACCGCCGACCAGCTCGTCGGCCACGACGAAGATCTCCCCCCGAGCGGCATCGATCACAGGCGTGCCGGTGATGCCGACAGACGGGCTGATATCCCCGCAGGGAAGGTCACCCGACGGCACCGGGGTCCCGACGTGGGTCGACCACAGCACCGCCCCGGTATCGGCCGCCAATGCGTAGACGGTGTCGTTCTCTGTCGCCACGAAGACGCGGCCGGTGGCCTCGAGCGGCTCGCCGTAGACCTGGCCGTCGAGGGCAGGCGACGTCCAGGCCGGGTTTGGCGGATTGAAGGTGACGCCCGAGGTGTCCGCGCCCGTGCCCAGGGCGTCACCGTGGTACACGGTCCACGACGAGGTGCCGTCGACGTGCGCCACGACGGCACCCGTCGCCTGCGGAGCAACCACGCCGCTCAGGCCCAGGAGCAGCGCGATTCCGGCGGAGGCGACGAACAAGGCGCGTCCGGCAGCGAGCGGCGTCGGGGTCCGCCGGTGGTTGGGCTTGGTATCGGGTCCCCGAGCGATGGACGCACCGTAACGCGCCCTGATTTCGGTGTCGATGATGTTGTTCAGGATTTGGACGGGGCCGCCACTGGCGCACCAGGCTGGGCGCCCGGCGTGCCCGCGTTCACGATGGCGGCAGCCCATGTGTAGTCGGGCTTCCCCGAGGGCGAGCGCTCCACCTTGTCCACGACGTGGAGGCGGCGGGGCACTTTGTAGCCGGCCACGAACTCGCGGCAACGCTCCTGAATCGCCTCGAGCGTCGGCACCTCGTGTCCCGGTCGTGGCTCAATGATGGCCGCCACCGTCTGGCCCCAACGCTCGTCGGGGGCGCCGCACACGATGGCGTCGAAGACGTCAGGGTGCGAGCGCACGGCGGACTCCACCTCCTCGGGGAAGATCTTCTCGCCGCCGGAGTTGATGACGATGGAGCCGCGCCCCAGCAAGGTGATGGACCCGTCGGCCTCGACGGTGGCGTAGTCACCCGGCATGACGTAGCGCGTCCCACGCACCTGAATGAACACCTCGGCCGTCTTCTTGGGGTCGTTGTAGTAGCCCTGCGGGATGTCGCCGGCCCGGGCGATCTTGCCGATGACGCCCGACCCGGGCTCGACCGGATTGAGGTCCTCGTCGAACACCACGGTCTTGCCGAGCAGCGTCACGGTGGGACCGCTCTTCATGGCGGTGTTATTGGCCGTGACGACCGTCAGGCCGTTGTTGCCGCCCTCTGACGAACCCACGGCGTCCGTGATGAACAGATTGGGCAGCTGCTCGAAGAACTGGTCCTTCACCGGTGACGAAAAGAGTGCGGCGGAGGACACGACCGCCACCAGCGTCGAGAGGTCGAAGTCTTCGCGCGAATCGGCCAACGTCTCCACGAGCGGCTTTCCCATGGCATCGCCCGTGATCATGACGGAGTTGACCCTCTCGGCGCCGACGAGCTCCCACACCTCGCGGGCGTCGAACTTGGCCATGAGGACGATCTTGGAGCCGACGAAGCTCTGACCCATGACACACCACTGGGTGGCGCCGTGCATCAGGGGGGCCACCGGCAGGTGCACCATGCCACCACCAGCGCCCTTGGGCGCCATGGTGGCCGGGTCGGTGACGCGCTCGTTGCTCATGGGGTCGATGCCGCCGCCGAGCGCGTAGAAGACGTCCTCGTGCCGCCACACGACACCCTTGGGCATGCCCGTGGTGCCACCGGTGTAGAGGATGTAGATGTCGTCACCCGAACGCGGCCCGAAGTCCCGTTCGGTCGACTGTCCGGCCAGCGCGTCCTCGTAGGGCACGGACCCGGGTGCGGGCTCCACGTCGCTGCCGTCCTCGATCACGAGGAGATGCCGCATGTCGGGCAGCTCTGGCAGCAGTGCGGTCACGAGGGGAGCGAACTCACGCTGGTAGACGAGCGCCTTGAGATCGGCGTTGCTCATCAGGTAGCGCAACTCGTCCTTGACGTAGCGGTAGTTGATGTTGATCCAGACGGCGCGCAGCTTGAAGACGGCCCAGGCGGTCTCGACCCACTCGACCGAGTTGTAGGCATAAATCCCGACGTGGTCGCCCGGCCCGATGCCCTGCGCCGCAAGATGGTGGGCCAGCTGGTTCGCCCGGGCCTCCATCTCGGCGTAGGTCCGCCGGTTGCCATCGGCGACGAGGTACTCCCGCTCGGGGTATGCGTCGACAGCTGCCTCGAACAGGTCCGCGAGGTTGAACTCCATCGGTCCGAGATTAGAACACGTTCTTGTTCTGCGGGCAATCCCCCGCCACGTCAGCCCCCGGGCCCGCCGGGCCCAGGGGCCTTACCCCGTGATCCCGACGATGGGCTTGTTGAGCACGATGGAGCCGGTCGAGCCGTAGAAGGTGGGGCCGTTCGTGGTCGGGTAGGTGAAGACCCCACCGTCGGATCCGCTGAGGTAGTAGCCGCCGCCGACTGCCGTCATGCCGACGATCGGCTTGTTGAGCTTGATGGAGCCCGTGGAGCCGTAGAACGGTGGGCCACCGGTGGTCGGGTAGGTGAAGATGCCACCGTCGGAGGCGACGAGGTAGTAGCCGCCGGAGACCGGCGCGGCCATGCCGACGACGGGCTTGTTCAGCTGAATGGATCCCGCCGAGCCCTGGAAGGTCGCGTTGCCGTAGTTGAAGATGCCGCCGTCGGACGCCACCATGTAGTAGCCCAGGCCGTTCGGCGTGGCCGCCAGGCCGACGATGGGCTTGTTCAGCTTCAGGCTTCCCGTCGAGCCGTAGAACTGGGCATCGCCGTAGCTGAAGATGCCACCGTCGGACGCGACGAGCCAGTACCCGGCGCCGTCCGCTGTCACCGCCATGCCGACGATGGGCGCGTTCAGGTGCAGGCTGCCCGCCGAGCCGTGGAACTGGGCGGAGCCGAAGTTGAAGACGCCGCCGTCGGAGGCCACGAGGTAGTAGCCGTCCCCGGCCGGCATGACGGCCATGCCGACGATCGGGGCGTTCAGTCTCGTCCCACCCAGGGAGCCGAGGAACGGAGCGCCACTCCCGTAGGAGAAGATCCCGCCGTCAGAAGCGACGAAGCGGTACCCCGACCGTGCGATGGGGGCGGTGATCACGAAGGGGTTGGGCCCTCCGGCCACGGCGAAGCCCGTGGCGACACACTGCCAGTTCGTGACACAGGAAACGCCCTCGAGCTGCGTGTTCGTTGCTCCGGTTTGGTTCGGCGTGGTCGCGAGCGCCCATGTGGAGCCGTCCCACGTCAGGGATTCCGTAGTGGAACCAGGCCCCGGTTGCACATAACCGACGGCTGAGCAGGACGTCGCGCTGAAGCAGTCGATGCCTTGGAGGAAATTGCTGTCCGAACCGGCACTCGGGCTCGACACGATGTCCCATGCAGCCCCGTTCCACATTTCGAACAGCGTCCGGTACGAGGTGCCGTCGTTGCCCGATCCGGCCGCCATGCACCAGGCCGGGCCGACGCACGACACGCCGGTGAGGGAGACGCTGAGCTGTCCGGCGGGGCTCGGGTTCGAAGGTGCCGTCCACGCGGTCCCGTTCCACTGGGCGCTCGCCGGGAGGTCACCTCCTGCGTTGCCGACGGCCATGCAGGAGGTGGGGGAGGTGCACGAGACGGACTTCCAGTACCCGCCTCCGGTCGGGCTCGGCGTCGTGTCCAGCGTCCAGGTTGCCCCGTTCGAGCTCAGGGCGACGGGCGCGTAGGTGCTGCTGCCGAAGGAGGCCTGCCCTACCGCCTTGCAGAACGTAGCGCTGGTGCACGAGACCGAGTAGAGCGCCGTGCTGAGGGCGGTCGGCGTATCGGGGCTGGCAACCACGCTCCACGCTGCGCCGTTCCACTGCTCGGCGAGCGTGTTGACACCGGCACCGCCCACGGCGACGCAGAACGTCGTAGAGGTGCAGCTGACCGACTGCAGTGTCGCCGAACCGGACACTGTCGGCCCTGTCATCACTGTCCACGACGAACCGTTCCATTGCTCCATGAGCGGCGAGGGACCCGCGCCGGATTGCCCGACAGCGACACAGAACGACGCGCTCACGCAGGAATCGCCGAAGAAGTTGCCTTGGTCGACGGTTGGCGTCGTTCCGACGGTCCAGTTCGACGCGCTGACGGTGGCCGGGACGCGCGCGGTCGCGGCTCCTGCCGGCGCGCCGCCGACCAGGAGCCAGGCGCCTGCGATCGCTGCGAGAAGGGCAGGTACGGCACGGCGGGCAAGCGTCATCAGATTTCCCCTCGTCTTTCGGGGGCCAGGCGATGGCCCTCCGCGGGGAGAAACGGTAGCGGGCCGCGCGCGAAAGATGGTTGACCCCGGGGGAATTGGGCGCTTTGTGTGCGTCTTGTCCGTCCTGTGGCCCGGAGTTCGCTCCGGGCCACTCATGTCAATCAGTCGAACAGGTCGGGATCGCTCCGGCAGATTTCGTCCCACAACGGCTGAAACGACAGCCACCCCGAGTACGGCGAAGCAGCGAACTGGCGCGTGTAGCGGGCACCCTCGTCGTCGATGAGGAGCGGCGTCCCCGCCGCCTCGGCCAACAGCTGGGCCTGGCACGAGCGCTCCATGGTGATGAACCACCATGCCGCCTCGTCGACGGTCTGGCCGACGGTGAACAGCCCGTGGTTCCGGTGGATGGTCGCCTTGTGGGGGCCGAGCCCTGCCGCCAACGCCTTGGCGGCGGCCTCCTCGATGACCACCGCACCGCCACCTTCTTCGCACACGGTGTGGCCCTCGAAGAAGACGCACGCATCCTGCGTGATCGGACTGAGCGGGCGTCCGAGCGCGGACCAGGCCTTGCCGTAGACGGAGTGGGCGTGGGCGGCGGCGATCACGTCGGGACGCGCGGCGTGCACGGCGGAGTGGATGGCGAACGCGGCGGGGTTGACCGGCCGGTCCCCCTCGACGACCTCGCCCGTGTGGCTCACAAGGATGAGATCAGAGACCCGGACATGGCGGAAGCTCATGGCGAACGGGTTGACCCAGAAGTGGTCGGTCAACTCGGGATCCCGCGCCGTGATGTGGCCGGCCACGCCCTCGGAGAAGCCGAAGCGACCGAACAATCGCAGTGCGCCTGCCAACTTCTGCTTGCGGTGGAGGCGCTCCTCCTCGACATTGGTGAACTTCGGAGGGACCGGGGCCCGCAACTTCCGGGGCACCGTCGCATCGATGTCGGAAAGGGTCTGTGCCATAGCAAGAAACTATCGTCTGATCATGGCTTATCCGACCGCCGCCTCCCTGGACATCGCCGCACCCGCCGAAAAGGTCTGGACCTTGGTCTCCGATCTGCCCCGGATGGGGGAGTGGTCGCCGGAGAACGCCGGCGGCAAGTGGGTCAAGGGCGCCACGGGACCTGCCCTCGGTGCCGTCTTCGTCGGTACCAACAAGAACGGCTTCCGGCGCTGGACCACCAACGTGACGATCATCGGGTGCGAGCCTGGCGTGCTCTTCGAGTTCGCCGTGACGTCGGGTCCGTTGAAGGTGGCGACATGGCGGTACGAGTTCGAGGAGACCGAGGCGGGCTGCCGCGTGACCGAGTCTTGGGTCGATCAGCGCAAGAAGTGGTTCGCCACGTTGGCCCGCGTCATGGGCGACCACAGTGCCGAGCACGCCGAAGCGGAGATGAAGACGACGCTGGCCAACCTGGCCGCCGCGGTCGCGGTCGCGTAGCCGACCGCCTCGCCGCTCTTCTTCAGCTTTCCTCAACCCTCCAAGCGCCGCAGCACATGCGCCGCAACTGCATCGTCACCCGCCGCGCCCCGCTCCTCCAGCCGCTCGACCACGGCGCGCCGGTGCGGCCCGTCGACGTTGCCGCCGTACTTGAACTTGGCCGACACCTGCTCCACCGCGATGGAGAGCCCCAGGATCCCCAATAGCCGGGCCGCGTGGGACTCGGCGGGATCGGCCACCTCGACACCGGGCTGCAGGCTGGTCAGCTGCCGCCGCAGAATGGCGGCCACGCTGCCCGGTGCCGTCCGCTCGTCGTGCACCGTCGCCGTGCCGGCCAGCTGCACCGCGCCGTAGTACGTCGTGGGGATCCCGAGGGCGGGGTCCTCGGTGCCGATCACCTTCCACGACGACGCGATGAAGGCCCAGTCGCCGGCCACGCTCAGCAGGACGCGTGGGTTCTCGGCCAGGGCAGCGAACATCGGGTTGGCCCGCACGAGATGCAGCCACACCGTGTCGCCCTCCAGCACGAACTGCGTGGGCACCACGACGGGAAGGTCACGCTCCGCTCCGCCGGGCGCGACCAGGTGGCCGAAGGAATGCGACTCGACAAAGGGGCGCCACTCCTCTTCGCCGAACGTGGCGTCGACCGGCGCGATGAACATGCCGGCCAGTCTGGCTCAGTCGGCGGCGACTCCGGCGCCCCCGACGGCCCCGAGTTCGTCCATCGACTCGGCTCGGTGGCGCTTGTAGTCGACCTTGCCGTTGGGCGCCCGCCCGATGGTGGTGACGGTGCGCACCCGACGGGGCGCCTTGTACGAGGCCAGCCTCCCCTTCACGTGGGTGATCAGGTCGGCCTCACCGGGGTCGGCCGCCGACGGATGCGGCTCGACCACGGCCACGATCTGCTCGCCGTAGGTCGGATGGGGCACACCCACCACGACGGCATCGCGCACAGCCGGGTGCGTCTTCAGCGCCTCCTCGACCTCTTCGGGGAAAATCTTCTCGCCCCCCGAGTTGATGGAGGCCGAGCCCCGGCCCAACAGGTGGATGGTCCCGTCTTCGCCGACCTGGGCGAAGTCGCCGGGGATGGAGTAGCGCACGCCGTCGATCATCCTGAAGGTCCGCTCGGATTTCTCCTCGTCCTTGTAGTACCCGAGCGGGTTGCGCCCGCCCAACGCCAAGACGCCCACCTCGTCCGAGCCGGGCTCGACCGGCCGGCCGTCATCGGTCAGCACCTTGACGTCGGGGCCCAACGTGAACGATGCCGTCTTGGCTGCGGCGCCGCTGGCCGAGACCGACACGCCCATCCCGAGCGCCTCCGAGGAACTGAAGGCGTCGACGAGGAGCATCCCCGGGTGGTGGGCCAGCAGTGCTTCCTTCACCGGCTCGCTCCACATGGCCCCCGACGAAATGATCATCATGAGCGAGCTCAGGTTCCATCCGCCCGGTCGCTCGTCCAACGCGGCCAGCAGCGGGCGCGCGAAGGGATCGCCCACCCACACGACCGCGTTCACCTGCTCCCGCTCGATGGTGTCGAGCAGTTCCGTGGGGTCGTACTTGCGTGACTCCAGGAGACAGACCCGCCCGCCCTCGGCCAGGACTGTGTTGGAGGGGAAGTTGCCGGTCCCGTGCATGAGCGGGCACGCCGGCAGGATGGTCACGCCGCCCGGACTCGCCTCGAGCGCGCTGCGCACGGCCTCGATGCCGCCGTCGACGGGGTAGTGGCGCACCGCGCTGTCGATCAACCGGGCGAAGAGATCGTCCTGGCGCCACATCACGCCCTTGGGCATGCCCGTCGTACCGCCGGTGTAGAGCATGTAGAGGTCGTCGCCGCTGCGGCCCCAGGGGGCGGACACCCGGTCGATGGCGGACTTGGCCGCGTCCTCGTACGGCGTGGCCCAGTCCGGGCACGGTCCCGAGCCGTCGTCGACCCAGAGCCATCCCTTGACGCCGGGCACGCGATCGAGGATGCCCTCGATCCGGTCGGCGAACGCTCCGTGGAACGCGACGGCGATCGCGTCGGCGTTCTCCCACAGGTAGCTCAGCTCGTCGTCGCCGTAGCGGTAGTTGGTGTTGACCGGGACGAGCCCGACCTTGACGGCGCCGAAGGTGGTCTGCAGGTACTCCGGACTGTTGTAGAGGTAGATCGCCACCTTGTCCTGCTGCACGGCGCCCAGGTCGAGCAGGAACCGTGCGATGCCGTCGGCGCCGCGGTCGAACTCGCGCCACGTCACATTGCGCGCACCCTGGGTGACGGCGATGGAGTCGGGCTGCACGTCCGCCACCGTCTCCCAGACGTCTGCGTAGTTCCAGTTGGTCACGTTGCCGTCACACTCCATCCCCCCGCCGTCCGCAATCAAGTGGAAGATGCGGAACGCGAGGCGTTGAGCCTACGCTCCGCGCGTGGACCTCGGCCTGCCCGGTGACGACGACCCCCGTCGCATCGCGGCGCGGGACTGGCTCGACTCGCACCCGCACCCGACCGGACGCCAGCTGGCCGAGGCCGGTTACGTGGCGCCGCACTGGGCCGCCCCCTACGGGCTCGACGCCGATCCGCTGACCCAGCTCATGATCGACGAGGAGCTCCGGAGGAAGGGCGTGAGGCGCCCGATCAACCCCATCGGCATCGGATGGGCGGGGCCAACCCTCCTGTATGCGGGCACGGAGGAGCAGAAGGACCGCTGGCTCTGGCCCCTCCTCAGCGGGGAGGATTTCTGGTGCCAGCTGTTCTCCGAGCCCGGCGCCGGCTCGGACCTCGCTGCCCTCACGACCCGGGCCGAGCGGGACGGCGACCATTGGGTCGTCAACGGGCAGAAGGTGTGGACGAGCTATGCGCACATCGCCAAGTGGGGGATCTTGCTGGCTCGCACCGATCCCACCGCCACCAAGCACATGGGGATCAGCTACTTCGTCTGTCCGATGGACGCGCCGGGGATCGACATCCGCCCGCTGATCGACATGACCGGCGAGCACGCCTTCAACGAGGTGTTCCTGACGGATGTGCGGATCCCGGCCGACCATTTGGTGGGAACGGTGGACGGGGGATGGGAGCTGGCCAAGGTCACCCTCGGCAACGAGCGTGTGTCGCTGTCGGGGGAGGGGGCGCTGTGGGGGATGGGCCCGACGGCCGAGGACCTGGTGGAGCTGGTGCGGGGCGCCGGCGGGGCAGCCGGGGCAGGCGGGGCATCCGTCAGGGACCGCTTGGTCGACGTCTGGGTCGAGGCCCAGATTCTGCGGGTGCTGCGCCTGCGCATGGTCTCGGCCGTCCTGGCGGGGCGGGCGCCCGGTGCGGAGGCCTCGGTGCGCAAGGCCATCGCCGATGCCCACGGCCAGCACATCATGGACGTGGCCCGCGATCTGGCCGGCCCTTTCGGGATGCTGGCCGGGGCGGGGTCGGGCCCACCCGGGGCCGTCGACGACCCCACCTGGGCCCGCGGCTTCCTCTTCTCGCCCGCCCTGACCGTCGGCGGCGGCACGGCCGAGGTCCAGCGCAACATCGTGGCCGAAAAGGTTCTCGGTCTGCCGCGAGATCCCTGACCCCGCACCGTTACCCACTCGGCTTCGCCCGCTCCTCGGCCGAGGTGATCGCCGAGGCACCGTCGTCATGCAGCATCTTGTTCTGCAGCGAGGTGCCGCTGGCCGACTTCGGTCAGATCAACTTGTCGGGCCTCCTCGGTGATCAACTCCGCCGGGACCAAGGCTCGCTGGCCAGCTTCAACGCCAACGAGATCACCACGGCGAACAACGGGACGACGCTGGCCACGCCGAGCGGACTGAGCTCCGACGGGTCGTCGTTCTCGGTGGCCTGGAACGCCTCGTAGTCCGGCCGTGCCGGCCGTGCCGGCCGTGCCGGCCGTGCCGGCCGTGCCTGCCGTGCCTGCCGCGCCTGCCGCTCGCGTGCCCTACGGCTCGAGTGGCCCGGCGTTGGCGAAGCCCTGGCGCACACCCTGGCCGGCCCTGGCCGTGAGCGCCTCGGGCTCGTAGAGCATGAGGTAGGCGTTGCGGGCATGGTCCCGGGAGCGGTTCCGGAACACCATGGCCAGCTCGGCCGGGTCGTCGGACTCGTCCTCGTGGACGAAGACCTCGAGGATCGGCGTGTTGGTCATGAGCTGGGCCGTCATGATCCCGGTGGAGGCCTCGTGGGCGCAGACCTTGTCGACCTGCTCCTTGCCGGGCATGCCCAGGGCGACCACAATCCGGCAGCCGTCCTCCTCGATCATCTTCTTGGCCGCCACGGCCAGGTCCTTGAAACCCGGGACGGTGCGGCGCAGGGTGGTGAATTGCGTCCCGTAGCCAGGGCATTCGGACAACTCGTCCAGTGCCTCGCCGCCCATGTCGTAGCGGGCGAACATGGTGTCAACCACGCCGATCAGGTCCATGAACCATTCTCGCGCAGAGGTTCGCCTGGTCGGGCCGGCGTCCGCTGGTCCACAATTGGCCGGTGAGCGCCCCCGATCCCGAGAACGAGTATCAGCATGAGCAGCACCCGCATCCCGAACCGGAGCCCCGGACCTGGGCCGAGCGTGATGCGGCGGTGGTCTGGCACGGGTTCACCCAGATGGCGGCCTACACCGGCAACGCACCCCTCGTCATCGAGCGGGCCGAGGGCAGGGAGCTGATCGACGCCGACGGCCGCCGCTACCTCGATGCGATCTCGTCCCTCTGGGTCAACACCCTCGGTCACCGCGTCCCCGAGCTCGACGCCGCCCTCGCCGCCCAAGCCGGCAAGGTCGCGCACACCACCATGTTGGGCAACGGCAACACGGTGGTCGTCGAGCTGGCCGAGGCGCTCGCTCCCGTCGTGCCGGTCGACGACCCGCACTTCCTGTTCGCGGCGGATGGGGCGGTGGCGGTGGAGCAGGCGCTCAAGATCGCGTTCCAGTACTGGGTCAACCGCGGCGTCGACGGCCGCACCCGCTTCCTCGCGCTCGGCGATGCGTACCACGGCGACACCGTCGGCTCCCTCTCGCTCGGCGACGGTGGGGTGTTCAGCGCCGTGTTCGAGCCGCTGTGCTTCCCCGTCGTGCGCACCCCGGGCTATGTCGACCCGGGTTGGGCCGACAAGGCGTGCGCGGCCATAGAGGCCCATGGCGCGGAGCTCGCCGCGGTCGTCATCGAGCCGCTGGTGCAGGGTGCCTCGGGCATGCTGTGCGCCTCCGCGTCCGATGTGCGGCGGCTCGGCGAGGCCTGCCGTCGGGCGGGCACCCTGCTCATCTGCGACGAGGTGGCGACCGGATTCGGACGCACCGGGACGCTGTTCGCCTCCGAGCAGTGCGGCGTGCGGCCCGACCTCATGTGCGTGGGCAAGGGGATCACCGGCGGGTACCTGGCCATGTCGGCCACGGTGGCGTCGGGCGAGGTGTTCGGCGCGTTCCTCGGCGCCGACTTGGGGCCGCAGACCTTCTACCACGGGCATTCCTATGGCGGGAATGCGTTGGCGGCGGCGGTCGCGCTCGAGCACCTGCGGTTGATGGACCGGTGGGATGTGTTGGCGAACGTGCGGGCCCGCGCCGAACAGTTGTCCTCACTGTTGACAGAACGGTTGGGGGATCGGCCCGAGGTGCGCGAGGTGCGTCAGCGCGGGCTCATGGTCGGCATCGAGCTGGCGCCGCCTGCACCGGGGCTGCGCTGGGGCCGCCGGGTGTGCGCCGGCGCTGTCGCCCGGGGGGTGCTGCTGCGGCCGCTGGGCGATGTCGTCGTGCTGATGCCACCGCTGACCATCACGGAGTCTGAGATCGTGCGAATGGTCGACGCCCTCATCGGGGGAGTGGACGACCTGGACGCCAGCGCCAGCGCCAGCGCCAGCGCCGTCGCCGCGACCGCCAGCGCGACATGACCGACACCCCTTGGGACAACCGCATCCGCGCCTCCCTCGCCCGGGTCGTCGACGACGGACGTTGGCGCGCGCCCCGGGAGTTCGACGCTCTCGGGCCCACAGGTCTGCTCGAGGGAGGGCGGGTCGTGTCCTTCGCGTCCAACGACTATCTCGGTTTGAGCCTGCATCCCGCCGTCGTGGCGGCCGCGCAAGGCGCCCTCGCCCGCTGGGGCGCCGGCTCCGGGGCGTCGCGCCTGGTCACCGGGAGCCGTCCCGTCCACGGCGAGCTCGAGCGCGAGCTGGCCGACTGGAAGGGGACGGAGGCCGCCGTCACCTTCCCGACGGGCTTCGCCGCCAACCTCGGCGTCCTCTGCACGCTCGGCGGGCCGGGCGTGCGCATCCTCTCGGACGAGCTGAACCACGCCAGCATCATCGACGGGTGTCGGCTCTCCCGCTCATCCCTCGCCGTCTACCGCCACCGCGACATGGGCCACCTTGAGGAGCTGTTGTCTGACAGCGCGCCCATGCCCACCATCATCGTCACGGACTCCGTCTTCTCCATGGATGGCGACGTCGCCCCCCTCCACGAGCTCGTCAACCTCTGCCGGCTCCACGACGCCCTCCTCATCCTCGATGAGGCCCACGCCGTCCTCGGCCCCGACCTCCCGCCCGGTCCGGGCTCGAGCCGGATGATCGTGCGGGTCGGCACGCTCTCCAAGACGTTGGGCTCGCTCGGCGGTTTCGTGGCGGCGTCCCGGGACGTCGTCGACCTCATCGTCAACCGGGCCCGCTCGTACATCTTCTCCACCGCGCCGACGCCGGCCGACGCCGCGGCGGCCCTCGCCGCGCTCCGCGTTCTGCGCTCCGCTGAAGGGGTCGCCCTGACGGGCCGCCTCGCCGTCCTGATCGACCGGGTGGCCGAGGCCGGCTTCGCACCGCCCGGACATCCGAGCCCGATCATCCCGGTGGTGCTCGGCAGCGAGCAGGCCGCCCTCTCGGCATCGGCGGCGCTGCTCGAAGACGGACTGTGGGTCCCGGCCATCCGGCCGCCCACCGTGCCGGTCGGCACGAGTCGCCTGCGGGTCACACTGTCGGCTGCGCACAGCGACCACGATGTCAGCCGGTTGTTACGGGCCCTCGCGCTGGTGCCGCGCCCATCCGCCACGCCTGCCGCACTCTGACCGGCATGCGCCCCCGCAAAGTGGTGGCCGTCGTCGGAACGGGGACTGATATCGGCAAGACATGGGTGGCCGCCCGTCTCCTGACCCAGCTGCGCGCGGCGGGCCTCCAGGTGGCCGGCCGCAAGCCGGCACAATCGTTCGACCCGGGCGACCAACCCGCCGGCCGCGACGCGGCCGTCCTGGGCACCGCCACCAACGAGCTACCGGAGGAGGTCTGTCCGCCCCACCGCTGGTACGAGACGGCGATGGCGCCCCCGATGGCTGCCGAGGTGTTGGGGCGCCCTCCCTTCACGATCGACGACCTGATGGAGGAGTTGGTGTGGCCTCCCGACGCTGTCGACGTGGGCCTGGTCGAGACGGCGGGCGGGGCGCGATCCCCTCTGGCGGCCGACGGTGACTGCCTCGACTACTGCGCCGCACTGGACCCCGACGTCGTCGTGCTCGTCGCCGATGCGGGTCTGGGCACGATCAACGCGGTCCGTCTCACCCTCGGCGCCCTGGGCTCGCTGGCGAACTCCTCGGTCGTCGTGTTGAACCGTTTCGACGATCACTCCGATCTCCACCACCGGAACCTCGAATGGCTGCGGGACCGGGACGAACGAAAGATCCTCACGATTCCCGGCGGCGATGCCGCGCTCCTGGACATCGTCCGCGGTTAGCTCTTCGAGGCCGGTTCCGGGCCGATCGGCCGGCCCCTCACCGACGACTCGTCGTCTGCTTTTATCTGTCCGCTGTCGCAGGGAGGGGCGCCATCGATCCGAGCGTGTTCATTGCGTCCAACGGCACCCCTTCGTTGCTCTGGAGGAGCGACGGGGACTGTTGCAACATACCCACCACCATCTATTCCCAGCAACTCTCGGCCGACGGCCTCTCGGTTGTCGGCCGGCGCACCAACTTATCGGGGCGACACAGAGTTGGGAGGGGAATCCGGTTGAGGGACCCTCCATGATCCAGAGCGGCAACACCTACTGGCTCTTCTACTCGGCCAACATGTGGGGAACGGACAACTACGGCATCGGCGTGGCGCGTTGCACCTTCGTCGTTGGCCCCTGCGCGAAACCGCTCGATCATGCGTGGCTCTCGTCGACGGCTTCCGGGGGGCAGAGCGACCCGGGGCCCGGGGGAGAGGAGTTGTTCCAAGTCGGCGGTCTGATCTGGATGGTGCATCACGGTCTTGCGCCAGACCAGAGCGGGGACGGTGCCCAGCGACGGCTGTACGTCGACCTGCTCGTGTTCCCGAACGGCCAGACACCTCGTCTTGCTCCCCGGCCACCGGCCGCCGCCTTGGCGAGGCGCTCCTCTACTTCGGCGATCCGAATCAATTCACTGACCGCCCGCGGACTGGATCTCTTCGAAGCGAGTCTGGTCGTGATCTCCGCACGGAGTATTTCTGTGAACAGGACAGCCTGCAGGCATTGAAGGACGTGCAGCAGGAGCTGGCACAGGACTCTGGCTGACCACGGTTCCGCCGCCACTCCGCGATGTGCCGCGATTTGGCGATGTGCCGCGACTTGGCGTTGTGCGGCGCGACCGTTCGTTCGTGGTGGAAGGCCAACGCGCGCCGAACGGGCGGAAAGAGCAGGAGACAACGAGGGGCGGCGGTCTGCGCCACCGGCCGCCGTGCCGCAACTTCGGTGGCGATGCCCGCTCGCAGGAGCTGGCTCGACGGATCGTGGAGCGGGCGGGACGCATCGCGGCGCTGCACCACGAGCAGCTGGCCGACATCGCCGAGTTCGACGAGGCAGAGAGCTGGCGCGGCGACGGTGCCGTCTCCATGAACGCATGGGTGACCGCGCAGTGCCGGGTCAGCAGCTCGACCGCCCGCCAATGGGTGCGCTCGGCCTTTCACCTGAAGTCGTTGCCCCGCCTGGCGGAGGGGCTGGCGTCGGGTGAGCTGTCGCTGGACCTGGTGGAGCCGTTGGCCGAGGTCGCCTCGCCTTCGGACGACGCCGCTTTACGGGAGGCCTCACGACACTGGAGCGTCAGCCAGGCGCGTGAGCTGGCGACCTGGCACCGGGCGCAGAGGGAAGCCGAAGCCGAGGCGGCGGCCGCGGCGGCAGCGGCAGCAGCGGCAGCGGCGGCAGAGGGAGATCTGTCGGATGAGGCGCTCGAGAGCGAGGCGGCCCGGGACTTCGACCGTAGGACCATGCGCTTCAACGACACGAAGCACTCCATGTGGATCGGATTCACCAAGGAGGACTACGCGGCGGCCAAGTCCGTCCTGGTGGGTCGCGTCGAAGCAGAGAAGCGGCGACAGGACGAGGCACGCGGTTCGGGCGATGCCCCGACGGCTGCGTCCACTGCCGGGTCCGATCCGCTGGGCTACGTGCCCTACGACAAGCTCCTCTACGACGCCTGCATCGATCTGCTCCGAGCAGGAAGTGGTTCGGGGCCGGCGGTGCGGCCCCGCGTGGTGGTGCATGCGCCGCTCGAACTGCTGATCGGGTCCTCGAACGAAGGCGTGGCCGAGATCGCCGGCGTTGGCCCCGTTTCCGTCGAGGTGGTGCGGCGGCTGGCCTGTGACGCCAAGGTGGATCTGGCCGTCGAGGACACCACCGGCTCGATCCTGCAACAGGGTCGGGCCCGACGGGATGCGACGCCGGTGCAGCGGATCGAGATCGACCGGCGTGACAAGGGCTGCCGCTTTCCCGGATGCAGGTACACGGAGTTCACCAACGTGCACCACATTCAGCACTGGGCCCACGGTGGTGCCACGGACATGGACAACCTGGTCACCCTTTGCAGCCGACACCACAGGGCCGTGCACGAGCTGGGCTGGTCCGTGTCGGGCGACGCCGATGCCGTGCTGACCTTCACGAGCCCGCACGGGCGTCCCATGCGGTCGGTGCCTTCGCCGACGTGGCGGCGATCGTCGCTGGTCCGATCAGCGCAGGCGAAACCGGGGCGGAACGGCCCGATGCGTCGTTGAGGCGTGAGGCGTGAGGCGTGAGGCGTGAGGCGTCGGCAAGCGGGCGACGCTCTTTACGAGGAATGGAGCTCCGGGTGACCGGAGTCGCGGCAGCGCGCCACCCAACCGGTGGGGATCACCTGCACGGTCATGCGCCGGCCGCACTCGGCGCAGAAGCGCGGGGGATCGAGCGCGCGCCCGCAACCGGAGCACTCGGTGGACGGTTTGCCGCAGCCGGTGCAGTGGGTCGTCAGAGTGGTCACAAGGAGAGGCGCCTGCTGATCACTCAGATGGCAGCGGTGAGGGCGCCAATGGGCATGCGTAGGTCTTCGAGCATCTGGAGGTCCTCGTCGGCCGAGCGGCCGAGCGTGGTCAGGTAATTACCCACGATCAGGGCGTTGATGCCGGCCGTCATGCCGATGGCCTGCAGGTCGCGCAGGGTGACTTCACGGCCGCCGGCGTAGCGCAGGATCACCGAGGGCAGCGCGAGGCGGAAGAGGGCGATCCAGCGGATCGCCTCCCAGGCGCCCAGGATGGGCTGGTCACCGAGCGGCGTGCCCGGGCGCGGGTTCAAGAAGTTGAGGGGCACCTCGGTGGGGTCGAGCTCTTGGAGCTGGGTCAGCAGCTCGACCCGTTGGGCGACGGTCTCGCCCACGTTGATCAGGGCGCCGCAGCACAACTCCATTCCGTTTGCCTTGACGAGGCGGCAGGTGTCGACCCGCTCGTCCCACTCGTGGGTCGTGACGATGTTCGGGAAGTAGGAGCGCGACGTCTCGACGTTGTGGTTGTAGCGGTGCACCCCGCCTTCGGCCAGGCGGCGGGCCTGGTCCTCGGTCAGGATGCCGGCGCTGACTGCCACGTTGAGGCCGGTCTCGTCGTGAATGACGGGGACGAGGTCGAGGATGCGTCGCATGGTCCTCTCGTCGGGCCCGCGCACGGCAAGGACGATGCAGAACTCCGAGGCACCGAGGGCGGCCGTCTCGCGGGCGGCGGCGAGGACCTCGTTCGTATCGAGGAAGGGCGTGGCCTTGACGGGCGTGTCGAAGCGCGAGGACTGCGAGCAGAAGTGGCAGTCCTCGGGGCAGCCGCCCGTCTTGGCGGACAGGATGCCCTCGACTTCGACTTCGGGGCCGCACCAGGCCAGCCGCACCTGATGGGCCAGCGAGGCCAGCGCCATCACGGCACCGTCGGGCAGCGCGGCCAGCGCCGAGAGCTCATCGCCCGTCAGGAGGCGGCGCTCGTCGAGGAGGGCGGTCTCCGCCCTGGCGATCACGGCCCTGCCCGCCGTACTCAGGGCGACCTGGGGCGGTGGCGGCGACGCCGGAGCGGAATCGGCAGCTGAACGGAAGGCGATAGGGCTCGTGGTGGTCACGGCGCCCACGGTAGTGGCAGGGTGTGGGCCGCCGGAAGTTGGGCGGCGCGCTGGGAGGAGTGGTCATGGCCTGGGATTTCTCGACGGAGCCGGAGTTCGAGGAGAAGTTGGAGTGGATGCGCGGCTTCGTGCGCGAGGAGGTGTTCCCGCTCGAGACGCTCGATCTGACCTACGACCAGGTGCGGGTGCTGATCCGGCCGCTCCAGGAGCAGGTCAAGGCGCAGGGGCTGTGGGCGGCGCATCTGCCGCCGGCGCTGGGCGGCATGGGGTTCGGGCAGGTCAAGTTGGGGCTCATGCACGAGATCCTGGGGCAGTCGCCCTATGCGCCCGTCGTGTTCGGCAACAACGCGCCGGACTCGGGGAACGCGGAGTTGCTGGCGGTGGGGATCGAGGCTTCGGGGAACGAGGCGCAGCGGGCGCAGTGGTTGCAGCCCTTGTTGGACGGGGAGTTGCGGTCGGCCTTTTCGATGACGGAGCCCGACACCGCCGGATCTGATCCGACGCTGTTGCAGACATCGGCGGTCCGGGACGGCGAGGAGTGGGTGATCAACGGGCACAAGTGGTTCACGTCCAACGGGTCCGTGGCTGATTTCTTGATCGTGATGGCGGTGACCAATCCGGACGTGCATCCGTACTCGGGGTCGTCGATGATCATCGTGCCGGTCTCCACGCCGGGGGTCGACATTGTGCGCGACGTCTCGACCATGGAGGATCCGCATACGCCGTACGGGCGCTTCGGGAATCATGCCGAGATCGTGTACCGGGACGTGCGGGTGCCGGTCGACAATCTGATCGGCGTGGAGGGGTCGGGGTTCGTGCTGGCGCAGCACAGGCTGGGGCCCGGCCGCATCCACCACTGCATGCGGTGGTTGGGGCAGTCCCGTCGTGCCTTCGACATGCTGTGCGAACGGGCCGTGTCCAGGTATGCGCACGGGTCGATGCTGGCGGAGAAGCAGACCATCCAGAACTGGGTGGCCGATTCCATGGCCGAGATGCAGGCCGCCCGCCTGATGACGTTGCAGGCGGCCTGGAAGATGGACCAGGAAGGGGCGGCGGCGGCCCGGGTGGAGATCGCCATGATCAAGTACTTCGGGGCCAAGGTCCTCTACGACGTGATCGACCGCGCCATTCAGGTGCACGGGTCGCTGGGATTCTCGTCGGACCTGCCTTTGGAGTCGATGTACCGCAATGCGCGGGCGGCCCGCATTTACGACGGGCCCGACGAGGTGCACCGCCAGACGGTGGCCCGCCGTGTCTTGAAGGGGTACACGCCGCACGAGGTGCCGACCGAGCACATCCCGACCCGGACGGCGGAGGCGCAGCGGCGCTTCGCCGAGGTGTTGGCCGATCTGACGGTGGACGCATAAGGGTGAGCCGGCGGGGTCTGGCCGGGGTGGCGGGCGTGGTGGGGGCGGGGGCCCTGGCGCTGGTGCTGGCGGCGTGCGGGTCGTCGGGACCGAGCTCGAAGGGCGGGACGGGCTCGACGACCCATCCGAAGCACACGACGACGTCGACCACGAAGCCCTCGTCAGCGACGTCGACGACGGCGACGACGGCGACGTCGGGCACCTCGACCACCACGTCCGGGCCGATGGTGACGGCGACGTTGCCCCTGGTGGTGTGCCAGACGACCTCGGGCGTGACCACCACGACGGCGGACTTGCCGGGGTCAGTGTCGGTGAGTGTGCCCGCCTCGGATGCATCGGCCGGGAATCTGGCCGTCTACAGCGATGAGACGGGACGATTGATGTTGATCGGGCCGACGGTGGGGTGGACCTGCACCGGATCGTTCGGGGCGGACGGCAGCGGGCTCATGGCGCTGGCGCCGGTGGGGACGTCGGTTCCGACGTCGGGAACGACGTGGCACCTGCCGGCGTCATCGTCAGTGCAGGCGATCGTGGCCATGGAGAGCGGGGGCAGTCCGGTCCAGGGTGCCCAGCTCGTGTGTCCCTTGTTCAGCGTTGCGAAGGCAGCGGCGCAGCAGAGCCTGGGGCAGAGCTGCGCCGGTAGCCCGTCGCAGGAGAAGGTCAGCAGGATCTCGTCGGTTGCCGTCGGCTTCCAGGACCCGGCCGGCGTGGCCGGGGTCGGCTTCCCGTCGGGGGGCCAGAATTCGGCGAACGGGGTGGGGCTGTACCAGCCGAAGCCGACCGAACCGACGGCCTATCTCGCTACCTGCACCTTGCTGCCCTCCCAGCGGGATCTCTGCACGGCGGTGCTGAACCACTTCGTGGCGACGTTCGGCTGAGTCCGGGGCTGCGTCCGGGTTGGGCTCAGCCCCGGGAGTGGGTGACCGCCTCGATGTTGTTCCCGTCGGGGTCGCGCACGAAGGACGCGTAGTAGGCAGGGGCGTAGTCGGGCCACAGTCTTGGCGCATGCAGCGACTCGAGCCCGAGGGCGACGGCGGCCTCGTGGAAGGCCCCGACGGCGGCGCGATCGGGAGCCTGGAATGCAATGTGGGTCTCCCGGAACCCTTCGCCCGTCTGCTGTCGGCCGATCCAGAACGACGGCGACGGCGGGAAGCCATAGCCAATGGCGTCGCCGACTTCCATCACGCGCCCGACGCCGAGAGGGGCGAGGACGGCGTCGTAGAAGGCGGCGCTCCGATCGAAGTCGGAGCACTGGATGGACACGTGGGCGAGCATGGGCCAAGTCTGCCACTCCGACTCTTCTTCCATGATTGTGGCGCCGGTCGCAGCCGGCCTCAAGGTCGTTCGTCCTCGCTCCGCTCGGGCGCTCCACCTTGACCCCGTCCGCTCGTTGGCGCATCTTCGCGACCAGAAGATCGTCGGGACACCCTGTCGTGCGACGGGGCCTGGCGTAATCTGCGGGCCGTGGGCGCTGAGACCGTGCTGGCGAACACCGACTGGGCCACCATTGCGTCGTTCGCCACCGCGCTCGGGACGTTGGTGCTGGCGTTCGCCACCTTTGCGGCCATTCGGTCGTCGAACCGTTCGGCCCGCATTGCCGAGCGGTCGTTCGAGGTGAACCTGCGGCCGGTGTTGGTCAGCTCGCGCCTCGAGGATCCGGTTCAGAGGATCCGCTGGGTCGACGACCACTGGGCACAGCTGCGCGGAAGTGAGGCGAGTGTCGAACTGGTGGACGGGAGTGTGTATCTCGCCATCTCGCTGCGCAACGTGGGCCCGGGCCTCGCGGTCATCTTCGGCTGGGCGGCGTTGGTGGGCTACCGGCCCAGTGCTGACTATCCGCACGTAGAGCCCGAGGCCTTCCGCACACAGACGCGCGACCTCTACATCGCTTCGGGTGACATCGGGTTCTGGCAGGCCGCCCTCCGGGAGGCGGATGATCCGGACTACCCGGGGCTCCGCACGCGCATCCAGAAGGTGGAGCCGTTCACGATCGAGTTGCTCTACGGCGACCACGAAGGCGGTCAGCGCACGATCACCCGCTTCGGCATGATCCCCAGGGACACCGGTGAGGGGACGAAGTGGTTCCCAGCCGTGGCGCGTCACTGGAATTTGGATCGGCCGGATCCCCGTTAGCGGTCCGTCCGCCGGGAGGAGTCCGGCGGATCAGGGGCGGAGACCCCGCAGCAAAGCCTGACAGAGGCGGTCGTAACCGGCGTCCCGGTCCTCCATGAAGCCGAGGCCGAGGAGTTCCAGGGAGACCCAGCCGTGAATGGTGGCCCAGATCAACTGGGCCGTCTCTGTCGGCTCGGCCTCGGTGATGACGCCGGCCCGCATACCGCGCTCGACGGCGCTCACGAGGTGTTCGTAGGCCCCGGTGCACTCGCCGAGGGCATAGTCGCTCGGCTCGAAGCCCGGGACGGCCCGTAGGAACATCAACTGGTAGGCCATCGGGTGGGCGAGCGCGAGGGCCCGGTAGCGGCGGGCACCCTCGAGCAACGCCTCGGATGGATCCGCGATCTGCGCCATGGCCTGCATGGCGGCGCCGAGGCGTCCGAATCCCTCGATGTAGAGCGCTTCAATGATCCCCGACTTCGACTCGAAATGGTTGTAGACGCCCATCGGGGCCACGCCGGCGGCGGCGGCGATGCGGCGCACCGAGAGGCCGTCGGGGCCCTCGGACTCGAGGATGTCTGCGGCCGAGGCGAGGAGCGCCCCCTCCATCCCGGCACTGGGGGTCCTCGTCCTGGTGCCGGTGTTTTTCGTCATGGGTCTAGCCTACTGAAGAACATCGTGCTATAACTTTAGCACAGCGTTCTACAACGCTGGATCCCCCTCATCCAGAAGGAGCCCTCGATGTCCGGATCAACCCTCGAAACCAACGTCATGGCGCCCGTCGGGGGCGGTGCCCCATCTGCGGGATCCGCGGGATCTGTGGGATCGGCGGATCGGCGCTGGATCGTGCTCCCCGTCCTGTGTCTCTCCGTCTTCCTGGTCGTGGTGGACAACACCATCGTCAACGTGGCGCTGCCGACGCTCAACCGCACGCTCGGGGCGTCGATCACGTCGTTACAGTGGATCGTCGACGCCTACAGCCTGGCCTTCGCCGGACTGCTGCTGGCCGGCGGCGGCATCGGGGACCGGCTCGGCCGCAAGGGCACCATGCAGGTCGGGCTCGTGTTCTTCGGGCTGTTCTCGGCGGCGGCGGCGTTCTCGGACTCGACCGGGACGCTCATCGCCACCAGGACGCTCATGGGTGTGGCGGCCGCCTTCATCTTCCCGGCCAGCCTGGCCATCCTGACCAGCGTCTTCCCGGATCCATCCGAGCGGCAGAAGGCGCTGGGGATCTGGGGCGCCACGTCGGGCATCGCGGTGGCCTTCGGGCCCATCGTCGGCGGGGCGCTGCTGGAGCACTTCTGGTACGGGTCGATCTTCTTGGTGAACGTGCCCATCGTGGCCGTGACGCTGATCGCCGGTGGGTTGTTGATCCCGCGGCTGCCCAAGGTGCGCCAGCACCCCTTCGACATCCGGGGCGTGGCCGTGTCGACCGCCGGGATCCTGTTGTTGGTGCTGGCCATTATTGAGGGGCCGCAGTGGGGCTGGGCGTCGGCGGGGACGCTGGCTTGCTTCGGGGGCGCGGCGGTGTTGCTGACGGCCTTCACGCTGCTCGAACTGCGCACCGTGGGGCCCCTGCTCGACGTGCGGGTCTTCAAGATCCCGCGCTTCACCGGGGGCGCACTGTCGATCTCGGTGGCGTTCTTCTGCCTCTTCGGCTTCATCTTCCTCATCACGCAGTACTTCCAGTTCGTCAAGGGCTACTCGACACTGTCGGCCGGCCTGCACACGCTGCCGTTCGCCATCGTGGCCGCCATTTTCACGCCGATCGCCGCCGTGGTGGCGTTGCTGGTGGGCACGCGGCTCGTCGTGGGTCTGGGGTTGTTGCTGATGGGAGGCGGCCTCGTCGTGGCGGCTTTCAACTCGTCGGCGGACACCACCTACTTCGGCCCGATCATCATCGCCATGGTGCTGTTGGCGTTGGGGCTGTCGTCGATCACGGCGCCGACGGCGGAGGCCGTCATGGGCTCGGTGTCCGACGAGCAGCGCGGCGCCGCCGCCGGCGTCAACAACACGACCCGTGAGTTGGGTGGCACGCTCGGGGTGGCGGTCTTCGGATCGATCTTCGCCTCGTCCTACGCACCGAAGATCATCACCGCCTTCCGTCCGTTGCCCATCCCAGCGGGGCCCAAGGCCGAATCACACCAGTCGATGGCGGCCGCGCTGGCGGTGGTCGGACACGCCCCGCGAGCGGCGCGGCCGGCGTTGGAGTCGATCGCGTTCAACGCCTTCCACAGCGGGCTGCAGGTGGCCTGTATCGCAGGCGCCGGTGTGGCGGTGCTCGGTGCGCTGGCCGCCTTCAAGCTGTTGCCGGGGCGGGGTGCGCCGGAGGTGCAGTTGGCGGCGGAATCGTCGTCCGAGTCGGCGTCAGTGACCGGGATCGCGATCGACACCAACCCAGACCGCTATCCGGAGTACGTGCCGTACGTGAGTGCCTGAGAAGCCGGATCCCGGCCGGTTGTTCTCGGGCACGGGGTCGACGGGTTACGTCCACCCGGCGTGCGTCCCGCTCGTGCTCCGGGTTCTAGGATAGGACCAGCGAGGCGCGTCGCACGCCGGCGATGACGGGGCTCGGGGTCCGCTGCACCGGGCCGTCCAGGGAGAGGGTGTCGAAGCGGTCGAGCAGCTCGCCGAGAACCACACGGCCCTCCAGTCGGGCCAGCGCCGCCCCGAGGCAGAAGTGCGGCCCGAAGCCGAAGCTCACGTGCGGATTGGGGTGGCGGTCGATCCGGAGCTCTCCGGCGTCGGGTCCGAAGACCTCTTCGTCCCGGTTGGCCGAGGCGTAGACAAGAAGGACGGGGTCGTCTTCGGCTACGTCGACGCCACGGATGGCGGTGTCGGCCGTCGCGGTGCGCATGAAGGAGATCACGGGGGTCGTCCAGCGCAACAGCTCTTCGACGGCGGCCGGGACCAGGGATCGATCCGCCTGCAGAGCGGCCCACTGGTCCGGATTCTCCGCCAGCGCCACCAGCCCGCCCGAGATGAGGTTGCGGGTGGTCTCGTTGCCCGCCACCAGAAGCTGGATCAAGAACATGGCCAATTCGGCCTCGTTCAGCTCCTCGCCGCCGCTCTCGGGACCAGCTCCGACATTGGCCAGGACTGACACAAGGTCGTCGGCCGGCGCCCGGCGCCGCTCCTCGGCCACGCCGATCAGGTACTCCCACATTTCGACCTGGTACGCCGCCCGCTGCTCCTCGGTCTGCTCGACCTCGCCGGGGATGACGGCTTCGGACCAGTCGAAGAAGCGCGGCCACTGCGAGCCATCCACGCCGAGCAGCTCGCAGATGACGAGCAGCGGAAACGGGATGGAGAGGTCCTGGACGACGTCGAAGGCCACGCCGGCTTGGATCTGATCCAAGAGTGCCGTTGCTTTCGCGGTCACGCCGGCCTCCATGAGACGCACCATCGAGGGCTTGAAGCCGGGCTGCACGAGGCGCCGGTAGCGGGTGTGCTGCGGCGGGTCCGTGTGCATCATGGTCGGGGGCGTCTCGTAGGTGGTGCCGATCTCGTCGGTCAGGATGCCGCGGGACGAGCAGAACCCACCGGGGTCGGCGCCGATGTGCGACACCTCGGGGTGGGTCGTGACGGCCCAGAAGCCGCCCCGCTCGGGACATTCGACCCAGCACACGGGGGCCGTCCGTCGGAGCTCGGCGTACAGGGCGAAGGGGTCGCCGCTGGCGTACAGCGCCGGGTCGAGGAGGCGGCCGGGGTCGGATGTCCCGGTCTTGGTTCTGGACGGGCTCATGGACCGGGGCTCAGACGATCAGGCCGTTGGGGCGCGGGTCGCCCTGGGCCTCGAGCAGCGCGTAGTACGCCTCGAGCGTGCCGGGCCCGTCGGAGACCGATTCGACGGAGCCGTCCTCGGCCAGGTTCAGCAACGCGCCCTCGATGATGAAGCAGATGTCGGTGTCCTCCGTGTTGTCCTCGGGCACGTGCAGCGTGTGCACCGAGTTGGCCGGCTCGTAGAGGTACGAGCCGGGAAGGATGTAGAAGTCGTACTCGAGATAGTGCCAACGACCGGCCGAGGTGTAGGCGTCGACCGAACCGGTGTGGCGGTGCGTCTGCAGCTGCACCCCGGGCTTGAAGCGGTTGAGGATAACCCAGGTGCCGTGGTTCGAGTCGTAGCGGACGACCTTGAGCAGGACGCCGGTGCCGGTGTCGGCCCACGGTGCGTCCTCGATCGAGACGAGGCGGACGGCGTCGGCCGGATTGGCGGGGGTGGTGATCGACATGTGGAACGGCTCCTTCGTTGATGTCAGTGGGTCGATTGTTAGTGGGTCGATTGCGGGTGGATTCAGTCGGGCAGGGCGGCGAGGAAGTCGAGGTCGATGGCCGCCTCGAGTGCGGCGGCGGTGCGGAGCACGACGAGATCGCCGTGTTGGGGCCCCACCAGCTGCAGGCCGATCGGCAGGCCACTGGTGCTCATGGCGACCGGCACGCTGGCGGCGGGGGAGCGCGTCATGTTGAAGGGATAGGTGAACTGCACCCAGTTGGCGGTGTTCACCCCGTTGACGGGGCTGACCATGTCGTCGGCCAACGGTGCGAGGGCCGAGCACGTCGGCGTGACCAGGATGCGGCAGCCGTGGAACAGCTCGACCAGGCGCAGGTTCATGCGGTGGTAGTTGTCGAAGACCAACAGCAATTGCTCCGCCGTCGTGGCTTGGGCCGCCTCGACGTAGTAGCGCAGGACGGGATGGACCTCCTCCCAGCGCGGGTGCCCCATGAAGGGGCGCAGGGTGCGCAAGGTGGCCGCCCCCGTCATGGTGAGGAAGTCACCGACGGGGTCGTCATCGAAGACCGAGTCCAGCACGACGACGTCAGCGCCCAACGACTCGAGCACCCCGACGGCGCGCTCGCAAGCCTCGGCCACCTCGGCGTCGACGGTGGCGTAGCCGAGGGTGGGGGCGTAGGCGACCTTGACGGGGACGTGGGCGTCGTCGAGAGCGGCCAGCCAGTTCGCCTCGGGGCGGGGTAGCGAGCGCAGGTCGGTGGGGTCGGGGCCGACGGCGACGTCGAGGGCGAGGGCGACGTCGGCGAAGCGGCGGGCCATCGGGCCGTTGGTGGAGAGGTCGGGCCAGCCGGGCGGGTTGGGGCCGCCGGAGGGGACGCGGCCGAGGCTCGGCTTCATGCCGGCCAGGCCGCAGCAGGCACTCGGGATGCGGATTGACCCGCCGCCGTCGGATCCGGTGGCCAGGGGCACCAGGCCGGCCGCCAGCGCGGCGGCCGCACCGCCCGAGGACCCGCCCGGCCCGCGGGAATGGTCGAACGGGTTCAGTGAGGGGCCGAAGATGCTGTTGGTGGTGTTGCCCATCCAGCCGAACTCGGGCGTGTTGGTCTTGCCGACGACGACACAGCCCGCTGCCCGTAGGCGGGCGACGAAGGGGTCGTCGGCGGTGGCGGGTGGATCGTCGGCGTAGAGCGCGGAGCCGTAGGTGGTGGTGTAGCCGATGGCGCTCTGGAGGTCCTTGACCCCGAGCGGGATGCCGGCCAGCGGACCGGGGTCGGCGCCGGCGGCGATGCGTCGGTCCAGGTCGTCGGCCTCGGCCAGGGACCGTTCGTCATCGACGGCGACGAAGGCGTTGTAGGTGGGGTCGAGCCGGTGGATGCGGTCGAGCGCCGTCTGGGTCATCTCGCGGGCGCTGACCTCCTTGGTCCGGACCGAGCGGGTGAGCTCGGCCAGCGGTGTGGTGCGGAAGTCGATCTCGGTCATGTCGCCCGGCCCCCCTCTCGTCCCCTGCAGTTTTCCCTGCCGGGACGAGTCCGGCCAGCCCGGCGCAGTCAGCTGCCCGGATCTGGCGTGTCGGCCCGCTCGGGCTACCCGGCCGAGGGGGACAGGCCGGCCACCGCTTCGGCCAGGTCGACCCCGATCGGGACGACCGCCGGTGCCGGCACGGTGATCCCGTTGTCGACATAGCGCTGGATGTGCGCCCGGCACTGCGCCACCGACCCGTGGACGACGAGATCGTCCACGACCTCGTCGGGGATGGCGGCCAGCGCGCCCTTGCGGTCGCCGGCGGCCCAGGCGTCCCACATCGGCTGCAGCGCCGGGCCGCGGCCGAGCCAGCGGTGGAACTCGGCGTAGGCGTGGACGTTCAGGTAGGCCGTGATCATCCGCCGGCCGATGGTGCGGGCGACGGTGGCATCCTCGGTCACGATGACGAAGATCCGGGCCACGATGGCGCGGGGGGCGCCGCCCGCCGCCTTCGTGACCTCGGCCACGGACGTGGCAACGTCCTCGGCGCTGAGCCAGTTGAGGATGGCGCCGTCGGCCTCCTTGCCGGCCAGGTGCAACATGCCGGGCCTGAGCGCGGCGAGATAGATGGGCGGCAGCTGCTCGGGGAGGCGGCTCAGGCGGAAGCCCTTGACCTGGAACGTCTCGAAGTCCTCGGTCACCTTCTCGCCACTGAAGGCCAGGCGCAGGAAGCGCAGGGTGTCGCGGACGCGGCGGTACTGGTTCTCGAAGGCCAGGCCGTTCCAGTCGGCCACGATCACCTTCGACGAGGCGCCCAGCCCGCAGAAGAAGCGCCCGGGCGCAGCGTCGGCCATGGAGGCCAGGCTCTGGGCCAGGAGGGCGGGGCCCCGGGTGTAGGCGGGGGTGATGGCCACGCCGAGGTTGAGCCCGGGCTCCCAGGCGGCGGCCAGGGCGAGCGGTGTGAACCCGTCGGAGCCGTCCACCTCGGCCGACCACAGATCCGTGTAGCCGAGCTCACGAAGGCGGGCGAACCACTCGCGGTGGGCGTGGAGCGGGATCCCGTCGAAGGGGATGGTGATGCCCGGCCGGGCGGGTGGGGTCACGCGCTGAGGTGCTCAGCGGGGTCCGGGGCGCCGGGGGCGCGTGCATGGTCGGGGGCGCCCGCACCGTTCGAACTCGCCGGAACCGCCGGAACCGCCGGCCCCGCCGGAACCGGCGGCCCCGTCGTGGACGGGCCCTGCTGGAACTCGGCGTCGTCGAAGGACAGCGCCAACTCGGTCGTCTCCTCGTCGTCGCTGCGGGGCACGGGCACGCCCCAGCGATCCATCCCCGCCTCCATGTGCCGGATCACGGTCTCGATGACCTCGACCCGGCCATTGCGCTTGCTCTCCGACGAGATGACGTCCCAGGGCGCCAGGGGACCGTTGGTCAGGCGCAGCATGTCCGCCACCGCCTCGTCGTACTGCGGCCTCTTCTCCCGGTTGCGCCAGTCCTCGTCGGTCAGTTTCCACGCCTTGAGCGAATCGTCGCGGCGGCGTTCGAACCGGCGCAATTGTTCCTCGTCCGACATGTGCAGCCAGAGCTTGATGACGACCATTCCTTCTTCGGCCAGCGAGTGCTCGAAGTCCGCGATCTCCTGATACGCGCGGCGCCACTGCACCTCGGTGGCGAAGTTCTCCACCCGCTCGACCAGCACGCGCCCGTACCAGCTGCGGTCGAAGATGGTCATGCCGCCCCATCCGGGCAGCGGCGGCCAGAAGCGCCACAGGAAGTGGTGGCGCAGCTCGTCGGGCGTCGGCGCCGCGAACGGAGCCACGTGCACGTGCCGGGGGTCGAGCGGCTCGACCAGCCTTTTGATGGCGCCGCCCTTGCCGGCGGCGTCCCAGCCCTCGAAGACGATGCACACCGGCGGCCCGAGGTTGCCGTGGTTGAGCTGACCGCCGTTGATGAGCCGCAGGTGCAACAGGCGGCGTTGCGCCTTGCCGAGACGCTTCGCCTCCTCGTCCTTGGAGAGCCTCAGCGAGAGGTCGCAGTCCTCAAGCCGGGGATAGGGCAATTGCGGGACGAGGGTGTCGTGGGAATGGCTGTCGTGGGAATGGCCGTCGTGGGAGCCGCTGTTCTGGCCGCCGTGATCGTGCTTGCTCACGTTGCCTGTTGTAGCCGATCCGCTCGGCCCAGGGCGACCATCTGGCCTGCAGCGCCGGTGACAGGAGTGGTCTCAGCCGTGGTGGTGACCGCTCCGGCCGCCTCCACCACGCGGCGGACCAGCGACCCCTCGCCGGCGATGACGAGCAGCTCCTGATTGGAAAGATGGCTCACGCGCCCCACCTTGCGACCGGAGGGGTCGAAGATGCCGATGCGGGCGCCGACGTATCGAGCCGAGTCGAAGGTGAGCGTCGCCACCGCCCCGCGGCCGGCGCACATCTCTTCGAGCTCGTCCATCTCGAGCCACGACTCGTTGTTGTAGGACAACACGAGCAGGTCGCAGTCGACCGACCGCACCACCGACGCCAGCGCCGCCGGCATCGTCTTCTTCGAGTTGAACGGCGAGTGCGTGGACGGGTCGCGGGCGTCGAGCCGCTTGCGGGCGACGCCGTAGGCCTCGGGCGCGTCCCACGCCACCAACGTCTCCCACACGTGGTAGTTGGTGAAATACCGGTGTTGGTTGTACGGCGGGTCCAGGTACGCCAAGTCGAAGTGGCCCAGCGTCGGGTTGGCTGCGGTGGCCGACGTCAGCTCGACCGCGTCACCCTGGATGGCGCGGCCTGGGCCGTCGAGGAGCTCGGGCACGCGCAGCTCCAACGGCTTGGCCGAGCGGGGCGCCCACTGCTTCACGTAGGCCATCTGCACGCCCGTGGTCGAGTCGACGCGGTCGGCCGCCTCGATGAGGGACGTCAACAGGAGGGGGAACATGGGTGACCCCGCATACTCCGAGTCGATGGCGTCCCGCACGGCATCGATCCGAGCGGCGTTGTGCGGTTGGAAGAAGCGGGCCTGATGGCTGAACGTCTCGGTGACGTAGCCGGGTTTGCCGGGGAGCTCGTTGAGGCGGCCGACGGCCGCCCGGAGCGCCGCGCCGTCGGTGGTGGCGGCGTCGGTCTCGATGTAGGTGCGGGCGAAGGTGTGCGCGTAGCGGGCGCTGTCGACGGCGGTGACGTGCACACCCTGGGCCTTGAAGGCCTGGGCGACGCGAGTGGTGCCGGTGAAGAGATCGAGGGCGGTGGTGGCGCCGGAGGCCTGGCAGATCCGCGTGAGGACGGGGACGAGGCGGCGCTTGGAGCCGAGGTATTTGATCATCGGGGGCTTCTGGGGGTCACTGGGGCCACCCTACGATGGGCGGTCATGGTGCCTGGGGACCATCCAGAGAGTGCCGGCTCGGGTGGCTCGGGTGGGTCGGGTGGGTCGGGCGGGTCGCACTGGGTGCGGTGGCATACGCCCTATGAGGATCCGTCGTCGGGACTGTCGCTGCGTTTGCGGACGGTGCAGTCCAGGGTGGGTGCCGCCTTGGACGAGATCCCGGCCGCGCTTCCAGAGCCCATCCGGATGGTGAGCCTGTGCGCGGGCCAGGGGCGGGACGTGATCGACGTCGTGGCGCGCCATCCGAGGGGACCATCGGTCTCGGCTCTCCTCGTGGAGCTCGATCCCGCCCTGGCGGCCTTCGCCCGGGCGCGTGCCGCCGAGCTCGGGGTGGCCGACCGGGTCCGGGTGGTCGAGGGGGACGCGTCGCAGGCGAGCCTGTACGCAGACGCCGTGCCGGCCGACGTGGTGCTGCTGTGCGGGATCTTCGGGAACATCAGCGCGGCGGACATCACCCGCACGATTGGGGCGATGCCGGGGTTCTGCGCCGCGGGTGGCCACGTCGTGTGGACGCGGCACCGGCGGCCGCCGGACCACACGCCGTCCATCCGGGCCGACTTCGCCGCCGCCGGCTTCACCGAGCTGGCCTTCGAGTCCCCCGACGGGGCGATTTTCGGGGTGGGCCATCACCGTCTGGATGGGGCGACCGCTCCCTTCGACTCCGGCCAGCGGTTGTTCCAGTTCGTCGGGGACGGCTGGAATCCCGTATGAGCGCGGGCGACCCGGGGGCGTCAGAGGCGTCGCAGGAAGCCGGTCCCTCACAGGAAGGCGCAGCGCAGCGAGCCGAACGGCACCCCCTCCATCCGCTCGAGCTGATGGCGGTGTCCTGGCGCACCACCAAGATGGAACCGGCGCGGGTCATCGTTCCGGGGCTCATCATCTTCGGGCTCGACGCGATCCAGGGCACCTTGTACACCGAGGTAGCCGTCGACCACTTGGGTGTCAGGTCGGTCATCGGGGCCGTCCTGTTCGCGTCCTCCGCCCTCGGGCTGACCTTCTATGCCGGCATGCTCGAGCGCCTCGTCGGGTCGGTGGAGCGCAACGAAGCGGCCCAACCCATCCTGGAGGTCCTGCGGACGCTGCCATGGGGTCGATTGCTACTGGCCGAGGTGATCCTGGTCCTCTTCAGCGCCGTGGCCTCGGTGCTGCTGGTCGTCCCGGGGCTCATTGTGGGGACCCTGTTCGCCCTGGTGGGGCCGCTCATCAACCTGCTCGACAGCTCGGTGCCGGACGCCTTCCGGCGCTCGTTGCAGCTGGTCCGGCCGCACTTCATGCTCGTCTTCCTCTTCATCACGCTGCCGCTGGCACTCGAGCACGAGGTCGTGGTCTTCGTCGCCGAGCTGATTCCCCACGAGCACATCTGGGCGATCTTCCTGACGACCTTCATCCTCGGCGACCTCTTCGGCATGGCGCTGGGCCTGATGGAGGTGACGATGGCCGAGCGCCTGGTAACCGGTGCGCAGGGGCCTGGTAAAGGCCTACTGTCGGCGGACGTGGAGCTGCGCAATCCGCCCCGTCAGTCCGATCCGGGGCGGCCGTCAACCGCGTGATCGCCGAGCCCGCGAAGTCGAAGGAACGAAGTCGAAGGAACGAAGTCGAAGGAACAGAGCAATCATCCGAGGAGGCCCATCATGGAAGAGACGATCCACGGAACGACGATGCCGGTGCTCGAGCTCTCGCTCGCCGACGGTGAGTCGATCGTGTCCGAAGCCGGCGAATTCTCGTGGATGTCCGATGCCGTCCAAATGACCACCAACACCGGCGGCGGCATGGGCGGCAAGGGGATCATGGGGGCGGTCAAGCGCGCCGTCTCGGGTGCTTCGTTCATGATGACGACCTACACCGCCCAGGGCGGCCCGGGCTCCATTGCCTTCGCTTCGAAGGTGCCCGGCCACATTCTGCCGATCGACGTGGCGCCGGGGAACGAGTTCATGGTGCACCGGCACGGCTTCATGGCGGCCACGCCCGGTATTGAGCTGTCGATGGGTTTCCAGCAGTCGTTCAAGGGCGGTATCTTCGGCGGGGAGGGCCTCATCCTGCAGAAGATCGGCGGCACCGGTCGCGCCTTTGTCGACCTCTCGGGCGAGGTGATCGTGTACGACCTCGCCCCCGGGCAGACGATGCGCGTGCATCCCGGCCACGCTGGACTCTTCCAGGCCTCCGTACAGTTCGAGACGCAGAAGGTGCCGGGTTTGGCGAACCGTTACATGGGTTCCGACGGCCACCACTTCGCGGTGCTGACCGGCCCGGGCCGCATTTGGCTGCAGTCGATGCCGATCGCGGTGCTGGCCGGCGTGATCGGCGAGTACATGCCCGACGACCACCGGGGAGTTGAAGGTGCGGCCGCCGGCGTCGGGGCGGCCAAGGTCCTCGGCGACATGTTCAAGTAGCTGGGCCGTCCGCCGGAATCGGTCCGGTGGGAGGGCTCGGCGAGCCGCCCCGAAGGCCTCAGGTGAGATTGATCGCGTTGGGTGGGACGGTGAGCGTGACGCCCTTGCCATAGTGCTGGCAGACGACCGTGCTCACGTCGCCCGGGGTGTCGTCGACGATCTTGTAGACGAGGGCGGGGCCTTTGGCCGCGATGTACATGAGACCCGTGCTCTTCCTGGCGTTGGTGGTGACCGTGTCCTTGACGATGACGACCTCGTGGCCGGCGAAGGTGGTGGGTTGCTCACGGTGAGCGGGGCCGTGTGGCCCTCGAAGGCGGCGACGACGAGGTCGGCCGCATGGAGGAACTGGTCGAAGGAGGTGAAGCGGGCGTCGACCGCCGAGAACTCGATCCACTTCCCGCCGTAGGTCTTGGCCTGCGCCGCCGTGGCGTGGGTGGTCCAGAACTTGGTGGGCGCATTGAAGTAGAGGAGCGGCCCGACACGCTCGATCTTGATGAGGTTGCCGTCCTGGACGACCTCGCCCCCGCCTTCTCCGTCGCCGTTCACGAGGAGCTCGAAGATGATCTGGGACTTGCCCTGGGTGATCTTGCCGACGACGTGGACGCTGCCGAACTTCTGCTCCGCGGCGATGGCCCGGATGACCCATTTGTCGGCGCTGGTGGCGCCGGCGGGGAAGGTGGTGGTCGAGCCGGCGGCACCGGTCGTGGCGGCGCCGACGGGACCCGCGGTTCCCCCCATCCAGAGCGTGGCGGAGAGGGCAGTCGCCGGGGCGGCCGGGGCGGCCAGGTGCCTGGGCCGGGCGCGCCGTCGTTGGCGTTGGCGCCTGCGTTGGCGCCTGCGTTGGCGATGGGACACAACCTTGGATCCCGTGAACGCAGCCCCCACGCAGAAATCCGTACTGCCGGCCGCCTGTGAAAAACGGTCATCGAGGGCCTGATGGTGCACCCGTGATGCTCACACAGGGGTGCCGCCGCGGATGTTGTGCGTCGCGTGCTGCGCGGGTGCCTCAGGCGGGGCTGGGGTCGGAACCGGGATCCGGATCGGGCTGATTCCACTCGATCCACCCGGCGCCGGTGCGGCCGTCGTCCGTCCGGCACGTCACCATCGCCCTGGGAAATCGGCTGATCCGGCCGTCGACGTCGTTGCGGAGGAGCACGGGCCCGAAGGCGACCGGTGTCACCTCGAGGCCGAGCGGTTCGCCGGCGGTGATGTCGATGCGCCCCTTGGACGGGAAACCGTGCTGACCCAGGTCCTCGGACACCGTCAAGGCGGTGGCGGGATGGAGCTCGCCGGATCCGCTGGATCGGCCGGGCTTCTGGATATATCCGAAGAACACCGGCATGTCCGGAATCCCCATGCGGATGTCGGCCAGATGGACCCGGGTGCCGTCCTCGAGGCGGACCGAGCACCAGCACCATCCAAAGGCCCACCAGTCGCGCACGCCCCACGAGTGGTCGCGCTGGCCCTGCCCGTCGATCGTGAACGTCTCGCCGTCAACGGTGACGGTGCCGGTCACGAGGCAGGGGATCTCGTAGCGGGTGGTCAGGTCGTAGTGGTAGGGGACACCGTCGGTGGTCCAGGTGAGATTCAGGTCCAGACGCGCCGCAGGACCCGTCTGCTCGCCCGGCGTGTACGCGGCCTCTGGCGGGTCGATGAATTGGGCGGGCGCGCTGGCCGCCAGGCGGAACGATTCGAGCGGGCGGACGAGTTCGATTTCAATCCGCTGGTCGGCGGTGTCGTCGGGGCCGATAGACGCCTCTGAGACCAAGCCGTCGCCGGGCGGGACAGGGGCTCTGTAGTCGGCCGAGCAGAGGCCGGGACCGTCGGGCCGGACGATCCAGGTCGTCCACCACGCCACCTGGCGGTTCGGATAGAGGCCGAGCCGGAGCCAGCCGCCCAGCGAGCCGTCGGCTTGGACGAAGTCGCAGTAGTACGACTCGTTCCACAGGTCCTCCCCGTGGGGGGTGTGTCGTGCTTCGTCGTCTGGCAGGACGACGTGCTCCGCCGTCACCGATTCTCTCCCGGATGCATGGCGGAAGAACCTAAAGGACCGGGCACCTCGATGATGGGATCGTCGCGGTCGTCGAATTCGGTGCGGAGGGCCTTGGACATCACGGCGTGTTGGAAGTACAGCGTCGTGATGTACGTGAGCTCGAGCACGGCGACCTCGTCGAGGTGGCGCTGCAGCTCGGCGAAGAGCTCGTCGGGGACGCGGCCATGGTCGTAGACGAGGCAGTCGGTGTAGGCGAGCACGGCCCGCTCGGCCGCGTTGTACGTGCCCTCGGGGGCGACGCTCCAGGCCGGAATGTGCGTGATCTGCTCCTCGGGCATGCCGAGTTCGCGCATGGACTTGGCGTGCTGGCTGAAGACGAACTGGCTGGCGGCGGCGTACCCGGCCCGGATCTGGCCGAGTTCACGCAACTTGGGGTCGAGGGTGCGGTCGGACGACTGATACAGCCCGAACCCCTTCACGCAATGGTCGAGGATGTCGGGGCTGTTGGCGAACACGGTCCACCAGTCGCCCGTGGTGCCATCCCAGCGGCCCGGCTCGGCCACGGGGTCGCGGCCCTCGAAGAGCCACTCGTACATGGTCGTGACGATGGGGGCGGTGGCTTCGTCCTTGGAGACCTGGCGGAGGCGGGGCATCGATGGTGACCGGGTCGGGCTCGGGTATGTCTGTCTCGGGCTCGGGTCAGACCCGGACGGGTTGGGATGGGTGAGTCGGAGCGCTGATCTCGTGCTCGGCCGCCATGTCGGCGCCCTTGGCCTTGGCCGGGGCGTGCGACACGTCCGACGCCCCCAGCGCCCTTGTCCAGGCGGCGAACTCCAGGAGGATGCCGTCGGGATCCTGGAAGTAGATGCTGCGCACGAAGACGCCCGAGTGCAGGGTTTCGCTGATGCCCCACTCGGAGTCGTCGTGATTGGCGATCTCGGTGCAGTCGATGCCGGCAGCGACGAGACGGGCGCGGTACTCCTCCACCTTCTCCGGCGCCACGTCGAACGCGACATGGTTCATGGAGCCGATGGCGCTCGTCAGGTCGCCCTGGTCGGGTCGGGCCGCCGGCGCACTGATCCCCGGCACGCCGTCGGGCGCGTCGGGGAACCAGAAGAAGGCGAGGCAGTCGCCGCCACCGCAGTCGAAGAAGAAATGCTGTCCCATACCGGCCGGCAGCTCGATCGTCTTGACCAGCGGCATGCCCAAGACGTTCGTGTAGAAGTCGACGGTCCGCTCCATGTCACGGCACACGAGGGCGAGATGATTGATGCCCCGCAACTCGAATCCGCCCGTGTCGCCCGTGTCGCCCGTGTCGCCCGTGTCGCCCGTGTCGCCCGTGTCGCCCGTGTCGCCCGTGTCGCCCGTGTCGCCCGCAATGTCGCCTGCCATGAGCCTGTCCTCCCTCGGCGCCGCCGCATATGGCCGGTTCCAGCCGGTCCCCGGCCCACGCGGCCCCAGGATAGGCCGCAATCCTGCCGAACCTTCAGGCCGTATGACCCTCGGGAAAAAGAAACGGACGAAGGGACGGGTCGACATGGCAACAGGCGGACGCGGCGGTGGTGGCCAATCAGGTCCAGGTGGCTGGAAGGCGGGGAGAGTCCCGGCGGCCGGGGCCCGACGTGTCTGGGGTCGGGCCGTTGCCGGGACTCTCCCCGTTGCGGGCATGGTCACCGCGGCATCCGCACTCGCCCTGGTCCTGGCGGTGCCCGCCGGGACCGCCTCGGCCTCGTCGTCACAGCCCAAGACGATCAAGGTGTCGACCGCCAAGGTGCCGGGCGTCGGCACGGTGCTCACCACAGCCTCGGGCCTGACGCTGTACCGCTTCACCGAGGACGAGCCGGGAACGTCGGTGTGCACAGGCGCCTGCGCCAAGATCTGGCCGCCCCTCCTGGCGTCGAAGGGCGCCCATGTGTCCGGACCGAAGGGCGTGAAGGGCCTGGCGGTGATGAAGGTGGGCAACGGCCACTGGCAGGTGGCGTTCCACAAGATCCCGCTGTACCGCTTCGAGGGGGACAAGAAGAAGGGACAGGCGACCGGGCAGAACGTCGGGAAGGTCTGGTTCGCCGCGTTGAAGAGCGGTATCCCGGCCTCGAACGCGGCGCCGACCGCGCCGACCACGGCGGGGCCAGGCACGTCGACGACACAACCGGCGACACCGGCGACACCGACGACGCAGGTCTCGGGGTCGTCGAGCACACCGGCACCCGCCGTCACGCCGACGACCCGTGCACCGGCGCCGCCTCCGACCACGACGCCGCCCACCCAGCCAAAGCCGCCGCCCACCACGACGACGTCGGCTCCCAGTACCGGCGGGACCGCTTTCTAGCGGTCGGGCCTACGAGGCGTTGGGCGGGCGGCGCGTCAGAGGACTGGCAGCGCGTTACGCGGCGGCGATGCCGACCATGGGCGCATTGAGATGTCGCCCACCCATGGATCCGTAGAACTGTGCGTTCCCGAAGGTGAAGATGCCGCCGTCCTGTCCCTGGAGCCAGTAGCCCGTGGCGTCGTCGTTGGCCGCCATCCCGACCACGGGCGCGTCCAGGTTGGTGCCGACCATGGAGCCGTAGGGCGCCGCGTTGCCGAAATCGGCCACGTTGCCGTTGGCGCTGGCCAGCCAGTAGCCCCCGGAGCTCTGCGTCCCCGCCATCCCGGTGATGCGGTAGCCGCCGGGTGCGTCCACCGGCTGCCCTTGGTTCTTCGCGTCGCCGAAGGGGAAGACCTGGCCGTCGGCGTCGACCAGCCAGTAGCCGCCTCCGAGGAAGCCCGTGGCGGCGGCCGTCACGGGGGAGCTCAGGTTGTCGGCACCCGTGGAGCCGTAGAACGCTGCGTTCCCGTAGGCGAACACACCGCCGTCGCTGGCGATCAACCAGTAGCCGCCGCCGTTGATCGTCGGCAACAGCGCGACGATCGGTTTGTTGAGCGTGATGCTGCCGGTCGAGCCGTAGAACTGCGCGTCGCCGTACGCGAACACACCGCCGTCGCTGGCCACCAGCCAGTAGCCGTTGCCGTCGGGTGTCGCGGCCATGCCGACGACGGGCTTGTTGAGGTGCATGGAGCCGGTCGAACCGTAGAACTGCGCGCCACCGAAGCTGAAGATGCCGCCGTCGGAGCCGACTTGCCAGTATCCGGGGGCGGGTCTGGCCGCGACGGGACAGCTCGGGCTGGCCGCGGGAGTCGCGGCAGGCACGGCGGGTGTCAGCGTCGGCGTGGGCGGGTCGATGCCATTGGGCTGGAAGTTCAGGTCAGCCAGATACATGGGCCGGATGCCGCAGGTGAGGTAGCCGATCGTCGAGCCCTGCCAGCCGGCGAACGCCATCACCAGCTGGTTGCCGACGGCGTACACGTCGGGGCCGCCGGGCCCGGAGAGACCCGGCGACGTGCCGAGCAGGGGCGCCGTGGTCGACATGTCGGTGCAGGGCCCCGAGGGGCCGGCAAGGCAGTTGGCCCAGCCGATGGCGTACGTGGACGCGCCCTCGTCGCTACCTGAATAGAAGAGGTAGTAGTTGTCCGTCGGCGGGTTGCTGTTGCCGCTCGGTGTCTGGGTCTCGACCATGTCGGGGCCTTCTACGATGCCGCTCTGCCACGGCTGGTCGTTGCGCAT
>Ga0307372_10001339_pt1 | contig 43214 bp, 39 predicted proteins | sample OX1MG_FD_202533 | JGI IMG/M metagenome (GOLD analysis project Ga0307372, IMG submission 202533) | Soil microbial communities from Risofladan, Vaasa, Finland - OX-1 | ecosystem: Environmental > Terrestrial > Soil > Coastal area > Acid sulfate soil | place: Finland: Risofladan, Vaasa | collected...
CCATTACCTTCAGCATCGGTGGCGTCTCCTTCCACCCGGCTCCCACCGGGGTTCGCGTGGTCTACGCGGAAGGGTACGCCGCCTTTTTCATGCCGTCACGATCCACAACTTTCGGTAATAACTCGAGCGGTTGATCCGCAAATCGGTGTGCCGGACGGCTACATCCGCGCGGCCCGGGTAAATCCGGGTTCGGCTAATTCGACCGAGATACTCGTAAACCCGAATGAAGCGCGCGTGGCCGCGGCTAACGACCAAACTCTTTTTCTCCTCCAACGCTTGGTTGCGTTGTTCCTTGTGCGTCTCGACGGGAAGACGCGCTTGAGCTTAGTTGGGCAACAGCAGTCCGGTGATCTACTGATGCGACCGCAAAATCATTTGGCCGCGTTGTTTCAGAATCCAGACGCCTTAGAGATCATGCGCGATGCGACCTTCGATGCATTCGGTTTATATTTTGTCATCGACCCGACAAATCCTGGAAGTCTAAGAGTCCGACTATCTCCTCGCAAACCGGCCGATCCGGCAGAAGAACAAGCCCTCGATGCAAGGGCGCGCCGCTTCCACCAAAATGCGACCGAAATTTCGGAGTTCAGCGACGGCGTAAAGGCATATACCGGGATGATCGCGGCGGTGTTGTGTTCGGATTTTAGAGTCATGCTGGTGGACGAACCGGAGGAGTTTCTTCACCCACCGCTTATACGACGGCTAGGCAGGAGCCTGGCGGAGTTGGCGCATACGCGGGAAGGAACGGTGCTCGCGTCCACGCATAGCTCAGACTTTATCATGGGGGCTGTCCAAAGCGGCGCAGCGATCAACATCGTGCGGTTGACCTACCGCGACAGAATCGGCACGGCGACATTATTGGCCTCCGCAGAATTGCAAGATTTGATGTGCGATCCGATGTTGAGATCTATCGGGGTTCTTTCGGCCTTGTTCCACGAGGGCGCCATTATATGCGAAGGAGACCAAGATCGGGCTTTTTATCAAGAGATTAACGAGAGATTGCTGTTTGGGCGGGCCGGCGGTGCGGACAATTGCATTTTTCTTAACGCACACAACAAATCAACTGAATATAGAATCATCAGGCCCCTGCGCAATATGGGCATTCCCGCAGCGGCGGTCGTTGACGTTGACGTACTCAAAGGTGAAGATCTCAAGGAACTCCTGCACGCGGCATTCGCGCCTCAACCGCTTATCAATTCGTTGGGTCAATTGAAGGGGGAAATAGTAGCGGCCTTCGCACGGCAAAAATCGGATATGAAGCATGGCGGTATTGCTCTTCTAGATCCAAAAGATCGAGAGGCGGCGCAGAGTTTGCTCGATCAGCTTGCCAAATATGGGATATTTGTTGTCCCTGGTGGCGAAGTGCAATCCTGGCTGCCGCACCTCGGGGTCAAAGCACCGAAGGCTGAATGGCTACCCGCGATGTTCGCGCGTATGGGAAGTGATCTCAAACATTCTGATTACGTGCACCCCGGAGATGGCGATGTCTGGAACTTCCTGCGAAAGGTCGCCTCCTGGATAAAAGACCCAAGGCGAATGGGGATGCCGAACTGAGAGCTTATCAATTTCTTGCATTTATTGAGTCCTGCACAAGATAGTGACACCGACCAGCCCCAGCTCGCCACCTCGTGTCATTCCCGCGCGCGTGTCCGGCGTGCGCGAGGAATCCCGTATTGCAGGATCGCGGCGGACGAGAAGACCGGGATTCCTCGCGCGGCAGCCACGCGCGGGAATGACACCCCAAGGAATCGCGCAAGGGCGGAATTGTCACCGTGATATGCAGGGCTCAATAAGTGTCGTCCTGAGCGAGCGCTGCGCGAGTCCCTTCGGCTGACGCTCAGGACAGGCTCCGGACCCCGGAAAACACTCGGGGTCTTTCGACTCCGGCCGCAGCGGCCTCCGCTCAAGATGACACAATATCGAGCCGGGCCTGAAAGAAATCACAAACTCTGAGCGCATAGCTCCTGCGGAAGTTTATTTACCGTCCAGGTCTCCAACGCGCATAGCCTCCGCGGGATTTCATCGCCAATGTTCCCAGGACGACCTGTGCCGGGCGGCGGCTTGAAGCTGCGTTCGGTAAGGGCTACAAGTCAGCGCGGGCTACCCATAAGAAATTTCCGAATCAATCGCTATATAGAGGAATCGACCAAATGGTTTATGAGCTGCGCGTATATCACTGTGTCGCGGGACGGATGCCCGCAATCCTTAAACGCTTCGACACCGTCACCTGCCGCTTGTTCGACAAGCACGGCATCAAGCAGGTCGGATTCTGGACGGTGGCGATCGGGGAGTCGAGTTCCGATCTGGTTTACATGCTGAAATGGGAATCGATCGCCGATCGCGAAAAGAGGTTCGCCGCCTTCGCCTCCGATCCCGAATGGATCGAGGCGCGCGCCAAGAGCGAAGCCGACGGCGGCCCGATCGTCGCCTCGATCACCAATAGCATACTGATGCCGACCTCGTTTTCCGCGCTGAAGTAGGCGCGAGTCGCCGTCAGCGGCGGCTCAAAGCAATTTGGGCAGGACGTTGTCGGTGAAGGCGAGAAAAGTCTCGTGACTCAGCGGCGCGCCAATAATGTATTCGATGCCGGTTTCCTCTCGGATACGCGCGATTCTATCGGTTACCCGCTCCGGGGTGCCGTGAATCACGACTGAGTTGACGTACCAGTCGAGCGGATCGCCGACCTGACTTAAGACTTTGGGGTCAACATAGCTGTTGAGCAGCCATTTCGCGCCCTGGCGCGCGATTCGCTCCGCCTCGGCATCCGTCGATGCGATCGCCAGCAATCGCGCCATCGGCGTCTCGCGGCCCGTCGCGGAATGGCCTGCGGCCTTGAGTTCGGCCAGGTAACTGCGGCGCGCTTCGCCCATCTGGGCGTCCGTCGCATGCGGCCCCATCATGACCGAATAGCCGCGCGACCCGGCCCATGCGAAAGCCGCCGGCGATCCGGCCGCCACAAAGACCGGTGGATGAGGCTGCTGAAGCGGCTTGGGCAAAACTTCGACATCCTCGAACGAGAAGTAGTGGCCTTGATGGGACAAGCGATCGTTTTGCCATGCCTTGACCACTACATCGACCGCTTCGTGGAAGCGCGCGGCGCTTTCCTCGATCGGGACGCCGAAGGCTTTGAACTCATTGCGGTCAAACCCGCGCCCCGCGCCCCAATTGACCCGCCCGCCCGACAGGATGTCGAGCAGCGCAATCTCTTCGGCGAGCCGGAGCGGATTGTAGAAGGCCGCCAGCGTCACGCCGGTGCCAATTCGGAGCCGCTTGGTGCGGGCAGCCGCGTAGGCGCCCATCACTGGAATCGAGGGACACACGCTGTAGTCGTTGAAATGATGCTCGGTGATCCAGACCGCGTCGTACCCGCCTTGGTCCATAATCGCGATCCGTTCAAGCGCCCGCGCATAAACCGTCGCAATCGGCTGGCGGCGGCCCGGCCAACTGAAGAACTGCAGGATTCCAAGTTTCATGATCGAGGTCGGTAAAGCGCCGATCTGGTTGCACTCATCTGCGCAGCCAATTGCCGCCGTTTAGCCTCCGCTGTATGTAGCATCGGCGGGCACCAGGTCAAAACGAACGGCGATCGGCGAATCGTCCATCTCTCACAGTTAATCGACCAATTCGACAATGCTCTCGACCATCTTTATCGTTTGGCCGCCGCCAGGCTGATGTGCAAGCGGCGCGGCCTCGCGCCAGCGCTGCGGCTTTCTATCCCAATCCGGCGAAGACCAGCCGTTTCCTTTGGGCTCGGTTCCGGCGATACTCGCGAATCGAAATGCTGGTTTGGAGGACGGCCGATGCGCTGCACAAAGTGCGAATTTGAGAATCCAGCCGGTATGAAGTTCTGCGGGAAGTGCAGAACCGCGCTCGGCCTGACCTGCCCAAATTGCTCCTTCGATAATCCCTCCGGATTTGATTTCTGCGGCGAGTGCGGAGCGGCGCTGGCCGCCACTGCCGCCGCCGCGAAGCCAAGCGCGCCCGCGATTCGAGTTGCGGCCGAACGCCAGGATGCCCCGACGCCAACCGAGGGCGAGCGCAAGACGGTCACGGCGCTGTTCGCCGATATCAAAGGCTCGACGGAGCTCGAGCAAGACCTCGATCCTGAAGAAGCGCGCGCGATTATCGATCCCGCACTGAGGCTCATGATCGATGCGGCGCACCGCTACGAGGGTTATATCGTGCAATCGACCGGCGACGGCATCTTCGCGATTTTCGGCGCGCCGGTCGCACACGAGGATCATCCGCAACGCGCGCTCTACACAGCGCTGCGGATGCAGGAAGAGTTGTGGATCGCGCCGAGGGGCGGCTCCCGCAAAAAGCGCATGTTCGGATCTGACGCGTGGCGTCGGCGTCCGCATCGGTCCCGATTTCACACATCGTGACCGATTCCGTCGAAACTCGTTGATGGCGACCCCCCGCTCGCGATGGCTCGTTGACAGCGATACTATACAACTGTATAGTCGAAGCATGAAGATCGTTCGTGTTGAAGCTGTTCCACTGACCACTCCGTACGGCACACCCGGCGCTCAGACCCGCGAACGCAGCGCTGTGTTTGTCGAAGTGGAGGTCGCGGACGGCACCGTGGGTGTCGGCGAGACGTATCTCGGCGTGTACATGCCGGAATTGGCGATCGAGGCCGTCAAGTTCTTCGAACCGTTCCTGATCGGCCGCGACAGCAGCAACATTGCGAAGTGCTGGAGCGACTGCCAGTGGATCTCGAGCTACGTGGGCAGGACCGGTCCTACCGTGATGGCGTTATCGGCGATCGAGTGCGCGCTCTGGGACATCCTGGGCAAGCGACTCGGGGTTCCGGTGCACACCCTACTCGGCGGCGCCGTCCACGATCGTCTGCCGGTGTACGCGAGCGGCGGCGTTCCAACTTTCACGCTCGACCAGCTCGTGACCCACACCAAAGAAGTCGTCCGCGATGGCTACCTCGGCTTCAAGATGCGCGCGAATCCGATTGCGTACCAACCAGCCGTCGAGGCCGAGCGGGTTGCCGCCGTGCGAGAGGTACTCGGCCCCGATCGCCTGCTCGCGGTCGACGCCGTGCAGAACTTCAACCCTCAACCTTGGAGCGTGAAGCAGACACTCGACCTGCTCGATCGGTTGGCGCCTTACCACCTCGCGTGGGCCGAAGAGTTTTTGCCCCCCTTCGATCCCGCGCCCTACGCGGAGTTGCGGGCGCGGAGCAACGTCCACATCTCCGGTGGTGAGGGAATCACCACGGCAGCCGTGTTCGCTCAATGGCTCCGTGCGGGGGCCTTCGACATCGCGCAGCCGGATCCGACCATCGTCGGGGGAATCGGTGAGGCGCGCCGAGTATGCGAGCTGGCTGCCGCACAGTACGTGCGCGTCGCCATGCACGTGTGGGGCGGCGGACCCACCATGATGGCGAATTACCACCTCGGCTTCGCACAAGCGAACTGCTTCATCCTCGAACGACCAGTGATGCACAACCCGCTGGAGGTCGAGACCTTGGTCGAACCGCTCAAGATCACCGACGGCTACCTGCTGCCACCGACTGCTCCAGGGCTGGGCGTCGAACTCACCGCCGCGGTCAAAGCCAGGTATTCCTACCGGCGCGGCTCCGCGAGTCTATTCGGATGAGCAGGATCGAAGACCTTATGCCTCGCGGACTCCCTATCGGCGCGATCGTCGCGCGGGCCAACACGGTTCCCGAGGTCGGTCTAGAAGCGTGGCAACGTGGGCCGGAGGCTCAGCGCGCGCTATTCCACATCCGGCGCGCATCATTCGTTGACTTCGCAAACCGACTCAAGCCGGAGACCGGAACTCATTGAGTCAGGCACCGCCCAAAGAGTCAGCCCGGGCCTCCATCCTGTCGGCGGCGATGCACATCATCGCCGAAAGCGGCGAGCGAGCAGCAACCTTCCGCGCGGTAGCAGCTGCGGCTGGCGTGTCACACTCGCTGCTCCAGCACCACTTCGGCACTAAGCAAGGTCTGGTTGCGGCAGTCGAGGGAATGGTAGCCGAACGCTTCAGCGCAGCGCTAACCACGACGACGACCGACGCGCAGGTGGCCAGCAATGAGATCGCCGCCGGGCTCTCCGAGCTCATCGCGGGCGACGCACAGCTACGAAGCTACTTGCGACGCGCATTGCTCGAAGCAACACCGGCTGGCCGAGGACTATTCAGCAAGATTGCAGAGCTTGTTGTCCGACAGCTCGAGCGGCATGGCGATCCGAAGAGCTTGCCGCGCGGTTCCCAACTCGCCTGGCTCGCCGTGGAGGTCGTCGCGGTCAACCTCGCCGGCGTGATCTTCGAGCCGATACTCGCGCAAGCGCTTGGGGAGATGCCATTTGACCCCGACGTCGTAGCGTGGCGAACTGAGGCCAATCGAGAATTCATCGTGGCGGCACTGAAGGAGTACGTCTCCGCCAAGGCCAAACGCCGGAGCCCCGCTCCAACTCGCGGCTCCGGCTGGCGGAGAACCTCGGCGTTGGAAACGAGGTCACCGCGGCTGGCGTCGCATGCGACTCGCTCGCTTGCGACAACCAGTGGCAACCCTTGATGGAGGCGGCCAAGGACGGGCTTTAAATGATCCGTGAACGCGGCGCCCAACGGATGTTTGAGCCGATTTTTCTCGCGCACATGAGGGCCGCGCAGCTCGAACTCGGCAACCTGGAGGCGGGCCGCGCGGCGGCGCAAGAGGGAATGTCCCTCATGAGGGAAACAAAGGGCGCAAGCTGTCCGCTCGGCTACGCGGTGCTTCTCGAGCGCACCGGGGCGCCTCTTCGAGGGCGAGTTGCACGAGTTGCGCGCGCGGCTGGCCGATCGTGAAGGCCGCCACGCCGAGAAGGCCGCATCGCTCGCGCGCGCTTTCGACTGTTACACCAGCTTCGGCATGACGCAGCACGCGGCGCGCGTGAAGGAAGCGATAGGGTGAGCGTATGAACTGCTCATCATGCGGAGCCGAGAATCGCGCAGGCCGCAAATTCTGCGTCGAATGCGGAAGCAAGCTCGCGCTGAACTGCCCGGCCTGTGGAGCGCCACACGCGGACGGCGAAAAGTTCTGCGACGAGTGCGGAGCCGCTCTGGCCGCTACTGCCGCCGCCTCGAAGCCAACCGCGCCCGCGATTCGCGTCACAGCCGAACCGCACGATGCTTCAATTGCTCTCGAGGGTGAGCGCAAGACGGTGACGGCGCTATTCGCCGATATCAAAGGCTCGACGGAACTCGAGCAGGACCTCGATCCCGAAGAGGCGCGCGCGATTATCGATCCCGCGTTGAAGCTGATGATCGACGCGGTGCGCCGCTACGACGGGTATATCGTGCAGAGCACCGGCGACGGCATCTTCGCGCTATTCGGCGCGCCGGTCGCGCACGAGGACCATCCGCAGCGAGCGTTGTATGCGGCGCTTCGCATGCAGGAGGAACTGAAAAAATACTCGACGCGATTGCGGCAGCCGTGGGGGTCAGGCGCTCAGTCCTTCTCGCATCCGATACGCGAACCAATCGGCTACGAATTGCCGATGCAGCGGCGAGTTGCGGCTCGCACAGTGACGATCGTTGCCGAAGATCAGACGGTCCTGCCTGACACCCACTTGGCTCATGAGGTCGAGATCTTTGATCGTCACCAGCTCGTCAAATTCGCCGTTGAGGCTCAGCAGCGGCGAATGCCGCGTCGCCGGGAGCAGGCCCTGCCTGACCAGCGACAACTCGCCGAGCCGCGAGGCCAGCGCTTCAGGATCGCCTGCGGGATTCAAACCCACCATTCGGGCAAGCGCGATTCGAGTCCCCGGTGGAAGCGCACCCAAGCGTGAGGAATCGAAGGAGTGATGGATCGGGCCGCCGTTGTTCACCACTCCCGCCAAGCCGGGTCGCAAAAGCGCGACCTTCACCGCCCAATGACCGCCAAAGCTTAGACCGAAGCATCCGATTAGATCCGGATTGATCGCGTGATGCGTCCGTACCGCGTCGATTGCCGCCAGATAGACTCGCTCGGCGTCCGGTGACGCGGGAATCGGACACTGGCCGGTGCCCGGCGAATCGATCGACAGCGTCGCAATTCCGCGCTGCAGGATCGCTTCGCTCTGGCTGTGCAGCTCTAGGTCGCTCTTCCAGACATCGATTCCGCCCCAGATAACCACGGCCGGCACGCGTCGAGCTTTGGCCTGTGCCGGTATCCGCAGATACGCAGTCAGCGGGGCGGGTTCGAAGGGAATAGCCAGCTCTTCGAAAGAACCATCGAAATGCCGGGCCGCGCACTTGTAGGCCGCAATGTGGCGTTGGTATGCGTCCGCGCCTTCGGGATTGATGATGTGCGGAAAGCGCGCGAAGAAATACCAGAACGAGGCCTCGACGTACTCGTTGCGCGCCCGCGCGCTTGCTCCCTCGGTTTCTGATTTCCGGGCGCGCGCAAGCACCGCGTCGCCATGGAATATCATCCTGGCCGGCCATCCTGGCGTTGCCGGTCCGAGCTGGGGGCCAGCTTCACGTACGGATTCGAGCAACAGGTTACTGTCGATTCCCAGTTCGGCAAAGCCGGGCAAGCGAACTGCGAGTCCGGCGGGGACGTCCCGTATCGATTCGTACGCATCCGGATTCGCGGCTTATTCGGCCACGCTTTCCGCGATTCGCGGTGAGTGGATCTCGTTTTTCATGGCTTCATCTCTCCTTCATTTTATTTGGTTAGTTGTTCAACCAATTCATCCTGATGGAGAAGCGAGCTGATCGCGCATCTGATTTCGCCCGCTAGATGTGAAGCCCCTTCAGCATTGCCGACAGCGCCGCGTATGCCGCATCCAGGTCAAAATCAGGATCCACGAGATATTGGAGGGCCAAGCCGTCGAAGGCGGCGAACAGGACCGACGCGAGGCTGGCAACATCGACCGCCGCGTGGTCTGCTCCGTAGTACTGGCGCAGGCTCTCACTGATCCCGTTGCGCGCCTCCAACAGCATCGCGCGCAGCTCGCGCAGCAGCACGCGATTGCGCAATCCGGCGGCGTACAGGTCGAAACGCGTGCGGTACTGACCCGGAAGCTCACGCACGCGGTCTCTGACCGGCGACAAGACGGCGTCTGGAAAGTTTCGCGCCGGCGTTGCCTCGCGCAATTTTCGCATCGTATCCGCGAATTGAGTGGAGACCTCGCGGACCACTGCGGCCACGAGCTCTTCCTTGTCTTTGAAATAGTAATGGACCAGACCCGGAGCTACTCGCGCGCGCAGCGCGATCTCCTTGATCGAAGCGCGCTCCATCCCCTTCGCCGAAAGAACCTCGAAGGCGGCCTGGACGATCTCCTGCCGTCGGTCGTGCTTCTCCGTGCCCGTTATTTGGTTGGTCATACAACCAATAAATACTACAAATTTGAGCCGGGAGTCAAGCCGTATCGCGAACGAAGGGGGCCAGAAACCCTAATTCTCCCCATGTCAGACTGACACGGGGGATGAATCAGAAAGGAATAATCCCGGCTTCGGACAGCTCGATCGCACCTGTCTGCGTAAGGGGTATCGCTAGCCGCCCGTCCTCCGCTCAGCCTGTAGCCGCGCCGCTACGCGGCACGCGACCCGGCTGTCGCCCGCTGCCCGCCGCCGAAACGCTCCTCCAGTGCGGCTTGCGCTTCTGCCATCACATCGCGGACAATCTGGCTGGCGGGCTTGATTGAGTTGATCAGCCCCGCGCTCTGCCCGCAGGCCATCCCGCCTTCTTCGATCTTGCCTTCGTAGCGCGCTTTCTCGGCCAGCGGGAATCCGTACTCGACCGACTGGATCGGAAACGGTTTGATCTCCGCCTCGCGCCCGACCCATGAGTCGGTGAACTTGTTGCGGATGAGCCGGCAGGGCTTGCCCGAGTGGCAGCGCGTGATGATCGTGCCTTCCTCATCGATCTCGACGATCTTGTTCTTGTAGTTGGCGTGCGCGTACGCCTCGACCGAGGCGACGAAGCGGCTGCCCATCCACACCCCCTCGGCGCCCAGCGCGAGCGCGGCCAAAAGGCCGCGGCCGTCGGCCAGGCCGCCGGCGGCCAGCACCGGGATGCGCACCGCATCCACGATTTGCGGCACCAGGGTCATCGTGCCGATGCGTCCGGTGTGTCCTCCGGCCTCGTGGCCCTGCGCTACTATGACATCAACGCCCGAGGCTTCGAGCCGCCGCGCCTGCTTGACATTGCCGCATAGTGACATCACCACCACGCCGGCCTGATGCGCTTGCGGGACGATCCCGGCCGGGTTGCCCAAGCCCGAGACGATGACCGGGATTTTTTCCTCGAAGGAGATGTCGATGAGGCGCTGGACGTTCGAGGCGTAGCGAAGCACCGTCGCGTTTTTGGGATCGGCCTTGACCTCGGCGAAAAGAATATCGACCGCGAAGGGACGGTCCGTCATATCGCGGCATCGATGGATTTGCTCGGTTAATTCTCGTGAGCTCATCGAGCCCGACCCGATGCATCCCAGGCCTCCCGCGTTGGAGACCGCGGCGGCGAGCTCGGCGTGTGCCACAAAGCCCATCCCCGCTTGAAAGACGGGATATTTGATTCCCAGGCGTTTGGTAATTGGAGTTGCGAAGGTCGAATCGAGAGTCATTAGAGCACCTCATTCTGATGCCGACACGATGCCGGCGGATGTGTCAAAAAAGGTCACGCGGTGGTTTGGATGTCAAGTGACAATCGATCAATTAATCGATCGTTTAATTGTTGCTCCATCCCTGGTCGCGCGATAAATGAAAAGATGTTCGTTGCAATCAGGTAGCCGTTGGCCTGGTAACGTCGCACGGTGTGAGACGACTCAAGCGGTCGATATTGATTGGGCCGTCTCCCCCATGCGCTGAATCCATCGAGCCGCCGCTTGGGTTGTGGGGATTGAGGCAGGCGGTTGCGGATACTGAGCGAGCTGATGGGCTAATGGGAAGAGCCGCTGCGCATGGCGCGGGATGGTTACGGTGCGTCTAATTTCGCCAGCTCCGGCGGTCACGCCCGCCCGGAGCGTTGCGCCAATTACCCTTTGAATCATCGCGCGGCGGATCGGCACATGAGTTTCTCCGGCGCCGACCGTTTCGCTGCTATTACTGACATAAGATTTTTAACTCCGCTTGCATCCTGGACAGAGGGGTTCGCGTCTCGAGGCGAACGCCGCGGCGCACGGGGGATTGCGCGCCGCGGATCGCGATACGCGGACCGGGAGAACCAGGGAGGTTAGCTTGTGCGAAATGGCCCGCTCGTTCACAGACGCGCCCAGGTCTCGAGACTTGCCTACGGTACGCCGACGCCGCTCGAGCGCTTGGCCTCGCTGGCGCCGTTAGGGACGCCGCGGCCGTTCGCGCGCATCACCCGCGCCCGGCATCCGCAGTCCCAACCTCAGGATTCCCATGACTGGGAGCCGGTGCGGCTCAACCTTGGCTCCCGGCTGCCGATCAACTTGCGCCACTTTCTGGCCCGCGAACTGGGCGCGATGGCGCGAATTGAACAGGATTCGATTGTCGCGCTCAAGCCCCGCTCGGGCGAGGCGCTGATGCGCGAGCTGGCGCGCGCGATTCGCCGCTTCTCGGCCGAGCGCGCGCGCGAGGCGTGGTCTGAATGCACGATCGGGATCGAGCGGCTCGAGCATGAATTCTTCGGTCCGGCCGCGGACGAACGGGAGCCCGTGGTGCTGTGCCTGCGATGCTCCGCCTTTGGCACCGGAGCGCTCGAGCAGCATTGCGGACCGAACTGCCTGCCGGTAGATTTGGGCGCCGCCGTCAAGGCGGACCGGATCGAACACGGGCCGGGCGCTTCGGGCGCGGGCGCGATGCATCGCGCGGTTGAAAACTTCCGCGTCGCGCGCGAGGCTGCGGGCCTTGAGCATCACGACCTCGATTGTTACGTCGCGGGCGCTCAGGTGATCTTCACCTGGCGGCCTCTGCCCGTAATTCATTAGAGCGGCGTCATCCGAATCTGGCGCTTGACCGCGATCTTGCCCCAGGGGGGCGCGGATGTTGTCACCCGAACAGCGCGGCGAATTCGAACGCACCGGAATCTTGCGCTTGCCCGGCGCGATCCCGGCGCATGAGGCGCGGGCGATGTGCGATCAGGTCTGGGACGCCCTGACGACACGTCATCGGATCGATCGGCAAGATCCCCGCGCCTGGAAACAAGCGCAGCGCATCAATGGAACTCACAGCCTGCCGAAGTCCGTCACCTTCGAGCAGGTGGCGAGCGCGCCGGTATGCGCGGCGCTGGACGAACTGTTCGGCCCGGGAAATTGGCAGCGGCCGCAAAGATGGGGTTCTCTGCTGCTGTCTTTCCCGGAAGCCGACCGATGGGACGTGCCGCGAAAGGCCTGGCATCTGGATTTTCCCGCGTCCGCGAGCTTGAGCGGACTTTTCGCCCTGCGCATCTTCACCTGTCTGGCAACCCTCGAGCCCGCTGGCGGAGGCACCGTGTTCGTCGCCGGGTCGCATCGACTGGTCGAGAAATTCGTCCACGAGCAAGGCATCGAACGATTGCACTCGGCCGACGCGCGCAACGCGATCATCCGGAGTTACCCGTGGATGCGAGCGTTGTGCTCGCGTGGCGAAAATATAGATCGGATATGCGGCTTCATGAGCGTGGGCACGACGGTCGGCGAAACCGAGTTGCGCGTGATCGAGATGACCGGAGAGCCCGGCGACGTGATGCTGACGCATCCGCTGCTGCTGCACGCGCCGGCGCCGAACTGCGCCGCGGTTCCGCGCATCGCGCTGTCAAGTACGGTGTTCAGGACGGGAGTATCGACCAGCGCGATCTACGAATAGCGCGCCACGCATGCGCGCGGTGCGGCGTCGAGGATTTCGTGGATTGGGGAGGGCGATGATTACATCGCGGAAGCGCGGCGGCGGCGCTGTTCTTTGCGGCGGCGGCGCTGAGCTTCCGAACGCTTGCGCTTGCGGCGGACGCTGGGCTTCTCATAGAAGGCCCGCTTCTTCATTTCCTTGAACACTCCCTCCTTGGCCAGTTTGCGCTTGAGCACGCGCATCGCCTGATCGAGAGAGCCTTCAACTCGAATTTCCATAGGACTCCTTACGCCCGCAACTTAGCCTATCGAGATTAGGTCCGCCGCCGATGAGAGTCAACCGGGGCCGCTGAGCGTGTCTTAGTTCAGCGATTATGTCCGCCCTTAACTGTTCAGCGATTATGTCCGCTTTGTGGGGTTGAAGTTATTCCGCCTTCAAGACCAGCCAGCGATTGATACGCGTCAGACCGGCCAGGGTTTCGGGCTGCTGCAATCTTGCGTGAGGGTTGCGGGAGTCTCCCGATGCCGCCGCGCCGAGCTGGCTACGACCGCCATCGCGGCGCAACAAGGTTATCGAGTTAAACGATGTCACAAGCGGGCAGTTGAGCGGTGATAAGCCAGCCGCCGGGCATGCCGCACAGACACGCGCCGGGTTAGCCCCCGCGTGCCTTTAACGGTCGTTAGGTTATCGAAAAAAAAAGAGTTTGGCTCGCGGCTGGCAGTCTATCCGCCGTCGAGTGACTCGCTGTCCAAGGTTCGCCGGTATGCGAAGCGATGCCGTTGACGACAATTGACGCGGATCGCTCCATGCCATTGCAACCATTCGCACCAGCACCGGCGGCGGAAATCGCATTTCATGAGAAAATGCGCTGCGCTGCGGCGTGGGCAATTATGGCACGAGCACTGCATGACCGAAGTCCGCGTGAGCGCAATGCAATTTTGAGCATCGCGGTTCTCGCGTCGAGTTGCGTCGAGAGTTGATAGGTCGGGCACAGCTCTGCTTGGGGCTCCTGCCGGTGTTCTCGGCCTGTCACGGTTCGTCGCCGAAATGATTGCCGTCTTGCTGGGCCGGATTGCGGTGCGCAGCGGTGGTGGGAAGCCCGTCGGAGCGAGTGAGCGCTGGCGCGGTTGCCGGGGCATGGCATCCGCATTGAGGCGTTGGCGTTGGTGGCGTGCGGAGGTTTGATCCATCCGCCTTAGTCTGATCCATCCGCGTTAGGAGGACGGTTCATGATTGCGGACACAACCTGAGCGACATTCGTGCGGTGATGTGGTTCGGCGCAACCCAGCGCCCGAGCGCCACCAGACACGTTTGCAATCGAAGCCTGTGATCTTCGGACAATTGAACCCGGAGTCCTTTGCCTCCGCGCAGATTTGAGAGGGCAGTGCCATGACCCAACGGCAACTCGCGATGGTGATCAATCTCGACAAATGCATCGGCTGTCAGACGTGTACCGTCGCGTGCAGTACTCATCGCCTTAACCATCCCGGCACCGAGATGCTGCGCTATATCTGGTGTGAGACCAAGCCCGGTGAAGGTTGGCCCAAGGGCTGGATGGAGCTCTCGCGCAAGGTCCCGGACCGTGTGCGGGATTATGGTGGGACCTGGACCTTCAACTGGGAGGAGGTCTATACCTCGCCGGTCGGGACCAAGTACCTGCATCCGGTCACCAAGGAAACCGGTGAACCGCCGAAGTGGGGCCCCATATGGGAAGAAGATCAGGGCGGCGGCGAGTGGCCCAATGGATACTTCTTTTATATGCCCCGGCTCTGCAATCACTGCACGGATGCTCCTTGCATCGCCGCCTGCCAAGCTCACTTTGCGCGAGGAGGGGGAATGCCGTCCGCGCAGGGGAACGGCCACAAAAACTCATTGCACAAACGTGATCAGGACGGGATCGTCCTGATTGATCCGAGTTCGTGCGACGAATGCGGCCTGTGTGCGGCAGCATGTCCCTACAAGATTCCGATGGAGAACCTGGAGGCAGGCACCTACGAAATGTGCGACTTCTGCGCGGGCCGGGTGGACAACCAGTACGCTCCGGTATGTGCGAAGAGCTGCCCCGCGCGCGGGATGTACTTCGGTTACCTGGACGACAAGGAGAGCTTTGTCGCCAAGCTCGTCAACGAATACAAAGTCGCGCTGCCATTGCGTCCCGACTTCGACACCGGTCCGAATGTTTACTACGTTCCTCCTTTCATTCGGCCCACGACCCTTGGACCAGGCAACAAACCGACCGGTCAGGCCGACATTCCAGTCGAGTTGCTTCGCAAATACTTCGGACCCGGGCTTGATTCTGCGATGGCAACTCTCAAGGACCATCGCGCACGTGCCGAGCGCGGCGAACAATCCGAATTGATGGACCTCCTCATCATTTACAAATGGGCGGATGCCTTCACCCCGTTCAAGGTCTTGGCTCCCGTTGAGCCGATCGAGCAGGGCGTCGAGGCCGGCAAGGGGCGCCAGTCATGAGCAAGCGCAAGGGCGAAGAAAATCCCGCGGCCCGCCAAATAGTTGCCGAAGCTCCCGAGAGTTACTGGCAATGGGATAAGTGCCGCTGGGGAACCCATCGCGTCAACTGCTATCCCGGCAGTTGTCCATTCCGGGTCTATGCCAAAGACGGGCAGGTAATCCGCGAGGAGATTTCGTGTACCTATCCCGAATTCACCGATCCGGATTACCGGGTCCCGGATTACAACCCGCGCGGATGCCAGAAAGGCTATCAGCACTCCAAAGCGATGTATGGTCCCGATCGGCTGCTGTACCCGATGAAGCGCGTCGGCGAGCGGGGCAGCGGTAAGTGGGAGCGAATTAGCTGGGAGCAGGCCTACGATGAAATCGCGATCAAGTTAGTCGATATAATCCAGAAATATGGGCCGCAGGCGCTCTCCGACGACCATGGAACCAATGGCGCCGGCGTGTTGCGCGGCGGCGGCGAGGGCGCCGCGACCGGGTTCGTGTCGCGCCTGGGTGGAGTTAGCTACGATCTCAACTTTCTCATTGGCGATTTCAACCCCGGCCAGTATCTGACCTTCGGCCAATTTCAGCAGGCTCCGGGAATCGAGACTTGGTTCCTCGCTGACACGGTAATCGCGCTCTCAAACCCGGCCTACGCGAACATCCCGGACATCCATTATATCCTCGAGGCTCGTTACCGCGGGGCCAAGGTGGTTGCGATTTCACCGGATAAAACCGCAACCGCGCAATTTGCCGATATGTGGCTGCCGGTCAACTGGTCCGCCGATCCGGCAATCTGGTTGGGGGTCTGCAAGATCCTGATCGACAAGGGATGGCTCGACCTCGAGTTCATGAAGGAACAGACCGATCTACCGGTGCTGGTCCGCAGCGACAATCAGCAGTTCCTGCGCGCGTCCGACTTTGACGAGGGCGCGGACATGGAGCAGTTTTTCGCAATCGACAGCGCTACCGGCAAGCCCGAGCCATTGCCCAAGGGCACGCTTGCGATGCCGTTTGAATATGCGCTCGAGGGTGCCTGGAAAGTTACCCTGAAGGACAAGAAGCAGGTCGAGGTGACAACGGTCTTCGAGTTGCTCAGGAAGCGCGTCGCGGAATACACACCGGAAAAAGTCCACGAAATATCCGGGGTCCATCCGGACCAGCTTGCGCAGTTGGCCGAGTTGGTCAAACCACCGCGCAAGGTGTTCGTGTTCGTCAACTGGAATGCCGGCAAGCTCTACCACGGCGATCTCCTCGAGCGCTCGTACTGCTACATGCTCGCGCTCACTGGAAACGTCGGCAAGGCTGGCACGGGATCGCGGGGATGGTCAGCAGGAGCTGAGTATATCGGCGGCGCCGCCGTCGTCGGCGGGATGCCCAATGAGGTGCTCGAGACCGGCGATCCGATGCTTCACGCGATGAACATGGCGCAAAAGATACAGGAGGACTATCGGACGCAGTTCAAGATGGACCCGACGATGCCTCAGGCCGAGGCTGCTTTGGGTGCGCTCCGTGAAGGTCTCAGGGCGGGTGGCACACTCTCGCCGCCGGTTTGGCTGTGGTACCACCACGCCGGATACAAGGAGGTGTGGGACAAGTTCCTGGACGATCCGAACGCACCCAAGAAAATCAGCGAGTACGCTGAGGAATCGCTCGCCAACGGATGGTGGAAAGGGTTTGTTCGGCCCGCCAAGGAGATCAGTCCAAAGGGACTGCTGGTATCGGGATCGAATCCGCTGCGCCGTCACCGTGGCGGCATGAACACCTACTTGAAGACCATGTGGCCGAAGCTCGAGTGCATCGTGGTGCTGGATCCGCGCTGGAGCACCACGGGGCTGTATGCCGACTACGTTCTGCCGGCCGCATCGTTCTACGAGTACGCCGATTCGAAGTACTCGACGCCGGCAACCCGCTTCAGCACCTTCACGGATGAGACGGTGCCGATGCTCGGCGAATCCAGATCCGACCGCCAAATCACGCTCGCCCTGCTCAAACGTATGCAGGAGCATTTCCTGAAGCGAGGTGTGGAAAAGTACAAGTCCGGTGATCGGGAGATCGTGGTCAAGGACCTCTACTGGCGGGCCACCTTTGGAGGACGCTACGGCGAGACCGTAGAAGACGAGGAGATACTGGTAAACGACACCTTTAATGCGCTTGGAAAGATGGGCTGGTTCGAGAGCCTCGATGGTGAGGAGCTCACGCTCGACAACCTGCGCAAGAACGGGAAAGCCTGGCTGACCGGCCGTCCCGCCTGGCACGCGACCGTGGTCCAGAACGCGGACATGGTTAAAGGCGAAATTTTTTGGCCGTTCCGCGATCAGCTCGAGCAAAAAGTGCCGTACGCGACCACTACGCGGCGGATGGAGCTATACCTCGACCATCCGTGGTTCATCGAAGCCGACGAGCACCTGGTGCGCTACAAGCAACCACCCAATATCGGCGGCGCGCAGCCGCTGCGCCTGACCAGCGGCCATCTGCGCTGGAGCATTCACTCGAATTGGGTGGTGTCCTACGAAATGCTGAAGCTGCATCGCGGCGAGCCGTTCGCGTTCATCAACGGCACGATTGCCCGTCAGAAAGGCATCGCGGACCACGATTATATCCGTGTTTTCAACGATTACGGATCGTTTATAGTCAGAGCAAAAGTCAGTTCGTGCACTCGTCCCGACCAACTGGTTATCTACCACGCGTGGGAACCCTATCAGTATCCCAATTGGATGCCCTACGACGGGTTGCTTCCCGGGCCGCCCAAGGGGCTGCATTTCGCGGGCGGTTATCGCCATTACGAGTACACGCTTTGGAACTGGTCGCCCTCGCAGTCCGACCGTCAGACCAACATCGAGTTCGAGAAGGCGGATTTGCAGCTTTAGCTCCAAGAGGCATGAACAATGGCAAAGGCATCCGACCAGGCTACCGGCTCGGCGCCGACTCCGGACGCAAACGAGGCGCAGCGCCAGTACTTTCAATGGGATAGCTGTAAGTGGGGTACTCACCGGGTGAACTGCTATCCCGGCAGTTGTCCATTTCGCATCTACGTCAAAGACGGCAAAGTAGTCCGGGAGGAAATCTCCTGTACCTATCCGGAGTTTAGCGATCCTGATTCGAAGGTGCCCGATTATAATCCGCGCGGATGCCAGAAGGGCTATCAGCACTCGCGCGCGATGTACGGTCCCGACCGCGTGCTCTATCCGATGAAGCGCAGCGGCGAGCGTGGCAGCGGTAAATGGGAAAGGCTGTCATGGGAGCAGGCCTTTGACGAGATCGGCGGCAAGCTTGCCGATGTCATCCAGAAATACGGTTCCAAAGCGCTCATCGACGATCACGCGGCCAACGGCATCGGAGTCTTTCGCGGCGCGGCCGAAGGCTCGACCACAGGCATCACCTCCCTGCTCGGAGGAATCAGCTTTGATCTGGACTTTGTCACCGGCGATTTCAAGGTCGGTCAGTGGCTAACCTTCGGAGAGATGCATCACGCGCCGGGTATCGAGAATTGGTTTTTGCCGGACACCATAATCCTAATGTCCAACCCGGTGTACGCCAACATCCCGGATATTCATTACCTGCTGGAAGCCCGCTACCGCGGCGCAAAGATAATCGCCGTCGCGCCCGACAAGAACCCTTCCTGCCAATTCGCCGACATCTGGGTGCCTGTCGACTGGTCGGCGGACCCCGCGCTGTGGCTCGGCGTGGCGAAACTGCTGATCGACAAGGGCTGGATCGATTCCCACTTCGTCAAGGAGCAGACCGACGGTCCAGCCCTGGTCCGAAGCGATGACGGCCGCTTTCTGCGCGACGCCGATTTGCGTGACGGCGGCGACCCCGAACAGTTCTACGCGATCGACAGCGCGACCGGGCAGCTCGTGCAGATGCCGAAAGGCACGCTCGAGATGGCTGCGGACTATTCGCTCGACACGCGCACCACTGTCACTCTCAGGGACGGCAGCAAGCTCGAAGTCAGAACAGTCTTCAGTCTGCTCAAGGAACGCCTGGCGGAATATACCCCGCAGCGGGTGCACGAGATGTCGGGGGTTCATCCGGATACGCTCGCTCAGATCGCTGAGCTCTGCCGTCCGCCACGCAAGATATTCGGGTATATCAACTTCATCACCGGCAAGCTTTATCACGGAGATCTGCTGGAACGCTCTTATTGCTACATCCTGGCGCTGACGGGGAGCGTCGGCAAACCCGGCACTGGCACGCAGGGCTGGTCGCCCGGCACCGAGGCCGCGGCCTCGATGGCGGCGGTGGCCGGAATGCCAAAGCAGATAATTGAGTCGGCGCGTCCGGTCACCGCCGCCGCGACGCTCTCGCAGTTAATGATGGAGGACTACAAGACGCGGCTTAAGATGGATCCCACCATGCCGCCGGTGGAAGCCGCGAACGGCGCCACCAGAGAGGGATTGAAAGCCTCCGGTGTGCTCACGCCCGGAGTTTTCCTTTGGTACCGCCACGCCGGATACAAGGAAGTCTGGGACAAGCATCTGCACGACCCGTACGCGAAGAGATCCATCAGCGAGTACGCCGAGGATGCGGTCGGGAAGGGATGGTGGAAGGGATTCGACCAGGAGGTCACGCCTCGCGCCATGCTGGTCTCGGGCTCGAATCCTCTGCGCCGCCATCGTGGCGGCATGAATACCTATCTAAAGACGCTCTGGCCGAAGCTTGAATTGATCGTCGTGTTTGATCCGCGCTGGAGTACCACGGGACTATATGCCGATTATGTATTGCCGTCGGCGTCATATTATGAGTACGCGGACGTAAAGTATTCGACGCCCGATACGCGTTTGCTCTGCTTCACCGATCAGTCGGTGCCTCCGCTCGGCGAGTCTCAATCGGACCGCCATATTGCTCTGGGCGTGCTTCGCAGCGTGGCGACGCATTTGAAGGCCCGCGGCATCGAGAAGTATAAAGCCGGCGAGCGCGAAATCATTGTCGATGATTTGTACTGGCGGGCGACCTATGGCGGACGTTACGGAACCAGTAATGCGGACGAGGAACGGATGGTTGACGATTGTCTCGGAGCGCTCGGTGAAATGGGATGGCTGACCAGTCTGGATGGTGAGAATCTGAGCCTCGATAACCTGCGCAAAAACGGCAAGGCGTGGCTGAGCGGGCGTCCGCCGTGGCACGGTATCGTGTGCCAGAGCTCGGATATGGTGCCGGGTCAGGTTCACGTCCCGATGCGCGATCAGGTCGAGTTGAAGGTTCCTTACTCCACGACCACGCGGCGCATCGCCTTCTATGTGGACCATCCGTACTTCGTCGAGGCGGATGAGGCGCTAGTCCGTTACAAGCATCCGCCGGATATTGGTGGCCATCAGCCACTGAGAATTACCGGAGGCCATGTGCGATGGAGCATCCACGCCAATTGGCATACCTCGTCTGAGATGTTGAAGCTGCATCGTGGTGAGCCTTTCGCGTTCATCAACAACAGCGTTGCTAACGGCAAGGGAATCGCCGACCATGATTTCGTCCGTGTGTTTAATGACTATGGAGAATTCCTGGTCAGAGCGAAACTGACTGCATGCGTTCGACCCGATCAACTGGTCATTTACCATGCCTGGGAGCCATATCAGCATCCCAACGGCATGCCGCACGACGGGTTGTTGCCGGGTCCGCCCAAGGGTTTGCACTTTGCCGGAGGATACAGACACTTCGAATATACGCTTTTCAGCTGGGCGCCCTCGCAGACGGACAGGCAGACGAATATCGATTTCGAGAAGGCAGCGTTTCAGGGATAGTCATGTCTAAAGTTGGCGGTGCATTGCCTTCATGGTACTGGCCCGCAGGCATTCCCCGCCGAGTCCCGGTAGCGCAGCAACCGCTTGGCCGCATGCTTCGGCAGCGATTTGCGACGGCCAAGGACCGCCTCGCAATCACGCACCGCGGCGTCGAGATCAGCTACGGGCAGCTACTGGAACGATGCCTTGCGCTGGCCGGTGGTATGCAGAGTGCGAACTTAAGCGGCACGATCGCGATCGCCGAGCCGGATCCGGCCGAGGCTATGATGCTGTGTGTGGCCGCGTGGTTCGCAGGGCGGTGCGTCTTCCTCGCCGACCCGAAGGCGCGTGGCGAGCAGCTCGAGGCGCAACTCGCGCAGGCAAAGGCCACCGCGCTTATCGCGCCCGCGCCGGCCGGTGTTACGCGGCTGGTTGCGCGCAGCGAACTGACAGGCAACTTTGCGGAATCTGGCACCGCGCGCCGCGCCACTGAACCCGCCGTGCTGATTAGGGGCTCGAGGGGATTGGTTGCCCATTCTCACTTTTCACTGTCGGCAATGGCCGCCGCGATGGCCGCCTTCATTCCTCACCTGCGCGAAATCCCATTCGTCTGCACAGAGCCTGCGCTGGGTTCGTGGGAAATGCTCACTGGCATCATCCTTGCGTTGCTTTATGGCATGCCGATTAGGTTTGACGAACTGCAGACGCTCGGGCGATCCGATGAACATGAAATCGAGAAGTTCGGATATGTCATTATCCCACGCGATCGCGCCGACAGCATGCTGGTTGACAATCGCGTGCCGTCGGTTATGCGCCAAGCGAACTACGTATTTGTGTCCACCGGATTCTTCGCCTGGCGATGGCGCCAGCGCGTCGAAACGGTATTGCACCGGCTGGTTTTCCCGGTCTGGGGTTTGCCCGAGAGCGGACCGCTGGTCGCCGCCCATCCCACCTGGCTACCGACTCATGGCCACGGGTTCCCGCTCGTCAACGTTTCTTTGATTCCTATCGACCCCGGCAGCGGGAAAGTTTCGATCGTGCCATGGGAGATGCTCGAGCAAGCGGAAGTCGGCGTCGAAACGCTATCCGCGATGGTAGGTTACGTCGAGCCGTCTCACAACGTCGGGATCAAAGCCGGCACAGCGGTGCGAACCCGGCAGGTGGCGAGCATGGATCACGTAGGTGTGGTGGTTCTGCGGGAGAGTCTATCGGCTGGACAGGAGACGCTGAGTGCCAACTGAGCAGTCATATCTGTCTTTCGATGTACCTGGCGGCCGCCTGAGTTTCGGATCCGGTGAACTGGATGGCTGGGCGGAGCATCTGACCTGGTGCTATCGGATGCTGGGGGTTCCCGATGGCGCGACGATCGCGGTTCAGGATTTCGGGAGCAGTCCACTCTCGTTTCTTGGTTCGCGATTGCTGATGCCGTGGCTTGACTCGGGAGTCGCCGAGCGGATGGGTGGTCGCTTCGTCTGTCTGGACGCGTCCACCGAACGTATAACGCTTACTCCAGCATTGATGACGCAGCTTGCCATCGACGCGCTTGTGATCAGGCGGGACGTTGTCGAGTTGCTGGAAGTCGAACTGCGCAAGAAAGGATTTGCCGATCTCGCGCATCGCGCGATGAAGACCATTGTGGTCCAGGGCGACGAGCCGCACGGCGCCGATCCCGCGGGGTCGCAGGCCTGGGCCCGGCTGCTGCATGTCGAATCCGCCCTTATTCTGGCGCCGGAGTGCGCACGATGCGGCTGCTTTCATTTGCGCGACGGAGTGTACAAGGTCGTGGGACGGCAGATTTACAATCTTCGACTCGCCACGCCTCCGTATGAACTGTATAACGGCGCCATCTTTCCGCCGTCCCGGTGCGATTCGGAAAATCGCGACTGGTGCATACACGTCTCAGGCCGCGATCGAGGCAATTGATGAATCATGTTTGATGCCGCGGCCATCGCTACGCCGGGTGACGCTGTTGAGGCGCTGGCCGGCAGCCGACTGCTCGCATGGCAGACCAAGCGCCTGACGAGCGTGATCGATTACGCTTATCGGCACGTGCCGTTTTATCGCGATCTGTGGGCCGCGGCGGGCGTTGATGCGCGGGCGCTCGATTCGCCCATCGAATTCGAACGCTTGCCGGTAATCAGCAAGCCCGATCTGGTGCGCGCGGGGGAGCGGTGGGCGAATCCGCATCGCGGACCCGTCGCGTTCAGCACCCGGGGCACGTCGGGAGATCCGCTGCTGGTGTGGCTCAGCGCGGAAGAGCAGGAAGCGTACATTGCGCCCACGATGCGCGGCTTTCGATGGGCGGGATTTGAGCCCCTGATGACGGCGCTGTTGATGAGCCCGGTGTGGCATCGTCTTGCGGCGTGCGAGGCGCATGCGATCGCGCGGCTGGGCGGAAGATGCGCATTCTTCTGGGGCAGCATGGGTCCCGAATACGCTGATTCGTTTCTGCATACGCTGTTCGCGACCCGTCCGGAATTCATCACCAGCGCCGCACCGTTCATGTTGGCGCTGATCCGGGGCGTCGGCGGCTCACTGGGCCAACTGCGCGAGGCGATGGAAAGTGTGCGCTCGATCTCGCTCGTCGGCTTGCCGCTCACGCCGCGGATGCGTGAGTATCTGCGCGACCGCCTCGGAGTTGGCGACGTGTTCGAACGCGGGGGAACGCAGGAGGGAGCGGCGCTCGACGAGTGTGCAATGCACAACACGCCGCACGCACACGAGGACGTCTGTTATCTCGAGGTTGTGGACGAGCGCGGCGCCCCCGTGGCGCCCGGCCAGCGCGGCCGGCTCCTGGTCACCAAGCTCAGCACGGCGGGGAGCATCTTCGTTCGCTACGACACCGGCGATATTGCCGCGTTTGCTCCAGGCGAATGCACCTGCGGAAGCGGCTTTCGCCGACTCAAGATCTACGGACGTCCGGAGAGCAGCGTCCTCGTCGGCGGACGGTGGATCACTGCGTATGACGTCCGCATTTGCATCGAGGACGACGCCAGTCTGGTCGGCCGCAACGTCCTGTTGGTCCGCGACGCAAAAGCGCGCGCTGGTACTCTGACCATCGCTCTCGAGGGCGGTCCCCACAATCCTTCACAGCTCGAAGCTCGGCTACGCACGCGGCTCGCGGTTGATGCCGTGCGCATCGTCTGGCTTGGTGACCTCCGAATAAATTGGGGATTTCGCCAGGTGTTTGACAGTCGCGAGCTCGCGCTCGGCGCGGAGTGATGGAGCAGCTCATGAAGTTGATGTTGCCGACCAACTGGGATCCGGGATTGCTTTCGAGAATCGAAGCGCTGAAGCCGGACTATCTATATGGGAGCTTGCCTTCCGAAGCGACACTGCGTTCTTCCCTGATGCTGTCCACGGCAACCGAAGACGATATCGCACGGCACATCGCGCTCGCCTCGGACCGCGGTATACGCCTGGTCTATGTCATGAACGCGACCTGCCTGGGGAATGTCGAATACTCGGATCAGGGCCGCGGTTACCTGCTGCAGCGTCTGCAATGGCTGGTCGATATCGGAGCCGCCGCGGTCGTGACCGCGAATCCATTCGTGATGGAGCTGGTGCGCGAAAACTTTCCCTCACTCGAGTTGCATATTTCGGTGCTCGCCTCGGTCAACGACGCCCGCAAGGCGAAATTCTTCGAGGACCTTGGCGCGACGGTGATTCACCTCGATCCTCAGGTCAACCGCGACTTCCGCCGTCTCAGGGCGATCCGCAAGTCGGTCGGCTGCCGCCTGTCGCTGGTCGTGAATGAAGGATGCCTGCTGAGCTGCCCCATCCGTCAGTACCACTCGAACATGATATCGCATTCGAGCGAGAGTATTAAAGCCCGATACTACGTTGACTACTGTTACTATCGCTGCTCGCTGATGAAAATGGATGATGCGGCCGAGCACCTTCGATCGCCGTGGATCCGGCCCGAAGACCTGGCAATCTACGAAGACCTTGGAATCGATTTATTCAAAATTGCCGGCCGCGAAAAAATGGAAGAAGGGCCAAGTTCCCACACCGACTGGATTGAGATGGTGGCGAAGGCGTACTACACGCGGCACTGCGACGATATAGCCCGGTTGCTGGTCGGTATCCAGCCTCCGTACACACTGCGCGGCGAGGAACCGGAGCCGGTTACGGTGCATATCGACAGTGCCGCGCTGGACGGGTTTTTGCGCTTCTTCCAGGACGATCATTGTGCGCTTGATTGCAGTCAGTGCGACTACTGCGGCGTATGGGCCCGGCGTGCGGTCAGTGTCAGCGGCCGTCCGGGCGGCTGCGCGAGCGCATTGGCTCAGGACCTCGAGACGATTCGGATCGGAAGCTATCGGAGCGGCTTGTGAAATTGATCATTTTGCAGATGTTGATTGCGCTGCATCTCGTGTTCGCAGCGGTGTTCGTCGGCTCGAACGTCTTTCTGGACTTTCTTCTGACCCCTAGTCTGGATGTCATTCCTCCGGGTCAGGCCGCGCGACTGGGCGACAAGCTCGGAACCCAATTTGCGATCCTGAATTGGATCACTCTGATCGGCCTGCCGATGACCGGATTTCTGCTGCTTTGGAGACTTGGGGACCTTCCCGCCCTGATGGACCATCGCTACTACAGGACCGGGTATGGGGGGGCGTTACTGTTGATGATGCTGATATGGCTTTCCCTGATGGTTACCGCCGCGATTCTGACCTTTTATCTCAGGCCGCGCGTGATCGTGAAGCTTCCGTTTGACACCACCCGCCAACAGGTCGAAGGAGCACGCGCGGATTCGATTCTTTATGCGGGTTGGATGCGGAAGCTGGCCCGTTACAACGTCGTGGCGTCGACTTTCGCCATAGTCGTTGGCGGCATTCTGAGGTTTGGTGGATTTCATCTGTAAGACGGTGATGTGAGGCTTCCGGCATAGAGTTTGCGGCTACACGGAAAGCAGTATCGGAAACGCCAGCGACGCAATCATGCTTACGGAAAACCAAAATTCAGACTTCGCAAGTTCGCGCCCAGCGCTGTCCGACCGCTTTGCGCGGACCATGAAAAAGCTTCGCGTCTCACTGACGGACCGATGCAACTATCGTTGCATTTACTGCATGCCCGAATGTCCCAAGTGGGGCGGCAGGGACGAAATTCTGGGCTTCGAGGAGATCGAGCGCCTGGCCGAGGTATTCGTGGCGCGTTCGAACGTGGACCAGGTGCGCCTGACCGGCGGCGAGCCACTGGTGCGCCAGAACGTCGCCGAGCTGGTCGGCAAACTTGACGCCCTGCGCACTGCTGGTCTTCGCCGTGTCTCGCTTTCGACCAATGGGGCGCTCCTGGCACGGTACGCGCGCGATCTTGCCGACGCGGGCCTGGACGACGTCAACGTCAGTCTCGATTCGCTGTCGCCGCGCCGTTTCGAAGAAATCACCGGCGGCGGCCGTCTCGCCGACGTGCTCGCGGGAATCGAATGCGTGCGCCGCGCCGGTATATCAGTGAAAGTCAATTGTGTGGTGATGCGCGGAATTAATGACAGCGAGGTGCTCCTGATGGCGCGGTGGGCGTTTCAGGAGAACCTCACGCTGCGTTTCATCGAATTCATGCCCTTGGACAGCCGCGGCCTTTGGAGTGCTGAGAAAGTCTTCACGGAGCGTGAAATCATCGCCACCTTGCAGCAACAGTTCAGCATTGTTGCCGAGCCGAGAACGGCCGATCCCGCGCGATACTACCTGATCAACGGGCGACCGCGGCTTGGCGTTATTTCGACGGTGTCCAGTCCGTTTTGCGCCCAATGCGATCGCATCCGGCTGACTGCGGACGGCCGGCTGTTTTCGTGTCTGTTCTCACCGTCGGGTATCGATCTTAAGGGCGCGATGCGTGCCGGGGCCGATGCCGATGGACTCGAAACGCTCATCCGTGCAGCGGTGGCCGGAAAGCCGCGCGGATTCGTCGAGCAGTCCCGGGAGCATCACGACGCTCGCGTGGGGATGCACGTACTCGGAGGCTGAGCCGCGGCATGGAGTGCATCCAGAGCCGAGTTAGCTAAGTGCGAGAGTATCGAGGCCAGGCATGACTAGTTCACCACGGTTGAGCGGCAGGTCGTTGGAAGCCTTTCGAGCATTGATGATGCTTGTGATCCTGCTCGCCATTTCGCTCCCCGCCATGGCGCAGGTCCGCCCGGGCGACATCATTGGGGCACACAACGCAGGTCGGGTGAAGGGCCTCGTCTCGCCCGGGGTTGAGCTGCGCGTGACCCGTGGAATGACGCTCCAAATCGTGCCGTCCGAGCGTCTCGAATGGCCGCCTCCGTACCGGGAAGCGACCGAGAAATATTCCGCGCAGGTGAGACTTTCCCAGGATCATCGCAGCCTCACCGGGTATGTCGCCGGTATGCCGTTCCCGTTCATCGATCCTAACGATCCCGATGCCGGCACCAAGATCATGTGGAACAACACGTTCCGTCCGACATCGACCGACGATTACGACGCGCGCGACTTTTCATGCATTAGTGAGTATGAGGGCCTGAACCGGCATTACAGCCCGATCGATTACTACGAGATGGGCCACCTCGCGAGCTACAACCTGGTCGGCCGAACCGAGGTCGAACCAACTCCAATCGATCCGGATTTTCTGACGAATCGACGCTATATGCTGATGGCGTTCTACCCGATGCTCGCGCCCGAGAGTGATCGCGGGCGCGGATTCGTGCGCGTAAGGCATTCGGAACCGGAGATTGGCGACGATGTCTGGAGCTGGAACCCGGGTGACCGGCGCGTCAGACGCCTGAATGAGGCAATTCTGGGAACCACAGCCGGTCCGATTACGTGGTCGCTGGATAATTTTCAGGGGTTCGCGGCCAAAAACGAAAACTATACTTGGCGATTTCTGGGCGAAAAACCGATGCTTGGAAGCGTCGCCGCCGCTCACGTTCCGGAGGTAACCTGCGCGACTGATGGTGGCGCAAGCGCATGTCCGGAACGATGGGAAATGCGGCGTATGTATATCGTCGAGGGAGCGCCCCGGACTTCCCGCGTCCCCGAGGAGCTGTTTGGCCGCCATATCATGTACGTGGATGCTGAGATGGTGTCCGTGATGTACCAGGACTTCTATGACCGGCGCGGCGTGTTATGGAAGAACTATGTGACCTGGATGGCATATCGCGATCGTCCGATGCCGGACGCTCGAGTCGCAATTTATCCTTTCAAACGAATGTTTCAGGTCGGCGCCAGCATCGACGACTTCGACGGTCATTTCGCGTCGATGTGCTATCTGCCGGCACAGGATACCGCAGAGCATGAGTGTTGGTACATCAACATGGGAGCAGTGGACAAAAGCTTCTTCACGGTCGAGGCGATGACCGAAGCGGCGCCGTGACCGCAACATATCTTAATCGTGTCATCGCGTTCGGCGAGCGATTTCCGAGGTGCGGCGATGTTCAGGCGTTTTGAATTCGAAAAGGACGTGTACGAGACCTTCGATCTGGTGCCGATGGCGGTGCGGCGCAAGCTCGATCTGCTGGGTTTGAAACTCCATCTCAAGCAATGGCAATCGCTCTCGCGACCGGAACGATTGATCGTGTGCCATTTTCCGGTGGACTGCGCGGAAGAAATCGACGTGCTTGCGGCTTTCCTGCGCGAAGCGGTGATGCGCCGTGACGGAAGCGAGCTGAAAGAGATCGCACCGGCGGTGAGCGATGGGCAATCGAAGCCGAATCGTATTCCGCCGGAGGCGGAGCAACTGATGGGTCAGTTCAAGCTTTCGGAGCAGACGTGGCACCGGCTCGATCCAGACGAGCAATTCGCGCTGGCGCGGTTGGCACGCAGCGGTGGGGACAAGTTCGTCAATGCCTGGCGCGAGTTCGAATCAAACCGAAACCCATAGGACCTGCGGATTCGCTGGACCTCAAAGGAGACAGGGTATGGCTATCTGTTCAGCATATGAGGGTGGATCCATCGGGGCGCTCGATCGCGCCGTCGCGGGGCATCGGCTCAACTCCGAAGAGATACTTCATCTGTACGAGGTACCGCAGGACGAGCTGGCCGCCGCCGCTAACGAAGTGCGAATGAGCCGCATCGATCCGAAGATCGCGACCTATTCGATCGGCGGCAATATCGACTATACCAATGTCTGCTCGGTCGCATGTCGATTCTGCGCGTTCTATCGCGCCAAACATCAGGACGGCGCCTTTACGCTTACGATCGATGAGATCGCTCGGCAGGTCGGACAGCTCAAGTCCCTGGGCGGAGGCGATGTATTGCTGCAAGGCGGTATCAATCCCGATTTGCCGTTTGAATGGTATCGCGACCTGCTGCGATGCCTCAAAGCGCTTTATCCCGAAATGCACGTCGATGCGTTCAGTCCGGAGGAGATCCTCGGATTGGAGCGTCTTACCGGGCGCGACGCGCTGGATATTCTCGGCGACCTCAAAGAAGCCGGACTCGACGGAATGCCGGGTGCGGCGGCTGAGATTCTGGTTGACGAGGTTCGCGGCCGCATCGCTCCGACACGCATCGGCACCAGGGACTGGTTCAGAATCATCGATGCGGCGATGAAGCTCCACCTGCACAATCCATGGGTGGGCATGGTCATAAATTTTGGCGAAACTCTGGACCAACGCGTCGCCCATTTGACCGCGTTAAGGGCGCAACAGGATCGCGCGATGAGCCGCTATGGAAGCGGCTTTACGGCGTACAAGGTGTGGCCTGCCCGTTTGGAGCATACCCGGCTGAGCGCGGTATCTCCTCAGGCGCGCGAGGAAGCGATCGTAGAGGAATACTTGCGCGACGTGGCGGTCGGCCGGCTGGCGCTCGATAACATCGAAAATCACCGGGCGGTTTGGCGAACGATGGGTTTCACGGTCGCCGGCCGGGCGCTGCAAGCTGGCGCGAACGACCTGTGCGGTACTGGATCGATAAACGCGATCGACGCCTGCATCAAGGCTGCGGGAAAGCAGGTCCCGGACTCGGGAACCACAATCGTCTCAGACGTTGTGAAATGCATTGAGGACGCCGGCTTCAACGCCGCCCTCAGAGATCCCTATTACAATATCATTGCGCATCATGAATCCGGAAATGAGTATGGCGCCCGGGCGACAACATAGTATAGCGATCGAGATCGTGGAGTCGGTCAGGTATTGCCGCGGCGCCGCCGACACAAATAAACCGCAGGAGTCCATCGCATGAACGCGATCCGCGCCGGGCGAGAGCCGAAAATGATCAGTGTCGATGATGCGCTTGCCCACTATCGGGCCGAAATTCGCGCACTTGCGCCGCAGAAGATTGTGCTCGCGACGGCGCTCGGCCGAACGCTCGCCGCGGACGCGCGAGCTACAACGGACCTGCCGCCTTTCGCTCAGAGTGCGATGGATGGTTATGCGCTGCGCGCGGCGGATACGTCCGATGCCGGGCCCGGCAGTCCCGCGATGCTGCGGGTTGCCGGCGAAACTCCGGCAGGCCCGGTGCGCGCACCGCGGTCGCTCGGTCGTGGAGAGGCGATCAGGGTTTTCACGGGATCACATATGCCGTTTGGATCTGACGCCGTCGTGCGGCAGGAGGACGTATCGGTGCGCGACGGCATTTTGCTGGTTACCCAACCATGTCGTGCAGGAAGAGACTTCAGGCGGCGCGGCGAGGAGATTCACAGCGGCAAGCTGCTCGCACGCAGTGGTGTGCGGCTAACCCCAGCGTACGTGGGCGCTCTCTCGGCGGCGGCGGTAGCGCGGGTTTCGGTCCGGCGCGCGCCACGAATCTCGGTTGTGGTCACAGGCGATGAAGTGGTCGAGGCAGGTTGCACGCGCGAACGCGGCGAGATTCCGGACGCGAACGCTCCGATGATCGCGGGGTGGTTGCAACACCACGGATACGGTGACGTCGAAGTGACGCACATAGCCGATGATCTTCGGCACACCGTGCAGGCTCTGGACTCCGCTCTGGAACGCTCTGACCTGGTTATCAGTAGCGGAGGAATTTCCTTCGGCGATCGTGATTATATCACTCGCGCCGCGTGCGAGCTTGGCGTGCGCCGGGTCTTCCAGGGGGTCCGTCAACGACCCGGCAAGCCGCTGTTCTTCGGGGTCTCCCGCAGCACGCCCTTTATTGGGTTACCCGGCAATCCGGGCGCGATGTTCGTCGGTCTTATCGTCCACGTGCGCGCGATTCTGGACGCCCTCGAAGGCGTAGTGCCGCCCGGGCCGGGCTTCTGGCGCGGCCGGCTCGCGCAAGCGGTGCCGATGGCCGGCGACGACGAGCGATGGCTGCGGTGCGGCCTTGATGTCTCGGCGACGGGGGAAGTCGTGCTCGTCCCGCAGGACAATCAGGCTTCTCACATGATTACCAACTTGGGCGAATGCGCGGCTCTAGTTCGAATCCCTCCATGTCTCGGGAGCGTCGCGAAAAATAGCCTCGTCGAATGGACGCCAGTCGACGGACCGATAGGCAGCCGCGCGGCGATGGGTCCGAAAACCATCAAGCGGGTACCGCAGCGCAGCGTGCTCCCCTTCGTGGTCATCCGGCAATGAATGGTTAGAATTCAATCGATCAATCACGGGAGCAATTTCCACACAGAGCATGACAGAAAAAGCCTGAGACCATAACGTTGAATAAGCGCGAGAGGTACCTCCCCGATAAAAGCGTACTAACACGAAGTCAAGGAAGTGGCCTGCAGGTCCAAGTTTAGGGGGCGACTCCAAAAGCGGACTACAATTTGATTGCTGTGACCAATGGCGATATTGTGATTGAGTCTTAAGTATTATGATGGTACCAGAGAAGCGGTTGAAATGTTCCGTCGCAGAAACTCGTTGATCCAGCGGCGGGGAGGCCCAAAATGAGTCACGCTCGGTGTTCACTTCTGGCAATGGCCATGATTGTCGCAGTAACGGCGGCGATGACGGGTCGTGCCGCCGCCCACGAAATCGATTCGCCGGCAGCGCGCGTGTCGAAGCCGCATCCCCTGCACACGATTTATGTGGCGAATCTGGGCGCCGATTCAATCACGGTTTACAAGACCGGCAATCACGACAACGTCAAACCCCGGCGCACGATCGTAAGCGACCGGGCCAGGATCGTCTCTCCGGCAAGCGTCGCGGTTGACCCTAAGGGCAACATCTTCCTGTGCGAGAACACCAACCCGGGGACTATTCTGGAGTTTTCTCACCGCCATATTAAAGGTAATCCCGCGACCGCGACCGTGAGCGGCGCCACGACGGGAATGGTTTTCCCGGATGGGATGGCGATCGACTCGTCGGGTAATCTTTACGTGGTCAATTCCGATCCGAACATCAACTCAGTCGAGATTTTTGCATCCCCGACGCCGGGCACGAGCGATCCTGCTCCGCTGGCGACAATCGCGGGCAGCAATACTCAGTTGTCGGTGCCGGTGGGAATCGCGCTTGATTCGGCTGGAGATATCTACGTTGTCAGCCAGTTTGCGACCTCGGTCACCGAGTTCACGCCACCATTTAGCGGAACAATGAACGTTGCGCCGACAGCGATCATCTCGGGTGCGAACGCCGGCTTTTCAATGCCGACCGGAATCGCCCTGGACCCGAGAGGCAATATTTATGTCACGAACGAGAATTCCGCCGAAGTGCTGGAATTCGCGCCGCCAGTCGCCGGTGGCAGCGATCAGTCGCCAATCGCGGCAATTTCAGGCTCGGAGACCGATTTGAACCATCCCGTAGGTATTGCTGTGGACACGTTCGGCAATTTGTACGTGAGCAACTCCGGGACGGACACCATCGAGGAGTTTGCGCCCCCGGCCTCTGGGGCGAACAACGTCTCGGCGATCAGGGAAATCGACGGCTTGCGAACCCAGCTCAACAATCCACAGTTCCTCACGCTTGGCAGGTGAGCGGCTGACGGTGGCGGCAACCCGGATGCCTTATTCAGCGGCTATGTGCGCTCTTTCGCGTTGGGCTGGTAGCACCGCTGCGTCGAGTATAGCTCTTTCTTTTCTCTTTGGCGAGCCGGACGAAAATCTGGTTGGAATGCGCCGCTGGGTAATTGCGAAATGTTGTGGATCAGCTGTACATGTTCAAACAGCTTTCCTTGGTTGATTGTGGATCGACAGAGTAATCGGATTGGCTTCATCGGATTGGAATTTGTCGGCTACGTTTTCTGCATCCGCCAGCACTGAAAGCGCGCGGCGATGGACCATGAGGCTGTCTTTACTACCGGCCCATTGCGGCGCTCCTGGATAAAGCAGAACTTCCTGTGGGCCGCTTGCCCGCTTCGCCTGCATGACTCGATTGCTCCGTCAGTGTTTATTCTTTTCAAACCGCTTTGCGCAAGACCGCGTCGGCTTCCTCTCGGGCCGCGTAGGTCCTGATACGTTGACGCCGATACGAAAAAAAGACGGCGCGACAGACGTGCGCAAGAACCACCGCGCAACTCAGATAGGTTAGCCATAGATGGGTAGCTAATGAGTAGTCGAGAACCGCGAGTGAGTAAGAGCCCGGAGACGACATCACGATGCCGGTGGCCGCGAATCCGATCGCTGCCGCTGCCACGAACGATATGTGGAACACGCGCCAGGCGCGCCGCAATCCGTCGCCGCGCTTGCGCGATACAGACGCCGCCAGTCCGATGCGAATCCATAGCGCGGCGATCGCCAGCGCAAGTAGAACCTGCCCGCGCCCTGACCAGCGATGGAGCCCGCGGATGCTTTCCGAGTAACCGGAAACCAGCGCGACTCTGAGCGCGGGTGCGAAAAGCAGAAGACCTGTCGCCAGTGCCGCGAAAAAGAACAGTGCCTGGGTGGCATGAACGGCGGCTATCCCGGTCTGAGCGAGGCTGGACCTGCTCCGGCCGACCCGCGCTGCTGTGGATGACACTCTGTGCATTTCACTCCAAAGGCTTCAGCCTCTATCTTCCCAGGCGTCTGGTTATTCCATTGACCGCCCCAAGCGGCACAGCGCGGTTATGGAGCAGTCCTCTTCGAACAGCTTGGGATCGTTACAAGGGGTGTGATAGGCGCCAGTGATCTCCTGGAGGATTTTGAAGTGCGCCGCGCGTCAACTCTGAAGCCAAATAACGCTTTGGTTCTACCACGCAACTTGCGTACCAGTCGGGGGGCATGTAAACGCCATCGGGTTATCCAAATCCGGCTTCTTATAATTTCAGCGCACGCGCACTGGAGCGCAATTTTGGAGATTTGCTTGGCTGAGGTGCGCGTCCGTTTGCTACAAATGTGGCGATTTGCTTTACGTTTAATGTGTCCGTTGGAAGCACAACTGTCAGGTGATCCGATCTAAACTTATTCAGGTCGAGCCGCAGGCAGGTATTAGCAGGATGCTGAGTGCGCCGGGATAAACCGGCGCGGCGTAGTGAATGAGAGAGTCACACAGGAAAGGAGTAGCGAACCATCCTGACCCCGAGTCATGCGTGGCCAGCCGCTAGGCTGCCATCGAAGAGTTGACAGGGGCACATGCAGGCCGGGCATTGAGCTGCGAAATAATCGCGACCGGAGTGCCGACGTCGTTCAGCATGGCGGAAGGCAATATGGCGGATGCGCCATCGCAAGTATCCGCGGGACTGTGCGCAGTCTGAGACCCCAGGCATGTATGGAAACTCCACGCGCGAGAACCGGGAGACCCCATCGGCGCGCGCCGGCTTGCGCCGCCCTTGACCGCGACCGTCCCTCCGGCTGGAAGGTGATTATGCAGTCGCCGTTGGCGACTGCTGCTCCACGCACCGCGAACTCGCCGAACCCACGACAGAAGGTGCCGGCGTGTAGGTCACCCCGATTCCTGCCGCGCGCAACCCCCGCCGCACCGTGGCCCGCGACATCATCAGCCCCTCCTCCGCCGCCAGCTTCTCCGTGAAGTGCTGGTCATTGAACCTCGCGTACTTCCGCCGCCGCAACTTTACGATCTCCTCGCGCGTCCTGGGCGCGACTCGATTCCACTCCTGCCGCGCGTCATCGCTTCCAACCGCTTCCATTCTCTCACGCTCATCTCGTCCATCCCTCGGTTGTGCCATCCGGGGCGGTCATTTTCGCTGACCTTCAACATCGGGACTGCCGAGCGATCGATTCGTCCTGCCGGCGGGCATCGTCGCGTGACGCCGGCTCTGCTAGATGTTATCCGATAACTCCGCCGCGGCACGGCGGCGCGAAGGAGCTTATCGATGGATTTGGACTTGAAGGGAAAAGTCGCGATGGTCACCGGTGGCAGCCGCGGCTTGGGCCGCGCGATGGCCGAGGCGCTTGCCGCCGAGGGCATGAGCGTAAGCATCTGCGCGCGCGACGCTCAGGCAGTGAAAGCGGCGCAGGCGGCGCTTGCTGAAATCGGCGCGAAGAGCGGCGCAAAACCGGCGGCCGGATTTGCAGGCGACATCACGAATCCGGCGGAGATGGAAAAATGGGTCGCCGCGGTCGCGCGCGAATGTGGCCGAATCGACGTGCTGGTCAACAACGCCGGCGCCGCGCGGCCGGGCGCGCTGGCCGACCTGCCGGAATCGGCGTGGCAGGAGCAGTTTGACTTGAATCTCTTCGCGCCGGTCAGGCTGTCGCGGATGGTGGCGCCGCATCTCGAGCGCCAGGGCGGCGGCTCGATCATCAATATCGGATCGATCTACGGACGCGAGTCGGGCGGTCCGCTGACCTACAACGCCTCGAAGGCGGCGCTGCATTCGTTCACCAAGATGCTGGCGCGTGAGTTCGCGCCCAAGGGAATTCGCGTCAACACGATAGCGCCGGGATCGATTCTGGTGGCGGGCGGAAACTGGGAGCGCCGCTTCAAGGAAAATCCCGCGTTCGAGAAAGATTTCCTGGCGCGCGAAATGCCCGCCGGACGGCTCGGGCGCGCCGACGAAGTCGCGTACGCGGTCGTGATGCTGGCGTCGCCGCGCGCGAGCTGGATTACGGGCGCAAATATCCCCGTCGATGGCGCGCAGGGCCGCTCGATCTTGTGAGAATCGCGCCCGTGACAATCGTGGCTCGCGCAACGCTGCTGGCTCTGCTGACGCTCGTGCTCGCAGGGGCGGCGGGATGTTCGGCGCCGCTGCCGACGACCCAGTTGCCGCCGACGCGGCTGGTCGCGCCGGCGCTCGAATTTCCCGAGCTGCGTGACTATCGCGGAATAGTGAATTGCCGATTCAGAGCCGCTGGGATGGACGAATCGCAGGTCGCCGACCTGGCGCGCACCGCGCAAATCGATTTCGTGACCGTGGGCGATATCGCGCGTCCGGGCGAAACCGACTATGGAATCGGCGGCTTTACCTCGGACATTTTGTTCATTCCCGGCGCGACTTTCAAATTGGGCGGCGGCGAGATCGTCGGTGTGAATCTACGCCAGCCGATCGATCCGTTGCGGCCCGCTTCCGAGCTGATCGGCGCGATCCACGATCAGGGCGCGCTCGCGATCGCGGCCAACCCGGCCTCATTCAAATCGCCCGGCGATTACGCACTGGCCGACGCGATGGAAGTGTACAATCAGAATTCCGCGTTCGTCGCCACCAGCCCGACAGCACTGTTCTGGCGCGCGATGTTCTTCCAGACCGATCATTTTCTGCTCGATCTCGCTCCGCGCCCCGATGCGAACCTCGCGCTGTACGACACGATGACCGCCGGCGCGCGCGTGACGCTCGTCGCCGGGATGGGCGGGCCGGATAATATGGCCGTGATGGGATCGAAGGTGGGAACCTTCGAGCAGTTGTTCCTCTTCTATACTACTCATTTGCTGGCCCGTGAGCGCGGGGTCGATGCGCTGATGGACGCGATGCATCGCGGGCACGCCTACGTGAGTTTCGATATTCTGGGCTACGTCGGCCAGTTTGTATTCTATGCGCAAAGCGGCGCCGCAAAGACCGGAGCCAAGACAATGATGGGCGAAGAGGTTCGTCTGGCCGACGGACTTGCGCTCAAAACCGAGCTGCCGGACAAGGCCGATCGGATCGTGGTCCTCAAAGACGGCGCCGAGATCGCATCCGCCGATGACGCCGAAGATTTTGAATTCGCGCCCCAGTCGGCGGGAGCGTATCGAGTCGAGGCATGGCGCCGCGGCCATCTGTGGATTGTGTCGAATCCGGTTTACGTGCGCTAAGCCGCGAAGTACCGTGGCGGGGGGAATGCCATGAAAGGGAACTTGAATTGGATCGCCCTTGCGATTGCCGCACTCGCGATCTGCGCCGGATGCGGTGGCGTCGCGCAGGATAGTTTCAACCCGCGAATAGTCACTCTGCATGATGGTGCGACTAGTTATGCGCAGGTGATCGCGGCTATGGGCAAACCCTACCAGGACTGGGGTGAACCAGACGGCGGCAGGACAGTAGTGTATATGTTGAATCACCCACAAATCGGCGCGGATACCCGGACCCCGCAAGCCGCAAGCCCAGCACCAACCAAGGTCACATTGAAATTCGATCCGAACGGAATGCTTACCAGTCATTCACCGCAGTCCGGGCGTGAATTACCGGAACATTAGCTACCCAATCGGCCACCAAGCCACGAAGCCTTGGACGTGCTTGGCGGCGATAGCGCATGCTGACATGTCGCCACGGGAGACGGGATTGCCTCGGTTCCGCTCAGGGCAAGGTCTCGCGCGGTAACCGCGCGCGATCCTCGCCTGTCATTTCGAGCCAGTGCTGCCGATAGCAATCATATTGGCACGATCGGCCGCGCTGGCAGCCTCGGCGAGAAATCCCGGGACTTCATCTGAGAGGGTACCACAAGGAACGAATGTACAATATACGAAGGCGGCTATTGCGCGAGCGCTATGCCACCGTGATTGAGCCGCTCAATGTGTGGCCGGTGGCTGAATCGATACGCACTGCGACTGTATCGCCGACGGCGCCTGAGTCTCCGCTTGGGAAAATCGTGGTCTTGAACTGCGGGGTTTTGCCGGCCATGAGGCCGGCGCCGCGGCGGGCGGGGCCTTCTATCAGGACTGGGAATACTTGGCCGAGGGTGGCTTGGTTGCGTTTCAGTGAGATCGCTTCCTGGAGGGCGATTACGGCGGCGATGCGGCGGCCTTTTTCCTCTTCGCTGACTGAATCGCCCAGGCGGTAGGCTCGCGTGTTCTCGCGCACTGAGTATTTGAATGAGAATGCCTGATCGTAGCTGACGGTGCGCATCAGCGCGAGCGTCGCCTCGAAATCGCTTTCCTCTTCGCCGTGAAAGCCGACTATGATATCGGTCGTCAACGCGACGCCGGGAATCGCGGCGCGGACCTTCGCAACCAGCGCCAGATAGTCTTCGACTGTGTATCCGCGTTCCATCGCGGCCAGCACGCGGTCCGATCCTGATTGCACGGGGAGATGCAGATGGGGCATCACCTTCGGCACCGACGCGATCGCGTCGATTGCCGCGTCGCTCATGTCGGCGGGATGCGGCGAGGTAAACCGGATTCGCTCGATTCCGTCGATCCGCGCCGCCATCTTAAGCAGCGCGCCGAAGCCGGTGTCGCCTGAGCGGTAAGCGTTGACGGTCTGCCCGAGCATCACGATTTCGCGCACGCCGCGTTCGGCGAGTCCGCGAATCTCGCGCATCAGGTCGGCAGGCGCGATCGAGCGCTCGCGTCCGCGCACGTAGGGGACCACGCAGAACGCGCAGAATTTGTCGCATCCGCGCATGATCGTGATGTAGGCGCGCACGCCGGCGCTGTAGTCAGGACTGATATCGGCGTAGGTCTCGGCGCGGTCCAGGCGCACATCGACGGCCGGATCGAAGCCCGCGCGCGCGATGAGTTCGGGTAATCGGCGATAGCTGTCGGGACCCGCAACCAGGTCGAGGCCGGCGGCCTTTTCGATCAGTGCGGCGCGATTGTGCTGCGCCATGCATCCGAGCAGCCCGAGCTTGATTTCGGGCCGCGCGTGCTTGAGGCGGGCCAGATCGCCCAAGCGTCCGAGGATGCGTTCCTCGGCGTGGTCGCGGATCGCGCAGGTGTTGAGCAGGATCACGTCGGCGTCTTCTGGACGCTCGACGTTCTGGTAGCCTGCGCGGCGCATGATCGCGCCCACCGTTTGCGAGTCGGCGACGTTCATCTGGCATCCGTAGGTCTCGAGATAGACCTTCGGCTGGCGCGCGGTAGGCGATTGCGGCTGCATCGTTGCGGGACAAATCTTAGGCCGCGCCGGTGCGGCGAGACAACGCCACGGGATTGCCCTGCTAGCGGTTGCTCTGGAACGAGGTCGGCTCGATCTCGTAGATGACGCGCGAGTGCGCCGGATCGTGAAACGGGTAGGTGTCGCGTCCGAGGTACTTCTTGGCCAGCGAATCGATGTGGGCGGCCGCACCCTGTTCGGTCTCGCTGACGACGGTTCCGCGAATCTGGACGTAGCGATACGGATCGTCGGGGTCGAGGATCGACATCGCTACGCGCGCGCCGGGCTTGAGGGTGCGAGCCTTGACGCGGCCGCGCGCGGTGTTGATGCGAATCTTTCCGCCCGCCTCGTCGAACCATACCGGCGTGACCTGCGGAGAGCCGTCTTTCATGACCGTGGCCAGATGGGCGAAGGTTTTCTTGACGTGGATCAGGTCGTGGAACTTGTCGGGTATCGTGGCCATGATCGAATCTCCTTGTACGTGTGCCCGCGAGTTTCCTCGTCATTGGAGCCGCCGCTGAAGTTCCGCGGTGACGAGCAAGGCGCGCGGGCCGCGTGCGGCTCAGGAATCAGCGATCAAATTACAGCCGCGCCCGCGGTAAGGCTAATCGTGAGTTCGAGGACGCGGGATTCGCGCGCTTTTGCTGGCATTTCGGGCTGTGGCCGGGCGTACGCGGAGGCGCGCCACGCGCGCGAATCGAATTGTCGCGCACATTGGGTGCCCGGTTAATTTGACACCCTCATTTACATTGGATATTAGCCATCCGGAAGCTCATATTTAGTACAGGCGAGGGCTGCATCTCGCCGAGGAGCGGTTCGCGATGGCGCTGTTCAACAAAGAGCCCGAAAAGACTCCGAAGCCGGGGTCCGTATCCACGCCGCAGGCCGCGCCGCCGTCGTCGGCGCAGGGTTCCGCTCTCGCGCAATCGAGCGCCGCTCCCGCCGTGCAAGCTCGTCCGGCAGGGCCGGCGGAAGGGCGAGCCTATCTGGACCGCGGGTCCAGGATCAGTGGCAAGCTTTCGTTCGAGAGCCCGGCGCGAATCGACGGCGAGGTCGATGGCGAAATTACCGCCAAAGAAAGTATCGCGATCGGCGAGACGGCGACGGTTACTGCGCAGATCCGCGCCGCGTCGGTGGTGGTCGCGGGCAAAGTGAGCGGCGACATCATCGCGACGCAGCGGATTGAAATTCGTCCGTCGGCCAAAGTTATCGGCAACCTGACCGCGCCAGTCCTGGTGGTGCATGAAGGCGCGCAATTCGAGGGCCACTGCTCGATGCAGCCCGAGGGCGTGCGCGACGAGCGCAAGGTCACCGTTTTTCCCAAGGAGGAGCGGCCGCTTCAGGCCGCCGCCGGAGGGCAGAAGCAGGCCTGATCTTCGCGGCCAATCGCAAGCTCGCTTTTCGGTCATCATCGATGCTGTCGCTATCCAGAAACCCCGCCGGGGAGACGCCGTAACATGCATATCCCGCCGAACTGGGGGACCTATTTTACCCTGATTGTGTCGTTTCTGGTTTTCTGGTTTATATTCAGCCGGCTGTTTTTTCGCCCGTTTCTGAATCTGTTGGCGCAGCGTGAAGATCGATTCCGGAGCCTTAGCGAGCGTACCGAACAACTCATCAGACAAGCGCGCACCGACGACGACGAGCGCGAAAAACGCATCGCGGAAATCCGCCGCGAAGCGATCGCGATGCTCGAAACGCATCGCCGGGCCGCCGAGGCCGAGGCCGCGCAACTGATGGAGGCGGCTAAAGCGCAAGCGCACGCCGCGCTCGAAGCCGCGCGCGCAAAGATCGAAGGCGAGCTTGCCGCGGCCGAGAATCAGCTCGAAGCGATGAGCCATAATCTGGGCGCCGAGTTGGCGGTACGAATCTTGGGCCGTCCGGTTGACGGCGTGGGCGCGGGGGAACGTAACAACTGAAGACGCGCAAGCCGGGCGTGAACACGCGATCAATCGAGATGAAGCGATCAGTCTATAAGGTCTATGTAACTATTGTCGGCGCCGGCGCGCTGATCCCCTCGCTCGCGCGCGCCGCCGGAGCCGGTAAAGAGCCGGCGGGCTCGTGGCTGACGCTCGGGTTCTTCGCGGTGAACTTCGTCGCGTTTTTGTTGATCCTCATCCGGTTCGCGGTTCCGCTGGCCCGGAGTTTTTTCAGTGCTCGCGCCGCCTCGATCCGCGCGAGCCTTGAAAAAGCCGAAAGTGCGATGGCCGAGGCCGCCACTGCGGCCCGCGCGGCCGAGGCGCGCAAGGCCGCGCTCGACGCGGAGCTTGCGCGGATCAAGGGCGAGTTCGAGACCGAAACCAGCTACCAGATTGCGCGCGTCCATGAGATCGCGCAGGCGCATACCGAACGCCTGCGCCGCGACAGCCAGATGTCCATGTCCGCGACGACCGAAGCGGCCCAGCGCCGGGTGCGCGAGCGGCTTGCGGCGGCGGCGGCCAATCTTGCGCGCGACCTAATCGCGCGCAACTTCAGCGGCGACGATCAGGGCAGGCTTATCGAGGGCTTCATGGACAAGCTCGGGCAGGAGGGGCGGCGATGAAAGGCTCGCGCGTCGTCAAGCGCTACGCGCGCGCGCTGCTCGAGATTGCAGAGCGCGGGCAGGCGGAGAATTGGGGTCTCGAACTCGAGCGGCTGGCCGCAATCGTCGGCGCGCCGGAACTCACCGCGCGCCTGACTTCGCCCGAGGTCGGAGAGGCTGCGCGGCAGCAGGCGATGGCGAAAATCGCCGAGAAGCTCGAACTCAGCTTTCCCTTGCGCTCGTTCGCGGTGGTGATCGCACGCCACGGGCGAATCGATGAGATTGGCGCGATCGCGCAGGCCTATCGCGATCAGCTCGATGAAATGTTCGAGCGGGCGCGCGCGACGCTGACCTTCGCGGTTGCGCCGGGCGACCCGGAGATCGCGCGCGTGGTAGCGGGACTCGAAGGAATCGCCGGCAAGAAGATTATTCCGACCATCAAGGTCGATAAAGAATTGTTGGGCGGGGTGGTGGCCGAACTGGGCGGAAAAATTTACGACGGCAGCCTTGCGACGCGGCTTGCGCTCGCGCAGCAGCGGTTAGCCGGACAAGTCTGAGCGGAAAAGTCATCTATTATTATGGCGGACATTCGACCATCTGAAATCAGCGAGATTCTGAAGAACGAAATCAAAGGTTTCGAGGGCCAGATTTCGGTTCGTGAAACCGGCCGCGTGCTTTCCTGCGGCGACGGTATCGCGCGGATCTACGGACTCGAAAACGCGGCCTCGGGCGAGTTGCTCGAATTCCCTCATCAGGTTTACGGGATCGTCATGAACCTCGAAGAGGACAACGTCGGCGCCGCGCTGTTCGGCGATCCGCAGGCGATTCGCGAGGGCGACGAGGTCAAGCGCACCGGAAGAATCGCGGAAGTCCCCGTGGGCGACGCGCTGCTCGGGCGCGTGGTCAACGCGCTGGGCCAGCCGATCGACGACAAGGGTCCGATCAAGACTTCCGAGACGCGGCGAATCGAGCTCAAGGCGCCCGGAATCATCGCCCGCGCGCCGGTCAAAGAGCCGATGCAGACCGGGATCAAGGCTATAGACTCGATGCTCTGCATCGGACGTGGACAGCGTGAGCTGATAATCGGCGACCGCCAGACCGGCAAGACCGCGATCGCGATCGACACGATCATCAATCAGCGCGGGCAGGGCGTGCAGTGTATCTATGTCGCGATCGGGCAGAAGCGCTCGACGGTGGCGCAGGTGGTCGAAAAACTCGCCAGCCACGGGGCGCTCGAGTACACCACGATCGTCGCGGCGACCGCTTCCGAGGCCGCGCCGCTGCAATTTATCGCGCCGTACACCGGATGCACGATGGGCGAGCACTTTCGCGACAATGGCAAGCACGCGCTGCTGGTGTACGATGATCTGAGCAAGCACGCGCAGGCTTACCGCCAGCTCTCGCTGCTGTTGCGCCGTCCTCCGGGACGCGAGGCTTATCCCGGCGACATATTCTATCTCCATTCACGCCTGCTCGAACGCGCCGCGAAGATGAGCAAGGAAAACGGCGGTGGCTCGCTGACCGCGCTTCCGATTATCGAGACCCAGGAAGGCGACGTCTCGGCGTATATCCCGACCAACGTCATCTCGATCACCGACGGCCAGATCGTGCTCGACAAGGATCTGTTCAATTCGAACGTGCGGCCCGCCGTGAACGTCGGGGTGTCGGTTTCGCGGGTGATGTTCTCGGCCGCGATCAAGGCGATGAAGCAGGTCGGCGGCACGCTCAAGCTCGACCTTGCGCAGTATCGCGAGATGGCGGCGTTCGCGCAGTTCGGCTCCGACCTCGACCCCGCCTCGCAGCGCCTGCTTA
>Ga0307372_10001345_pt1 | contig 43192 bp, 43 predicted proteins | sample OX1MG_FD_202533 | JGI IMG/M metagenome (GOLD analysis project Ga0307372, IMG submission 202533) | Soil microbial communities from Risofladan, Vaasa, Finland - OX-1 | ecosystem: Environmental > Terrestrial > Soil > Coastal area > Acid sulfate soil | place: Finland: Risofladan, Vaasa | collected...
GGAGAAACGTACGGGGTGCCGAATCAGAACGGCACCCCAAACCTCATTCCCGTCGCTATCAATCAGGGGAGTACGCACGGCTACGTCAAGGAAAGCGATTTGAACTGCGCGGCGCGTGGAAATGTGAATTCACCAGCGGAAGCGCTCGCCTGGGATAAAGCGAACCGGAATCGAAATATCTCTATCCCCGTATACAAAAGTAATGGCGTGACGGTCGTTGGTGTTTTTATTATTGGTAACCCCACTTTGCCGAAAGCCCAGACGGTCCCACTCTCGTCCCTTTCGCTTAGTTGCTAGACAACACGCTTGACCCCACCCTTTCATGAGGGCGAGCAACTCGGTGAAGGTTCAATTCGTGGAGCCGAATCCAATCGGGGACAGTTCGACTTTCTTCGGCAATTCAACAAGAATTTTCTCACGAAAAATCTCACGAACAAAACTGACGCCGGTCAACTAACGCGACAGTAGCCAACCAAGCATCGAGCGACACCAAGGAAAGCTCGACCAACGCGACACCAATCGACGCCTTCCAAGTCTCTTAATCCACAGGTTCCTGGTTCACGTCTCGGCCGGCGCACCAAAGTAGTCAAGCCTTACGGGCTCATGGATTCCAACGGTCGTGCCGACTGGTCAACGGTATGAAGATTCGAAGGTTTGGAAGCGTATCGGTCAACGCGAAACCCGTCGCGATTCACTTAAGCGAAATCTTCCTCCCGATACTCACCCTCGCGACGCTCCCCTGCATTTTCCGTCTCGGTGCGGCGCAGATCGACACGACGAATCTTTCCGCTGATGGTCTTGGGCAGATCGGTGAATTCGAGACGACGAATCCGCTTGTAGGGTGCCAGGTGCTCACGCGAATAGCGCAGAATGTCCGCGGCCAATTCTCTGCTCGGCGCCACACCCGCGACGAGCGCCACGTAGGCCTTCGGAACGGCCAGGCGCATCTCATCGGGAGCGGGCACGACCGCCGCCTCGGCGACCGCCGGGTGCTCGATCAGGACGCTCTCCAGCTCGAAAGGACTGATCCGGTAGTCGCTGGATTTGAACACGTCGTCGGTTCGCCCCACGTACGTGATGTAGTTGTCGGCGTCGCGGATCGCGACGTCACCGGTGTGATAGTGCCCGCCGGCGAAGGCGCGTTCGTTGCGTCCATCATCCGCGCCGCCGGCGGAACGGTAGCCGGTCATGAGGCCAACCGGACGCTCGGGTTCGATCCGCACACAGATTTCGCCATCGTCGCCGACTACGCCGGTGACTGGGTCAACGAGGTCGATGCCAAAGCCCGGGAGGGCCCTCCCCATGGAACCCGCCTTGACCCTCTGGCCAGGCGGGTTACCCACTTGCACGGAAGTTTCAGTCTGTCCGAACCCATCACGGATCGTCAATCCCCACGCGCGCTCGACGTGCGCGATGACCTCGGGGTTGAGCGGCTCACCCGCACCCACCAGTTCGCGAAGCGACGTCGACCACCGCGACAGATCTTGCTGGATCAGCATCCGCCACACAGTGGGCGGTGCGCAGAACGTCGTCACCTTGGCGTCGCGCAGGACGTCGAGCATGGCACGGGCGTCGAAGCGGTCAAAGTTAAACATGCAAATGGTGGCACCGGCGATCCACGGCGCAAACACACACGACCAAGCGTGCTTGGCCCAGCCGGGGCTCGAGACGTTGAGGTGCACGTCGCCAGGCTGCAGGCCAATCCAGTACATAGTCGAGAGGTGGCCAATCGGGTAACTGCTGTGAGTGTGCTCGACAAGTTTGGGCAGCGCGGTGGTGCCGGAGGTGAAGTAGATCAGCAGCGGGTCGTCGGCCTTGGTGGGGCCGTCGGGGCTGAAGGACTCCGAGCTCTCGGCAGAGTCGGCGTACGCTAGCCAACCCTGCACCGGCCAACCGGCCACGATACGCAGGTGCGAACCAGGGACGTCGACGAACCGTTCGGCGACCTCGGAGCGAGCGATAACCGCGCCGACGTTGGCCCGCGTGACTCGGTCACGCAGGTCGTCCAAGGTGAGCAACGTGGCGGCCGGGACGAGCACTGCCCCGAGCTTTATCACCGCGAGGGTGGTCTCCCACAATTCGACCTGGTTGCCGAGCAAGACGAGCACCCGCATTCCGCGCTGGACGCCGTGCGAGCGTAGCCAATTGGCCAGTTGGTTGGAACGACGCGTGAGTTCAGCGAACGTGTACGAGGCATCTGTGCCATCGCTCTCGATGATGCGCAGCGCCACGCGCTCGGGATGCTCGGCGGCGAGCACCACGTCGAACCAGTCAATTGCGAAGTTGAAGTACTCCGGGCGGGGCCACTCGAACTGCGCGAATGCGGTGTCGTAGTCCGTTCGATGAGCGAGTAAGAAGTCGCGAGCACTACGAAACCGTTCGGTCACTGAAGTCATTTCTTACCATCCTTGTGCCGGTAGATACAACGTCTCCGCTCCCCGAGCAGTGAAAATAATTCCTCACGCGTCGTGTCGGTCCAAGATACCGCGGATAAATCGATGAGGAGGATTCAAGCCGTCAACGCACCACTCGGCTAGCTGTATTGACCACCCCAGTTAGCCGGACGCTTCTCAATGAAGGCAGCAATTGCTTCTTGCGCGTCGGGAATTTGGCTCGCGGCAGACATCACTTCGATGGCGTGAGCGTAGGCCTGTGGTTGATCGAGTCCGATCTGCGTATAGAAAGCCTGTTTACCAATGCCCTTAGACACCACACTGCCTCGCGTGGCTCGACCAAGCAGGTGGGCGGTGGCCTCGTCAAGTTCAACCATCGGAACCACCCGGTTCACTAGCCCCCACGCCTCCGCGGTCCGAGCGTCAATGGGGTCGCCACTCATGCCCATTTCTAAGGCCCGCTTGCGTCCTATCGATCGCCCCACCGCTACCAGAGGAGTGGTGCAAAACAAGCCACCCTTGCCTCCCGGCGTGCAGAACGAGGCCTCCTCCGCCGCGACGGCCAGGTCGGCAGTAGCCACCAGCTGGCATCCGGCCCCCGTCGCCAATGCGTGAACCCTCGCGACCACCGGTTGAGGAATGGCCTGGATGGTGTTCATCATCTTGGTACAGACGCCAAAGAGGTGACGAACATGCTGCAGGTCTTGGTCGGCCATTTCCGCAAAGTCATGACCGGCGCTAAAAAGCTTGCCCTTCGCGGCGAGAATCACGCCGGTCGCGTTGCTGTGGCCGACATCGCAAAACGCTTCATAGAGTTCTTCCATAAGCGCCAAGGACAACACGTTGAGTCGTTCCGGTCGATTGAGCCAGATGGTGACAGTGTCTCCCTCTCGCTCACTTAGCACGTAACGGTAATCATCCGTCATGATTGCGTCCCTCCTATGCCTCAAAGAGTGACCCTAATCCTTACAAGCGCATTTCCTTTAGAAGCGCCGGCGATGACGTGCGGTCACCAGTGAACGGCGGCGAACTTGCTTCGAGCCGTTGGCATGCAAGAGGCCAGTCACCCTTCGTTTGCTTCCCTCACACAGGTCGAACCCCTCGTCATGGACTCCTCAAAAAAATGGGTGATGAAGTTTTTGTGAACGCGTGAACGCGGCAAGAAAATCCCATACACCAGAACTATTCAGATAAACCCGACCGACTCAAAACAACACTTTTGCCTTCATTTTCAAGACCAAAGCCACCAGACCGACGCACCACAACGCTGGGGAATTCGCTCTTAATCAACAGGTTCCGGGTTCAAGTCCCGGCCGGCGCACCAAAGTAGTCAAACTTCACAGACTCACGCACCTCAACGGTCACGCCGACTGGGTAACGGCATGAAGATTCGAAGATTTGGCACCACATTGGTCAACGCGAACCCTGTTCCGAGTCAGGTGGAGCAGGCCAATCCCAGAGTTCAGGGCGATCATTTAACAGCGCAATCCTAGAATTTCGAGATGACCGTAGCGAAGATGGCCATCGATTTGGAAGACGTGAAAATCCGCATTGCCCAGCCGGGTGACGCTGCGGAACTGACGAAACTCGCCAGGGATTCATACCGACAGTACGTGGCAGCTGAAGGAAGTGAACCTGAACCAATGAAGACTGACTACCTGGCCACTATCTTGCTCGGCGACACCTGGGTCGCGGAGTACCAAGAGGTGATCGTCGGTCTGCTCGTGCTGCAGCCTCGGCTCAACTACTTATTGTTGGACAATATTGCGGTGGACGAAGCGCTGCGGGGACGCGGCCTCGGACGACGTCTGTTGGAGTGGTCTGAATCTCGTGCAACTGCGTTAGGACTCTCCGAGATTCACCTTTACACCGGTGTGGTGATGACGCAAAATCGTTACTACTACGAAAGTCGAGGTTATAAAGAGACGCATCGCGCGTTCGAAAACGGTCATCATCGCGTCTTTTACGCAAAGTCAGTGGGGTTATAGCGCCTCGAAACGGGCTCCTTCACTTTGACGGACGACCTGCTTTCCTTGTTCACGCGGCCGACATCAAGCCGATTGCTTCCTGAGTGGAACCATCCGACCTGGCCCACTCGTCCAAGCGCCGCCCCGGCGCATTCGCCAACGTAAGACGCAAGACCTTCGCCGAGTCCGTGAGCTGAAGGAACAACGCGGGCGGTCGAGACGCACGTGAGCTTCACTTGGCACTGCGCTGCGTCACGTCGACACGCGCCAAGAACGAAGCGAGTCCAAAGTTCGATAGACGAGTATCGCGCGAGCACAATCACCTCTTCGTTCGAATATGGGCATTTGTCCCCTGTCGGATTGCTTCGGATCGGGTGGAGAATGGCTACAGAGCCCCTGGTATAGGGGCCGGAAAGTAGGAAGTTCCATGGAAAAGCTCCTCAACCTAATCGGAAACCCTTCAAAGATCGAAACACCGCGCGCGCTGCACTGGCTGCAGCGATCCAAGGCGTCGGCGCTCGTGTGGACCGCAATGCGCGTATGGCTTGGCGTGATGTGGATTCAAGCGGGTGTGGCAAAGCTGTGGGGCGCTGAGAATCCGGCGTTCATGCATAACGGAGGAGCCGGCGTCGCGGGCTTTGCGACGCACGGCGTCGCGGCCTATAGCTGGTGGGGCAGTTTCCTTCATACCTTTGTCGTCCCGAACGCCGGATGGATTGGCGTCTCGGTCGCCGTCTCGGAGTTCGTGATTGGCATCTGCTTGGCGCTCGGATTCCTTACGCCGCTTGCCGCACTTGCCAGCCTGGCGCTGCTGTTCACCTACGTGATGTCAGGTACCGCGAGTGTGTGCGCGTTCTACGCGCTCATCGCGATCGTGCTTCTCGCCATGTGGCGCACCTCGAGCTGGATCGGAGTTGACGGCTTGATCGTCGGATATCGCCAGCGCCGGGCCAGCGCGAAGAGCGTCGGTCAGAACGGTGACGACACCGACGTCGTCGCGGCCCTCAAGAAGTTGGAGGCCACGAAGTCACTTGATGACGTGCTGCCCGAGATGGCGGGACGCGCGACCGACGCGAAGAAGATTTCTTCTTAAGCATCTGTCGAGATCGATCAGTCAATCATCGGTGGTCCGCTTCATCGGGCCGCCGATGATTGCCTTCATTTCGCGAGCCAACGCCCAGGCGTGAAGAAACCACCGCGCAAGGTCCGTTTCTTGACTTCAACCAGAAAAACGAATTGACGTGCGCCATCACCTTGCGCGAAGCGTTTGTCCACTCCACACACCAACCGCCAACGCGTTGCCGCACCCAATCTCAACCATCGGGCGGCGTCGCCAACTATCCAAAGACGCTCTTAAAGGTCACCGTCGCCGAACTCTTGGGTACCTTCACTGTGAAGTCCTTGTTCCACTTCGAATACTTGGTCACCCCGTGGCCAGTCGAAGTGGAAATCGTCTGCGAGACTGGCAGACTCTTTTTTCCCGACGAGATCAGCATGACGTTGTTCGACTTCGATGCGGAACTTGATGACGAGGTCCACGTCAAGCGGTAGTCCTTAGCCTTATCCTTCGCAGTGCCTAAGGTTGTCCCCTTCGCCAAAGGCAGCATTTGCGCCAGGGCCACCGTGGTGAGGTTCTTGACAAGGTTGGTGTAGGGAGTCGTGCCCGACTTCATAATGACCCACTTGTTGCCCACCTTGCCCTGTTGGGCGCTGGTCAGTCCCATGAGCGTCGTCAATCCCGTCGGGTTGCCGCTCAAGTAGGCGGCCTTGGGCGTCACGACGACGCCTACCTTCATCGTGCCCGAAACCAAGAACTCCTGGCCCTTGGTTCGCCCGAGGTCGACCGTTACGGTCGACTTGCTGGTCGATGATACGGAAAGCACCGAAATGTGTACCGACTTTTCCTTCAGCAGTTGGGCTTTCGTAGCGCTGATCAGCGTTGCCGCGGTCGGCGCACTTGACGCACTCGCGATCGTCGGTGTGACCAGGGCGCCTCCACCGATGACTACCAGGGCGAGGACTCGAGAGAACGGACGCAAAATATTCATTGATGAAGCCTAGGCCTTATCGCGCACGCGTCGCGGTCGCCCCCGGTCTTCCGCTACGGTGCTCGAGTGCAGATTCGACGTGCCACCACCGATGACGTGGTCATAATCAGTCAACTGATTCGAGACCTCGCTGCCTACGAGCGAGCCAGCCACGAAGCAACGGCCACCGACGAGCAGTTACGTAGCGCCCTCTTTGGCACTGATCCGCACGTGTTTTGCCACGTCGGCGAGGTAGAAGGCGTGGTCGTGGGCTTCGCACTGTGGTTCTTGTCGTATTCGACGTGGACTGGCGAGTCTGGCCTCTACCTCGAAGATCTCTACGTGCGCCCAGAGTTTCGCGGGCGCGGCGTCGGTCGAGCCCTCATGCAGACGCTGGCAAGGACGTGCGTTGAACGTAATCTTCTTCGTTTTGAGTGGTCGGTACTCGACTGGAACGCACCCTCTATCGCCTTCTACCACTCCATCGGCGCCCTCTCGCTCGATGAGTGGACGCGCTATCGCCTCAGCGGTCAAGCACTCCTCGCCTTTTCGCGGCCGCAACCGAGCCAAGACGCCGGGGCCTGAAACCGACGAAGTAAGCGCTGCGGCATGCGGTGGCGTTGACGTCATCTCGCGACAAATTCGACGCGACCCGTGCCGGCGACCTCAATGGCTTACTTCGTCCGCCAGGGTCTTCGAACGTCGCCGTCCCCTCGATCGAAGTGACGATGAGTCGTTACAGACAGTCGGCGAGTTCAAAGAGCAGCTGCTGGATCGCGTGTACTTGATTCACCAGCGTCGCGTCCGCGGCCTCGAGACGAGCGTCATCGAGCAGACCGAATGTTATCGCCGTCGCGCGCAGAGCGACCTGGAGCGTGCTGAGCCACGCCCACGCTTCAGCATCGTTCAAGAACGATTCATCCAGAGTGACGAAAGCCAGCTCTGCGTTCGTCGCAATCTGTTGTTGGCGCTGGAGCGAGTTCAAGGGATCGTCCTCATCGCGGCTCGGATCCATGGGCGGCAAGAGGCCGCCGCGCCACTGATGATCAGGATCACGTTCCGCGGACACGACCTCGCCGAAGAGGGCGCGCACGAAGTCGCGACCGTCGCCCGTGAGTCGAACCTCCACGCGCCCATCGCGGCGGCGCACGAAGAGCTTTCCCGCCATCTAAGAGTCCAGTTCCACGGTCGACTGCAGTCCCGCCACCTGTAGTTTCACGCAGTAAGACTCGGCACGCTCACGCTGGCCGGACCAGACAACGGCGCGACCTTCGTGATGAACGGTCAACATGAGCTGGGTGCACTTGTTGTTGGAATAACCGAAGATCTTCTTGAAAACCACGACGACGACCTTCATGGGCGTGACCGGGTCGTTCCAGACCACGACGTTCCATGGTCGCTGCGTGAGAACGAATGTCTCGCTGGCAACGTCGCTTTCGGTCGAAGAACGGCGCAGGGGTTTCACGGAAGCCATCACACCAGTGTTCCAGAGTCGCGGTCTTTGCGAAAGACCCCATCCATAGAGTGAAGGTACGAAAGGAACGCGGTGAACGAATCAATACGACACCAGGTCGCCACGGCGCTGCGGGTGCGTGCGAACAACGCCATCCGAGCCACCGTCGGCCTCAATAGGGAGCCCCCCTCGGTCTGTGACGACCCCGCCGTTGCTTACACGCCGGTCGACGGCGTTTCGCGCTTAGTTCACGGCGACCTCGCGTCAATGTTGATCGGCGGACTCGCCTCGCTCTTTTTCCAAATGCTCCACCCACTCGCCATGGCCGGCGTTGCGCAGCACTCGCGCTACCAACACGACCCCCTGGGTCGCATGCTCCAAACGGCGAACTTCATCAGCGCCACGACCTACGGCTCGAAGCAGAGTGCGTACGCCGCAATCGAGCGCGTCCGCGCGGTACACGAATCGGTGCGCGGCGCGGCCCCTGACGGGCGCCCCTACAGTGCGAACGACCCGCACCTCTTGAAGTGGATCCATTGCGCGGAGATTTCCATGTTCCTCGCCGGCTACCAGCGATACGGTCGCGATAGCATTTCGGCGAGTGAGGCCGACGCCTACGTCGCCGAAACGGCCCAACTCGCGCGCGACCTCGGCGTCGAGTCGCCACCTACGTCGGTTCGTGAACTCAAGGAGGCGATCGAGTCATTTCGCCCCGAACTGCGCCTGACTCGAGAAGGGGAATCGGCGCGTGACTTCATCTCACACGGCGTCGTCAAAGGCATCTTCCAGCGCGGTGCGTACTGGCTGATCGTGCGCTCGAGTTACGCGCTGATGGAGCCCTGGGCGCGTGAGATGTTAAACGTCACGAACGTCGCCGCCTGGGAGGGAGAACTTCTTCGACCCGTGACCAAAGTGTTATGCGCCGCGGTGCGACTGGCGGTACCGCCCGCCACCAGGGTCAGCTGAGCGACAGCCCCCCGTCGACCACGAGCACTTGACCAGTCACGTAGGGCGACGAGGCGAGAGAAAATATGGCGTCAGCAACGTCGTCGGGCTGTCCACTTCGGCGAAGGGGCGCGCTCTTCTCAACTCCTTCTCGAATGGCGTCCCAGTCCTTGGTCCAGGGCGTGTCGATCAATCCCGGCGCGACTGCGTTTACTCGAACCTCGGGGCCGACCGCGCGGGCCAAGAGCTGGGTCAGATGATTGAGCGCCGCTTTTGAGACCGCGTACGGAATCGAGGATCCGACGGGCCGCACGCCGGCCACGGAAGTGACGTTCACGATGACGCCGCGGCTCTCGCGCAACGCCGCCATGGCCGCGACGCTCAACTGCCAGGTGCCAAAGACGTTGACCTCGAAAATCTCGCGCCACACCTCAACGCTGGCGGCCTCCAAATCTCGGTGGGGAATCACCTTGGTCGTTCCGGCGTTGTTCACCAAGACGTCGAGACGACCCGAACGTGCGAGCACGCTTCGAATGAGTCGCTCACAGTCCTCAGAGTTCTTCACGTCACCCTGGAGGTAGTACGCGTCAGGGGTCGCGGCGGCCAGGCGCTCGCCCGCTTCCACGCTTCGCGCCGAGTTGAAGACCACGACGTCACCTCTTTGCGCGAAAAGTTTCGCCGTTGCCTCACCAATCCCGCTGGTCGAGCCCGTGACGAGGACGACGCGTGGCACTAGGCGCTCCGCCGCAGTCGCCACGATCCGGCCCAATGCTGACCGGGCTCCAGCACCACAATGTCCTTGCCGCTTCGAAGAGCGTCGGGTGGGCAGGTCATTGGCTCAACCGCGATCGACGTGCGTCGCCGCCCCTTTTCGAGGGTGTCGCCCGTGAACACTTGGAGGTAGGGGAAATTCCGGTCGACGCTAAGTTCCACCACGCCGCCCTTGGCGTCTTGGACGATGGCCGTCACGAGACCCGAGTCATCACGCACGAGTTCGGTGTAGGTCACGTCGAGCTCATGGCCACTGACCGACTTGCGCTTTGAAAAGTCGATTTGACTCCCAGCGAGCGGAAGAATCTCGCCGGTCGGAAGAAATCGATCATTGACCGCTACGTACGCGCGCGCGGGAATTTCCAATTCGACGCCTTCAATCGTTGGCGTCGTCACGGCCAGGTACGGATGAAAGCCGAGGCCAAAGGGAATGGGAACTTCGTCGCGATTGGTCACGGTCGACGTTACCGTCAGGCCGAGCGTTCCCAGGTGGTAAGCGACACTCAATTCACTCAAGAACGGGTAGTCCGGTGTCGGGTGCAACAGGAGCGACAAGACGCAGCGATTCTGATTCACGGCCTCCACGCGAAAGGGGCGCCAGCGCACGAGGCCGTGGATAGCCGTGGCGTGGGCCACGTCGTTGATGGTGGGCCGCGCCGTTCGCCCCGAGAACGTCCATTCGCCGTCGCCCATTCGATTCGGCCACGGATACAGGACCTGCCCCCGAGCACCGGTGGGCACCTCTTCGCCGGCGAAGCCTTCGACCACGGGCACCCCGCTTTGCACGTAGGTACGCAGGGTCGCGCCCACCTCAGTCACGACGACGCGCTGGTCACCGTGGGCAATGGCGATCTGTTCTCCCGAAGGCAGCATTAGAGCGTTCGTCGTTTCATCACTGCCATGTAACTTACGACAGTTAGGGTTCTTCGTATGCGACTTCTGCTTACCAACGATGACGGTGTCCTCGCTCCAGGCCTGGCAATCCTCGCGCGCCACGTGGCGCGCTGGATGGAGGAGGCACCATTCGGGCAGGTGCGAGAGGCGCTGATCGTCGCACCAGATGGCAACTATTCGGGCATGTCTTCAGCCGTCGGCGATGTCTTTGGCCGAACGAGCGTCGCGTACAAACGTCACGTGATTCACGGGGCGGAGGGCGTTCGCGCCTACGGACTCGACGCACCGCCGGCTCTGTGCGCCCTGCTTGGCGCGCTCGGTAGTTTTGACTACGAACCTGACCTCATCATCTCAGGAATCAACGCCGGCGCCAACGTCGGACGATCGATTCTTCACTCGGGAACGATCGGAGCGATACTCACCGGTGCGCAACTCGGCCTCTCAGGACTCGCCGTTTCCGTACAGTGGGGCGACGACGTTCACTACGACACTGCCGCGTCGGTGGCCGTGGAGGTCCTCAACGAACTGCTCGAGGCACCATCACGCACGCTGTTGAATCTCAACGTGCCCAACCTCGTAGCGCGCGAATTAAAGGGCATTCGTCGAGGTCGAGTCTCCACCGCGGGACTCGTCAAGGCCGCCGGGCCCCGCGCGGGGGGCGAGCCCCTCGGTGACGAAGGTGAACTCCCTCTCCGGGTCGGCTCGGCCAGTCCCGAAGTAGGCGACGTGAGCGACGAAGACCCCGACGACGACGGCGCTTTGATCCGTGCGGGCTACGCGTCGCTGACACCGCTTCGCGGACCTCACGAAGACGTCGACACGGGCCTTGACGACGTGATGCACCGCGCGCTCACCACGATCAGCCGTCATTTGCTCGCTCAGCGCTAGTCGTCGCTCGTGTCTCGACGTTGAGCCTTTAAGCGCCCCCGAGCTTTCTTCTCGTCGATGCGGCGCTGCTTGGAGCCCCTGGTGGGCTTGGTGGCGCGGCGCGGGGTGGGTCGCTCCAGCGCCGCGGCCAGTCGCAGCGCCATCTGCGTGAGCGCGGCGTCACGATTTTGGCGTTGCGAGCGAAATCGGCTGGCGCTCGCGCGAACCACTGGTCCCATTCGCTCCAAGAGCCACGCCTTGTCCGCGGGCGAGAGCACCTCAGAATGACTAACGCGAAAGACCGCGACCACCTTCGTGAGCGAGCGATTCGCGTGCTGGCCCCCAGGTCCACTCGACGTCGTGACCCGAATCTCGACTTCGTCGGCCGGAATGGTGAGCCGCCTCGTGATCGAAAGCGATCCGTCATCGTTTACTCCCGCGATCATGAAGAGCCACGCGCCGGAAATCGCACCATCGCCAACTGCGACGACGACGCGACGAGTTGATCTCGTTCGTCGAAGAGTTCCAGACGTTCGTCCACGAGGTCACCGGCGACCACGACGCACCACTGGCGCGCGCGAAGCCACTCCCCCACGGGAACACGACGCACGTACGAACTCAACTGCAAGGTCGGGACCCAACCCGTCGAGCCCAGGGGAAAGGTTGCCGGGGGCATCGCGTCGGCGGCGAAGTGAAGATTCCAGGCGTCCCAAATCCCCTCACCATCATTGAGCCGCAGCCAGGCGCGGGTCTCCCCGCGCTCACTCACCGCTCCGTCTCGCCAAGTCGCCGTCGCGGGGTCGAGACGCTGCTCGAGAATGCTTGCAATGCTTACGTCTTCGCCCCCCTTCGAGGCACCACAGTCCTCGCGAGGGGGAAGTATCGGCGGCTTCGCGTCCTGATAGCGCGGTTGATCGCTTTCGTTCAGCGTCGCGAGCACGACGAGTGATTCGACGACAAGTCGTTCGTCTTGGTGCATCGTCACGTGCGCGAAAGACGCGCCCCGACCGATCCGGCGCACCTCCACACCAAGACTCACGGGTCCCGGTTGACTGGCTCCTACGTAATTGGTCGTCACGGCGCTCGCGTGCAGGTGCGGCGCTCCCTCGGCACTCGCCCCCGCCAGCGCCGCACTAGCGACGACCGTCTGGAGGTAGCCCCCGTGCGGATGCCCGGCGACCGTGTACGTTTCTGACAGTCGGGCCCGGTACTGGCCCCGGTCGATCTCTTCAACCGCCCCCGCGACACGAAGAACTTCGTTGCCCTCGACGCCGTCCACGGAGCCACGATAACCGTCGACTTGGCGCCAAACGTTAGATTAGGAAGCCGAAAGAGGTCTTCCGTGCAAAGTATCCCCCATTTCGTCAATGGCAACACCGTGGAGGCGCCCGGCGAGTTGCCAGTCCACAACCCAGCGACCGGTGAGCAGATCGCCCGAGTGCCCATCGCTTCGAGCGAATTCGTGGACCAAATCGTCGCGAACGCGCGAAGCGCCTGGGCGAATTGGGGAAATTCGTCACTCTCGCGCCGTACGCAGATCCTTTTCGCGTTTCGTCAATTGCTCGTCGATCACGAAGCTGAGTTGGCCGCCCTCATCACTCGCGAACACGGCAAAACCATCGCCGACGCGAAGGGGGAGCTCGCTCGCGGACTTGAGAACGTGGAGTACGCCTGCGGCCTGGTCGAACTGTTAAAAGGTGGGTTTTCCAATCAGGTCGCCGACGGCGTCGACGTGCACAGTGTTCGTGAAGCCGTCGGGGTCGTCGTCGCGATTACCCCCTTTAACTTTCCCGTCATGGTGCCGCTATGGATGTGTGCCAATGCGCTGGCCAGTGGCAATGCCGTCATCTTGAAGCCCTCGGAAAAGGACCCCTCAGTCTCGGTTCGCTTGGCGGAACTGCTGCGCGACGCGGGTCTGCCTGATGGGGTTTTACAAGTCGTTCACGGCAACGCCGCGACCGTCGAGGCGCTCCTCGATCACCCGGGTGTGGACGCGGTGAGTTTCGTCGGCTCAACGCCGATCGCTCGCCAAGTTCACGCGAGGGCGACGGCCTCTGGCAAGCGCGTTCAGGCCCTGGGTGGCGCCAAGAATCATATGGTCGTTCTTCCTGACGCCGATCTCGACGTGGCGGCGGACGCGGCGATCAACGCCGGGTTTGGCTCGGCGGGCGAACGCTGCATGGCAGTAAGTGTCGTGGTCGCGGTGGGCGACGTCGCCGACGAACTGATCGCCAAGATTGCCGAACGTGCGGACCGACTGCGCGTGGGTCCCGGTGACGATCCGTCGAGCGACTTCGGGCCGCTCATTAGTTCCGAGCATCGTGAACGAGTACGTAGCTACGTCGCCGGCGCGCCCGATGAGGGGATTACTGTCGTTCGTGACGGAGCCCTCAGTGACGTCGAGCGCGGCTACTTTCTTGGTCCGTGCCTCCTCGATCACGTGAGACCCGGCACCCGGGCCTACGACGACGAAATCTTTGGACCCGTTCTTTCGGTCGTTCGCGTCACGGACTTCGACGAGGCCCTTTCTCTGGTCAACGCCAACCGTTACGGCAACGGGGTGGCGATCTTCACCCGCGATGGCAACGCGGCGCGCGTTTTTGCCCGACGCGTGAGTGTGGGCATGATCGGCGTCAACGTTCCCATTCCGGTACCGGTAGCGGCCTACTCTTTTGGCGGCTGGAAAGACTCGCTCTTTGGCCATTCGCATATCTACGGACCCGAAGGATTCGCGTTCTACACGCGCGCCAAAGTCATCACCACGCGCTGGCCGCAGCCCTCCGATTCACAGATCGATCTTGGCTTTCCTCGGACGCGCTAGCTCGTGACCAATCAGCACACCTCCGTGCGCGCGTACGGCATCTTGGTGCTCGAGAATCGAGTCGTCCTCGTGCGCGCGAGCAATCCCGTCAACAACACGCCCGTGTGGTGGCTTCCCGGTGGGGGCCTGGACTTCGCCGAATCTCCCGAGGAGGCCATGACGCGTGAGTTTGAAGAAGAAACGGGGCTCTTAGTAGCCGAACCCGAACTGGTGGACGTCATTAGTGACGTGCGACGACGTCCCAACGGCGACAAGGTCCACTCGGTTCGGGTGATCTACCGCGTCCAGCTCGCCGGCGGACACCTACGCGACGAGCAAGACGGATCGACCGACATGGCCCAGTGGTTCGACTTGGGCGCCCTCGACGAAGTCAACCTCGCCGAGTACACGCGTCACGCGTTGTCCGAGGAGCTCGCAAAGTAGCGTTTGGGCATTTCACGCTTCAAGAACTTCCCGGCGGGGTTGCGTGGTAGCGACTCTCGGGTGAAGGCGATATGGGTCGGGATCTTAAAGGCCGCCAGGCGGCCCGCAAGATGCGCCTCCAGTTCCGCTTCCGTGAGCTGCATTCCGTCACGAAGCATCACGACGCAGGCCACCTCCTCGCCCAGTCGTTCGTGGGGCAGACCAAAAACCGCCGCTTCGTAGACCGCGGGATGCTCGTAGATCGCCGACTCCACTTCCGCTGAGTAGATATTCTCCCCGCCTCGAAGAATCATGTCCTTGACCCGGTCCTCCACGTAGAGGAACCCCTCGTCGTCAATTCGTCCGAGGTCTCCGGTGCGCAGCCATCCGCCAACAATGGTTTCGGCCGTCGCGTCTGGTCGACGCCAGTAGCCGCGAATGAGCGCCGGCGACTTCAACCAGATCTCCCCGCTCTCGCCGCGCGCTAAAGGACGCAGCTCGTCGTCGCGGATTTCCACGTCCATCACGATCGTCGGCACCCGACCCGTCGAACTCGGGTTCGCCAGGTAATCCGCACCGTAGTTGCGCGGACCGTACGCGTTCGTTTCGGTCATGCCGTAACCCAACGTCGGTGAACCATGTTTAAAGGAGTTTCCGACCCGAGCGACCAACTTCGCTGGCGCGGGCGCTCCGCCACCGCCGACGCCCACGAGTGACGACATGTCGTACTTCGAAAAACTCGGCGACTCCATGAGGTCCCACGACTGGGTCGGCACGCCCACAAAGTGAGTGACGCGGTGACGTTCAATCAACGCGAGAGCACGTTCGGAGTCCCAGCGATACATCATCACAAGCTTCAAATGCCCCGCGAAACAGGCCAGCATGACCGGAACGCAGCCCGTCACGTGAAAGAGCGGGACGATGAGAATGAAGCACGGTGCGAGTCCGTTGCCCTCTTCGCCAGGTTCGCGCCGGACGTTTTGAATCGCGCCTTCCGAGGCGTAGGCCATGATGGCCTGGCTGATGGCCCCGTGGGTCGACACCGCTCCCTTGGGAAAACCCGTCGTGCCTGACGTGTAGAGAATCGTCGCGTCGTCGTCAGCGTTGATCTCGACGTCAGGCATTGACGCGCCGCGAACGACGACTTCGCTCCAGCGTTCAATTTGGTGGGGGTATTCGAAGCCGTCATGCAGTCGAACGCCGAGCACCCTGACGTTGGCTCGAGCGCAGGGCTCGCTGGCGCGCAGCACGCGTTCGTGGTCGGCGAGCAGGACCTTTAGTTCGGAGTCGTTAATGGCGTAGTCGATTTCGGTCTCGGTCCACCACGCGTTCAGCGAGACCGAAATCGCCCCGATCGACGTAATCGCGGCGAAAGACACGATCCACTCGGGGTAATTTCGCATGGCGATCCCCACGCGGTCGCCCTTTTGCACCCCGAAGTGATGCACCAGCGCATGCGCCAACGCGTCCACGTCTTGCATGACGGTGTCAAAGGACCACTCTTCGTCTTCGTAGACCAGAAACGTCTGATCGAGACCTCGAGCAGTGTCAAAGAACTGGCGGAGATTCGTCGGGGCATTCTTGAAATGACGAATCGTCGTTCCATTCTTGGCCACGTCGACGACCTCAAAGGGCAGACCCGGCGCGGAGACCTCCGCGATTGCCACGTCCAGTCTTCGCACCGCCCCCCCACTTTCTTCGTATTCGTTCCTAGCAACCTAGCGAAAATTGTCCGCATCCCCGAGGCAACGCGACCGTACACTCGTGTGAAGGCAAGGAGTATCTATGTTCCACAACAGCTATCCGATGTTTGACATCTTCGCTTCAACGCTGTACCTGGTGATCATGGTCCTCTGGATTGTCTTGGTTTTCCAGATTCTCATCGACATCTTTCGCAGCCACGATCTTTCCGGCCCGGCGAAGGCCGCGTGGGTGGCACTCATCGTGATCTTGCCCCTTGTCGGCTGCCTGATCTATCTGATTCTTCGAGGAGGTTCGATGCACGAACGCCACGCGCACGCTCTCCAAGCTCAGCAGCAGGCGTTTGAGGATTACATCCGCAAAGTCGCCAACTCCAAGGAGTAACTGAGTTAGGCGACGGGCGTCGCGCGAATGCTTGCGGTCTTGTCGGCCATACGCTCCATCGACAACGTGACGGCGCTCACCGCCGCGAGGAGGTCCAAACGCGCTCTTTCGGCCTCCTTCGAGAGACCACTGAGGTGGTCGACGTCCCAGAGACTGAGCACGGGGGTTAAAACGTCCTTCACGTACTGGCCGAGCCCGTAGATTCCTTCACGCGCGATGCGTACCGCGTGACGCGTGAAGGCTGGAATACCCGTACCGGGCATCGCAAAGGTGCTCACTTGTTTGGCCACCGCGATCGTCATCGCCGAAGGGTCAATCGCGAAAGCCGCCAACGTGAGGTCACGATAAAAGAGATAGTGCTTCGTCTCGTCGCCAGCAATCAATCCAAGAACGTTGCGGCCCATCTTGTCGTCCTTGGGCAACTTGGCTCCAGTGTTACGGTGCGCAATCTGCGTAGCCCGCTCTTGAAACGAGACGTAGGAAATCATCTCGGCGAAGTCCGGCATGCGCGGGACCTCCGCGCGGGTCATCTGGACGCGACGCCCGTCCTCGAGCAAGGTGGGATTTATGCACCGGCTGACGTGAACCCAGTCGCGCATGATCATTGAGTGGCGATTTTCCTCCATCGTCCACTGATAACTCCAGTCGCGAATGGGATGATTAGCGGGCGCGTGCGAAAGAATCGTGTCCGTGTAGTACGGCAGATTGTCCTCCGTCAACAAGTTGACGTAAATCGAACTTCGCACCCCTTCGCCGATGGGATAGTCCTCGGGCGACCAGGGGCGAGATTCAAAACTCTCGCCCTGACCCCAATCAATCTGCTCGTGGGGATACCAGTCCCGGGGCGACTCCAGGTGGCGGTTATAAAGTCGCTCGACGTCAGGCGCAATCTCTGACAGCAAATCGACGCGGCTTGGAGGGAGTCGCTTGGTCACGTGGTGCTGGGCCTCTCAATTGATTCGATAGATGCACTCAACCCTAATCTTTACGACCCCCTAGTATTCAGAGGCTTTGTGCGTTTTTGCACAAGTCGTGAAGTACCCTGGTCACCCTATGAAACTCCTCGACACGCTCGTTCCGAACGACTTTCGAGCGGTCGTGACCTGGCCGTTGCGCCGGTTTTATGCCGGAACGTTCATCAACTGCATCGGCATTGGCTTGAACCTGTCGCTTTTCGTCGTGTATTTGCACAACGTGCGAGGTTTCTCGGAGGGCTTTTCCACCTTATTGCTGGCCCTCAGCGCAGTTCTGGGCCTCGCGATGTCGCCTCTCTGGGGAACGTTCATCGACCGCTTCGGACCGGTGCGCGTCTCACTCGCGGCGAGCATCTTTGACGCCGGCGCCCTTGTCTACTGGGCGTTTATTCATACGAGTTCCCAGGCCATCATCGCCTCGCTGCTTTTGGCCGTCTTTGGCGGGGCTGGCTGGGCGCCCGGCGCCGTCTTGATGGCTCGCCTCGTCCCCGAAGAGCACCGCCAGCGAGCCTTTGGCGTGAACTTCATGCTGGTCAATCTCGGAATCGGTTTTGGCGGGCTTATTTCCGCCTCCGTCGTTGATCTGCGTCATCCGGGGTCGTTTGAGATTCTCTATCTCTTCGACGCCCTTTTCGCCATCGTCGCTTCGATCATTTACTTCACGCTTCGTGCGCAAGGCGGGCCCGTTAAGAACACCAACACGGACGAAAACTCCCAACTCGCCGGTGAGGGGTGGCGCACGGTCCTCGCCGACCGACGTCTCGTTCGATACGTGATCGCGGCAGTCTTTTTGATGTTGGGCGGCTACGGCGCCGTCGACACGGGTCTTAGTCTCTTCGTCGTCAATAATCTCCATGCTTCGGTGCACAGCATCGGCCTGATCTTCTTTTTCAACGCGTCCACCATTGTCTTGGCCCAACTCTCCATGCTCAATCGCATCGAAGGACACAGCCGAGCGCGCATTCTGGCGTTGGTCGGCGTGTGCTGGTTTAGCTTTTGGATCATTCTCGCGGCCTCGTTGGCGATGTCCAAGTTCCTCGCGATTGCGCTCATTTGTTTGGCCATGGTGATCTTCGCTATCGGAGAAATCATGCTGCAGCCAGTGGGCACAGCGATGGTCAACGAGATGGCTCCCGAACACCTGCGCGGACGCTATAACGCCGCCGCAGGATTCGCCTGGGGCGTGTCAGGATCCTTGGCTCCCGCGATGACGTCGGTCTACTTCAGCTTTCACTTTGGCAATTGGTGGCCACTCGGCACGGGACTGACCGCGCTCGTGGGCTCGGCACTGATGCTCAACCTGCGCCACTCTCTTTCGCCCAAAGAAGACGGACGTCTTAGCGCCGCCTAAGTGACGACGACCCACCGCCGAGAAACATTGCGTTCTCTCGACTCATTCGCGTGCGCCCACGCACAGCTCGAGGCCAACGATGCCGAACGCCGAAGAGAAAACTGCTAAGCGCGCAACCCGGCAACGATCTCTTCGCGGTCGTCGTCGTCGAGATGGTAGGGAACGTAGAGCCCGCAACGCGTGACCACGTCGGCGAAGCGAGCGAGAAAGCTCGAGGCGATCGAGCTCACGTCGCCAACGATGGCGAAGGCGTCGAGGACGTCGTCGTCAATCAAGGTGCCCATCTCGACCCAGGCACCTTGGCGCGAGAGCTCATTCAGGTTCCCTTGTAACTCGCCCCACCCGTGACGCTCGAGCACACCTCGATAGGCCGGAGTCGAGGCGTAAAAGGCGATTTGCTGGCGCACCGCGGTGACGGCGTCGGCCTGCTGGGACGCGTCGCCGCCCGTCGCGATCAGACCCGACAACGAGATCTGAAAACTCTCCGGTCGCGCTTCACGTTTCGCGAATCCGCGCTCGAGCGCCGGCAACGTGACCTCGCGCAAGTATCGCTCGGTCGTAAAAGGGTGCACCAGCAATCCGTCGGCGACCTCGCCGGCAACCTCGGTCATCAATTCACCCACGGCCGCGAGGAAAATTGTTGGCGGACCATAGGGATTGGGGCCCGGACTGAAGAAGGGCGTCATCAGCGTGTGGCGATAGAACTCACCGCGAAAGGCGAGGGGGGTCTCGTCGTTCCAGCAGGCCCAGATGGCGCGCAGCGCCAAGACGTATTCGCGCATTCGCGCAGCCGGCTTCGACCAGGGCATGGAGTAACGCTTCTCGATGTGGGGCTTGATCTGCGAGCCCAGACCCAGCAAGAGTCTCCCCCGTGAGAGCAGTTGGACGTCGTTGGCCATGGTGGCGGTGATCATCGGGCTTCGCCCGAAGGCGACGACGATGCCCGTGCCCAGGTCCATTCGAGACGTCGTCGTGGCCGCGTTCGCCAGGGTCATCAAAGGGTCGTGTCCGGTCTCGGCGGCCCACGCCCCGTCGAAACCCGCGGCCTCAAGCGACGTCGCGTCGGCACCAACGTGCGAAGAAAATGAAATATCAGCGTCAACCTTCACGGCATCCCTTCGTCGCCTCGACCCTATCGCTGAGGTCCTCGAGGGAACTACTCCTTCGTGGCGATCAACACTCGAAAGCGATTCTCCAGTCGGACTTCGCCGTCATCGTTCGTAAAGGGCGCCAGGGAGTCGCGCAGCGCTGCGTCGACCGCGTCATCCCCGAGAATTTCGATCACACGCCGCACGGGACCAGCCGAACGCAACGCTCGCAGCGCCACGGCGACCTCCGGGTAGTACCAGGGGCACGACACCGACTCATCGTGGCTCACTTTGAGTCCGGCAGCCTGCATGAAGTGCGGCAAGCGCTGATCAGCCGCGAGCGGCGCGGGCGAGCCCGGCGGAGCCGGCGCCAAGAGCGCACGCAGCGCACGAAAATGAACGGCGCCTTGGCACTCCTCTTCACGGCCCCACGCCACCAGTGCGAAGCGAGCGGTGCTCTTGGCGACTCGGCGAGCTTGACGTAGCGCCCCCACCGGATCAACAGCGTACGGAAAGGCGATAAACCCGGTGACGACGTCAAAGATCTCGTCTTTGTACGGCAGAGCCATCATGTCGGCCACGTGAAACGACGCCGACGGCAGTCGTTGCTTCGCGATAGCGACCAGTGCCGGCGCCGCGTCGATGCCATCAATGACGACGCCCGCTCGGGAGGCCTCCAGCATTGCCCCGCCGGCTCCGCATCCGACGTCGAGCACGCGGTCTCCCCTGCGGAGTTGGACCAGGTCCAGAGCCCGACGTATGGCCGGCAGCACCGTGCTTTCTTGCAGGTTCGCCCAATCGCTCGCCGCTTGACTCCAGAGTTCGCCTTGGCGGCGAGCCCCTTCGGACATCGACGGCTCCACCAATCGGGGCCCCTCCTTCATCCGTCGCGACTCATAACTCATCGCGCAACATCGCTAAGCCTAGGAGCGCACTACCAAAGGGGCGACGTGACCTGGCATACTCAGTCGCGGGGGGCTCGAGATGGCAGAACTGCTGAAGAACTTCGCGTCCGAGAGGGCGTCGGACGTCGCGATCATTGACGAATACTCATCGCTGACCTGGAGCGAATTCAACGACCGCGTGAATTCGCTCATTCACTACCTGCGTCGGGTCAACCTTGCTCCGGGCGACACCATTGCCATCATGTCCACCAATCGTCGCGAATTCCTCGAGGTCGCCACGGCGTGCGTGCACGCCTCCTTGGTATTCGTTCCCGTCAATTGGCACTGGGTGAGTCGCGAGCTGGCCTACGTGTTGGCCGACGCGGACGTCAAGGCGCTGTTCGTGGAGGACAGGTTCGCCGAGGTGGCTCGCGAAGCTTTGGACGACCCCGCGACGAAGGATTGCGTCACCCGCGTTGCCTTCGGCGCTCGCACGCAAGGTTTTGACGACTACGAAGAAGTACTCCACTCTGAGTCGAGCACCGAGCCCGCTGATCAAGGCAGCGGTGGTCCGATGTTCTACACCTCGGGCACGACAGGCTTCCCTAAGGGCGTGCGCGGAACGCTCAACCAAACGGGCCGCCCCGTCGAACAGATTCGCGCACTGGGGATGGCGGTATCGAGGATTTTGCGGATACCCGAACGCGGCGTCACGCTGCTCGACGGACCGGCCTACCACTCCGCGCAACTGGCGCTTTCTCTCTATCCGCTCTTAAGCATCGGCAGCGCGTGCGTGACGCGATCGCACTTTGAACCAGCGAGCATGCTCGAGATCATCGACCAGCATCGCGTCACCAACGTTCACCTGGTCCCCACGCAGTTCATCCGCTTGCTCAAACTCGAGGCAACTCAACGGGCTCGTTTCGACGGATCGTCGCTGGTCTCGGTGATTCACGGAGCGGCCCCTTGCCCCGTACCCATCAAAAAATCAATGCTCGAATGGTGGGGTCCAGTGCTCATCGAGTACTACGGCGGCACCGAGAGCGGTTTTCTCACCGTGGCGGACGGTGCCACCTGGCTCGAACGGCCCGGAACCCTCGGTCGAGTTCTCGCGACGTCCCAACTCATGGTGCTCAACGACGACCACGAGCCGTGCGCCCCCGGCGAGGTCGGGCAGATCTACTTCAAGAGCCTGAACGGCGGGGACTTCGTCTATCACAAAGCCCCCGAAAAGACGATGTCGGCTCACTTGGCTCCGGGGGTGGGCACCCTGGGCGACGTGGGCTACGTCGACGACGAGGGCTATCTCTTTCTCAGTGATCGAAAGATCGACATGATCATCAGCGGAGGTGTCAATATTTATCCCGCTGAGATCGAAGGCATTCTGGTCACCCACCCGGCGGTCGCCGACGCCGCCGTCTTTGGCATACCCGACGAGGAAATGGGCGAGCAAGTGAAGGCCGCCGTCGAGCTGCTCGACCCTTCGCTCGCCAGCGCAGAACTCGCCGAGGAACTGATCGGCCATGTCCGTCAAAATCTGGCGAGCTACAAGTCGCCGCGCTCCATCGACTTCGAAGAGCACCTGCCGCGCCACCCCACCGGCAAGCTCTATAAGCGTCTGTTACGCGATCCCTACTGGGAACGGGCCGATCGCCAGATCTAGCTCCAGCGCCACGACCGCGGGCCTTTCGCCGAGGTGCCCACCGCGAAGGGCCAAAGTGGCCCGTAAATTTTTTCTCCAGGTGGACATGAGGAAGTAAGAGAGAAAGAAGGACCCCTTGAAAACTCGAACTGTTCGCCACCTGAGCGTGGCCCTCGCCATTGTGCTCGCTCCGGGCGCCACGGTCCTGACGCCGTTGGCGACCCCTGCGGGCGCGACGAACGTGGCCAACTGTGTGTCCTCACAGTTGACCCTGACCCACGGTCGAAGTCAGGGCACCGCCGGGACCACCTACGTGCCCATCGTCGTGACGAACCATCGAGGAACCTGCGCCATATGGGGCGTGCCCGCCATTCAGCCCGTGATTGGTGCGACGCACCGTGCGCTCGGGCCGATCGCGCGAAATCTTTCGATGGGTGAGATGGCGGCACGTCAACTCATTGCCAAGGGCGCGTCGGTCAGCGTGGCCTTCGGCGTCGTTGACACCGGGAATTACTCGCCCTCGACGTGCGTGGCACGCCGCGCGAACGGTGTCAAGGTCAGCCTTGGCGGCTTTTTCGCCCATCGATTCGTTGGCTTTCCTCTCACGGTGTGCACCAAGATCACGAGTACCACGACTCGTCTTCTCGCCAAGGGTTCGCGAGGCTAAACGAGGAACCAGCATTGAAGGGCCGATCGAAGCGTCAGGCTGCTACGTTTTGTTCGAAAGTTGATCAACCACCGCGTGGGAGAGTGCGATGCCCGAGATGCCCCTGCCAAAGCCACCGATTTTCCAAGACGCCGCGAGCGAACGACTGCACCGCAAGCAGCGCCTCGCCGCGGCCTTTCGCCTCTTCTCCAAGTTTGGCTTCGACGAGGGCGTGGCTGGTCACATCACCGCTCGCGACCCCGAGCTGAGCGATCATTTCTGGGTCAATCCCTTCGGGATGCACTTTGGCCACGTGCGCGCGTCGGATCTCATACTGGTAAACGACCACGGCGAGGTCGTCGAAGGTGATCGGCCCGTCAACACCGCGGCCTTCGCGATTCACTCCCAGGTGCACGCCGCGCGGCCTGACGTCGTGGCCGCGGCACACGCGCACTCGGTCTACGGAAAATCCTGGTCGGCCCTAGGTCGCCCCCTCGACCCAATCACCCAGGACGTCTGCGCCTTCTTCGAAGACCACGCCGTGTTTGACGACTACACCGGAGTCGTCTTGGACATCGAAGAGGGTAAGCGAATCGCGCACACGCTCGAAGGCAACAAGGCAATCATTCTTCGCAATCACGGGCTGCTCACGGTCGGGCGCTCGGTCGAAGAGGCGGCGTGGTGGTTCATCACGATGGAGCGATCGTGCCAAGCGCAGTTGCTGGCCTCCTCAGCGGGAACACCCGTGCTGATCGACCCTGAGATGGCGCGACTCACCCGAGGACAGGTCGGCTCGGACCTGGCGGGCTGGTTCAGTTTTCAGCCGCTCTTTGAGCGAATCGTGCGCGAACAGCCCGACCTGCTCGAGTAAGTCGCGTCGTCAGGAGTGGGCCGCGCAGAACTCGTCCGAGCGGTTCACGGCTCTAGAGTCGGGGACGTATAAGGGGGATAATGAGCGAGACCAGCCAGGCGGAGCGTTTCGACGTCGTGATCGTCGGCGCGGGGATCTCGGGCATCGACGCCGCGTACCACTTGCAGCGCGACTGCCCCGAGCGGCGCTACGTGGTCCTCGACGCGCTCGAGAGCTTCGGCGGCACGTGGTGGACGCATAAGTATCCCGGCGTTCGTTCGGACTCGGACCTTTACACGTTCGGGTACTCCTTCAAGCCCTGGACCGGCGACCCGATCGCCAAGGCCGACCGAATCCTGGCGTACATGGGCGAAGTCATCAGCGAAAATGAGATCGACCAGCACATTCGCTACCGTCACCGCGTTAGCGACGCGTCGTGGTCGAGCGACACCAATACCTGGACCCTTAGCGTCACGGACCTCGCCTCGGGGGCGACCGAGACTTATCACTGCGAGTTCCTCTGGATGTGCCAGGGCTACTACCGCCACGAAAAGGGCTACACCCCCGAGTGGCCCGATTTCGATTCCTACGAGGGTCGTGTCGTACACCCCCAGACCTGGCCCGAGGAAATCGACCTCGCCGATAAGGAAGTCCTCGTCATCGGCTCGGGGGCGACGGCCGCCACACTCGTTCCCTCGATTGCCGACCAGTGTCGCCACGTCACGATGCTGCAACGATCGCCGACCTACTTCTTCTACGGCGAGAACCGCGACGAACTGGCCGATCAACTACGCGCGCTGGAGATCAACGAGGAGTGGATCCACGAGATCGTTCGTCGCAATCGCCTGGCGCAACTGGCGATGCTGAACGATCTCGCCAGGGACGAACCGGCATTTTTGGCCGATGAACTGATCAAACTGGTACGGGCCGCGCTGCCCGAGGGCTACGACGTGGAGACCCATTTCACGCCTCGCTACCGACCCTGGCAACAGCGCCTCGCCTACGTGCCCGACGCTGACCTCTTTCAAGGCATCTCCTCGGGCCAAGCGTCGGTCGTCACCGACGAGATCGAACGCTTCACCCCCGCCGGCGTGCTCTTGAAATCGGGACAAGAACTCAAGGCCGACGTGATCATCACCGCGACGGGCTTCGAGCTCTCAGTGCTCGGCGACGTCCATTTCACCATTGACGACAAGGAATTGGACCTCGCCCAGACCATCACGTATCGCGGCACGATGTTCACGGGCGTGCCAAATCTCTCGTGGATTTTTGGCTACTTTCGAGCCAGCTGGACGCTGCGCGCGGACCTGGTGTGCGCCTTTATCTGCCGGATCTTGAACTACATGTCGCAGAACGACCTGCACCGGGTCGTTCCGACGCTACGCGAAGAAGATCGCCACGGCGAGGTCATGTCCTGGATCAGCGAGGAGAACTTCAATCCCGGCTACATGATGCGCTCGCTGCACTTGATGCCCAAGCGCCTCGCCAAACCCGAGTGGGAACACTCCCAGGACTACTGGTTCGAAAAGGACATACTCGCGAGCGTGCCCCCCAACGACGACTGTTTGGTGTATCGCTAGATCAAACGTCCGGCCCTAGGACAGTGCCGACATCCCCGTCCAGTCCCCGATGCCGAGCGTTTTCGCCACGTACCTCGCCAGCGCCGAGCCGCCCGAGTCGTGCGCCACCCCGACTTGGTGGCCCGTCGCGTCGTACTGCGTAATCGTCACACTCCCGCATCCCATGGGGTCAACGCTCACCGTGGCGTAGGGGCGAGCGGGAGCGACGCGCGAAAAGGACAGCGTCATCGAGGCCCCGAGGTCCAAGGGGCAGTATCTGACTCCGGGAGAGGCGACGGGCAGCCCATTGACCTTCGCGAGGAAACCTCGAATCGTGGCCGCCTTGGTGACGACGAGCGTGGTGTAGCGATTCACCTTGACGTTGCCGCTGCGGTCGACCTGCACCGACACTCGACGCGCGCCGGAGGGAACGATCGAGTACGGAGATTTCCGCGGCGTCCAGGTGACCATGGCGTCAAGACGGATGCCCAATTGGCCCTGGGGAGTGATGAGCATCGAGTATTCGAGCGTCGGCGTCAAGTAGGGGCGCGAACTGCGAAACCCAAAGCTGCGCGAGTAGGTGGTCGCGACGCCCGGACCCGAACCGGTGCCCGTCTCGGTGATTGAAGCACCCGAGGGAACGTGGCCCTTCACCCAGTGCAGCGCGGCGACGCCGTTTGGCGCGAGATAGTAACGGGTCAGGTCCACGAGGTTCGGGTCCCCGGGCGCCGCCGCGGCCGCGAGAGGCGGACCGTCCGCGCTCGTCCACTTGAAGAGTTGACGAGAACCCAGAGGCTCGAGCGCTCGCGTCAAGAGTTGGTGCGCCTCGGCGAGGGCGGCGGCGCGCCGCTCGGTATTACTCGGGCCGAGCGCACTGGCGCGCGCGCCCGGCTCGTGAAAGATTCCCACCCCCGCGAGGAGCACGACCACCACGGCGAGCGCGCCACGAGAGGATCTTTTCGGCAAACGTCGGTGGGAGCTCATAACAGTTCTATGTACGCCGGGCCGGGTTCCTTACTTTCTTCGCGTGGCGTCGACGTCGCTCTTCGTCAACCTATTGGCCCTCGACGCCGTCGGGCGTACAGATCACGAGCGGAATCGTCCGGTGGGCGCGCTGACGGTAGTGGTCGTAGGGGCCGTAACTCGCGACCACCTGGGGCCACAGTCGAGCGTGCTCCTCGTTCGAAGCTAAGCGCGCCAGCATCCTTCGTCGTTCGCCGCGCATCGTGACTTCAATTTGCGGGGTTGCCACGAGATTCTTCATCCAGTCGGGGTCACGTTGGTCACCACCTTTGGAGGCAACGAGCACCAGGGAGTCACCCTCGATGACCGGGACCGTCAACATGGTCAAACGTCTCTGTCCGCTGCGCCGACCGATCGTGACGAGTTCGATGACCTCCATGCCAAAAGCACGCCGACCGATTCGACCACCACTGGCGCGCAAGACGCTCCGATGCACGGCGTTGAGGATCCGAAAACCGAGGTCGGCCAACTGCCCAGATCGTCGCATGACGGGACACTAGCCGCCGCACTATGGAACGTTTCGCTCGCCCCACCACGGCGTCAGGCGAGTTTGAGGGCCTTCCCATCCGGGAGCGCTTACCGCGCCCATTTGGCTTACGCGGTGCGTCGACGTCCCTTACGCCGAGCGCGAGCGAGCATGCGAACGAGCACGAAGGCGACCACGATCACCAAGTTCGCGTTGACGGCGGGTAACCAGCGCACCCTTTCGTCCTTTACTACGTAGACGCCAAAGGGAATCACCATCGCGCCAAAGCCGCCGCCGGAGCCACCCGGAGGCTCGGTGTCCGTCGTTTGGCCAACGCCGTCGATTTTGCGTTCTTCGAATAAAGCAGACGTCGGCGGACCGGACGTTCCCTCGCCGCCGCCGGCCCCGCCCGCCACGAGCGCCACGGGAATGACCAAGGTGCCATCCTTTTCATAGGCCGTGCCAAAAGCGCGGCTCACCGACAACTGTTGAGCCGCCTTTCCCAAGAGTTCTTGAACGTTCACGTCTCTCCAGTCCCTCTGCCAATTCGTAGAAATTTAGAAGAGTTAGGTGCTCTGAGCAGCCTCGCCGACGTTGGCCACCACAGCGCTACCGCGCTCGTTCGCGCTATTTACTTGTCCAACTCGGCTAAGACCTCGCCAATGATCTTGGTCATCTTGTGGGCCGGGAGCGGTTCGCCTCCTTCGGCCTGCGCCACTTCTTCGGAGAAGGCTTCAACCGAATGCGTCCCGCCGATAAGCACGTGTCGAAGCGCCTCGCCGCTGGCCTCGGAGTCGCTGACGTCTTTGAGGGCGCCGGCGACGTCGTGCTCGGGTGACTCGGCGAGGGTGTGCACGACGTTCATCGCCTCTTCTCGCCCACTCGCGGTGGACACGGCCGCAGCGCGATCGGGATTTTGCTGCAAGTCCCACTCGGCGAGCGCTTCGCTGTAGCCACCTTCTCCCGGGTGCAGCAAGCGGGTCGTCGCTTCCGCGACCACCTCGGCGCCGTCGCCAGTGGCAGTGTCAGGCGCGTCGTCACCGGAGTGATGCCGGCCTTCGGGAATAGGTACCAACAAGCTCCCGTCGGGATTTCGGATGATTTCCATATCGTCCCTCCTTTCGGACACCACTTCGCGCCCGTCGTTCCCAACCTAAAGGGCGTTGCACTGTTCGCAACCGTTGTCCGCGCCGACGACGAATGGTGCGACGGCCCAGCAGTGCAAATTGGGGAAATTCAACCCCATCCTCTGGTACGCGACCAAAGCCCTTTCGATGACGCCGGCGTGAAGCGAATTTGCGCGCGCCCCGTGCAAATCGGCAAGAAACCGCGCTCGCACTTCACTCCTTAGGGCGCCGAAAGTAGTGAATGATCGCGGACGTTCGACTGCCCGAAATGCCGGGAATGATGGCGGTCAGTTCAGTTATCGGAACCGCCATGAAAAGTTCCCACCCGCTCGCGGGTAGTTCAACCAGGGCCGAACCCAGGTCCTTCCATCCCTTCTTGCCGACGGGAATATACAACTCGGTGTATTCATAGTTCATTCGCCCAACGTAACGGTCGACTTGTTCATCTTGAGCGCGGTGGGTATCGAAGTGCCGATTTCATCGTGGCAACAAGAAACGCAGCTCCGTCACTAAAATTCAGTGATGGATCACCTCGAGCACTGCGCAGCGCTCGAGTTCGAGTGCGCCAAGTTTGCCGAGGTCTTCGTTGACGCTGATCCGTTTCGTCCAGTCCTGACGTGCCCTGCCTGGCGGGTCCGCGAACTCGGCGAACATTTAGGTTCCGTTCATCGGTGGACGGAGCACTTGGTGCGGCAACGGGCCAAGGACCGAATTTCAATGAATGAGATGGATTTCGACCGCGGGCCAATAACGGCTTCATGGATGCGAGTGGGCGCAGCCGAGCTCCTCGACACCCTGCGAAAATGCGACCCCGACGCGACGATGTGGGCTTGGGGCGCCGATCAACACGCTCGATTCTGGTCACGCAGGCAACTTCACGAGACGCTGGTCCATCGAATGGATCTCGAGATCGCGCTGGGCATCACGCCTTACGTCGACGTGGCCGTCGCCGCGGACGCGATAGATGAGTTCCTCGTCAATCTCCCTTACTCTTCAGCATTCTCACCCAGGATCGCCGAACTCGTCGGCCCAGGGAGTCGTCTCGCCTTCGCGCAACTCGATGGCCAAAAACGTTGGGTCATCCACGTCAGCGAGGAGGGAGTCTCGCTCGCGCCCGACGACGACGCCGCGGACGTTGAACTCACCGCGACGTCGCTCGATCTCCTCCTAGTGCTCTACCGTCGACGTCAACTTGGCGAAGTCGATTTCTCACTGGTCGGCGACCGAGAGTTGCTTGAGTTCTGGCTCGAGCGATCCGCCCTCGAGTAGCAGTCAATAATCGATCTGCGTCACCCGCGCAGACGTGACGGCTTTCGGGACGCCTCGAGTTGGGACTGTAAGGAAAAGTAAATAAAAAATTTTGGCGCGTGTCGACAGGCGTCACGCGGGCAACTCGGGATCGCACCGCCGCGACCAGTGGCCCTGGCAGACGTCACCGTTGCCTAATCTTGGTTCTATGGAACTTTTGTCGTCACTCTTAGTCGAAGCTCAAGCGATGTTGCCCGCGGCGGTGGCGCTACGCCGCGATATTCATGCGCATCCAGAGATTGGACTCGACCTTCCGCGCACGCAGGCAGCGGTAATCGAAGCGCTCGACGGGCTCGGACTCGAGGTCACGACCGGCTCATCGCTTTCGAGCGTGGTCGCAGTACTCGACAGCGGAAAGCCGGGTCCGACCGTATTGCTTCGAGGCGACATGGACGCGCTGCCGATGCCCGAAGACACTGGCTTCGACTACGCCAGCACGGTGCCGGGCGTCATGCACGCGTGTGGGCACGACTCGCACGTGGCGATGCTGGCCGGTGCGGCCACGCTGTTGCGACGGCACGAGCGTGATCTCACCGGTCGGGTCGTGTTCATGTTTCAACCCGGCGAAGAGGGGCACCACGGCGCTCGCTTCATGATTGACGAAGGCGTGCTCGATATCGCGGGGCCGGTGGACGTGGCCTTCGCCATCCATCAGAGTCCGAACTACGCCAGCGGGACGATGACGACCAAGGGTGGGACGTTCATGGCCTCGGCGGACGAGTTTTACCTCGACGTGGTGGGTCGCGGCGGGCACGCGTCGGCGCCGCACCAAGCGCTCGATCCGATTCCCATCGCCTGCGAAATCGTGCTCGCCATTCAGTCGATGGTGACGCGTACGCTCGACATCTTCGACCCCGCCGTGGTGACCGTGGCTCACCTCAACGCGGGCACGACCACCAACGTCATTCCCGAACGCGCTGCGGTCCACGGTACGATTCGAGCCCTCTCCGCTCGAACCCGTGACTTAGTGCACCACGAGTTGCGCCAGCTGGCGACGGTCATCGCCACAGCCCACGGCGCGACGGTGGACTTTCAGATCGTTCCCGGTTTTCCCGTGACGATGAATGATCCGAGCGTTGCGGATTGGACTCGGAGCGTGGCCACACGGATCCTCGGAGCGGAGCACGTGATTGAGATGTCAACTCCGATCATGGGCGCTGAGGATTTCAGCTACGTATTGGAGCGTGTGCCGGGCGCGATGGTCTTTCTCGGCACCTGTCCCGAGGACGTCGAACTCGCTTCAGTGGCGCCCTGCCACTCAAACCGGATGCGATTAAACGAGAACGCCATGGCAACGGGCATCGCCCTCTACGCGGGAATGGCACTCGCTCGCTCGGAGGCGAACTGAGGGGCCGTTGCCTTTAGCAATGGCGGTCGTTGGCCCAACGCGGGGCCGAGCCCAGGGGCGAGGTCAGATTCCGAACCCGTGACGTCGTCTACACGCGACGTCATCGTGAACTGAAGGTTCACACTTAGATACGGCCCTTCAAGTCCCGATGAAAGAACGCCTTGACCTGATCGTCAGGTCTCATTCGAATGACGCTACGAGTGACGGTGGTTTCGATTCGACGCGCAACGACCTTCACTAGCATCAACGCCATGGCACCTCCCTTTCCGACCGACGACCGCAACGCCTATCTGGCGCGCGTCGGCGGCGCGCTCGAAGAGTTCCTTCACGGCGATCACGTCGACCCCATGACCCGTCACGACCAGTGGAGAGGCATCCTCGAGAGACCGCTGCCCGATGAGGGAATCGGTGGCGACGGTGTCATCGATGAACTCGTGCGCACCGTCGTTCCCAACGGCGCACGAATCAACGAACCGGGCTTTTGGGGATGGATCACGGCTGAACCAGGTGCCGTCGCGACCGCTGCTTCGCTGGCGGCGACCGTCGCCTCGCCACAGCGCTACACGCTCACCGCCTTTAACTATCTTGAGGAGCTCTCGCTCGAATGGCTCGCACAACTTTGCGGTCTCGATCCCGGCATGAAGGGTGTCTATTCGAGCGGTGGATCGGTGGCGAATCTGGTGGCGCTAGGCGCGGCCCGTCAGTGGGCGCTCGAGCAACACGGCGTCGATCCCTCGGCCGACGGGCTCGGCGCTACGAAAACCGCCCTCTACACCTCGGCCGAGGCGCATCACACGATTCTGCGTTCGGCCGGCGTGCTCGGACTCGGACGGCGAAGCGTCCGTCTGATTCCCACCGACGAACAACAGCGCCTCGATCCGATGGCCTTGGCCCAAGTCCTGGAAGAGGACGCCGCCCAGGGAGTCGTGCCCGTGGCGATCGTCGCGACGGCCGGAACCACCAACACTGGAGCGATCGACCCGCTGCGCGAATGCGGCGAACTCGCTCAACGTTACGGCGCGTGGTTCCACGTTGATGGTGCGTACGGCCTGCCGGGCATTCTCGACGAGCGCGTGCGTCCGCTCTACGCCGGGTTGGAACTCGCGGACTCCGTGATCGTCGACCCCCACAAGTGGCTGGGCGCCCCGACCGGCATCGCCGCCACGTTCGTACGCGACCGCTCGATCTTGCACCGAGCCTTCACTCAGGAACCGGCGAACTACTTAGAGGGTTCCTTCAGCGACCACAACGATATTCAGTCCTCGCTCGACTCGATGGGCATTCCCTACGCGGACTTCGGCGTCGAGCTCTCGTCGCCAGCGAGGGGCGTCGTCGTCTGGAGCATCCTGCGCGAACTCGGTCGCCAAGGCGTCATGCACCGCGTCCAGCGAGACAACGACTTCGCGCGCCAACTCGCGGAGGAAGTTCGAGGCAACGACCACTTGGAGCTGCTCTCCGAGCCGGTGCTCTCGATTTGCTGTTTTCGGTATCGTCGTGACGGCGTCGATGACCTCGACGCTCTGAACGAGCAGGTGTACCGGCGCCTCCTTCGAGAGACGCCGTATCTTCCGAGCTCGACCGTGGTCAACGGCTCGTTTGGCCTTCGACCCTGTTTCATCAACCCACGTACGTCACGCGAGGACGTCGATGGACTGGCCGCGGCCGTCGTGCGACTGGGAGATGAGTCGACGTCGTTTTGAGAGTCGAGCGGCGGGACTTCGTTCAATCCTCCTCATTCGTCACCTTGATTTTCTCGCCCTCACTGCAGCCCGCCTCGCCGCGAGGAACTCGCCGGTGCTCGCCCCAGACGTCCATCCGGACGGGCAATCCGTATGAAAACTCGTGAGGCGCGCCGATTAATGGCACGAGTCACGTCATCGGGGCCGAGCATTCCACGTACTTCATTCGCAATATTTCTCGCCCCGGTAAATCTGTGGCGCGTGACGACAAGAGCTCAGTAGAAGACGTTGCTAGCGAATGCGGGCCCCCTCGATGAGAAAGTCTGTTTCAGTGATCTCGAGCGCTGGATTGGTAGCGCTACTCCTTGCGGCTCCGGGCGTTGGGTCGGCTTCGAATTTTCCCAAAACGAGGGGACTCGGTGTCAAATCTTTCATTGCGTTGCCCGCCGAGGCACTGTCACGCGGGTCGATGAGTTTTACCGCTCTCTCGGACGCCGCCGCGCGTGAAGTCCCATTGTCTCCGCAATCGGCATTGAGGGATTTGAAGGATCAATTTGTAATGCCAGCTGGTTCGCGGGTGAATTCAATTTCACTCGGCGGCTACGTCAATACGTTGGACATTGTTCGTGATTGGAGTGGAACAAAACCGAAGTGGCCCAAGCGCGTCGCCACGTACGTGATCACGATTCGCGGACTCGACCTTGCGTCGTACGGCCCACGTCAAGCCAGCGTTGCCAACCACGAAGAAATCTTCACGGTCAACGCAACGACTGGCAAGATCGTGAGTTCATTTTCCTACCGATAGTTCTCGAGCACCCATAGGTGAAGCGCTACATCAGAAAGCAAATACGCAACTCACGTCGCGAACCCAACGCAACGGATCGGCCCTATTTCATCAACTGCAGCCGCTGGTGGCGCCGCAACTCGAACACACGTAGCAAGAACCCGCGCGCTGCATGGAGTTGCCGCACTGGAAACACATCGGCGCGTCAATCTGTGCGGGGCGCTCAATCGTCGCCGGAGCGCTCGCCACGACAGGGCGCTCGTTGACCTCAATCAAGGTCGGCTGCACTGAGATGCCCACCGTCGGCGTCGACTGCTCGACGACCTCAGGCAACGTGGGCTGGAGTCGCTCGCTGGTTGAGTGCACGCCGAGCTCGTCGCGTTCGCTCGCGTTGAGATAGTCAAGGGCGAGGCGGCGAAAGATGTAGTCCACGAGCGAGGTCGCGATACGAAGTTCCACGTCATCGGTCATGCCCGAGGGCTCGAACTTCATATTGACGTATTTGCGCACGTAGGTCGCGAGCGGCACGCCGTGCTGGAGACCGAGGCTGATAGAGATTGAGAAGGCGTCCATGATGCCCGCCAAGGTCGAGCCCTGCTTGGAGACCTTGATGAAGACCTCGCCCGGACGACCGTCTTCGTACTCGCCCACCGTGACGTAGCCCTCGCAGTCCGCGACGCGGAAGGCGAACGTCGACGACACTCGGCGTCGCGGCAAACGCTCGCGAACCGCGCCCACCAGCACGTGACTGCCTTCGGACTTGGCGTGCTCGAGCGCGCTTTCGAGCTTGGTGATCTTCGAATAGAGGTCGGCCATCTCGGCGTCACTGTGCGTGGTGGTGATCGGCGCACTCTGTCCCTCGCCGTCCTTTTTCGCCGTTGACAGCGGCTGGCCGACCTTGCAGTTGTCGCGATAGATCGCCACGGCCTTCACGCCCAGTCGCCACGCGTCCAGGTGCAACTGCTCGACATCGTCAATGCTGACGTCTTCAGGCATGTTGACGGTCTTGGAGATCGCGCCCGAGATGAAGGGCTGCACGGCGCCCATCATCTTGACGTGTCCGACGTAGTGAATCGTGTTGTCGCCCATCGAGCAAGCAAAGACGTCAAGGTGCTCTCGCTTCAGCGCCGGCGCACCGAGAATCGTCTTGTGCTCGTCGATGTAGGCAATGATGGCCTCGATCTCACTCGGTGTGTAACCGAGCTTTTCGAGCGCGCGCGGCACTGTCTGGTTGACGATTGACATATTGCCGCCGCCCACGAGCTTCTTGAACTTCACCAGCCCGAGGTCCGGCTCGATGCCGGTCGTGTCGCAGTCCATCAAGAGTCCGATCGTGCCCGTGGGAGCGAGGACCGACGCCTGGGCGTTGCGCACCCCGTGACGGCTCCCGAGGTCCACGGCCTCCTCCCAAGAGCGCTGGGCGGCCTCGAGGATGTCGGCCGGAGCCTTGGTGGCGTCGATCTGATACGAGGCGTCGCGGTGCATACGAAGCACGTTGAGCATTGGCTCGGCGTTCTCCGCGTAACCCTCGTGGGGACCCATGCGCCCCGCGGTACGTGCGCTGGTCACGTAGGCGTGACCCGTCATGAGCGCGGTAATCGCGCCGGCCCAGGCGCGCCCGTCGTCGGAGTCGTACGCGAGTCCCGAGGCCATCAACAGTGCACCTAAGTTCGCGTAGCCGAGTCCCAATTGACGGAACTTGCGCGAATTCTCGCCGATCTTCTCGGTCGGATAGTCGGCGGCGCCCACGATGATCTCCTGGGCGGTGAAAACGACCTCAATAGCGGCCTTGAAGGACTCAACGTCGAAGCGTCCGTCGCTGCGCAGGAATTTCATCAAGTTCAAACTGGCCAGGTTGCACGCCGAGTTGTCGATGTGCATGTACTCCGAGCACGGGTTCGAGCCATTGATGCGATCCGTGTTCGACGACGTGTGCCAACGGTTAATCGTGGTGTCGAACTGCAGACCGGGGTCGGCGCACTCCCAGGCGGCCTGGGCAATCTCGCGCCAAATCTGGCGAGCCTTCACGGTGCGCACGACCGCCCCACCGTGGCGTGCGGTCAAACTCCAGTCCGCGTCCGCCAGCACGGCTTCCATGAACTCGTCGCTGACGCGCACCGAGTTGTTGGCGTTTTGGTACTGAATCGAATTGATGTCCTTACCATCGAGGTCCATGTCGAAGCCGTTGTCACGCAGCACGCGCGCCTTCTTCTCCTCGTTGGCCTTGCACCAAATGAACTCTTCGACGTCGGGGTGGTTGACGTCCAAGATGACCATCTTCGCGGCCCGGCGAGTCTTGCCACCGGACTTGATGGTGCCCGCTGACGCGTCCGCGCCACGCATGAACGACACCGGACCCGAGGCGGTTCCGCCGCCCTCGAGGCCCTCGGCGCTCGAGCGAATCTTCGAAAGGTTCACGCCCGCTCCCGAACCGCCCTTGAAGATGATCCCCTCTTCGGTGTACCAGTTGAGGATCGAGCGCATCGAGTCTTCGACGGCCAAAATGAAACAGGCGCTGCCCTGCTGAGGCACACCCTTGACGCCGATATTGAACCAGACCGGCGAATTAAAGGCCGCCTTTTGCGTGATGAGCAGGTGCTTGAGTTCCGCGCGAAAGGTCTCGGCCTCTTCGTCGTCGACGAAATAGTCGCCGTCGACACCCCACGTGGTGATCGTGTCGACGATGCGGTCGACGACCTGCTTGAGACTCGTTTCGCGCTCAGACGTGTTGAGCGTGCCGCGGAAGTACTTCTGGGCGAGGATGTTGGTCGCGTTAAAGGACCACGAGGCCGGTACCTCGACGTTCAACTGTTCAAAGGCCACCGAACCATCGCGAAAGTTCGAAATGCGCGCGTCGCGACGATCCCACACCACCTCGTCGTAGGGATGACGGTCCTCGCTCGTGAAGAATCGACGGATTCCAATTCCGAGTCGCTGCGGTGCGATAGCCATTTCACTCACTCATTTCTCTTGATAACCGACACTGCAAACTCACCTTGGGCGATGCCGAGGCCGAAAGGCTGAGCTAACGGGCTCTCGCTCTCAACCACAACATGTAGTGGTTAGCCCACCACCCATTGCTAGATGCTGTGCCATTACACCACTGTAATTCCAGAATGTCAACTACCAGACGTTCGAAAATCAAAGAAAGTTCTTACCGGAGAGCACAACGGTTGCCCGACCAGGTTCTTACTAGTGTGACCGGCGTGGAGCTCACGATCGCCCTCGACGCGGGCACGACCGGCGTGCGGGCCCTCGCCTACGACGCGCTGGCCCAGCCCCTCTACGAAGCCTACCGCGAGCTCACCCAGCACTTCCCCCGACCCGGGGAGGTCGAGCACGACGCCCTCGAAATAGCCCGTTTGGCCGTCGCGGTCCTCGACGAGGTGGCCCAGTGGTCGCTCGCGTCGGGCCACGAGGTAACGGCCATCGGGATCACCAATCAGCGCGAGACCGTGGTGTGCTTTGACCGCGAGCACGGGCGAGTCTCTGGTCGAGCGCTCGTTTGGCAGGACCGACGCGGTGCGGCGCTTTGTGAGTCGCTGCGCGAGGCCGGCCACGAAGAGCGCGTGCGCGAGGTGACCGGCCTCGTCCTCGACGCCTACTTCTCGGCCTCGAAGATGCATTGGCTGCTCGACCACGGCGCCGCCGACGCCCTGGACGCTCCCTCGCTCGCCACGATCGACGCGTGGTTGGTCTGGTGGCTCACGGGCGGGGTCAATGGCGGGGTCTTCGCGACCGAGGCCTCGAACGCCTCACGCACCTTGCTCTTTGACCTTGACGCGATGACGTGGTCGCGTCCGATGCGCGACCTCTTCGGCGTCGACCTCTCGATGCTGCCCGAGGTGCGGCCATCGGGCGGGAACTTTGGCAGCGTCAGCGCGGCGGTCGTACCGGCCCTCGCGGGAGTGGCGATCACCGCCGTACTTGGTGACCAACAGGCCGCCCTCTTCGGTCAGGCCTGCTTCGCCCCGGGCGCCGTGAAGGCGACGTACGGAACGGGGGCCTTCGTGCTCGCCAATACGGGCGAACGTCGCTCGAGCCCCGTGCGCGGGCTACTCACGACGGTCGCTTGGGACCTCGGCGCACTCGGTCCGGTTGCCTACGCCTTGGAGGGTTCGGCCTTCGTCGCCGGTGCGGCCGTGCAGTGGCTGCGCGACGAGTTAGGGTTCGTCGCGCACTCGAGCGAACTCGAAGCGCTCGCCCTTTCGGTGCCCGACAGCGCGGGCGTGCAGTTCGTACCCGCCTTTACCGGACTCGGATCGCCCTTTTGGGACCCCGACGCGCGTGGGGCGATCGTGGGCCTGACGCGTTCGTCGGGTCGCGCCCACATCGCGCGGGCCCTCGTCGAAGCCCTCGCCTACCAAGTGCGCGCGATCACCGACGCCTTTGAGGAAGGGGGCGTGACCTTGCGCGAACTGCGCGCCGACGGCGGTGCCTCGATGATGAACCACTTGATGCAGCTTCAAGCCAGCGCTTCACGTCTAACGGTGCGCCGTAGCGCGTCGCTCGAAGCGACCGCTCGTGGCGCGGCGACCCTGGCGGGACTCGCGAGCGGTCGCTGGGGATCGCTCGAGGAGCTCGAATCGCTCTGGACGCTCGACGAAAGCTTCGCTCCCGAGGACCCGCTTTTCGTCGACCTCGGCTACCAGGCGTGGCTCCGCGCGACGACCGTCGCCTAGGGCTACATTCGTAGCAACGAAGGGGGATCAGGGTGGAGAACTTCGACGCGCGCGTGCTCACCGAGGGACTGGCCTTTGGCGAAGGGCCTCGCTGGCACGAGGGACGACTGTGGTTTTCGGACTTCTACCGCCACCGCGTCTCCTCGATCAAGGCCGACGGCAGCGACGAGCGCGTCGAGCTCGCACTCGACACCCAACCTTCGGGCTTGGGCTGGCTGCCCGACGGAGACCTCGTGGTCGCTTCGCAGCTCGACCGCTCGCTGGTACGGGTTCGAAACGGCGTTGCTTCAACCCTTTGTGACCTTTCACCCCACTTTGGCTTTTGGGCGAATGACCTGGTGACCTCGGCGCAGGGCGTCAGCTACGTCGGCAACTTCGGCTTCGACCTCGATCTCGTCCTGCGTGACGAGGGTGTCGAGGGCCTCAGCGTGGAGCGAGCGCTCACGAACGTCGTCGTGGTCGGGGCCAACGGTGAAATCCTTCAGGTGGTGCCGGACTTCGTCTTTCCCAACGGCTCGGTAATCACCCCCGACGAAAAGACCATCATCATCGCCGAAACCCTCGCCTTTCGCCTGAGCGCTTTTGACATCGCGCCCGACGGCACACTGTCGAACCGTCGCGTGTGGGCCCAGCTCGACTTCGTCGCGATCGACGGCATCTGCCTCGACGCCGAGGGCCAGATCTGGGTGGCCAACGCGCTCGGCACACAGTGCCTTCGCGTGAAGGAAGGTGGCGAGATCACCGCCAGCGCCAGCGCGAGCCAAACCACCTTCGCGTGCATGCTCGGTGGCGACGCGCGCGACCAGCTCTTTATCATGAGCGCACCCACCAGCAGCCGCTTCGACGTCGCCGACGCGCGCTTGGGGAAAATCGAGGTGGCCCAAGTGGCCGTGCCCGGAGCGGGTCGACCCTAGCTACGCGAGCTTCGTGAGGGCGCGACGCATATTGCGTATCGCTTGGGCGGTGCGCAGTTCGTTCTCGATTAAGGCGAAACGCACGTGCCCGTCGCCCCCTTCGCCAAAACCCACCCCGGGGCTGGTCGCGACGTCGGCCTCTTCGATGAGGAATTTCGAGAAGTCCAGGGAACTCATCTCTCGATAGGGCTCGGGGATGGGGGCCCAAATGAACATCGAGCCTCGGGGCGGCGTGACCTCCCAGCCAATGCGCTTGAGCCCATCGATCAACGTGTCGCGCCTCGACTGGTAGATCGCTCGGAGCTGACCGGGATAGTCAGTCGCTTCGTTCATCGCGACGATGGCGGCAATCTGCACCGGTTGGAAGGTGCCGTAATCGAGGTAGCTCTTGAGCTTGGTCAGGGCCGCGACGATCTCGGCGTTACCGACGAGGAAGCCCACCCGCCAACCGGCCATGGAAAAAGACTTGGTGAGCGTGTAGAGCTCGACGCAGCACTCCTTCGCCCGCGGGACCTGGAGTATCGAGGGTGGGTGGTAGCCGTCGAAACCGAGGTCGGCGTAAGCGAAGTCGTGACAGATGATGACCCCGTGCTCGAGGGCGAAGTTGACCAGGCGCTCCATGAACGCCAAGTCAACGCACGCGCTCGTCGGGTTGTGCGGAAAAGAACAGATGATCACGCGCGGCTTCACGCTCGCTTTGTTCCACGCTTCAAGTAACCCGTCAAAGAAGTCGTCGCCCGGGTCATTGTTGCTCGCGCCAGGATCGTGCATGGGCACCGTGATGACGGTCGCTCCCGCGAATCCCGGACCAGCTAAGTGGATGGGGTAGCTCGGACTAGGCACGAGGGCGCTGTCGCCGGGTCCGAGCAACACCCACATCAAGTGGGTCAGACCCTCCTTGGCGCCGATGGTGGTGACGACCTCGGTGTCGGGGTCGAGTTCGACGTTAAATAAGGTGCGATAGCGCGTGGCCATCGCCAGACGCAGGTTCGGTATCCCCCGGCTTGCGCTGTAGCGATGATTCTTCGGGTTGTTCGCGGCCTCGGCCAACTTCGCCACCGCGACGTCGGGACTGGGCAGGTCGGGATTGCCGAAGCCAAAGTCGATCACGTCGCGTCCGCCCGCGCGCGCCTCGGCCTTCAACGCGTTGATCTGGGCGAAAACGTACGGGGGCAGACCCGTGATGCGGCGAAACTCCATCAGATAACGCTACTGACTCCGCGGTGCCTTTGCCATTCATAGAGCGCCTCGCGCGCCACGTTGGTCGAAGCCACGGCCCACGCGGCACCGGCCTCGGCGAGGGCATCGAGTTGTTCGCCCACGTCGCCGCTGAGGTCCCCCGCCCACGTGACGCGCGAGTGGCGCGACTCCTCTCGCACCCGTTCGACGCTCGCGTTCCAGAGATTGAGCGTCACGTCGAACGCTCGGGCAATTTCGTTGGTCGCGGGTGCGCCTGCTCCCACCCACACTTCCACCTCGCCACGCAGCGCACCAACGAGGTCTCGAAGCTCGCCGCGACGCTGCTCGGGCGACCCGTAGGCAATCCCGTAGGCCTCGTTCTCCTCGCGCGAGAGCCGGTCACCCGTGCCCAGGGCGGCGACGACGCGACCCGGCGCGAGCGCTTGAAGTGTCGCGAACTCCTGGCGCAAACGCTCAGGACCGCCGAGTCCCACTCGAGCCACGAGCGGCCCGAGGACGAGGCGGGGCTCGCGCTTCGCGAGCGCGGCCAGGAGCGGAAACGGGGCCAAAGCGGGACGCGTCGGTGAACCCATGGGCCATAAGTGGTCGTAGCAAAAGACGCCGTCGACGCCGGCCGCGGACGCTTCGTGAGCAATCGCGAGGACCTCATGGGCGTCGTCGCGAAACGTCGGCAGCAAGAGACCGATCTTCACGCGAGGCGCTCGAAGGCGACCAGAGTGGCGCCCATCGCGCCCGAGCGAGGGCCAAAGAGTGACGTCGCGACGGTGATCGTCGGGCGCGCGCGGTAACCCTCAACCAGTTGAGCGAGCGCCTCGCGCGTCCTCGGGAGAAAGAGGTCAGCGGCGCTCGAGAGTCCCCCGCCGATCACGAAGTGCCCGCAGTCGAGAATGGCCGAAAGATTCGAAAGGCCGAGCGCCAACCACCAGCCCATTTCACCAAGCAACGCCTGGGCACCGCTCGAACCGCACCGTGCGCTCTCGGTCAGATCTTCGGGGCGCAGATTCTCAGCGCCGCCCCTCGCGCGAACCAACTCCTCAAGGCGTCCCTCGCGAGCGGCCTGCAACATAAGGCGTTGAAGCCCTCCACCCGAGGCGTAACGCTCCCAGCAGCCACGCCCCCCGCACGGACACGCAGCACCATCAGCCACGACGACCATGTGGCCAATCTCGCCGGCGAAGCCGCTCTGGCCCCGAACGAGACGATCGTCGATGAACACACCTCCGCCGATACCTGTGCCGAGGGTCACCATCACGAAGTCGCGCACGCCCCTGGCCGCGCCCCACTCGTGCTCGGCCAGGGCCGCGCAGTTCGCGTCGTTGTCCACGACGACGAGGGAACTGCCGAGCAGCGACGCGAGTTGCACCCCCAGTTCGGCCCCCGACGCACTTTGCAGATTGGGGGCGAAGGCCAAATGCCCGTCGCGACGCATCATGCCCGGCAGTCCGAGTCCAATGGGGATGCTCGCCGGATCGAGATGCAGCGACTGACACAGCGTCTGGACCTGATTCGCCAGCACGCGCGTCGTGGCTTCGCCCGCGGCGAGTTGGTCATCGTGAGGGGTGGGAGCGTTGACCTCGCCGAGAACCCTTCCGTCGCGCGCGACCAAGAGCGCCAGCGCCTTGGTACCTCCGACGTCGATGCCAATGGCGACGTCGCTCATCGTGGCGATTCGGCGCGCGCCCTCAAATCGCCTAACGCCTGTGTCTGAATACGACTGGCGGCGCGGGCCTTCACGAAGCTGGGAATGGGGACCAACAGTTCGACTTCGAGGTCGTAGGTGACCTTGGTCGCTTCGCCGGCCGCGTCAAAGCGGTACTGGCCGTGGAGCTCGGCGGTGAGGTCCCCGCGGGTCTGCCACCAGCGCAGCACCTCGGGGGCATCGCTGTAGTCGTAGCGAAGTGCGTACGTCGTCGAGCGACCAAAGGCGGCCGCGCGGTACTCGACCTCGAGAGCGCGCCCATCCGCGTCGCGCTCGAGCACCTCGATGCGCTTTAGGTCACTGACCCAGTCGAGATAGTGCTCGAAGTCCACCACGACGCGATAGACCTCTTCAGGCGACGCGTTGACCACCATCGTCTCTGTCGCGCGCTGCGCCACCGGACCTCCTTCGCACTCCCACCTTATGCCACGCTCGTCGCCGAATCGAAGTGGTCAAAGGGCGCTAACTCGAGTGAAAGTCGTGCCGCGATAGCGTCCCACGTGAAGTGTTCCGAGACGAAAGCACTGGCGCGCGTGGCGAAACGCGTGCGCGTTTCGGGGTCGTCCATCAATGAAGCGATTGAATCGGCCAACGCACTTACCGAGTGAGGATTGTCGAGGACGAGACCCGTTTCGCCGTGCTCGACGGCCTCATTACTGCCCCCCGAACGCCCCGCGATCGTCGCGAGGCCGGCCGCTTCGGCCTCGAGAAACACAATGCCAAAGCCCTCGGCCTCGAGTCCCAACCACCGGCTGCGACAGTCCATGGCGAAAAGGTCGCCGGCCCCGAGCCACGCGGGAAGGGACTCATCGTCGACGCGGCCGAGGAATTGAACGGGCGCTCCCAAGCGCACCGCGAGCGCCTCGAGGCGTCGTCGGTCCCGACCCCCGCCACCGACGTAGACGCGCAGGCGCGGGTAACGCGGCGCCAGGCGCGCGCTGGCGCGAATCAAGGTGTCAAAGCCCTTGCGTGGCACGAGGCGCGAGTACGTGACGAGGGCGAACTCCTCATCACCAATGCCCAACTCATCTCGCACCCGCACTCTCGTCGCGGCGTCGAGGGGTTGAAATCGCTCGACGTCGACCCCAGGCGGAGCCTGGATGACGTGGGGAAGCCGGTCGGCGGCGATCCTTCGCGACTGGTCCTCGGGGTAGTGACCAGCGGCGACGACCACGCACGCGCGCGCGAGCACCGCGCGCATGCTGGCCGCCGCGACGGGTAGGTGACCAGGAATCGTGACCTCCGCGCCGTGGACGATCACGCCATAGGGCACCGAAAGAAACGGGCCGAGCAGACCGAGCGGCCAGGCCGGGTCGAAAAGCACCAGGTCTGGTTGGTGGCGC
>Ga0307372_10001349_pt1 | contig 43161 bp, 44 predicted proteins | sample OX1MG_FD_202533 | JGI IMG/M metagenome (GOLD analysis project Ga0307372, IMG submission 202533) | Soil microbial communities from Risofladan, Vaasa, Finland - OX-1 | ecosystem: Environmental > Terrestrial > Soil > Coastal area > Acid sulfate soil | place: Finland: Risofladan, Vaasa | collected...
CTGCAATTCCAGTTCGGCTGAAGCCGTACTATGGTGTAAAGTGTTCGGCTAAATCACCCCCAATCTACACCAGCCATTATGAGGGGTATGGTTTAGGCGAAACTCGAATATGGGAATCCAGGCTAGCCGCGAAAACAGCTTTTCGCGGCGATTCAGGGCGTCGACCTCGGCCGCCGAATCGACCGCCCCTGGTTTCGCGCCGGCCGCCTTTGCGACCATTTCGGCGGCGAACTTGCGCAACGTGGCGGCCGCATCGTGGGGTAACGCTCCGCGTTTCAAGCGTCGGTCAAGCTGTTTTTCGCCGCGCATCAGCTTCAGCGCGAGCGAGACCCGCCGCTCGCCGCTCTGACTCTCATTGCGGTAGTCACCCAGCAGGTAAAACGGGACGTCGCGCGTGAGTCGCGCGCCCGCGTCGGTCAGCGCCACCTCTTTCGCCAGCGCGCGAGCCTCGGCCAATTCCACGACGATCGCCCCGCGGCGCTCCAAAAGCACCTGTTCGAGAAGCCTGGCGTAGGTCAGTCGCAGGTAATCATACTCGTAGCCCAAGTCGCGGCTGACAAAGGGAGGGACGGCGTAGATCTCGGTAATCTTCTGCGCGTACTTGGCGAGTGCCTCGCGCAGCAATTGCACGAGCGTGTCCGCATCGGCTTCTGCGTCGTCCGTGCGCGGCACGGCGCGCGCGCAGAGACGCAGCCCGCGGCGCGTCTCGGTGACGGCCAGGTCGATGGCCTTTACGGGCTCCTCACCGGCCGGCGCCGCTTTGGCCGACCTATCAGCCGCGGCCGGCGGCGCATCGCGCACCATGATCAATAGATCGGCCTTCAACAGTTTGCCCAGCGCGACGCGCTCGGACCCTCCCTCGGGTGTAAAGAGCGCTTGAAGTTCCTGCTCTTTGACCACCTCATCAATCGCGCTGCGTTCCAGCCAAGTGGCTTCGACCTCCGCCAACAGCTTCGCTTCCAGCACGGTCGCCAGCGGCGAACGGTCGAAGTCGATCAAGGCGCATGTCGGCGGGTCGCCGGACGGCGCCTCTTTTTGCGCGCCGGCCGCGTCCGCCGAAAGACAAACGATTGCCAGAACCAGGCTGCCCCGGCCCCACCGCCGCCAACGTCCGCGTGCCGCCATGTTCTTCCTTTCTTGCTGAACGATTTCGATCTCCGCGCGCCGGGACACCCGCGATGCGTGGACCGGTGACCATCCGTTTTCCCGCTACTTTTTCAACAGCTTGGGCAAGAGGCGTTCGGCGATTTGCGCGGCGGCATCTTGCAGGGCCGTCTTGCCGGCGACCTGCTCGCCAAGATCGACGGCGATCGCCGTCTGTCGGTCGGTGGCCAGCACTTTTCCCGTCTTGCGATCGACCGCTTTGATCTCGACGCGGGCCTTGACCGAGGCCAGGTTGCCGACGCGTCCCTGCATCTCGCTGAAGCCTTCGCCGGTAATCAGCACATCGGCCTTTCGTTTGGTTTTCTCATCGGAGTCGATTACGGTGAAACCCGTCTCTTGGCAAAAACGGCTGATCTCCGTCTGCGCCGCCGGGTCGATTGTCGGCTGCCCAATGTGACGCTCCGAGACGTTGATCGACACCGTCGGTTTCTCACCGTCCTTCAGTTTTTTTAGAAGCTTGGCGATCCGGTCTTCGATCTTGACTCGTTTGGCCACCAGCTTGCTCGACTGCTTGCCGACGGCGGCCGTAATCTGCTCGCCCAGCTTTTCGACCAGCGGCCCAAGATCCTCGTCGATCTTCCCCTTGACCGTCACGCCGAGCACGCGCCCGGTCTCGGTGCCGATCAGCTTGGCAACCAGGTAAATGGTCATATCGACCTCCGTCACCGAGCCGGTGATGAGGATTTTGGCGCCGGTCAGTTGGCCGATTTGCGCGGCCTCGTCGGCCTTCACCAGCCCCGAAACATTGAGTTGCTGCTCGCTGATGGTCTTGTCGAGTTCCTCGCGCTCGACCAGCACCAGGTTGTCATCGGCGCCCAGCGTGGCGAAGAGTACGTCGCCGACCTTGGCGGCATATCCCTTGACTCCCGCGCCTCGCTCTTGAAACGCCAGGATCGCGGCCGGGTAGACCTCGTCGCCGCCGGCGGCGTCATCAGCCCGGCACCAGCTTACGGTGGAAATGGTCACGGCCACGAGCGCGGTCAACAACAGGCCATGTTTCATACAATCGGTCCTTTCAAAATGGGATGGAATAACGGTTGTTAACGATCGGCCCCCGATGTGCCCGCCGGCTCGGCGCCGGTTGGTTGGCCGGCCTCCTGATCGATTGGCTCCTTTTGCGCGTCTTCGGCAAGTCGTTCGAGCATGCGAGCCAACAGATACCGCGGTGTCGGACCGCCCTCCCACTGTTTGACGACGGGAAACCCGCACATAAGGAACCTGGCTCGCGGCGCGTCAAAATGGCATTCGAACCAAGGCCATCCGCGCGCCCCCTCGACGAAGCGGCACACCACACGCCCGCGCTCCGCCGTAATGAGCAAGCCGCTGGCCTGCAACGTGCCGTCGGGCGGCCAAGCCACCGCGTCGAGCCGCTTATCGAGCTCGGTGATCACGTCGGCACGGCGCAACCGCATGCTCTCTGGAACAGGCGCATCCTCGACATCGCCGCCCGGCAGCGGCAGCGAACCCTCGCCTGGAGCCAGGGCGAGCACCGCCACGCCCTGGCCGGCCAGTTCGAGCGCCAGACTCGGCAAAGCTCGTTGACTGGCCCAAGACACACCTTCGCCCACGATGAGCACGCCCTCGTCCAGGGCCGCCACCTGGTCCGCTTTTCGGACCTCCTCAAAGGGGATCTTGGCCTGTTTGAACCGACGCGAGGTCTCGCCCGCCGGATCGAACAGCGTGATTTTCAGGATCTTCAGCCACTCTTTCTTGAGAGCGAAGGGATCGTCGGGAAAGAGCCACAGCCGTTTTTTCAGACGGGCCTATTCTTGGCCCGCCTGCACGCTGATGGTCAGATCAATGGGCAGGACGATACCCTCACGAGCGGCGGGCAACTCGAAGCGAACGACCATCATGCCCGGCTTGTCCCGTTCGACGGTGAGCATGGTTTCTCGCCGCGCGATCACGCGACCTTCGGCGGTCATGCTCCACGAGCCGCAGACCTCGGCCTTGTCGGTCGAAGAAACCGCAAACTGGAAATCTGTTTCCCGGCCGCCAAACACGCCCGACCAGTCCTCGACGGCGCGAATGGCAAGTGGGGACTTGTCATCAGCGCCCTTCGCGCCGGCACTGCCGAAAAACAGCGACGAGCCCGCTACGACCAGGCTGGAAACAAAAGCAATATGAGGCGTATGCATGTTGGGTGGCCCTTACGAGCGTCTCTTTGTGTGCGGAGCGAACCAGCGACTTACCTTTTATACTCCGCGCGGGCGAAACCATGGTAATCGACTTAGAGGTGAAAAGCCACCACGTACACTGTTTCGTCTGTTTCGTTGGGTAGGCGTCTCGATTGTTGGTGGAAAATTTGACGTTTTGGGAGTACCCTAGCAAGAGGGGGGATAATTCTCGAACTCGATTCCAGGAGACGGAGCGATGGCGAAGCAGATCAAGGCATTGGATTTGGACCTGACACCCGAAGAAGAGACGGCAGCGGAGCGGATTTATGAGTCGCCGAAGGCTAAGGCCGAGCAGCAGTTGAAGAACATGGCCCGGATGATGGCGGCCAAGAGGCCAGAGGAGTTGTTGGGCCGGGGTGAATTCGAGTTGCGCGACATGCTGTTCGACTTGGGGGCGAACGTGCTGGAGACCGGCGTCAACGAGTGTGCAAAAAAAGGGGGCTTATGGGTCACCGCAAAAGTTCTGCAACACAACACCTGAAGAAAATGCCCCGTAACAACTCCGGGTTTTGTACCATGGCTGTGACTCCAGGAGATTTGAAAAATCGTCGAGAAATACTGGGCAATTCTTTACTTTGAGGACGAGGCCAACGTGGCGCGAGAGTTATTAACTTTCTACAAAAAGGGGCAATGCCAAATGTTGCAGAACTTTTGCGGTGGCCTATACAACGGGTCGTATTGTCGCCTTTCGCTCCGCGAAAGAACGCCCTTTCGCGGAGCGAAAGGCGACAGGCCGCAACTCAGGCCGATGAATACGTCGAAGCCGCCGGGTATACTGGCCGGAATGAGCGAAGTCACCCGCATCCTCGACGCGATCCAGGCCGGCGAACCCCATGCGGTCGGCGAACTGCTGCCGCTGGTCTACGAGGAACTACGCCGGGTCGCCGCGGCGCAGATGGCACGCGAAAAACCGGGGCAGACGCTCGACGCCACGGCGCTCGTCCATGAGGCGTATTTGCGCCTGGCCGGCGACCAGCAATTCGAGAACCGCCGTCACTTCCTTGCCGCGGCCGGCGAGGCCATGCGCCGTATTCTGGTCGAGAACGCCCGCCGCAAGCACAGCCTCAAACGCGGCGGCGATCGCCGGCGGCTGGATCTCGACGTGGAGCAAGCGGTCGAGGTCGAGAGGAGCGTGCCGCTCGTGGCGCTGGACGAGGCCCTCGATCGGCTTGAGGTTCACGACCACGCCAAGGCGGAACTGGTGAAACTTCGCTACTTCGCCGGCATGACCATCGAAGAGGCGGCCGAAACGCTCGCCATCTCGGTAGCCACGGCCAACCGCTGGTGGAGCTACGCCCGGGCCTGGCTGCACGAAGAGATCCGCCGCGGAGACGACCTCTCCATGCCGTGAATGGCCTGGAGTTATACTTCGCGCGGCCCGCAGTGAGACCTTTGTTGTCAGGCACAGACCCCATCCCGCCTTGTGCGGGTGGTGAATAAGACGGCGTGCTAGCACGTCTCCCTCAAAATCCCCCCTTGCCGCCACTCGCCCCGGCCTGAAGCCGCCGAAGGCGGCTTCAGGCCGGGCGAAAAGTAGTTTGGGCCGCGTGGGCGTAGCACGCCATCTTCTTCACACGCCAGGCAAGCTGGCGGGGATCGGAGCGGAAACCCTGGAAGGGCGTTTTCGGATAGTCTCTTACGCCCGTCAGCGAATCCGGCAACTTTTTTTCGATTTTCGTGGTACGATTCCGCCGTGGAATGCGCATGGTAGATCAGGACGAAATCTGTTTCAGGAGTGCCGCAATGCCGACCGCAAATCGAGAAGAGGCCCTTTTTGCCGCTGTTCTGGAAAAACCGACTCCTGCTGAACGCGCCGCCTACTTGGAAGGCGCCTGCGGCGGCGACCACGCGCTGCGCCGGCGCATCGAAGCCCTGCTGGCCGCGCACGACGCCTGCGGCGGCGTTCTCGACTCTCCGCCGTCGGCCCCCGCGCCGACCGCGGCCTACCGTCCCCTCACGGAAGGCCCCGGCGCGCTGATTGGGCCGTACAAGCTGCTCCAGCAAATCGGCGAAGGGGGCATGGGCGTGGTCTACATGGCCGAGCAACTCGAGCCGGTGCGCCGCAAGGTCGCGCTCAAGATCATCAAGCCGGGCATGGACAGCCGGCAGGTCATCGCCCGCTTCGAGGCCGAGCGGCAAGCCCTGGCGATGATGGACCACCAGAACATCGCACGCGTCCTTGACGCCGGCACGACGGAAAGCGGCCGGCCTTACTTCGTCATGGAACTGGTCCATGGCGTAGCGATCACGAAGTTCTGCGACGACAACAAAATGACCCCGCGCGAGCGGCTGGCGCTTTTCGTGCCGGTCTGCCAGGCGATCCAGCACGCCCACCAAAAAGGCATCATCCACCGCGACGTCAAGCCGTCGAACGTGCTGGTGACGATGTACGACGACAAACCGGTGCCCAAGGTAATCGACTTCGGCGTGGCCAAGGCGATCGAGCAGCGGCTCACGGAAAGGACGCTGTTCACGCAGTTCGGCGCCCTGGTCGGCACCTTCGAGTACATGAGCCCCGAGCAGGCGGAGATGAACGCCTTCGGCGTCGACACGCGCAGCGACGTCTTCTCGCTCGGCGTCTTGCTCTACGAGCTGCTGACCGGCACGACGCCGCTGGAGCGCAAGCGGCTGCGCGAGGCGGCCCTGGACGAAATGGTGCGGCTGATCAAGGAGGAGGAAGCGCCGCGGCCGAGCGCCAGGCTCAGCAGTTCCAATGACCTGCCGAAGATCGCGGCCGCCCGCAAGACCAAGCCGGCGCGGCTCTCGAAGTTGGTCCGCGGCGAGATCGACTGGATGGTGATGAAGTGCCTGGAAAAGGACCGCTCGCGGCGCTACGACACGGCCAGCGGTCTGGCCCGCGACGTCGAGCGCTACCTGGCCGATGAGCCCGTCGAGGCCTGTCCGCCGAGTGCGGGCTATCGGCTGAGTAAGTTTGCCCGCAAGTACAAGAAGGCGCTCATGACCGTGGCGGCGTTCGCGGGCCTTTTGGTCGTCGGCATGGTGCTGACCACGTTGCTGGCGATCTGGGCTACTTCGGCCCAACACGAAGCGAACCGGCAGCGCGATGAGGCCCGTTTCACCGCGTATGCGGCGGGGATGGGACTGGCCAAGCGTTACTGGGAAGAGGACAATGTCGGCCGCGCCCGCGAGCTGCTTGAAGATGTGCCCAAGGAGGCGGCCGGCAGAGAGCTGCGCGGGTTCGAATGGTACTACCTGCACCGCTTGTGCCATTCCGAAGCACTGACCCTCAAGCAAGTAAACTCCGGAAACTACAAGAACTGGGCCTGGAGCCCTGACGGCCGGCGCGTGGCCACGGGGTACGATAACGCGGTGAAGATCTGGGACAGCGTGACCGGCAAGGAGTTGTTTTCCCTCATCCATTCACGTAACGGAAACGTCTTTAAGAGAAGCGTCCGTAGCGTGGAGTTCAGCCCCGACGGCCGGCGCCTGGCGTCGTGGGCCTCCGACGAGACGGTGAAGATCTGGGACAGCGCGACGGGCAAGGAGTTGCTTTCCCTAAAGGGCGCCGGTGAAGTCTGGAGCATGGCGTTCAGCCCGGACGGCAAACGCCTGGCTTCGGGGAGCAATGACGCGGTCAAGATCTGGGACAGCGTGACCGGCAAGGAGCTGTTCTCCCTCAAGGCCGGTTCGGGTAATAGCGGGAGATTCACCAGCCCGGCGGCATTCAGCCCGGACGGCCAGCGCGTGGCTGCCGGGGTCGACGACAACACGGTGAAGATCTGGGACAGCGTGACGGGCAAGGAGATGTTTTCCCTCAGCCATGCCGGCTACGTCACGGGCGTGGCGTTCAGCCCGGACGGCTGGCGCCTGGCTTCGGGGAGCAATGACAAGAAGGTGAAGATCTGGGACAGCGTGACCGGCGAGGAGTTGCTCTCCCTCAAGGGCGGTGGGGTCGCGGGCATGGCGTTCAGCCCGGACGGCCAGCGCCTGGCTTTGGGGAGCGAGGACTCTCGAGTCGTCAAGATCTGGGACAGCACGACGGGCGAGGAGCTCGCTTCCCTCAAGGGCCATACCGGTATCCTCTCGGGCGTGGCCTTCAGCCCGGACGGCCAGCGCCTGGTGTCGGCCAGCCTCGGCGAACCGCTGAAGATCTGGGACAGCGACACCGCCAAGGAGCTGTTTACCATCAAGGATCTCAGGGTCCAGAGCGTGGCGTTCAGCCCAGACAGCCAGCGCCTGGCGCTGGGGGGTATGGACAGCAGGGTGACGATTTGGGAGCGCGCCACCGGCAAGGAGTTGTCGTCCCTCGATGGCCATAACGGTGCGATCAGTAGCGTGGCGTTCAGTCCGGACGGCCGGCGCCTGGCTTCGGCCAGCCTCGACAACACGGTGAGGATCTGGGACAGCGAGACCGGCAAGGAACTGTTTTCCCCCAGCCTTGTGAATTTTCCCAAACAGCGTGGCAGCGTGGTGTTCAGCCCGGACGGCCGGCTTCTGGCGTCGGATGACGACGGCGCTGCGAAGATCTGGGACATTGCGGCCGGCAAGGAGCTATTTTCCCTCGACCATGCGTCTAGAGTCGAAAGCGTGGTGTTCAGCCCGGACGGCGAGCGCCTGGCTTCGGGTGGCCTTAGCCGCTTCGGGGGGCTCCGACAAGACGCTGAAGATCTGGGACAGCGCGAACGGCAAGGAGCTTTTCTCCTTCAAGTCCCATGGCGGTCAAGTCACGAGCGTGGCGTTCAGCCCGGACGGGCAGTGCCTGGCTTCCGCTGAAGGGAGTTCCTTCGTCCTACGGGAGACGACCGTCTCTCCCGAAATGCAGCAACGCCGGGAGGCCAATGCTCTGGTAGCCGATCTGTTTGAACAAGTCGGCCTGCGCGCCGACGTCCTGGAACGCTTGCGGACGGCGCACGGCCTGAGTCCTGCCGTGCGGCGGGAAGCCCTTGCCGTCGCCCAGGCCTATGTCGCGAACGCATTCACACTGAACGTGTTCGCCCGGGAACGCGTGCGCCTGCCTGGCGCCGAAATGTCTGGTTACCGCAATGCTCTCAGTTGCAGCGAGGAAGCCTGTCGGCTGGAACCGCAAAACGGTGATTACCTGAACACGCTGGGCGCGGCCTACTACCGCGTCAGCAATTATGAGCTGGCGCTGGCGACGCTCCTGCGCTCGGAGGAGATCAATCAGCCCCAGTCCCAAGGTTCCATGCCCGCAGCCCTCGCCTTCCTCGCCATGACGCGGCACCATCTCGGCCACCCCGAGGAAGCAAAGGCGGAGTTGCAGCGCCTGCGGGAGCGGATGAAGGATCCTCGCTGGGCGCAGGATGGCAAAGCGCAGGGGTTCCTGCGTGAGGCGGAAGCGTTGCTGGCGGAACCGGAAACGCCCGGCGGCAAGTAAGGCAGGTGCGGGCAGCCCGATGAAGGGCGCCGGAGCGTACCGTCCTATTGTCGCCTTTCGCTCCGCGAAAGAACGTCCTTTCGCGGAGCGAAAGGCGACAAGCCGGCGGCGGTGAGGCGCTGGACGATCATTTGCGCGGGAGAGCACCGTCGGGCCATTTTCCTCGACACGATGCGCTGGCTTTGGCGCGAGGATGCGTTAGAATAAAGTCGTCTTTCGCTCCGCGAAAGGCGACTTTGAGCGAAGGTCGACATAGAGCACGCACGATGCTCGGTCATTGCTTCGATCCGAAGGGCGAATGGCTCATCCACGACCACTGTCGGCCGCACTGGTCGCAAGCGGGGGCAGTCGTCTTCATCACGTTTCGAACGCACGATTCCATTCCTCGCGAAGTCGTTGATCGCTGGGATCGGGAAAAACAAGAGTGGCTGCGACGGCGCGGTAAGGATACCGGGGCACACTGGTCTGTCATCATCCCGAGGCTTTCCAACGTGGATCGGGCGGACTTTCAGAAAACGTTCAATCGTCGCCGCGAAGTGTTTCTTGATTCGTGTCATGGTCGTTGTTTGCTCAAGCGGCCTGAACTGGCCACGATCGTCGCCGACTCGCTCCTGCATTTCGACGGCCAACGATATCGCCTGGGTGATTTTGTCGTGATGCCGAACCATGTGCATGTGCTAGCCGTTTTTCCGACGGCGGATGCGATGAAGGAGCAATGCGATGCATGGCTTCATTACACGGCGTTTCGGATCAATCAGGCGATCGACGACAAGGGGAAGTTTTGGCAGGAGGAGCCCTTCGACCACCTCGTCCGCGGCCCAGAGCAATATGACCATCTGAGGCAATACATTGCCGATAACCCGCGCAAAGCCGGCTTGGAGCCGGGCGAGTATCATTATCGGAGATACAACGGGTAGCATTGTCGCCTTTCGCTCCGCGAAAGAACGTCCTTTCGCGGAGCGAAAGGCGACAAGCCGCCCTCCGGCTGCGCGACTTCGATCCGGTACACGGAACCGCGGCGCGGATACGCGGCGCGGCCGGCCATTTACCGGCGACTCCGCGTTTCCACCACGTCCAGCTTCCGCCACGCATCCGCGGCGGCGGCGTCCCACTCGAGGGCGGCGACTGCCCCGTGCCCTGCCGCGGCGGCATAGGACGAGCGGAGCCGGGCCGTGCGGCGCGTAGGGTCGGACAAGACCGCGGAGCGGGCGCCGGCCCACCAACGCGGACCAATGGTGGGCCGGCGTTGGCTGCGCCAGCTTGTCCCACCCTGCGATCACGAAACGCAATAAGTTCTCATTCCTGGCCGCGCGCAGTATGATTGTTTCTCGACTCGTCGCCCTACGGCGTAGTGAGCCAATTCTCTTGTTCGAGTCCGGGGACCGATCGGAAGTCCTTGTCCGTCGTGAGTAATGTCAGGTCGTACCGCAGGGAGACAGCCGCGATCAAGGCGTCCACAGTTTCCAACCGAATGCCGCGCCGACGCAACGAAATCTGAAGGTGCGCGGCCGCTTCGGCGTCGATTTCGTCGGGTACGTAGCAAGGGATCGTCGCTCGTAATCTCGCCCATTCCGCCAGATTCTGTTTCGCGCGGGGCAGCAAGCCCAATCCGAACAGTGTCTCCGCCACGGCTGGCACGCTCACCGAAAAGTGATGGCCGTCCCGCAGGCTTTGCAGTATCCTCTGTCGAAGAGGATGCCCCAAGGTCACCAAAGGCGACGCATGGTTCGTATCCAGAAGATAGTCGGCCATACGAGTTCGACGGACCTAGTCTAGCGGCGCCCTTCGGCAGCGCTGTTGGCGCGCGTGACCGTCTTCATTTCCGCGTCAACCGCCATCCAATCCCGGCTCCAGGTATCCAAGTCGAAGCCTGGATCATCCGGGGCATTCTCAAGAACGTCCCCAAGGGAGCCAGTCGCCGGACGGATGTTCGCTAGATTCGGCGGTGTCGCTCGGATTCGTGCCACTACTTCCTCCGGTGTGGCGAAGACTTCCTCGGTTGCCTCCGCCGCGTCATGGAGAATCCGGATCGCCAGATCTTCAACGGAGAGATCTTCTGCGGCTGCCTTGCTCTGCAATTGTGCCGCCAACGGGTCGGACAGTGTTATGATCACGGACATTGATGCGGTTCCTTGTCCCTGTGGCAACGAACTTCAAAGCCCCTCCGCCGCGCGCGCCGTGCCGAACGCGCCGCAAGCGGCTGAGACTGAATTAATGGTAGTCGAATTCCAGGTGAAAAGCCACTCCGTACACTGTTTCGATCGCACGAGATTGAACAGCGTGCAAGCAGTCGCTAGAATTCGACTTGTGACACAATTCCGCGCGTTCGTGGCGCTGTACGTCCTACTCGTTTTCGTGAAGGAGTTCCCAATGTACTACAAGCTTCCTCTGCTCTTCGAGCCCCAGCGCGAAGGTGGATTCACGGTAACTTCGCCTCTACTGCCGGAACTGATCACCGAAGGCGATTCGGTTGAAGACGCTCTCGAAAACGTCCGCGACGCGCTGGCGGCTGTCATCGACGCGTATCAAGAAACGGGCCGAACATTGCCGCCAAATCTGGTCATCTCGGACCCCGCGGCCTCGGTCTGGGCCGAAACGTTCGTTGCCATCCCATGAAATACCGCGAGGTCCGAGACGAATGTTGGTCCGATGAAACATTGGACGCGGAGCGTCGGAACAGGCGTTCCCACGCAGAGCGTGGGAACGAGGTGATTGCTTCAGAAGAACCCTCATGACATCCAACCACTTCAAGTGTACTTCCTTTGATCTGACCGGCCGCGTGGCGCTGGTCTCCGGGGCGGCCGTGGGCATCGGCCGGGCCGTCGCGCTCCAACTCGCCGGCGCGGGGGCCTTCGTGGGCGTCCACTATCATTCGAGCGAAGCGGAGGCCGAGGAGACGTTGGCCACCATCCGTAATGGCGGCGGCGACGGACTGCTGCTGGCGGCCGACCTGACGCGAGAGTCGGAAGCCGAAGCCGTGGTCGACCGGCTCGTGGCCGCGGCCGGTCGGCTCGATGTGGTGGTCAATAACGCCGGATCGCCACTCGAACGATCGAGCATCGAAGACTGCTCCAGCGAGCTTTGGCGGCGGGCGTTCGACGTCAACGTCACGAGCGCCTTCTTCGTCTGCCGCCGCGCGATTGGGCATCTCCGCGCCAGCGGCCACGGCAGCATCGTGAACAACCTTTCGCTTTCGGTGCAGACGGGCGGGGCGGGCGGAGCGGGACCGTACGCCGCGGCCAAGGGCGCCCTGGAAGTCCTCACCCGCACCCTGGCCCGCGAGTTGGCCCCTTCGGTACGTGTCAACGCCGTCATGCCCGGCGTCATTGAGACACGGCACCACGAGGTTTTCTCGACGCCGGAGCGAATGGCCGAGTACCGCCGCGAAACGCCACTGGCCCGCAACGGCGACGCCGACGAGGTGGCCCAAGCCATTCACTTCCTGGCCGGCGACGCCGCCAGCTTCATCACCGGCGCGATCCTCGATGTCAACGGCGGGCGGTTTTTGCGGTCGTAGCGCCGTGGCGCAGGCTTCTGCGGAGATGGTTCCGCGATTGGGCCGCCGAGGGGTACTTTGCGTCGGTCGAATCGGAGTAGATTGAACGGCGTGCAAGTCGGGTCAAGGACCACGCGGTACACGGAACCGCGGCGCGGAAACGAGCCGGGGCTGGCCATTTACCGGCGACTCCGCGTATTCACCACATCCAGTTTCCGCCAGGCGTCCTCGGCCGCGGCGTCCCACTCACGGGCGACGGCTGCCCCGTGCCGTGCCGCGGCGGCATAGGACGAGCGCAGCCGGGCCGTATGGCGCGTCTTGCGAAGCTGCTCGATGTAGCTGCGGATCGCCGCGGCCACGAACCCGCTGCTGTTCCCCTCATGAAATGCGTCGGCATACCGCCGCGCCTCGCCCGCCAACTCCGGCGGCAGACTGAAGATCACCCGTTCGTAAGGCGACTTTTTCGGCGCACGATCGTGAATCTTGCCCATTTGCGAGTAGCTTCTCCACGCTCGGGGATGAACGCAACCTCTTCTTCAGAGTATATACCGTAGTATACACTGCTGGCAAGCCGTACTTCACGCACCCGACAATGAGACCACCGGCGATGAATAGTATGGCGCGTCGGTGAACGGCTAACGGCCGAGATTGCTCTTGCGTTCGACCAACAGCACCGTGGTCCGTTCAAACTCGCGCCGCTTGCGCGTTTGCCAGTCGCCGGTCTGAAACCCTTCGAGGCAGGGCTTCCGATCGGCCGGTGTGGCGCCGGTGATAACCACCCATACACGGCCTTCGGCCGGCGGCGCGCATTTTTCCAGCGGCATGTGCGCCGGGCCGAGACCGCGGAAGTAATAGAGGTATTCCCAATGGTTCGAGACGACCGGGTCGCTGGGGCGCCGGGCACGCGTGACGTAATCGGCCGCGGCCGCGCAATCGGCCCGTGGCCAAGGCCGCGCGACGTAATACGCGGCGCGCGCCGGCGGAATCAGAAGCAATGCGGTCAGGGCCACGGCGGCGATGGGTCGCCTTGCGCGCAGCCAGTCGAGCGAAGGCGGCACGCCGGCCGCCACCAGCAGCACGATCGCCGGCGCGGCGTAGGCCATCACACGCATGCCGCCATAGGGATAGCTTTGCAAGCACGACGCGGCGTACGCCAGCCCAATCGGCGCCAGCAGCAGCAGCAATACGTCGCGCGCGCCGCGCCGCCACAACACCACGACGCCGACGACGGCCAGCGGGGCCAGGAGCAGGCCGACCGGCTTGCACACGTAGCCCACGAGGTCGAGCGTCGATTGCAGCGTCCACAGCGGCACACTCGCCGGGCGCCGCCAATCGGGAAACTGCCGCATTCCTTGCCAGCACTCGACGATCGTCTGGTCGCGCTGGGCCTGCATCGGACCGGCGATGAGCAGCGCGAACGAACAGAACACCGCCGCGTTCAACAAGCCGTAAGTCATCCAGGCCGCCGGTGCGCGCGCCTTGCGGACCTCCGCCCAGAAGGCGAGCAAGAGCGCGCCGTAAAGAAAGCAGCCGGGGTATGCCAGCCAGAGCGTCGCCGGCGCCAAGAACGCGAACAAGGCCAAACGCCGCGGCAACGGCCAGGCCGCCGTGCGAAAGTACAACGCCAACAGCGCCACGGACAGGCAGGCTTCAACCGAGTACTGCTTGGCTTCGCAGGCATGCCAGAGCAAGCGATCGGAACACCCGAAGAGCAGAATGGCCCAGCCGACGGACGCGGGCGCCAGGCAGTGCCGCGCCAGCGGCGCCAGCAACAGCAGACTCAGGCAACTTGCCGCCAGCGGCACGAACCGCAGAGCATGGACGCCATCGCCCAGCAAGAATACCACCGCCCGCTCCAACCACAGAAAGAGCGGCGGCGCGGCCTCGGAAAAGAACAGCGGGCCGAGAAGTTGGCCAAAGTCCTTGTGTAGGACGTTGATGACCAGCGCCGCTTCGTCGTGCCAGAGCGACGGCTCGCGCAGGTAATGATAGAGCCGCAATGCCAGCCCCAACGCGAGCAGCAGGCCGGTGCCCGTCGCCGGATTCGCCAGAATTCGGGCGAATGTGTTTTTCATTCAGGCCGCCTCCCGGCGGCGATCGGCGGAGATCGGGGGGCCGGCCGGCGTCCGTTCGGCGACCGCCGTCTCGCGGCGCGCGGCGACCAACGTCGCCGCCAATAATGCCAGGAAGATCAACGTGTTCGGGTGGTAACTGGCCAACAACTGCGATAGGTCGCGGCCGATCAAACCACGGGCCAGCACCAGGTTGACGACGACAAATGCGGCCAAAACGACGATCGTGGCCCGCGGCAGAGCCCCGCGGGCGGCCGCCGTGCGCGCCAAGAGATAAAACGCCGGCACGAGTGCCACCGCGTGCTGATACCAGGTGATCGGCGAGAGCGACAAGATGAGCGCCGAAATGGCGGCGCATTGCCAGACCAGCGCCAGGTCGTCGCGGCGCGGCATCGGCCCGCGCGCCGACCATGCGGCGGCGGCCAGTAGCGCCAGCAAGGCCAATTTCACCCCCCAACCGGCCGCGGCCGGCGAGAGGTCGAGGAATTCGACGTACCAGGGATGCTCCACGCGGCTCAGGTGGCCCGGCGGAAGGCGCATCAGGTAGCGGGCCACTGCCGGCTTGAGCGCGAGGTTCTTGAGTTCCTCTTGACCGAGGATGCCAAGCGATGGGTCGGGCTGGGCCGCGGCGGCGCGGAGATTCGTCAGCCAAATCGTGGCGTGCAAGGCGTACTCGCGAGGTCCTTGCCACAGCGCCGGGGCCAGGGTGCATCCGCCGGCCGTGACCATCGCCACGATGGCGAACTTCCATTGTCGCTTCCAAGCGAAATAGACAATGAAGAGACCGGGCGTGCATTTCAGCGCCGTGGCCAGGCCCAGGCAGACGCCGCCGGCCGCGTCTCGCCCTCGGGTCCAAAGATCAATCGCCAGCCATGTCAATGCCACCAGCGCCAGGTTGGGTCCGCACTCGGGCAACTCGCGCACCAGGAACCGGCTGGCCAGGGCCAGCGCCGCCACCGTCGCCCAAAATCGCGGCCCGCGGGCCAGCGGCAACTGACGGCGCGTGAGGCGATCGAGCAGAAACAGCAACCCGCCCAGCGCCGCCACGCTGAGCGGGTAGCAGGCGATCTTCGCCGCCCGCAACGAGAGGGCCGCGATCGGCGACCATGCCATCGCCCAAAAAGGCGGATAGGGAATGTGCAGCCCGTCGGCGTACAACAACTGGTGGTGGACGAACCGGTTGGCGAATTGCCAGTGCAGGTGGAAATCGCCGTCGTCCAGCTTCGCCGCCGCGCGAACCCATTGCGTGGCGACCACCACGAGCGCAAGGGCGACGACCGCGACTTGCCATCGCCGCTGGTGATCCGACGCCCAGCGGCGCCACGCCGCGAAGCGCTCGTCCCGCCGGTCGATCGTCATTGACGGCTCCTGAAGACGGATGCGGGCTTCCTTGCTTGCGCCGCGGGTTGGTGTCCGGGCCGGCCATTCGCGCCGGATGGGGCAAGATCGTAGATCAAGAACGTCGTCGTGCGCGCGACCGGCTCACGATGGCGAAAGAAATCGGTCGCTTGCCGGCAGGCCGGGCCGCAATCGCCGGTGCCATAGAGCAGCGTCGTACTGACCGCGATGTACCGCCCCTGGGTGAATGCCGGCACGTCGTCCGCGCACGCCAGCGGCAGCGCGTGCAACGGCACAGGGCGCAGCGGCGGCCGATTGATCGCCGGATCGGTGCCGAAGTACCAGACGTCGAGTTGTTCAAGCCCCTTTTCCCGCCGCCACTGGGCCAGTTCCCTCACCCCCTGTCCCCAGTCGTAGTTTGAATCGCTCAAGCAAAGATAGCCGCGTTCGGGACCACCCCAGAATTCGTTGACGTAGCACAGTCCATTGGGCCAGACCCGCGCCGAAGCGTGTACCGTCCAGGCGACGCACGCCACGACGCCGATCGCGACGATCCGCCTCGGCCAGCCGGCGCCCGACTCGCGGGCGGCGCGGACCACGGCCGCCGCCACGCCGACCACCAGCAGCGCCACCAGCGGCAGCACCAGCCGGATACCGATTTGCACCCGGCAGTTGAAGCTGAACGCCAAGAGCGCCGCGGCCGACCAGAGCGCCCAATTGGCCGGTCCCTCGCGGCCGGCCAGTCGCCGGCGGCGCCAAAGGGCCGCGGCCGCAAGCATTGCCAGCAGCGGCACGGTCAGCTTGATGCACAACGCGAGGGGAAAGTAGTACCAGACGGCGCGCGGGTAGTTTGTGCCCAGCAGGTAGGCGCCGTGGTGTCCCTTCATGTTGTGCTTGATTTGGCGGACCAGTCCTTCGCCCGCGTTGCTGAAGATCGTCAAATGTTCCGAGAGCCAGACCATCGCGCGAGCGGTCGGCGACTCCGGCAGCTTGTGCGCCCAGGCGACGAACGACGGTTCGGGTTTCCAGTCGCAGCCGCAATAGATGAAAACCAGCGCGAAGCCGATGGCCATCACGCGGCCGGCGTCGCGCCGTAGCGGTTCGAGGCTGCGTAGGGTGGGCGCCGCCCACCACGAACGCGGGCTAAAGCCCACGCCACGTAGGGTGTGTACCGCCCACCACGAACGCGGGCTAAAGCCCACGCCACGTAGGGTGGGCGCCGTCCACGGACGCGGCGCCCGCGCCAGACGTTCCAGTTCGACGACCAGCATGCACAGCGGGGCGAAGACCATGCCCGACGCCTTCGCCAAAACGGCCGCGGCAAACCAGAACGCCGGCCAGCCGATGCGCCACGGCCAGGTACGATCGCGGCCGAGCCGCCAGTGGTAGACAAGCGCCAGTAGGCAGGCGCTGATCGCGATATCGGTCGTCGCCAGGCTGGCATGAGCCAACAGGTTCGGCTCAGCGGCCAGCCAGGCGACCGCCAGCCGTCCGCCCCAGGGACCAGCCAGTTGCCGCGCCGCCAGCCAGCCATAGGCCAAAAGCAGCCACCAAAACGCCAGCGTGCCCGCGCGGGCAACCGGCAAAATGCCCTCGAAGTCGGCGACGACGTCGAATGGCTTTCCCCGCCAGCGCTCCCAAACGTACAATGGGAAGGTATCCCAATCCACCGGCAGCGGCATCGTGCCCAACTGCATCAAGCCCGCGTGGCTGCCGCTACGCCATGCTTCCAGACCTCGCGTCAGGTAGAGCGGCTCGTCGAACGTGGCGCCTAACTCATGGCCCGCTGTCACACACCAGGCCGACGAGGCGACGAGGCAGGCCAGAAACCAAGCGGCATCGAGTATTCGCCGGCCACCGGTGGCAGTCATCCAGTTTTGCTCTTTGGGGAACGCCTCGTTGTCCTACTTCGGCCCCTTTATCGGCATTCCAACGGAGGAACTTGCGAAAATTACGCAACACGAACCCGGATTATTCATGGTCCGACACTAACCCGCAGCGCAAGCTCGCGGGGTCCGCGGAGCGGCCCACGAATCGGTAGGGATCATTTTCCCGAAAAAAGCACGCTCGTTGCGCAGCAACGAACGTGCAAAAAAAACAAAACGGCGGCGAAGCGAAAAAAAACGACTTCCGAATACCCCATGACGTCTGAGCGAGCCGCGAAAGCGGCATCCAATTGCCGCGCCACCCTTCGCCCTACCCCACGCTCTTTTGGATCTCTTTGGGAGGGGTTTCGGAATCGTTTTTTTTCGCGCAGCGCCGAGGCTCGGAGGGCGATTTAGTCGTCCGTCTCGGCGCCGGCCCACCGGATGCCACATTCCGCGGCGCCCGAGGTATAACCATGGGAAGGTATAATCAGCAAATTAAGCGCGCTCGATTCCGGACACTGTGTTCGGCTTCGTTGCGCTTTGGCGCCGTCTCCACCGCGCCGGCTACTCAGTTCCGTAACTTGCCAAACTTTCCCGAACTAACAAAATATAAATCACCGCGTTTTTCGCCGTTTCACTGACCGCACTGACCGCGTCGACTAACAAAATAACGAAGCATCTCGCGGCGCGCCGTTAGGGCGCTCAAACGCGCCGGCGATTTGTCGCGCCGGCGTCACGAAAAAACTGGCAAAACCGCACCTTTACCCGACGAAAGCTTCGGCGCGCGGGGCACAGAAAAACGGCGCAGGCATGCCCGAACCGCTCTTGCCATTGCCCGGCGACTTCGTCGTTGTCCGAAACGCGACTTCAGGAAGGCGCACACGTAGAACGGGTTAATCCCGAGAAAACGAACGCGATCAATGTGCTGGCTGATGTTGAGCGTTCCGTAGTCCCCAACCACGACAACGCATCGCCCAAGCAGGGTATTGGTCTCGCGGAACGCATTATTCGTGAAAAGCATGTCCCCTTTGCAAACGCGGCTGCGTGGCGGATCGTTGTGGCTCGCGTCGGCAACGCGGTCGGGTTTGATCGCGAAGTCGATGCCCGTATCGCGGATGTTCACGACCTGCAGATACCGCACCTCTCCCTCGGGATCGAGCTCCCGCGCGCCGACCTGACCATAGGTGATGCCTTTGGACCCGTCCGGATGTTGGTCTGGAATGAATGTGCCCAAGGGCGCCGCGCGCAGTTCCGTCAGCCGGCGCTCGACCTCCATGAAGTGTTCTTCAAAGTAACCTGGGTTCCAGCGGTTGCGGTTCGATATGTCGCCAAGGTCCACCAAAACCGTGGTGGTTCCACGATTGCGCTCACTCATGGTGCTTTCTCTCGTCTCCGGCGATCAGCCCGATTTTTTGGACAGCGATCTCTAGAACATTCGAGAGATAACCCTCGAGCGACCAATCAGGGTAGTCGGTTTGCGGCGAGACCATGAGCACGCGCTTCTTAACCATACCCATCGGGAGCCGGCAACCCTGGCCGACGGGCTGCGCCGCTTCCACCTCGCGTTGCTGGGCGGCCGTATATCGGCGGCCGAAGATGATGCCGGTGCGCGCGTTGGCGACGACGCCGCTGAACACCTTCTGGGGCAACGCGACCACGGCCAGCAACTGCATCGACTCCATCAGCCGCAGCCGCAAAAGGCCCAGTTGATCGCTGGCCAGAATGCTCTCCGGCACGATGGCGGCAATCATCCCTCCCGGCCGCGCGAGCCGCGCGCAACGCTCGATGAAGTAGACCTCGATCGCGGTGGCCGCCATGCGCCGCACGGCGTTCCGCATGGCCGGCTGGGCGACGTCCAACGGCCGGCCCGAGGGCCAGTGGGCAATCAGCCCCGCCATCGTCTGATAATCGGCCGCGCGCAAGTTCCGATCCGGCGACAGGTCGAGGTCGGCGAACAGCCCCCGGACGCCGTCGGGCGGCTCGACGGCTGGGTCAAGGCCGTCGTCCGCGGCGTCGCGCAGCCGCCAGCAAGCGTAGCGGCTCAAATGGCGAACCAGGTCGTCGAGGATTGCCCGCCGGTGCGGTTCCAGTGCGGATGCGCCATTCGCCTTGGCCCGTTGATCCGGCGGATCGCCCACGCCGAAGAAATCGAGCTGCGCCGCCGTCGGTTTCACCGTGGGCTGCTCGACGAGTTGCAGCAGGGGCTTGAGCCCTTGCCCGGCAAAGGGCGGGTTTCCCACGACGACGTCGAAGGAACCTTCGAGAAGCCCGATGGCCGGGTTGTCGACCAGGCCGTTCGCGCGAAACAACTTCGCCCCTTGCAACAGCGCCTCGGCGCGCCATAGGGGAACGAGCGTTTCGTCGATGTCCACGCCGAACAAGGTCGCTGGATCACGGCCGCCGCGCTCGACCGCGGCGCGCAGGAAGACCCCATCGCCGCAGGCGGGGTCGATGATGCGGGCGGTCGGTTCGAGCTTTTCCGCGCCAAGGGCGTCGATCATGCCCCACATGAATTCAGCCACGGCGCGCGGCGTGAAAAACTGCCCCAGCGCTCGCCGGCGTTCGAGGTCGCCCGCCGCGGACGGGGCCGCCGGCGGCGACGCCGGTGGCGCCAGCAGGAGGTCGATGTTCGACCCGACGGAGTCGGGCACCCACGGCGCCGCGCCCGCCGCGATCAAGGCGTCATTCACGACGCCGGCCGCGGGTGGCGCGGCGAACTGGCACACGAAAACGCGGCGGCCCTGCGATTGCGCCTTTTGGCAGAGCGATTGCACGGTGCCGGACCCGTTGACCTCGACGGCCACCAGCGTCGCAGCCAGGGCGACCAGCAGGGCGTCGCGTCGCGGCCCGTTTCCTTTTTGCCAGCGGCCGTCGAGCCGAAACGGCGAGACGAGCAGCGTGCGAGCGAAGTCGATCTCCTCGCCCACCTGGCGCGCCAACGGCAGCGGCTCGCGCGTGCCATGGCGCGTGAGCGCGTCGAGCAGCCCGTGGTGCATGACCACGACGGCCTGGGCGCCGGCGAGCTTCCCCCCCAGCCCAACCAGGTTGTACGAGGGATTCTCGGGGCTGGTCAGCAGCGTTTGGCCCGCTTCGGCCAGCCGACGGGCCAGCGCAAACGTGTAGCCAAGGCCGTCGCGCGTCGGTTGCGCCGAGTTGACGACCGCGACAGATGGGACGTCCAGCAAGTCGCGGTTACCGAGTGCGTAGAGCAAAGGCGGGGCACCGCCGTAGAATGGTTCCAGACGGGAGGGGTAACCGGGTCCGCCCGGAACGAGGAACACGATACCCAACGTCCTGGCGCGCTCGAAAAGTTCGGCCGCTTCGCCCCTGAACCGGCCGGGGGTGCCTAGTTTATGAGCAGACCTGCTCAAACCCTAGGCAGCCCGCTGCCAAAGCGATGAGTGCGATGAAGATCATCGAGTTGGTGGAAAGCGAAACCGAACAAGTCCGTTCTCGCGTCTTGTGCGAGGCGGCGATCCGGCAGGTGGCCGGCGAAGCGGAGCGCCGCCAGGATTCCGCGCGCGCGGCTCAAGCCCTTGTTCGACGAGACTCAATGGGAATTGTTCGAACGGATGTTGGGCAAGAGGCCTGAAGGAGGATTGCCGTGATATACCGTGAGCGGCCTGATCCAATACGAACCCGCAGCGCAAGCAAGGCAGTGAACCGCCAGTGCCGTTTGCGCTATTTGACGTTGCGCTTTTTTGGCAAACGGGCGGTGGAGCTCGTTCGAGGGCCAGAAGGCTCGCGCGCGAGATCATTTTGGCCTTGTTGTCGCTGAGCGGTCGAGGCAGGTTGAAGCCAGCCGCGAAGCGGCGACAGAGTGTAGCCTGGGGCGTAAGTCCTCGTGGTTCGGCACATCTTTTGCCACAACCCCTGCCAGCTTGCTTGACCAGTCCCAGGCCCTGTTCCAGGGCGATCAAGAGGCCTGGGAACTGTGGAACCAACAACAGGTACGGCGTTTGAAGGCGGCGCAACAGCCCGACGGAAGCTTTCCGGCCGACTTCGGCCCGGCCTACGGAACCGGCATGTCGCTGTTGGTCTTGGCCCTCAACTATCGCTACCTGCCGATTTATGAACGTTGAACCGGGGGGGCGTCGGCGTGATTACCCCCCACAAGTGTGCGGACGCTGCCGCTGCGCGAAGTGCCGTCGGCGCGATCCTGAGCTCGTGTCATAAGGCCAACGGTATCAACTACTTGCGACGTGCGACCTACTAGCCCCCCATTAGTGTGCGGACGCTGCCATGGGGCGCAGGTGGCAGGTGATTGGCATGTGCGCGCATCCACAGCACAAGTCGAATAGCGATAACAGTTTGCGCAAGACTCATTGGCACCCCCCACTGGTGTGCGGACGCTCCGGACGCTGAATTACCCTCCTTCTATCAGCACCGGCAAACCTACCGCTCGGAGTCGCTGCGATTGTCGCGCTGTCGCGGAAACCCCGCGTTGGTCTACCAGGGACCGAACGGACTGGCCGGCTGGGGACCGCCCGAGGCCGCCGCGGCTTGGAGCGACGACGGCGGACAACTGACCACCGACCACGACTCGGCCGTGCTCGAATGCGACGTCAAGCTGCCGGCCCAGGCCCTGATCGAGCTGGCGATCTCGTGGAAGTCCCAGCCCGACTTCGCGCTGGTTCTGGGTTCCGACTGCGGCGACGACGCCGGCGCGCGGCGAGCATTCCGCTTCGAGATCCTCGACGGCGAACTGATCGCGCGCCGCGAGACGCAACACGACTTCGACATCGAGAGCGTCATGCCGCTGGGGATGTACGGCCCGGGGCGAATCCACCTGCTGGCGCTGCTCGATCAGGAACAGGAACGGTTGCAGGTTCTCTCGCCGGACGGCAAGCCGCTGGCCGCGATCCACGCCGCGGCCGACGTGCCGCGCGTCGGGCCGGGCATTCGGCTGGAGCACCCCAAAGTCGCCGGCGTGGTCGCCGCCTGTCCTGGAGAGGAGGTTCAGCTTGTGGCCGTGAACCTGCAGGAAACCTCGGCCGAGGCGGCCGACGCGCTGCGCCGCTTGAAGCTCGATGTCCCGGTGGCCTTGGACTCCGACGGCAAGGTGGCCAAGGAATACGGAGCGACGAGCATTCCCTGCACGGTTGTTGTCGGTCCCGACGGCAAGGTCGCGCGGGTGTTCGTGGGAACCGGGCCGCAGTTCGACCGGCAACTCGCGGCGGCGCTAACGGAGTTGCGAAGCGCGCAGCGGAGATGAGAGATCTCCGCAGTCGGACCATCGTAACGAAGTGCCTTACGCCAGGAATGTTTGGGCCAAGAAGTGACGCACTGGGGTTGTCAGTCACCTTCAACAGAAACAAAGATCGTGTGCGAGCACTTGTATTCTTCGTCGATCGACAACGCCACAGTTATCTCGCCTGACCTTGATATCTTGACATTCTGGAGTTCCAACACGACGTGTTGACATTTCGTGTCGCATTGAAAGTTACCACGATATTCTCGTTCACTTTCGCCAGGCAGCGAGAACCTAATAACCACCTGATGATCGGAGTGCTCGGCGATCTCCTCTTGTGACGACAGCCAGCAAGAGATTGTGACGAGTTTTGGGACGGTCTCTGGTAGTTTCTTAAACCGAAATTGATTAAAGACATTGAAGATGCTAATAGCATCGACGTCTTTGTCCGACGAATAGGATTCAGCCACCAGAAAGTATTCAAGTTTCGGCATCGTCCGTCATCCTAAACGTGAATTTCGTCCAACCCTTGCCTTGACCGCCGGATCCGGGGCGTTTGCTTTGAATACCTCCGATCCAATACTCGCGAAGTCTGTCGGACGCCGAGTATTTCCGTTTAACGACTTTCGAGAGCTTCATCCATTCCTTTAGGCAGGCGCCGGCAACGCGAGGAGCAAGGTCCATTTCCGCGATCTTATTCAGGCGTGCCAAGTCGTATAGATAGCCTTCCGCGAACGCTGTACGACGGCCCTCCAGCGCCACAGCTAAAGCGGCCAGTGCCGGCTCGTGGAAAAACTGAATGCCCGGCTGGAACTCGCGTTCAAGGCAGCCAACGAAACGGCGAATCCCCTCTTCGGTGATCTCGCCTTTCAACAAGGATTCGCGGACAGCCTGAACGAATGGCGACCGTTGCAGGCATCGGCGCAGTCCGGAGGCAGTTGCCGATGTTCCAAGTGACAACAGGAACTCGGTCGATTTGAGTGCTTCGAGTACGTTCACTGGATGCCTTCGGTAGAGGGCCGGTCGGTCCAATATTCTACGTCAAATTGCTCGCCACCGTTAAGGAAAACATCTGAAACCGCATGGATATCCTCCCCAAACTTCGCGTCCCATTTGCTCACCGCCCGGATAATTGGTCGGGCATGTTCCATGCCGCCCCCCTCGAATCTCCGAATTTCACAGACTCTTGCAACGTGCAAAATCTCGCCGCTGCCGACCTTGGCATACACGACGATATCCCCCAATTCAGGGCGTTCTGTCTTGGAAAGTTTGCGGTAGTTGTCCTCTTGCAAGACGACTCGCCATTGCTGCGGATTCGTCAACGCGGTTCGGCGGCTGGCCCACACCATGCCTGCGCAGTTGTACACACCCGTCGCGGGCTTCCGCGGACGCCAGTTCATCCCGTACGATTGGCGAAGCATTTGATAAAACTGACTCGCTTGAAAGTCAGCATCCGGTGCGACGAAATTGTCTAGCTGCGTCCCGCATCGCGTTTCGACCTTGATTTGGCGTTTCGGCGTCCCGCAGAGTCTTGGTGTCTCGAACATTCAAGCACGGGGCTAACGCCAATCCGCCAAAAACAAAAAGAGGCGATACGAACCATCCGTTGTTATAGCCACCCATGAAAGGCCGTCAACCGCCGTCAACCTGCACGCGTAAAACAAAAGCGGTGCGGTCTGCATCATCGACTCGTATGTGTGCTGCCGCTGCTACGACCGTTGGGGGCGGGATGAGGCACATCAGGCCGAGAGTAGCCTGGAAGTGGGGCGTCGAAATTTTTTTCGCGGACCGCCGGTAGACAACCGCCGGGCCAGCGAATAGGTTCTAGCATCGCACGATCGCGTGCTGAACGACCCCGCCCTTGCCCGCCAAAGGTTGACCGAATGCCGCTGCGCCTGCTGCGTTTTGGGCTGACCAAGGAATACTCCGAACCGCGCATGTTCCGCCGGCACGACCGGCTGCGCGATCATTACGACGTGGTGATCATCGGCGCCGGCGGCCACGGCTTGGCGGCGGCCTATTATCTGGCACGCGACCACGGCATCACCAACGTCGCCGTGCTCGACAAGGGGTATCTGGGGGGCGGCAACACGGGCCGCAACACGGCCATCGTGCGCGCCAACTACCTTACGCCCGACGGCGTGCGCTTTTACCAGGAAAGCCTGCGGCTGTTCCGCGAGCTGTCGGCGGACCTCGACTACAACCTGTTTTATTCCGAGCGCGGGCACTTCACGCTGGCCCATACCGAGGCGACCCTGCGCACGATGCGCTGGCGGGCCGAAGTGAACAAGCACCTGGGGGTCGACAGCGAGGTGATCGGCCCCGACGAGATCCACCGGATCTGCCCCAGCATGGACCTCGAATGCGGCCACTCGCCCATCGTCGGGGCGCTGTTCCACCCTCCGGGCGCGATCGTGCGGCACGACGCCGTGGCCTGGGCCTACGCGCGCGAGGCCGATCGCCGGGGAGTCGAAATTCACCAACAGACGGCGGTGACCGCCATTGAAGTCGAGCAGGGCCGGGTCGTCGGCGTCCAAACCGAGCGGGGAACCATTCGCACCACGCGCGTGCTCTCGGCGGTGGCGGGCTACACGCCGCGAATCACGCGCATGGTGGGCCTGCGGACGCCAATTGTGATTCAGCCCCTGCAGGCCTGCGTGACCGAGCCGCTGAAACCGTGGCTCGATCAGATCGTCGTCTCGGCGAATCTGCACCTGTACGTCAGCCAGTCGTCGCGCGGCGAGTTGGTGATGGGGGCCTCGCTCGACCCCTACGAACTGCACTCCGAGCGCTCGACGCTCGATTTCGTCGAAGGGCTTTCGGCCCACCTGCTCGACTTGTTCCCGTTCCTCTCCGGTGTCAAGGTCAACCGCCAGTGGGCCGGCATGTCGGACATGACGCCCGACTTTTCGCCGATCATGGGCAAGACACCGGTCGAGGGCTTTTATCTCGATTCAGGCTGGGGCACCTGGGGTTTCAAGGCCACGCCGGTCTGCGGCACGACGATGGCGTACACGCTGGCCCACGACGACGAGCCGGAGTTGATCAGGCCATTCCGGCTGGGGCGGTTCGCCGAGTACGAGTTGGTCGGGGAAAAAGGCGCGGCCTCGGTCGGGCATTGAGGTTTACAGGTTACAGGTTACAGGGGGCAACGCAACGACACTAACCCGCGGCGCAAGCAAGGCAAAACGACACTAACCCGCGGCGAAAGCAAGGCAACGGACAGGCGAGCGGGGCGCGGCCGCGGCGGTGCCCACCGCGAAGGTGCCTTTGCCATTTGGCGGGGCTGGTCAGCGGAGCCGCTGGCGCCATTTCTCCGGATCGCGTGAGGTATGGAAAACGCAGTAGACCGTGACCTTGTTGTCGACATACTCGTAGAAAGCTGCATATGGGAATCGCCGCACCAAGGCCCGACGGTAGGTCTCGTGGACGATGGCATGCATCTCTGGGCTCCGGAGGGTTGCCTGAATGCAGGCGTCAACACGTCCCAAGAAGTCCTCGCCAAGACCGGGCCGCTGGTCTTCATACCAAGCGAATGCCTCGGCGATGTCCTGCTCGGCCTCTGGCGCTACAATCAACTCAGCGGCCATAACGGTTGCGAACCCTTCGTTGGATCTCCTCCCACGTCAGCCCTGAACTCGGATTTTTCAGCAGGTTCGCCTTCCTTCGGGCAAGTTCTTCCTTCTGCCAATCGTGGACTGGCACTTCCCCAGGCGTAGCCGCAAGATCATCCCAGAGATCTTCAACGAGTTGCAGCTTCTCCGATGGGCTCAGGTCGAAAACCGACGGCACTTCTGTTCTCATACGGATCGCTCCCGACACTTACATGTTCATAAGTATGGCAAGTCGTTATGGGCTTGTCAATGGCGGCGGTGATGTCGTTCGCCGCTTGCCGCCAGGCCCGATGCGGCCCACCGGTAGACAACCGCCGGGCGAGCGAATACGTTCTAGCATCGCACGACCGCGTGCTGAACGACCCACCGCAATTGGCCGCCGAAGGTTGACCAGGAACTATTGGAGAATCCCGTGAAGCTCTTGAAATGCCCTGTCAACGGCTTGCGGCCGCTTTCAGAGTTCGTGTTCGGCGGCGAATTGCGGCCGATGCCGGACTCGGCGACGACGAGCGACGACGCGTGGGCCGACTACGTCTTCAACCGCGCGGGCGAGCCGGGGGTCCGGAGTGAGTGGTGGTATCACTCGGCCAGCGGCACCTGGTTCATCGCCGAACGCGACAACCTCAACGATGAATTCATCCGCACGTACTTATACGCCAATGACCAATGACCAATGACCAATGACCAATGACCACTAACCAATGGCGCTTGCCGCCGCCGGCGGGCGCGTGGATCGACCGCGCTCGGCTGGTGCGCTTTCGCTTCGAGGGGCGCGCCTACACGGGCTTCGCGGGCGACACGATCACCAGCGCGCTGGCGGCCCATGGCGTGCGGCTCCTCGGCCGCAGTTTCAAGTATCATCGCCCGCGCGGCCTCTATAGCCTGGCCAATCACGACGTGAATGTGCTGGTGGCCGCTGCCCCGCCGGAAAACGGGGACAGCCACCGCGCCGCGGAGACAGGTGGCTTGGCAACATCGTCCGCGCCGAGCCAGTCCCCGTTTTCCGGCGGCGAAACGAACATTCGGGCCGACGTCACGCCGATTTGGGAGGGGGCGGAGCTGACGGCCGTCAACACGTTCGGTGGGCTGGAACACGATCGCGTGCGGTTCATCGATCGGTTCAGCCGCTTTTTGCCGGTCGGCTTTTATTACAAGACGTTCCACAATCCGCGTCGCATGTTTCCATTTTGGGAAAGGCGGATGCGGGCCATGGCCGGGTTGGGCGCGATCGACCTCAAAGCCCCTCGCCTTCGCACGCCCAAGTCGTACGCCTGGTGCGAGATGGCAGTCGTCGGCGCCGGCCCGGCCGGGCTTGCGGCCGCCGTCGCCGCGGCGGAACAGGGCTTGCGGGTCACGCTCGTCGACGAACATCCGCACGCCGGCGGCAGCCTGCTCTACCAAGGGGCCGGCCGACCGCGCGCCCAAGAACTGCTGCGCTCGCTCCTGGACCGCGCTAGGGCGCTGGCGAACCTGGAGCTGCGCACCGCCACGTTGGCCGCCGGTTACTACGCAGACCATTGGTTGGCGCTGGTCGATGGTCGGGGGCTGACGAAACTGCGGGCCGAAAGCGTCGTTCTGGCCACCGGCGCGCTGGAGCAGCCGGCCATTTTCGGCAACAACGACCTGCCCGGCGTGGTGCTGGCCTCGGCGGCGCAGCGGCTGCTGCGGCTCTACGCGGTCAAGCCGTTCGAGCGGCCCGTCGTGCTGGCGGCCAATGCCGACGGCTACCGCGCGGCGCTCGATCTACGGCAGGCGGGAATCGACGTGCGAATGATCGTCGATTTGCGGCGCGAAGGCGAGCCGACCGACGTGGCACGGCAAGTGGCCGAGGCCCGGATTGCCGTTCGCCGCGGTCACGCGGTGTGTGAAGCCCACTCCGGTGGCGACGCGGACGGCGTGGAAGCCGTCACGGTTTGCCCGTTGGATCACACCGGGCAGCCGCGGCTCGACCAGGCGCAGCGGGTCGAGTGCGACGGGCTGGCGATGAGCGTCGGTTGGGCGCCCGCCGACTCGCTCTTCTGCCAGGCCCGTGGCAAAATGCGGTACGCCAAGGAACTGGAGCAGTTCGTGCCCGGCGCCTGGCCGCAGGGCCTGTTCACCGCGGGACGGCTCAACGGCGTTTATGATCTTGAGGCCCAAGTGGCCGACGGCCGACGCGCCGCGCTTGCGGCCGCCGCCGGGCTCGGCCGTTATTCCGGGGCGATTCCTCCGCGGCCATCGGCCGGGCCTCCTTCCTCGCACCCCTTTCCCGTCGTCGAGCACGCGGGCGGCAAGACGTTTTTGGATCTCGACGAGGACGTCCAGCTCAAGGACGTCGAGCACGCGGTGCAGGAAGGTTTTGACGGTGTGGAACTGTTGAAGCGCTACTCGACGTTTGGCATGGGCCCGAGCCAGGGGAAAATTGCCAATACGAACACGGTGCGAGTGCTGAGCCGACTGCGCGGCGAAGAAATGGGGCAAAGCGGTTCGCCCACGGCCCGGCCGTTCTACCACCCGGTGCCGATGAGCCACCTGGCGGGCCGCAGTTTCCACCCACGCCGTGGAACGCCGCTTCACTCGCGCCATGCGGCGGCCGGGGCTACGTTCATGCCGGCCGGCGATTGGCTGCGCCCCGCCTATTACGGGGCCAACCCACACGGCCGCGAGCAGGCGATCGCCTCCGAGGTCCAAAGCGTTCGCCAGGGCGTGGGGCTGATCGACGTGGGTACGCTCGGTAAGCTGGCGATCAACGGTCCCGACGCCGCCGAGTTCCTCGAACGCATCTACACCGGCCGATTCGCCAAGATGAAGTCCGGCACCACCCGCTACGGCCTGATGTGCGACGAGGCCGGCGTGATCATCGACGACGGCGTGATTGGCCGGCTGGCCGACGACCGTTTTTACGTCACGACGACCACCACCGCGTCGGCCGCCGTCTACCGCGAACTGCAGCGTTGGGCGATCGTTTGGCGGCTGCGCGTCGTGCTGGCCAACCTGACCGGGAGCACGGCGGCAATCAACCTGGCCGGGCCGCACGCGCGACGCATGCTCGCCGGACTGTGCGATTTCGACCTCTCGGAAGCGGCGTTTCCCTACCTTGGCCTGCGCGAGGGGACGGTGCTCGACGTGCCCGCCCGCTTGCTTCGAACCGGCTTCGTCGGCGAAGTCGGCTACGAGATCCATCTGCCGGCCCATTGGGCGGCGCGCGTCTGGGACGGCCTGCTGGAGGCCGGTCAAGCGTCGCAGATTCGTTCCTTCGGCGTCGAGGCCCAGCGCGTGCTGCGGTTGGAAAAGGGGCATGTGATCGTAGGCCAGGACACCGACGGCCTGACCACGCCCATCGAGGCCGGCATGGGATGGGCGATCAAGGCCGACAAGCCATTTTTCGTCGGCGGTCGCAGTCTGGCGATCGTCGGCCGCAAGCCGCCGACGCGCCGGCTGGTCGGTTTCACCCTGCCGCCGGGGTACTGCGGCGAGCTTCCCAAGGAGTGCCACCTGGTGATCGAGCGGGGCCAGATCGTTGGCCGCGTCACCAGCATCAGCCTCAGCCCGACGCTTCAACGAGTGATCGGCCTGGCCTACGTACATCCATCGCAGGCCGCGCCCGGCACGACCTTTCGGATTCGCGTCGACGGCGGCTTGCTGGTCGAGGCGAAGGTCGTCGAAACGCCGTTTTACGATCGCAAGAACTTGCGACAAAGGATTTAGTCATTGGTCATTGGTTCCATGCCCCTGCCACGCCGCCTCAGTCCGATCCACGAGCAACTCACTCGGCTGCAACCGCGTTGGACCACGCTCGGCGACATGCCGGCGGTATCCGATTTTGGTGACCTGGCCAGGGAACGAGATCTCATTGGCCGACTTGCCTTGTGCGACGTGAGCGCCCTTGATCGGCTGGTGGTCAAGGGACCGGGCGCCGCGGAATTCCTGGCATCGCAGGGGCTGTGGGTGCCCGACCAGATTTACGGGCACCTGCCCCAGGCCGAGGGCGGCCTGATCGTGCGAACCGGCGGCGCCGAGTTCTTCCTCGAAAACGACTGGCAAGGTGGTCTGGTCGAGCGGCTAAGGGCGGCGCTCGACGCCGCCGTGCCGGGCGTGTACGGCGTTCCACGCCAGGATATTTCGCTCGTCGTTTCCGGCAGCGCCGCGCTGGTGCTCTTCTCGCAGACGTGCGGCTACAACTTCGACGATTCCGGTTATCGGTTCGTGATGACGCAATTGGCCGGCGTGTCGTGCTCGGTGTTGCCGCGGCAACTTGGGATCGCGCGGGCGTGGCAACTTTGGGCCGACGGCAGCTACGGTGCGTACCTGTGGGAAACCTTGCTCGAGATCGCGCGCGAACTGGGCGGCGACGCGGTGGGTATCGGCGCTTTGCAGCACTCGCTTTGATCGTCAGGCAACCAGGCTTCCCCGTCGACTCTGCTGGATACCCTTGCTGATGCGGTGTGGGCGGGTTATCCTGATCGATCTGGTTTCTCCCGGAGACGGCAAAGCCCCCTCCAGAGAACTGGGACTGTCGCTGGCGTCTAACCGCGCGACGGCAATGTCGAGAGCACCACTTCGCGTCATCACGCTTGAGGCGCTTGTCCACATGAAGTTGCTGTCGAACCGGCGCAAAGACCAGGTCCACGTCGAGGACTTGATCGGCGTTGGTCTGATCGACCGGACTTGGCTCGCCAAGCTCCCGCCGCTGCTCGCCGAGCGGTTGCAACGCATCCTCGACACTCCCGATGCCTGACGGTCATGCCGGATTTGCCGATTGCGAAGACCAGCGAAAGCAGGGTCATTTTGCGGCCCGTCTTGAGTCGAAAGAAAGACCAATCTCCGTCGGCTAAAGTCGGTCGTCCGGCCGACGCGCGCCGGAACAACCCCGCTCGGACCCAATCCCATGCTCGACTTCACCCGCCAATCCGCCAGCTTACTTCTGATCGACGATGAGCCGCACATCCTGGACGAAGTGGCGACAGCGCTCCTCGCGACCGATTACACCTGCCGTGCTTGCCGCGACGCCGAGACGGCGGTGGAATTGGCGCGGCGGGAAACGCCCGATTTGATCGTGTCGGACATCGACCTGGGCGGCATGAGCGGACTGGAGCTTTGCGAGCGGCTGCGGTCGATCGCCCCCTTGGCGGAAACGCCGGTCATCTTCCTGTCGGGCGCTCAAGTGCCCGACGTGGTCCGACGAGCGCATGCCGCCGGCGGCACGTATTATCTGCGCAAGCCATTCGATCCCCAAGTGCTGCTGGAACTCGTCGACAAGGCCCTCTGGCTGCCGCACCTGACCGCCAACCATGTTCGGCCGTGTCCGGTCACCTACTAATGCTCTGTCAGGATAGCGACCGGGGCATCGCTTAGGCTCTGCCCCAGCCACCGCCGTGAATGGCGAGCATTGGCGGCATGACGAATGGCACTCCCGGCGAACCGGGAAATCCGCTTGCTATTCGCGGTTTCCATGTCAAAATCGGGTTTTTCACCCCGGAGGTCCCATCATGGCAGCCCAAACGGTTGATCAATTGGCGCGGAAGAAGTGCCTTCCCTGCGAGGGGGGCGTGCCTCCCTGCGCCCCCGCCGATGCGCAGGCCCAGTTGGACAACCTTCCCGGCTGGCGATTGACACACGAGGGCCAACGCGTTCGCAAGGATTGGACGGTCAAGAACTTCATGGCCGGACTCGACTTCTTCAACCGCGTGGCTCAACTGGCCGAGGCCGAGGGCCACCACCCCGACTTGCACCTGGAAGGCTATCGCAAGCTTTCCATCGAGATTTGGACCCACGCCATCGGCGGACTGTCGGAAAACGACTTCATCCTTGCCGCCAAGATCGAACAGGTTCCGATCCAACTCAAGTCGCCTTGACGACGGTGAAGTAACTCTTCACCACATGGTCGAAGTACTCGGGCCGCATCTCCAGCGGCAGGTCGTTGTAAGCGCAGTAATTACGAATCTGCCCGAGCAGGTCGCGCGGGTGGCAGCGGCGGCGGCAGCGATGGACGGGCCGGTAGTGCCTGGCGAGCAGATCCTCGACGGCGTCGCGGCGGTACTCGAAGCCCAACGTCCCAGCGCCCTGGGCGAACAGGCGGTGGAATTCCTCCTCCGACGGGTCGGCGATGTGGACCTTGTACGGAATCCGCCGCAAGAACGCCTCGTCGACCAGATCCTCCGGATCGAGGTTGGTCGAGAAGATGATGAGTTGCTCGAAGGGAACCTGAATCTTCTTGCCCGACGCCAACGTCAGGAAGTCGTAGCGCTTTTCCAAAGGCACGATCCAGCGGTTCAGCAGAGCGGCCGGCTCCATCCGCTGGCGCCCGAAGTCGTCGATCAACAGCGAGCCGCAGTTGCTCTTGAGCTGCAAAGGGGCCTCGCTAACGTTACTTTTCGCATCGTGGCGGATTTCGAGGCAGTCCATCGTCAGTTCGCCGCCGGCGACCACGGTGGGCCGGCGGATCTTGACCCAACGGCGGTCGTGGTCGTTCGATTTGAGGAAACTTTCTTGCGAGCTTTCCACCGCCTCGTGATAGGCCGGATCATGGAGCTTGATCAACTGGCCGTCTTCGATGATCGCGCGGGGAATCCAGATGTGCTGGCCGAAACAGCGAGTCACCCGTTCGGCGAGCGTCGTCTTGCCGTTGCCCGGCGCGCCGTAGAGGAAAAGCCCGGCCCCCGAATTGACCGCCGGACCCAGGCTGTCGAAGACCGCTGGTTCGGTTGAAATGTCGGCGAAAGCGCTTTCGAGCTGTGCCCGTTTGGGCGCTTCGGCGCGGATCGACTGGGCCTCGACCGACAGCACATACTCGATCAAAGGCACCGGCGCCGGCCCGACATAGGCGCAAGCGTCGAGGAACGTCTGCGCCCGTTGGCGCCCCTGGTCGGTCAAGTGGTAGTAATAATCGTTGAGCGGGGCTGACCCGCTGTAGGCTAACATCTGGCGCGTGCGGAGACGTTGGAGCTGTTCTTCGACGACCCCCAAAGGGAGGCAGAGGTGGTCGGCAATGCCGCGTCCGCTGGCCGTTCCCACGACCGACAGGTACTTCGAGACCAGCGAGTCGATCAGCGAGTCACTGAGGCCGGTGTCAGCCAGCGTCGCCGGTTCCGACGGTTTGAAGCTCTCGTCGGAAAGGATTGCGGACAAAAGACTTAGTGGCTTTTCGGCGACGGCGGTCGTGTTCATGGTGTTTTGGCCAGGGAGTTGGGTTGGCGGGCAGTGCCCAGCCCGGATTATTCATGGCCCCCACACTAACCCGCGGCGCAAGCAAGGCCCGGTGTTGGACGTACCTTGCTTGCGCCGCGGGTTAGTGTAAAACGGCAGTCTGCGCTCGTTTCACCTGAACCATGAATAATCCGGGCGAACCTTTACCAAGCCTACAACGTAAAACAGATGAGGCGCCGCGACCGTGCGGGTCGTGCGGGTTGAAAGCGAGGAAAGGGTGTTTTTGCGCCGCTTTGGTTGGTATGATGGAATTCAACCCGTTTGCAATGGAAAGCCCATGAACGATTGCCCGTCGAAAATGAAGGTGAAGACCATGTCCGCTCGATGCTTGATGATTGCCGCAAGTTTGGGTGCGTTGTTCGTTTCGGTCCCTTCCGTTGAGGCCCAATACGGCTATGGCATGGGTATGGGTATAGGGATGGGCATGGGCATGGGGATGGGCAGGGGTTTGGGTGGCTGGAGCCCTGGGGGCATCCTCATGGGCATGGGGCAATACGATCAACTCACCTCAAGATCGGCGATCAATTACCAGCAGGCCTACAGCATGGCGCTCGACAACCGCTTGAAATACGAACAAACCTATTTCCAAATGCGGCGGCAAAACGCCAGTGATCGGGCCGCGATGGCCGCCGCGCGTCCGCACTTTACGCCGGAGCAGTACGCCGCCGACAACCGTGCCCGTATTCCCAACAAGCTTTCGCCCAGCGAGTGGGATCCTGGCCGCGGAGTGTTCGCTTGGCCCCCGATCTTGGGCGGCGACGAATTCGCCAATGATCGGACCCAGATTGAAGCGCTGTTCGGGGCCCGCGACGCCGATCCGAACCAGGCCGGTCTGGGAACCGACAACTACCGCCAGATCAGGCGGGCCGTCACCATGATGTCCGACCACCTGCACTCCCTCATTGACCAGATGAGCCCCGACGAGTACATCCCGGCCAGCAGGTTCCTCAAAAACCTGGAGTACGCGGGCCGCTTCGCGCCGGGCGCGGAAATGGCGTCGGCCAAGTGAGGGAAAAAGGAGAAAGTTAAAAGGAGAGAGAAAAAGGAGAAAGTCACAAGGAGAAAGGAGAAAGTGTTTTCCTGCTCCGCGCTCAGGTGGCCGACTTTTTCCTTTCTCCGAGGTCTTTTCTTGTGCCGCCTTGGTTGGTATTTGGTATGATGGCGTGCGAACCGTTGGCAAGGGGTAGGCCCGTGCGAGATTACCCGACATTGATGAAGGTGAAGACCATGTCCGCTCGATGCGTGATGGCTGCCGTGATCGTCGGCGCTTTGTTCGTTGGGACCAGTTCCACGGAGGCACAGCGCCGTCGCGGCGGAGGCGGCTACGGTTTGAGCGGCTGGAGCCCTGGGGGCATCCTCATGGGCATGGGGCAATTCAACCAACTCTCTTCGAGAGCGGCGATCAACTATCAGCAGGCCTACAGCATGTCGCTGGACAACCACCTGAAATACGAGCAGACCTATTTTGAAATGCGGCGGCAAAACGCCAGCGAGCGCGCCTCCCTGGCCGCGATGCGTCCGCATTATACTCCGGAGCAGTACGCCGCCGACAACCTTGGCCGCCTTCCCAACCGGCTTTCGCTTGGCGAGTGGGATCCAGGCCTCGGCGTGTTCACATGGCCGCCGGTATTGGGCGGCGACGAATTCGCCGCTGATCGGACGCGGATTGAAACGCTGTTCGGGGCCCGCGACGCCGATCCGAGCCAAGCCGGTCTAGGAACTGACAACTACCGCCAGATCAGGCGAGCCGTCACGATGATGTCCGACCACTTGCACTCTCGCATTGACCAGATGAGCCCTGACGAGTACATCCCGGCCAGCAAGTTCCTCAAGAGCCTGGAGTACGAGGGCCGCTTCGCGCCGGGCGCGCAACTGGCGTCGGCCAAGTGAGGGAAAAAGGAGAAAGTTAAAAGGAGCCCGCATTCCCAACAAGCTTTCGCCCGCCGAGTGGGATCCAAGCCGCGGTGTGTTCGCTTGGCCCTCGATCTTGGCCGGCGACGAATTCGCCGCTGATCGGACGCGGATTGAAACGCTGTTCGTGGCCCGCGACGCCGATCCGAGCCAGGCCGGTCTAGGAACCGAAAACTACCGCCAGATCGAGCAGGCCGCCACGACGATGTCCGACCACCTGCACTCGCTTATTCACCAGATGAGCCCCGACGTGTACATCCCGGCCAGCAAGTTCCTCAAGAACCTGGAGTACGCGGGCCGCTTCGCGCCGAGCACGCAACTGGCGTCGGCCAAGTGAGAGAAAAAGGAGAAAGTTACAAGGAAAAAGGAGAACGTGTTTTCCTGCTCCCACGCTCCGCCTGACTTTCTCCTTTCTCCTTATTCCCCAAACGTCTTCCGGTAGACCACCATGTGGTCCCCTTGCGCATAATAGTCGGGCACGACGGCCGCTTCTTGGTAGCAGTGCTTGAGGTAGAACTTCCGCGTCAGTTCGTAGTGCGGCAGCGACGACGTTTCGATCAGCAGTTGCCGGCCCTGGTGATGGCGAATGTCGTCCTCGACGAATTTCAAGAGCGTGCCGCCGATGCCCTTGGCCTGGGTCCGTTTGCTGACCGCGATCCAGTAGAGATACCAAGAGCGGTCGGTCATGGCGGCGGGCGCGAAATAGGCGAAACCCAGGATCGTTCCGTTGTCCTCGTAGGTCACCGAACGGTGCCCGTGCGCGTGGGTCGTGGCATGGTAGTCGATCAGCACTTCCTCAAGGGCGTCGATCTCCAGCGGCTTGAAAACGCCCGTCTCGCGTGCCAGGTCGACAAGGGGGTACTGATCGGCGGGAATGGTCGGTCGGATCACGGGTTGCCTTTCGTTTGGGATGCGGCGGGAATGGATTGTAACCAACACCCCGCTGATCGCCAACGGGCCACAAGGGCTCGCTTGGCGGGCATCCCGGAGTCAAGACAGAAAAATTGAGGACGGAACAATGGGAACAAGAACAGGATTGCCGACGCCGCGACGAACGGGTATTTTGACGAAAACCATGGCAAGGTCATTCAGGAAACGGGAGGTTTTCGTGAGCATCGCCGAGACATTCATGCGGAGTTACGATTTTTATCGCCAGCGCACGCTGGGCCTGCTCGACAAGATCGAGGCGCAGCCCGAACCGCGCGTGGCGTTGGCCTGGCGTCCAGGTCCGGGACGGGCGCACATCGGTTGGCAATTGCTGCACATCGGCGTCACCGAGGAGATCTTCGCCACGGAACGCTTGATGCCGGAGAAGTCCGGCGCCTTCACCGATCTCTGGCCGCGCTTTCGCGGCGGCAGCACGCCCGACGACGACGTGCCGGAGCCGGCGACGATCCGCCGTGTTCTCGCCGATTCGCGGAACCACTTGCTGGAGACGCTGCGTCATTTCGGCGACGAGCGGCTGGGCGAAATCCCCCAGGCGTTGGCCGACCGCAAGCTGACGATCCGCGACGTGCTTTACATCATCGGCTGGCACGAGGCGCACCACCAGGGGCAGGCCCACATCACGTTGAACTTGTTCCTGAACCGCGTGGCGTAGCCGGGGCATCGCTTACGCTCTGCCACCAGCCACCGCTTTCTCGTGGCACAATGTCTCGGTCTCGTTGTCGTCCGCGTGAAGCATAACCGGCCACGACGCTGGGTTTGCTTGCGTGCTGATCTTGACCATCGCGGCCAACCCACCTAGAGTTCCGGGCCTTGCTTGCGCTGCGGGTTCGTGTGAGACCATGAATCATCCGGGCAAGCCATTTCGCCCATCGCGCCGGCCTTCGCATGCTCACCGAACCATCGACCGATTACCGATGCCCCGGTGAATCGCACCCGATCAGCGGGGCGGTGCATCTCGCTCGTTTGGCGAGCTTCTATCCCAAGTGCCGCGGCTGCGCTCACCGCGACGACACCGGCACGCTCTCGCCGCAATTCGTCAAACTGCTGGCCCAGACGCGACGAGGCGGGCGCGACCTTTCGTTGTTCACCGCCGAAGGCGTCGAGGGCGTTTACTTGAACACGCTGACCGCGCCCGTGACCCGCAAGCTGGCCGCGGTCTTCGCGCTCGGCTTGCCGCGCCAGGGCGCCGAGCGGAACCAGGCGACCGCTGACGTGGTCGTGGCCGGCGACGGCCGGCCGCTGACGAGCGAATTGGTGGCCGCCGCCTGCGAGGGGATACGTTGGACCGGGCGGCGCGTGATCGACCTGGGCGCCGCGACCGCCCCATGCGTCGCTTGGGCCGTCCACCATCTGGGCGCCGCCGGCGGAGTGCTGGTCGGCAACGCGGGCGACGAGCCGCAAATGATCGGCCTCAAGTTCTGGCATGACGGCGGCCGGCCGCTTTCAGCCGGAGCGGAACTGGCTCGCATGCGCGAACATTACGAGGCGGGCGTCGATCGGCCCAGCCGTACTTATGGCGGTTTGGGTCGTTTCCAGCCCGGTGATGGATACCTGGCCGGCTGGAAAGATCACTTTCACGGCCTGCGGCCGTTGCGGTTCGTGCTCGACACCCGGTGCCAGCCGCTGGTTGGCTACCTGCGGCGATTGTCAGCCGAGAGTGCTTGCGAGGTATTGCAAGAATTGAAGCCGGACGGGCAGGCGACGGCGCGCCGCGGACTGGCCGAGCGCGTGCGCGCCGCGGATGCCCATTTCGGGCTTTGGATCGACGGCGACGGCGAAGCGTGCCGGCTCGTCGACCAGCAGGGCCTTGAGGTCCGTCACGACGAATGGCTGTGCTTGATCGCCGAACGATTGCTCGCTTCGCGCCCCGGCGCGGCGCTGGTTTTGGAACACGGTGCGAGCGCGAGACTCGCCGAGCGGATCAACGCCGTGGGTGGGCGAGTCGCTTTCAGCGACCCCGCGCGGGCCGCCATGGACGACGCCATGCGGTGTCATGGCGCACTGGCCGGCGGCGGCCCCAGCGGCAGGCTTTGGTTCGGCGGTGAAGCTCCCGCCGCCGACATCCTGAAAGCCCTCGCCCTGCTCCTCACCGTACTGAGCCAGAGCGACCGGACCTTGTCGGAAGTGGTGCGCGCAAGTTAAGCTCGTCTCAAGAAAACACGAAATGACAACGCGCTGCTCCAAGGTTAGGATGATCGTATCGGGTTCTGTAGGGAACGCCCTCCGTGGCGTTCCGAGAAGCTGGTGCGACGTCGCCTGGCACGATACGGAACGCCACGGAGGGCGTTCCCTACAGAGTGGGCCGTTGAAAGAAGAAACGGAGAGAAACCATGCCGGTGACGGTCGAATCGATGGCGCGTTGGTGCCGAACGCTGCTGGGAGCGGAACCATCCCCTCGTTGCTTGTCGCTCGATGATTACCTGCAAGCCATCCCGCGGCTCGATTCGCTCGCCGACCTGCCCAGCGGCACACCCGTGCTGGTCCGGGGCGATCTCGACGCCAAGCCGGGCGCCACGGTGGGCGAGGGAGACGTGCGGCTTCGCTCGATGGTCGAAACGCTCGCCCACGGTCGCCGGCGCGGTTGGAAGCAAATCATCTTCGGTCATGTTGGCCGCAAGCCGGAAGGAAGCCTCGCGGCCGTGGGCAAGCGGCTCGGCGAGTTGCTCGCCTGCGACGTGCCGCTCGTGACCGATTGGCTCGACGAACGATCGTTGACCATTCCCGCGGCCGTCACGCGGGCCGTGGCCGACGCGGCGCCGGGGAGTTTGCTGTTGCTCGAAAACACCCGCCGCTACGCGATCGAGCGGGTGCTGTGGAACGCCACGCCGGCCGAAGTCGAAGGGCTGGCCGGCCGTTTGACGCAATGCGCCAACGAATTCGCCGACAAGCTGGCGAGAGTTTACGTATTCGAAGCCCTCTCGGCCGGCAGCCTGGACAGCTCGACGACCATTGTGCCGGCTGGAATGGACCGCGTGGCCTTGGGTCGCTACGTCGCCGGCGAATTCGACGGCCCCATGCGCCGCTGCTTAGCGACCCGTTTGGTGGTCTTCAGCGGTCTCAAGACCGACAAGCTCGACGACCTGGAAGCGATGATCGGGCGCGGCACGATCGGCTGGGTGTTCACGGCCGGCTCGCTGGCCATGGCGCTGAAGAAGGCCGCCTCGCAAATCGAGGGGATCGAGTTCCATATGGGCGTGGCCCAGGATCCCGCGCAGCGGGACAAGCCCTATTTCATCCCCCCTGACCGCGTCGACCAGGCCCGCCGGATGCTCGAGGCAGGTCGCGAAAAAGGCATTCAGTTCGTGCTTCCCTGCGACTTCATACTCGAAGACGGCCGCGCATCCGATGGCATCGGGCCGGACCATCAGCAATTCGACGTGGGGCCCAAGACCAGCGCCCTGTTCGAGCGGCGGATCGGCGCGTTCATTGAAGAAGCCAAGGCGGCCGGCGGCCCGGCGGTTGCCTTCCATAACGGTGTTTTCGGCATGTTTGAAGACCCCCGCTTCGAGGAAGGCACGCGGCGCTTCGTGGCCCAATTGAAACGGATGACCGATGCGGGAGTTGAGGTCTACGTGGGAGGCGGCGAAGGCGGCGCGGCCTTGGAACGCTATGGAAAGCCCACTTGGGTGACTCATTGTTTCACCGCCGGCGGCACCGTGCTCAATGCCCTCGGCGCCAACCCCGTCCCCTATTTGCAGGCACTGCGATGGGCCGCGCAAGCGTAACCATACTTCACGCGGTCGAGAATCACGGTGGCTGGGGCAGAGCCTAAGCGATGCCCCGGGCGCCTCGTCCGCCCTTCGTTGAAGCAATCATCCCACGTCCAACCCCAGGATCCGCCGATTCGCGGCGGCGTAGGTCTTACCGCCAGCGAAATCGTCGAAGGCCACCGCGGTCGTCTCGATCAAATGGCGTACAATGTACGCGGCCCCCTCCGCCGCTCCCTGTTCGGGACTTTTCAGGCAACATTCCCACTCCAGCACCGCCCAGCCGCCGAAGCCCGCCAACGTCAGCAGCGTGAAGACTCGCTTGAAATCCACCTGACCGTCGCCGAGCGAGCGAAACCGGCCCGCTCGCTTCGACCACGGTTGGTAGCCGCCGTACACGCCCACTCGGCCACTGGGGCGAAACTCGGCGTCCTTCATGTGAAAGCCCTTGATCCGCGGCCCGTAGATCTCGATGAAGGCCAGGTAATCGAGTTGTTGCAACAGAAAGTGGCTTGGGTCATAGTTCAGGCAGGCTGCGGGGTGATCGTCGACATGGTCGAGGAACATCTCGAACGTCGCTCCGTCGTACACGTCGGACCCCGGGTGCGGCTCGAAGCCGAACACGAGGCCCTTGTCGGCGGCCAAGTCCAACAACGGCCGCCAGCGGCGCGCCAGCTCGCCGAACGCCTCCTCGACGATTCCCTCGGGGCGCTGCGGCCAAGGGTACATCAGGTGCCAGGCAAAGCCGCCGGACAGGACCGGCACGTTGTAAAGCCCCAGGTTGGCCGAGGCCAGCAGGCACTTGCGTAATTCTCCATCGGCCCAATCGGTGCGCGCTTGCCCGCTCAAACCTGGTGGGTGAAAGCCCTGGAACATCACCTCGTAGGCCGGGTGTACGGCCAGCACTTGCCCCTGGAGATACCCGGCCAGTTCCGTGACCTCCAGTCCCATTGCCGCCAGGCTGCCCCGGTAGTCGTCGCAGTAGGCACGCGACGCGGCGGCCTTTTCCAGGTCGATCACGCGCGAATCCCAGGCGGGGATCTGCACCCCCTTGTAACCCAAGCCGGCGACCCACCGGCCCAGGTTAGGAAGGTTGTCGTAGGGCGGGTCGTCCCGCAAGAACTGGGCAAGAAAAATGGCCGGTCCCTGGATACGGGTTGTCATGTTTCCAAGGTTATCCGAAAACCCGGCCCAGGGGAAATCCCCCGCCCCAGGGTTGATCCGGCTGGCAAGCGACTACGGCTCACCTAAACGATGCCGGGACGATCGGGCAGCAGTTCGCTGAATTCTGATTCCGCGATGAAAACGGGATCGGAGTACGGCTCGACCAGGCAAATCCATTTCCCGCGTTCACTGACCGAAAGCGATATGACCTTGACGACCAGGCATTGCCCGAAGGCGTTGGCGCCCCGTCGCTGACCCGCCTTGATTGGAGTCGAATTGGCCATTGCTGGAACCGGCTGATCCATTCGTTAGCAGTTCCGCCCACTTTTCTTCGTTCGGATGACAACGCACAGAGGATTGCAAGAGGATAACTCAAAGAGGACTGCAAAGAGTGTGCCAAAACCAGATCGGAATCGGTGAGCTGCGCGTCGGCCACGCGACGGCCGCCAAATCGTCCTCCGTCTTTAATCTGGCCGGACATCGCTCAACCTTTTCCGGCCGACCAAGTCCAATGCCGGTCGGTCGTCTGGCGCACCCTTGCCGGGGCGAACCGCAGTTCGCGGACCAACGCGCGAATTTCGTCGAGACTCAAGGCCGCTCGGAGCGAGGCGTCGAACAAAGCCCGCTGGTGGCCGTTGGCCCCCGCGGCGTAAGTCTCGACGAACCGGCGCACGGTCGCGTCGTCGGGTGGACGCGACAGATCACGGAAGAAAATCAGTCCGCCCGGCCGCGTGACTCGGATGGCCTCGGCCAGCGCATGCCGCGGTTCGGGAATGTGGTGGACGATGCTATTGGAGATTACGGCCGCGAACCGGCCGTCGGCAAAGGGGAGCCGCTTGGCGTCGACAAGCTCCAGCCTGATCCTCGGTTCCAGTTTGGCCGAGGTCACGTTGCGGCGGCCCACCGCCAGCATGCTCTCGGCCAGGTCGATCGCCACGAGGCGGATCGCCGCGTGCCGAGTGCAAAGTTCGATCGGGATCTGCGCCGTGCCGGTGCCCAGGTCGAGCACTTCGGCCGCCGGTTCGGACAGATCGAGCCCAGCCGCCGCTGCATCGACTAAGAAGTCGGCTGCGAACGCCGCGTTGACCGCCGCGTGGTCCATCGCGTCGTAGTCGGCCGCCTCCAGCGGGCTATCCATCACTTCGGGTTCGAGCACGCGTCGCATGTGGATAGTTCCCTACAGAGTCCGTCAGCGTATCCATGAAGGAAGTCATGCCACGAACGCCAGCCAATAGAACACCCAGCCCGTCACCGCTGTCAAGAACATGTCGACCGCGGCCAACTTGGCCCAGAACTGATGTCTCGGGCTGTATTCGTTGGGCACCGGCGGGCTGGGAAAGCGGCGCAGGGCCTGCACGATGACAAACACCCACAGCAAGGCCGTCGTCACCGCGAACACCAGGTGGATGCGCAGGGCATGGTCCACCCAGGTTTCGTAATAGCGGGAGGGTTCCGCCCGCGGCCTCCAGCCGTTGATTCGCATATCGGCCTCGAAGAGCCCGACGGCCACCAGCAACACCAGGCCCAGTGCGAACTGCACCCGCTTGTGCAGGGCGAAGTTGCGGCGGAACTTGACCAGCCAAACGCTCCAGCCCAGGACGGGCACGACCACGAACATGGCCACGAAGACGACGTCGAGCATGAGCGACGCGCGCGTTCCCAAGAAGCCGTCGATCCCGAGGTGCGGTTCCATCCGTCAAGTCACAAGGAGGTTAGCGGGTGAGCATGATTCTGGAATAATCAGGGCGTTGAGTCAATCGAAGCTAAACCACGCCTGCAATTCAGACGTAAGGGGCCGGCGCGGGCCCGCCGCCGGCCCCGCCGGCCCCGCCGGCCCCGCCGTCCCCGCCGTCCCCGCCGGGGCCGCCGCCGGCCCCGCCGACCCCGCCGCCCGCGTCGCCAGGGCCAGCGCCGGTCGCGTCACCATTTCCGGCCGCGCCGACCCCGTCGCCGGTGCCAACGGCGGGGGT
>Ga0307372_10001351_pt1 | contig 43110 bp, 32 predicted proteins | sample OX1MG_FD_202533 | JGI IMG/M metagenome (GOLD analysis project Ga0307372, IMG submission 202533) | Soil microbial communities from Risofladan, Vaasa, Finland - OX-1 | ecosystem: Environmental > Terrestrial > Soil > Coastal area > Acid sulfate soil | place: Finland: Risofladan, Vaasa | collected...
ACGCACGGCTTGGGGAGCCAGCCCCGATTGATCGAACAAATTGGCGGGCTCAAAGCTGGGAGTGAGATTCAGGTACAGGAGGGCGCGCATGCGGGTAGGAAGAACGAGCGAACCGAGAAATTCCCGACCGAGCTCTTCACCGCCGACGATATAGAGATTCTTATCGCCCACGCGAACCGTGGAAACGGCCATCAAACCGAGCTGAGTTCCCTGGGGGGTGTCCATCTTCATCAAGAAGGACCCCAAGATAGCCCAGTCGACGGCTTGGGTGACCGGCGTCAGTTTGTGGCCGAATCGCGCGGACCATTCCGCGGAGGAAATGATTGTGCCGTCGGCGCCGACGAAATCCAGAAAGTCGAGCTGATGAGACTGAGCCACACCGTGCGCGGCATTCGCATACACGGAAACATCGGCCTGGGGGCGGCTAAGGTCGATCGCCAGCCGAACGGTTGCTTCGGCGTCGGCAACGGTTTGCACGCGGTGGACGACATCCACCCCGCGGCGATTATATTCGCGTGCGAATTGCGCGACGGTCGCGTCGCTCTGCTGATGATTCATCTGATTGAAGACTCGGCGACTGACCGCAGTCACCCCCGCAGCGACCAGCCCGATGGACAGCAAAAGTGCGAGCGTGAAGACAATGAAAAGGCTGGTGCGGAACGTCATGAAATTTCCTGTTCACATCCCATAGGATGCGGGAGCCACCGGCAACTATTGGGAGCACCAGACGCTCTGGCTTTTTGAGCGAGCGCGCCACGCAGGCGGAGCGATAACGTCCCTCTCGACGAATCAGGCGCGCGTCGATGGGCTGCAACGGAAAAGCCCAGCGCCTCCTCCAGCGCCAGAGAGCTCACCGCATGGCGTGTATTTAACACGTCTCGCTCCGCAACGGCCTTTTCGTACGCATCGCCGGAATCATATCCCAAGAGAATCCTGGGAAGGCTATGGATTCTCGGACAATGTTCTCTGACGAGGGAAGCTGAGGCGGTGAGAAAATAGGACGCCATTTCGCTGGACTACTGCTGCAAGAACGCTCAGAAAGGTTCGCTTTCCTTCCGGAAAATAAGTCGGACGAATGCATTTATTTTGGGCCGAAACTCACTACATGGCCAAAATTCTCTGCGGATTGGCCCTCGGCGCCCAGTTTAACTTGACATTCTAGGTGAATGCACACAAGCTTGAAGGCTACCGGCTATCTGAGTCACCCCTTCGCGATCTGCACTCATTGGCACGCTTCGTGTGTATGCACCTAAAACGGAACAATGCCGCGGATCTCACGCAGAGGTTTGAGAAGGAAACCCTCCTAATGTTCCGAAAAGGGTTTCAAGATGAGAACACGTTCGTGAACCGCTACGAGGCTTTTCAATGACTGCGAAAAAGAGAACAACTTCAGCGGGCCGGGGAGACCTCTAATGGAACATTCACAGAATCACAAGATATTGCTCGCGAGAATGGACAAGGCTTTTGGCAACTATTCTTATGAAGCTGAAAAGCTCAGCGTGCTACTGGCCGAGACGGACCCGTCGAGCTGGACGTCTTATCACGAAATCCTTAAGCAAAGAGCCGCGGAAGCCGCTGCTTACGAGCAATACCGGAAGATCCAAGATGAGTTGTTTACATTGATCCATCCGCCGAAGCCCGAGGAGAGGCGTGAATCCAGCGTTAGCTGAATGCCGTTGAGAATGCGGGTTTCAGAAAGGCAAGAGTCTCCATTGCGAAATCGTTTGTAGTCTTATGGTACACGCTATATGACGTTACCCAGCGAACAACACGCTCCGGAAAGAGCCGATCGGGACTGGGACGCTTTCATTTTGCATGTGGTCGAAGACAGAGATGAGATAGTTGGACCGCTTGCAGAAGCGTTGGGAGAAAAAGGCCTGGCAATTTGGTATGACGACCTGTCCGTGAAACTCGGGGATGGTCTACTACAATCCATGGATCGCGGATTAGCTCATTCGGCATTCGGCATGGTTGTTCTGAGCAAAGGCTTTTTTGCGCAGCATTGGCCTGTTCAAGAACTGGACAGCCTGGCGACTCGCGAGGCAAACGGCCGTAGGGTGATGCTTCCAATATGGCGCTCGGTCGGCTTCTCGGAAGTTCGCGAATATTCACCTACTTTGGCGGATCGGCTTGCTGTGAGTACCGATCGAGGAATTGCGAATGCCGCGGAAAGGATCGTAGAAGTAATACGCGTTAAGAGAATATGAAACCGGAAGGATGGAAAGGGACAACGCTCAAGGGCAAACAAGTTACCTACACCTGTCACGAACGGGCTCCACAATTGGCCGACATAACGGCGCGGGTCGAAGGAAAAGAACAATTTCACGTACAACTTGACGTGCCGTTCCCAATAACCCACGAACAAGTCGAACCGCATTTTGCCGAGGAATTAAAGGACGATTAATAATTTCGAGACTCTGGCTCAGGATGAGATGGTTTCGATTGTGATACGCATAGGAGAAATTCATGACAGTACAACAACAGTATGACGGCCTGGACAGCAAGCAGAGGCGTGAACTCCTGCTTAAAATTGGTGAAACGCGCGAAGAGGCGCAAGTACTAGGCCAGCGTGATTATGTGGCGCTTGGCGCGTGGGTGAAGACGCGGCTCAAAAAACACTGGAACAGAAACAAAGCCTAGCTACGCGCTGAACGCCATCAAGGCGAGGGATTCTTAACCAGATGAGGCGAAGCTGGTGCGACGTTCTCGCCCTCGAAGCCGCGCTTGTGAGAACGACAGGCCATCCGTGCCAGTCTGCTTTCCCGCAATTTGGCGCCATGGAAGGGAACCAGAAACAAACCACGCAATACATCTTTCAATAGTGCTCGCTGCTGGCTAAAGCTGACCAGTCCACGCCAACCGAGCTTTCCAAGAAGACCAAGCCGCAAACGTGCGAGGCTAAATAACATACGGGACAAAGATGACGGAATGTCCTCCTCGCGGTGATATTCGTAGAATGCATTGTTCATTGACGCGCCGGATTGTACTTTAATAAAGTTTTGTAAGGCCCGGTTCCTGGGATTGGCGCTCACCTCTCTGATAAGTTCTTGGAACTGCCTGGACTCGGCCTCCAGTGTTTTGAGTTTGAAGAATCGGTTGAGCAGTTTCGCTCCCAGCGGATCCCAAAGATATCCATTCATAAGCAATGGAAGCGCGAGGTGGAAAAGCTGGGTTACCACCAGATGGACGCGGAGATGGCACTCGTAAGCATCGCCCATGCATTCATACAATCGCGTGGTATCCCGCGTCACGCCGCGCTGCAACGTGGTGATAGCGGTATCGAGATCCTTCGTGAATCCGGCCGTGTCGCAACCGTTCAGTTCCCTCTGGATCATTGCCGCAATCTGGTGAATCTGCACCGACGATAACGCCATCCCAACGCTGTAGAGCGGATCCACCGTGTCGCCCGCGTCGCCTATGATGTACCAGCGATCGTGCGAATATCGCTGGCGGCATTCCCACATGTACGAGCTGTAGAAGTTTGTGTCGACCACCGTGCCACTGCGCGTCAGCTCAACAATCACCTCGTGCTCGCGCCCAACGCACTCAAGGAACTGCTCCATCGTGCGGACCTCGCCATACGGATAGATGTCCTTGCGATACGTGATACCGATGCTGATGAGTGGCAGCCCTTCGGGCGAGCGCATCGGGATGCACCAGACCCAATTCCCCTTTCCAAAAAAATGATGGGTTGCGAAGTAAGGAACGAAGGCTCGGTTCTGCTTCTTGAGAGCGCGAATACGGCCCAGAATTTCAGGATTGAAATTCGACAGCCGGAACCAGAAAACGTTCTTCTGTTCATTGACCTTTTCGTGAAGCTGCAACAGCTTCGAGAGCACGCGGTTGCGCCCGGTCGCATCGATCAGCCAGCGCGCACGCAGCGTGTATTCCTGCTGTTCGGCATCCCGCACGGTCAACGCGTGCAAGCCGCCGCCAGTGCCAAGATCGACGCCGACCACCGTACCGTCGATCATTCGCACCCCGTTTTCCAGGTTGCGCCTCCGTACCTCGCGATCAAATGTAAAGCGGTTGATTTGGAACGAGAGTACAGGTGGCACTGCAGGGGCTTCGTCGACGACGTAAGTACGATCATCGGGATGGTCGATCTCGGGCTTAAAATAATAGGTGAGGCCGTATTTCGGGTAGTGATTTTCAATGAGGTAAGCGCCCAGCCCAAGTTCGAGAAGGAAATCAACGGTAATTTCGACGAAGGATTCGCCGACGATTGGACGGTTCTTATGCGGGCCCTCGACCACGCCGACCTTCAGGTCTGGGAAGCGCATCCGCAGGTAAGCGGCCGCAAGCTGGCCGGTTGCTCCTCCTCCCATAACTAAAACATCCACATCGCCCGTCATGGGTCTCCTGTTTTCGAGATTCTAGTCGTGTGCTGGTTTCCGGTTCGTTGCGGGGCCTTAACTACCCCGAGATGGCCCATCCATCACACGATCATCTTAGCTGTGAAGTTCCTCAAAGCAAGAGGTGCTGTGTGTGGATCGTACTCTGCTGTGATATGGCATCGTATGAACGGAATTTTGGTTTGACTCGAAGTAGCCCTGGCACTCTAACCGGACAAATGACCTTAGCTTCGGGTTAGATAACTATACGTCCCAGAGACTTCGCTTTCTCGAGAGGAGACAATCTCCGGCGGCTTCTGACCTTGCTTGTGAGTCAAGAATCGGCGTCAGAAATAGACGTGGAGGCGGACGCCTGGGACGGTGACGAGGCTGTACGCCGCGCCGGAAGCGAGGTGGCGAGATGAAGCTCGTCGCGGTCCGTTTCGACGTGCTCCTGAGTCAGCAGGATGACTCCCGCACGTTTAATAGCACTCACCGCTAGTCTTTCTCTAACCTCCGGGGAAAATTACCAACGGCATCAAAATTGCCAGTGAAGCCTTATACCTATGACTGATACCGGACCACGGGCGCGGTTAAATGCCGGGTTGTCAACAAACTCATAATCCAAGGTGGCATGAACGGTGTTTCTGATTGGGTAGTTGTAGTAGACTTCCATGACTTTTTCACTTCCGTAAGTCAAAGCACCGTCTCCATTCAGTATACCCAAACCACCAGCCTCAAGGAATTTTTGGGCGCTGCTCGACGCACCGCTTGTGACGCAAGCAAGTCCAAAACTGTCGTTGGGCCGTCCCCACGCAGCTCCTTGGATACTCATCCCAAAAGATGCTGTCCAATTAGCGTCGGTGTACATCCACCCTTCTGCCTGTCCGTTATTCCAGCCAAGGCGTGAAAACACGCCGATATTGGTTGCAATACGTTGTTCCCAATTCAATCCAAACCCGTATTTATTCCGAAAGGCGCGTGCCGCTGAGAGGTTTGCTCCGGAACCATTAGCTTCTAGCAGAGAAGCCGCTTCCCGGTAGCCAATCATGTTCTCTTCGTCTAGCCAAGCCAGAAGTCGAATCGCCCCCGGATGAGTATTGGCGTAACGGCGCTCGAATTCCATCGCCGTTCCCCAAGAGCGGAGAAACGGACCATCGCTTCCCCGATGAGGCCACATAAGAATCTGATCGTCAGTCGTGAAACCATTTTGGGTAGATGGTAATTGGAAAAACCCGTAACGCACGGCCCATTTTGGTTGATTCAACTCCACAGCAATCCCGGTGGTGTACCCGACGCTATCTGACGGAAAATCCCACGCAAGGTTGGTCTGCATCGCCCAATTCATGAACTGAGTGTGCGCGTCCTGTGCGTATGTGTTGTGGTCGAACATATCCGTGGGGCTGAACCGACCAAGGGTGAAAGTTAGCCGCGAAATATCTTGCTCGCCAGCGAGTGTGAGAGAACCGTCTGACACGGATTCCCGTTTACCGCCCAAACTGATAGTTTGACGAATAAACAGATGTGCAAACATAAAATAGGGGGTCGTGGTGCCGAGCTTATAGGCGTCACCGTTTGGAAACGCTTCGATGCCTTCCGTGTGACTCAGGCCGTAGCCCTGCCAAACCAATCCGTCAACGCGTATCTCACCGCCCTGCCACAACCGTGCACCGAAAAAAAGGTCCGATGTAAAGGTTTCCTCAATTTCGCCATTGCTATTCAAACTGTTTTGACCAGAATATAAGGTGCGGAAACTGGGGACACCTTGCACGGTTTCAGTAACTTGAGCGTGGAAATTCCAGTTTTGGGTGATTGGCCCTGAATCGTCGCCTGTCGGTTGGTTTGCGCTTGAATCGGCCGTCGGCGGGGTGGTCGATTGCGCGCCGGTCTGCTCGGTTTGCGTGTTCCGCGGAGGCGCTGGAGCGGGTGTGGTAGCCGGCTGCGAGGTCTGTGCGACGGCAAGGGACGGGGCGGCAAGGCACACGGCTAGAACCCATGGTATTCGCACCGCGAGTTGGGTGATAAGACGCAGCATGTCTCATTTGGAAAATGCAGCTATCGCGAACGATTTTTGGCGCCCCCAAAGTAAACTACACGGCCGGGGCGCCACGTTACAGGAACGTTAAAAGCGGTCCAGAAAGAGGCGCGAACGGCTTTGACGCACTGCCTCACGGGCTGCATTTTCTATATGCTCGAACCGCACCAGAAGCACTGGACTGTGAAGTCATTGACTTGATACCATACCCCCCTTGGGTAATCAACAAAAATGTCACATCTATCGAGAGAAAAACTGGACCTGGTAACGCGAACCAAGAAGGTGATCGGACAGCTCGAGAGCGTATTGCGCGGGTTGAACGATGATGAGCAATGCGCCAACGTGCTGCAGCGACTGGCCGCCGCGCGAGGAGCGATCAACAGCCTAATGGGCGAACTCCTCGAGGACCACATCCGAAATCACATGCCGCGCAATTCGAAGTCCTCCGAGGAAGCCGCGGACGACGTAATCGAAATTGTTCGCACGTATCTTAAGTAAGCGGCAAGTGCGGTGCGACACCCTGCCATCGGCAGCGCAGCGGAGGAATTCTTCCCGGCTATCGTTTAGGCAAGTTAAGCGCGCCCGCTCGATCGTCAATCCGGGTTTGAGGTTAAGGGGAATCGAGGCGCTAAAATGACCAAATGGAGAGAAAAATCTTCTGGGCCTCTTTCACCGTCTTGGGGATAGCCGCTGATTTATTCCTGCCCCTCTGGTGGGCGCTGACGGCAACGATTCCAATAGTCTTCATTAGTTGGTGGTTGGCCTACCGCACCGATTGGTTCTAAACCGGGCTCCTTCCAACTCCGATAAACGCGTTCATCTAGCGTAATCTTTCGGGCCCCAATCCGCGCCGCGATCAGTCTCGCCCAGGAAAAATTCCGTTACTTCTTTCACTCGGTCCGAGATTTCAAGTTAGCTCAATTCCGGAGACAGAGGAGGCCATGCCGATGGTTTTTCCGTTTGGCTAGCGCCACCGAGGCGATCCGCAACAGCGTTCGACGGAATTCTCAGCGACTTAAGACGGATATTCAGGCGATTTCGCGAACGGCCGCGGCAATGTGCCTGGCTGAAATCCCGAATGCGTCCACCAACTCATCAGGCTTACCGGAATGCGGCATGCCATTTACGGCCAGGAGCTTTGACTTCGTGGGAGCGGCTCCGGCTTGTGCCAGCGCACTGAGAACCGCCTCACCGATTCCCCCCTCGGGCCAGTGGTCTTCGACCGTTACCAATCGTCCGGCTGTCGCATGGATTTGTTCGGCGAGCGCTTTTCCGTCGAGCGGTTTCACGCAATAGAGATCGATCACACGGACCCCAATGCCTTGCGCCTTGAGCTGGTCGGCTGCCTTCAGGGCTTCGTGGAGAGTAATGCCTGCGCCGATCACAGTGGCCCGATCTTGCGCGCTCTGCCGGAGAACTTTGAAGCCAGGCACCGGGAATTTTTCGTCTTTGGAGTAGAGGATGGAAGTCTTCGGCCGTGAAGTGCGCAAGTAATTGATGCCGCTGCGCCGCGCCATCGTTTCAGTGAGGCGCTCAGCGGAAACAGCGTCGCTCGGGTAAAAAACGGCGGAGCCGTGGACAGCCCTGAACATCGCTATATCCTCGAGAGCCATCTGGGATGGTCCGTCCTCACCGATGGAAACTCCGCAATGCGAGCCGCAAAGATTGATATTGCTGCGACTGATCGCGGCCATGCGCACCTGATCGAAGGCGCGAGAAAGAAAACAAGCAAACGTATCCAGGAACGGAACTTTTCCCTGCGCGGCGAGGCCGACACCCACACTCACCAGGTTTTGCTCTGCGATGTAGCCCTGATAGAAGTGCTCGGGGTAAGCGTCGCCAAAAATCTCCGAGAAGGTCGAATTTTTCACATCGCCGGAGATGGCTACGATCTGCGAATTGACCGCCCCAAGCCTTTTGAGCGCAAAACCATATGCCTCGCGCGTCGCAAACGGCTTTCCTTCGGGATAATCCGGCGGCGCGGGAGCGGGAAAATCAGGAGGCTGAGGAAGCGATGCCCTCGCGTAGGATTTGCCAGGATCGGGGGGAACGTCGACTGCGGGACCAACTTCGGTGAGCGCCTTGGCAAGCTCATCCTTCGAGAACGCTTTACCGTGCCAATGCTCCTTGCCTGCGACGAAGCTCACTCCGTGGCCCTTTATCGTGCGGGCGATGATTGCCTGGGGGCGGCCTTTTGTAGCTTTCGCTCGGTCGAGCGCCATCAGGACGGCGCTCACGTCGTGGCCGTCGATCACCTCCACGGCAAATCCTTCCGACTCGAATTTGCGGCGGTATACCTCCGTGTCGTGCCGATACATCGTAGGCTCGCTTTGCCCGAGTGCGTTCACATCAGCAAGCACGGTCAAGCTGTCAATGTTGTAGTGGCCGGCAAATTCCGCCGCTTCCCAAATCTGGCCTTCGGCCATTTCGCCATCGCCCAGCAGAACGTATACGCGCGCCGGCTTTTTGTTGAGGCGCGCACCGAGGGCGAGGCCGTTGGCAACCGACAGCCCTTGTCCGAGCGAACCGGTGGCGGCATCAACGCCCGGAATGCGAGGCGTGGGGTGGCCTTCGAGTTCGCTGGAAAATTGCCGGAGGGTCATGACGCGGGATTCGGGAAAAACGCCGGCTTCGGCAAGCGCGGCATACAGAATGGGAGCGGCGTGGCCCTTCGAGAGAACGAAGCGATCGGAATCGGGGGAGTTCGGGTTCTTCGGATCAAACTTCATCGCGTAGAAGAAAGTTCCGGCAACCAGTTCCGCGGCGGACATACAAGAAGTCGGATGCCCCGAACCGGCCGCCGTGGTGGCCATCATCGAGAGAACGCTCAAACGGCGCGCCCTTTCCTTGATGTCTTCAAGTGTGGAAGCCGATGGTGCTGCCGTTGAGGTCGCGCTCATGGAAATTCCTCCTCGTCGATATGATGCAATCTTACTCGTTTCAGAGGCGTCCCGCGAGTCGCTTTGAGATTAATTCATGGGCTGCAAGTGGCGCGGAAACATCCCGCGGGCTTGCGAGTGCCGCTGAGGCTCGGGATGCTACGATTGGTTTAGGTGTGCCGTTTGGGTACGCCGGTACCGATTGTTATGTGGCATCCCGCCCAAATTCAACGCGATGAGCCTCAGGACCCGCAGCAATAACGATCGTACCTATGATCAGCACAATGGCGGCAAAGCTTCCCATCACCTGTGCATACGTGAAGCGACGGCTCATCACGGCTTCGATATAAGGCGCCGAGGCGGCTATCAAGACTCCCACCTGATAAGCAAAGCCTGGCAGAAAACCGCGCATCCGGTCCGGCGAAAGCTCGTTGATATGCGCCGGGATCACTCCCCATGTGCCCTGCACCATGAACTGCATCAGGAATGCGCCTACCGCGATCCAAGCGACTCCTGGAGAAAAAATCCATAGAGGAATCAGAAAAAGCGCAAGCACATTGGAAGTGATCATGGCGCGCCGCCTGCCCTGCCGGTCGGAGTATAGCCCCACGAGGACACCCCCTATGATCGCCCCGAGCATGGAGATCACACTGATAATGGCCGTCACACGCGGAGTGAAATGGCGCTGCTGCTGGAGAAATGTCGGGTAGAGGTCTTGCGTGCCGTGCGAGAGAAAATTCATCATGGCCATCAACAGGACGAGGTAAGCAAATCGCTTCCAGTTTGCGAAGACCGCGCGAAAATAGGATCCCCAATCCTTTTGCATGGCCGCGGTAGCCTTCCAAGCATCGCTTTCCTCAACTCTCAAAAGAAGGAAGAGCGTGCAGAGAGCGGGGATGACACCGATAAAGAACATGGGACGCCAACCCCAGCGAGGAAAGACAGTCCAGTACGCCACGGCCGCGAGCAGGCTGCCGAGAGCGTAGCCTTCCTGCAAGACTCCCGACAGAATGCCCCTCCACTTGATAGGCACCGATTCCATCGCAAGCGATGCGCCAACTCCCCAGGCGCCACCCATTCCAACTCCATATAGCAGGCGCAGGATCAGAAAGACTTCATAATTCGGCGCGAGTCCGGACGCCACTTCCATGACCGAATAAAACAAAATATCGATGATCAACGGCAGACGCCGGCCGTAACGATCCGCCATTAAACCGAAAAGAAACGCGCCGACGGGGCGCATGACGAGGCTGGCCGCAAGTGTAAGCGCTATAGCGGAGATCGGCTTGTGAAAGTCCCTGGCGACCGCTGCCAGGACGAACGTGAGGATGAAGAAATCGAAAGCGTCGAATGTCCAGCCGAGAAACCCGGCAAGAAACGCATTGCGGGAGTTCGCGTGTGCCCTTTTCGTGGAAGCGTTATTCATGATGACCTTGAGAAAGCCGTGGCCGAGCGAGGAGAAAGCGTGGCGTCGGCTACGCGAGCAACTTGTACTATTTCCGCGACATCGTGCACGCGAACGATGTGGGCGCCGCCCATAATAGCGAACGCTACGGTCGCCGCTGTGCCCATGACGCGCTCCTGCGCGGGGCAGCCAGGAAGCACGCGGCCAATAAACTTTTTTCGCGAAGTGCCTACCAGAACCGGAAAGCCGAGCCGGGCCAACTCCGGCAATCGCGCGAGCAGTTCATAATCCTGCGCGTAGCTTTTGCCGAAGCCGATGCCCGGATCGAGGATAATTCGAGACTTCGCGATGCCGGCACGAGTTGCCAATCCGACGGCGCGCCGCAGCCCAGCGGTGACGTCCCGCATCACGTGACGCGCAAACGGCTTCTTTTGCATGGTGCGGGGTTCGCCCCGCATGTGCATTAGGATCACGGAAAGCTTGCGCTTAACAGCCACTTCGGCAAGGCGAGGATCGGCACGAAGCGAACTGACATCGTTCAGTATTTCCGCTCCTGCGGCAGCGGCGGCTTCGGCCACTTCGGCTTTGGTGGTATCGACCGAGATGGGGATTTTGAGACGGCAACGAAGCTTTTCGATCACGGGGAGGATCCGGCTGAGCTGCTCGGCGGCCGGGACCGATTCGGCGCCGGGCCGCGTCGATTCGCCGCCTATGTCGAGAATATCCGCGCCGGCGCGCTCGATTTCAAAAGCGCGCGCCACTGCGGCATCCAGGCCGAGATAGAGTCCTCCGTCCGAAAAGCTGTCGGGTGTGACGTTGAGCACACCCATTACGAGCGTGCGAGACCCAAGCACCAGCGTCCGCGATGGAAGGCGGAGCCGAAACATTTTTCGGCGAAACATCGCCCGCTATTCAACCATGTTTTTCTAAAAACGCTAAGGGCGATTCGATTTCAAAGGGTCCTTAAGACGTGAAAAGATTACTGCGTCGCTGAAACATAATAGGCGGCGCGATGAAGAACCAGTGCATTGCTTTGCCCCGCCACTTCCACTCGCAGTTGATGCCAGCCCACAGTATTGAAAGCGACGGGAGACGAGGTTCCGGATGGTGAAGAAGGATAATAGCCCAGGGTATACTCAGCGCGGATCTTCCTGGCGATTTGACGAAATGTATCTGCCACCGCGCCGGTCTCGCGCAGAAAATACAACTGTCCACCCGTGCGACGTACGAGCTCGGCAAGATATAGCGTATAAGGCGGTATGCCCAATTCACGCGCACGGGACGTCACCAAATCCACATCCTTGTGGGCGACCAGCCATTCGGGAGTCATCACCTTGGGCCGGCTCTCGGTCGACACAGCAAAAACCTGGATATCTTCCGCGGTCAGGATTCGAGCAACGTCGTCGAACGTCAACCGATTTGGCGATCCAGGGCTTACTGACGCGCTGGCAGGATCGAGCGTAAGGCCCAGGCCGCTGTCCTGCCCGTCCGTGAGCAAAACGATCGATTTGCGTCCCGTGCGGCCGGGAAACAGGTCTTGAGCGGCAAGATAAACGCCTTCATAAATATTCGATCCGCCCGTATCGCCAAGAAGGTCACGAACGTCGATGCGAGCAACCGCACGACGAACAAGCTCGCGGACGTCTGTAAAAGCGAGCTGCAGATATGTATGAGCCGCAAAATCGACGACGGCAGCTTGATCCAGTGGCGAAAGGGCCCCAATGAGCGCATCCGCCGCCTGTTTCATTTCATCCGAGTCACGAAGCACGCTCGGGCTTGCGTCGATTATCAGGGCTACGCTCGCCGGTTCATGGGAGGCGTCAAAATATGAAATGGTCTGCTCGACGCGATTGTCGAATACGCGAAAGTCTTCTCGCCGCAGACCGGGTACATCCATGCCGTTTATGGACACGCTGCAAGTCACAGGGACCATTTGCGTAACCACATGGATGGGAACTGGGCCCGTGGGTTCTGAGTTCGTGTGGCCGATTGGTGGGTGTCCGCTTGAGATGGCACGGAGCTCACCGGTAACCGGGTCGCGCTTCCAAGTGATCCCCTTATCCATTTCGCGCGGATGTGGCAACCGTTCCTTGTGCCTTGCCTGTGTTGATGTTGCGGCGCCTGGGGCGGAGGTCGAACCCCCCAGGGTCAACAGCGCCAGGAGCACGATAGGCATTAAGCGATAGAGGCAGACCTGGATCGCCGCGCTTCCGATCAGCGGCGAGCGACAGAATACTCGCATCCGACTAGTCTAGATCGAAATCTCGAAGTGGTTTTTCGACGGGTTGGTCTTTGGCTTTCTTGAGGCCTTCCGCAAATTTACGAGAGAGGACATCTTCTTTCGTTCGTTCGGCTTCGACAGATGCTCGAAACTTGGCCTCGACTGCGTCGGCCTGCTCTCGCAGCAATCGCGCAGTGTTATCGAGATCCACCGATGGATGCCCCTTGGGAGGCGGCTCGTGTGATAGAACGGCGCCCAACTGCCGGTCAACCATCAGCTTGGCGTGACAGCAAGGGCAGCCAATTTCAAATGTCTCGACGCTTCTTTTTGCCATGTGCATATTTTACGCCAAATCGAGACACGGCCAAGGCCCTCTGGCCCGTGGCAGTAACTGAGCGCACCGGAACAGCGTAGCTAAAATGAAGAAGGGCGCCTCGGTGGCTGAGGCGCCCTGACAAATGCTGAATACAACAACGAGTTAGGCCGGAGCGGGCTTCTCTCCCTTAGCAAGGCCGGGAACGGCGCGTGGCTCAGGCCGCAGGGTAAGCTGCGGTTCCTTACTCGGCACCGGAGGAGCCGCTGGCGGCGGAGGCGGTATCTTCTCGGGAAGCGGTTTTCCTTCAAACAAGAGCTTCAGCTCGACAGCATCGAGAACCTCGCGCTCAAGCAAGGCTTGCGCGACCCTTTCGAGCGCATCCCGATACGTCTCCAGTATGTTCCGAGCGCGAGTATAGGCGGCATTGACGATACTGCGGACCTCGATGTCAATTTTGATCGCGGTGTCTTCGGAATAATCGCGGTGCTGCGCGATTTCGCGACCCAGGAAGATTGCCTCTTCCTTCTTGCCAAATGTCAGCGGCCCCAGGGTGCTCATGCCCCACTCACAAACCATCTGGCGGGCAATCTCCGTGGCACGTTCAATGTCATTCCCGGCGCCAGTCGTAACGTGGTGCAGGAAAATTTCTTCGGCGGCGCGGCCGCCCATCAGTACTGCGAGCTGCGATTCGAGGAATTCCTTGGTATAGGTGTGCTTATCGTCGATGGGCAGCTGCATGGTGACGCCCAGCGCCATGCCGCGCGGGATGATCGTGACTTTGTGCAATGGGTCCGCGCCCGGAGTCATGGCGGCAACCAGAGCATGACCTGCCTCGTGGTAGGCGGTATTCTTCTTTTCCTCATCGGACAAAATCATCGACCTGCGCTCGACACCCATGAGGACTTTATCTTTCGACATCTCAAAGTCCGCCATGGTAACCAACTTGCGGTTTTGGCGGGCTGCCCATAGCGCCGATTCGTTGACGAGGTTGGCAACATCCGCTCCGGAAAATCCCGGCGTGCCACGAGCAATCACAGAAAGATCGACATCGTCCGAGAGAGGCACTTTGCGCGTATGCACGCGGAGAATTTCTTCGCGGCCGCGCACGTCCGGCCGCGGCACAACGACGCGCCGGTCGAAGCGGCCAGGACGCAAAAGGGCTGGGTCGAGAACGTCCGGCCGGTTCGTTGCCGCAATCAGGATTACGCCTTCATTGGACTCAAATCCGTCCATTTCGACCAGCAGAGCGTTCAGAGTTTGCTCACGCTCGTCGTGGCCGCCGCCCAGCCCGGCTCCGCGGTGGCGTCCCACGGCATCGATCTCGTCGATGAAGATGATGCAGGGAGCGTTCTTCTTGCCTTGCTCGAATAGATCGCGGACGCGGCTCGCGCCGACTCCTACAAACATCTCCACGAAATCCGATCCGGAGATCGAAAAGAAGGGAACGTTCGCCTCACCCGCGATCGCTCGAGCGAGCAATGTCTTGCCGGTTCCCGGGGGGCCTACCAGAAGCACGCCCTTTGGGATGCGCCCGCCCAACTTCTGGAATTTTTGAGGGTCCTTGAGAAAATCGATGATTTCGTAGAGTTCTTCCTTGGCCTCGTCAATGCCGGCTACGTCTTTGAATGTGGCTTTCTTCTGCTGCGCGGTTAGCAGGCGCGCTCGGGATTTCCCAAAACTCAGCGCTTTATTACCTCCCGCCTGCATCTGCTTCATCATAAAGATCCACAAGAAAACCAGGAGAATGAGCGGGCCGAAGTTGAGCAGCAAGCTAAGCCAATTCGCGTCCTTCACTTCCTTGTAGTTGTAAAGTACATGCTGGTCTTGGAAAGCCTTGGTGACGTCCGGGATGGCAGCATTGGCGATCGTAACGCCGCGGAACTTCGCGCCATCGCGGTATTCGCCCTGCAATTCAGCGCTATTGGGAGACAGATAAATCGTCACATCTTTGACATCTCCCGTTTGAACCTTAGCCAGGAAATTCGTGTAGTTCGGCTCGTCCTCATGCGCTGTAGGACCGCCGGTGGAAGCCATCTTCCACAAAACGACCGCCAACAGAATCATCAACAGCCAGAATAAAATAGTGCGTACGGTAGAATTCACGTCTTACCTCACCTCTGCGTATGCCTTTCCAGCTTGCGTGGGCCCTTTCCGGACATCTATTCCGAAAATTCTCATTTGCGACGCAGAAACGATTCCTAAAAAAAGATCTCACGCCACCAGCTCATATCCACTAGTTAGTTAGATGCAGCAGCGGAGCCGGCGTATTCAGGCTTCAGATTCAGTTACACGCCGCCAGCAGTTTATGATGTATTGAAAGAAATCTCGCGGCAGTGCTCGAAAGTTCCGAGTCAACTAATGCGTTTTGCAGGATTGCATAGAGCATCGCCCATTCTCACTCTTAATCGCGGTCTTCCTCAATGACAACTCCCATCCGCGTATTTTCGCCAGCGCAAAAATCACCCGCAGGAGGCATTCCCCGCGCCCACACCACGTTCCCGCCGCATTCAATCACAGGCCAAAGAGAACGCTCTACCCTTGGAACCCGCCGCGTGAGGAACAGTCGCTTCAATTTATAATCGTGGCGGCATCCTAGCGGCCTATAGGAGTCTCCTGCACGCCAGTTCCGTAGCATCAAACCACCGCGGAGCAGGTCCGCATCGAAGGCCTCGCCAAGTCTAGTGTCGCGCTCCCGGAAGGACCAGTCAATCATTTTCAGATGGAACCGACTGCCCAGTTCCGGAACGGAAATAGTTCTCGTCCCATGCTCAGGAAGCTCCATAACGTATTGATAGGCAGCGGGATACTTCGTCGTTCCCATCGCACTGTGAAATTCCGCTCGGTCGAGTTGCAAGAACACCAGCTCGTCAAAACTCCGTTCGACAATGACGCCGCCGGGAAGTTCAATACGGCTTCCACTGGTGGATTCGCTGGCAAGACGGATCACCTGCTCCACATGGGTCGCCGTCAGCTCCCGGCGGTCGCCACGCACGCCCTCATACAGGCGACGGATCAACCGTCTGGTCACAGGGCGTTCGGCAAAAACCGATTCCTTCGAGAGCTGTAAGGTCTTGTGCCATGGGTTGCCTGGCTCGACCGTGCTCTCTAGAATAGGGGGAGATAATTCCACAGGCAAAAGCAGGTCTTCAATCCGAATCGTTAATTTTTTGTCTTGAGTCCTGACAAATACGCGATAACGATCCTCGATGAACAGGGTCCAGAATCCCTCTTCTTCCCGGGACAAGCGCGCCAATTCGTTAAGATGCTCGGTGATGCGGGGAGAAAAATCTCGTTCTAAAACAGGTAAGAGTTTTTCGCGGATCTGTGCGCGCTGGCGGCAAAGGTCATTGTTCGTCGAATCCTCACGCCAGTTCTGTCCTAGCCCGCGAAGATACCCGCGCAGGTCCTGCCTGCGTGTTGCGATCAGTGGCCGGACAATCGAGCCCATAACAGGATGAATTCCCGACAGACCGGTCGGTCCCGTCCCGCGAAACAGCCGCGCGAGAATCGTTTCCGCCTGATCGTCTGCGGTGTGCGCCACGGCGACTCGCGTTGCGCGGCCCTCCTCGACGACACGCGCGAAAAATGCGTAACGGAGACGCCGGGCCGCATCCTCGATGTTCCACCGATGTCGCGCGGCCGCACCCGCAACATCCTCGCGCGTGAGGATGAATTCCAATCCGTTCGCGCGGCTCAGATCCGCAACGAATCGGGCGTCGGATTCGGATTCAGCGCCACGGAGGGCATGGTTGAAATGAATAACGAGCAAGGTGACGCCAAGGATCTCGCGAAGCTCGGCAAATAGCCTAAGGAGAGCGACGGAATCCGCACCGCCCGAAACCGCCAATGCGATGCGGTCACCCGGCTGCATCATTCGCGCGCGATGAATGGTGTCGAGAACGCGTTGGTTCAGCGCGGTCTTCAAGATCCCGTCGGGCCGCCGGACAGAACGTGCCCTCTCTGGATATGGTAACAGCCGGAAGGCGGAGGGTCGAGCGCTCCAAGATCGTGTGCCTCGACCCTGGCGTTCGGGACGTTATCGGGGCTGCATCCCGCCCCACGCTTTGTCTTCATGCGCAGAGCCAATTCGTTTTCAGCGTATCCGCCGAGATTCCCGCGTCCAGATCGCCGAAATCCCAGCATGGATTGCGCGCGATCATTGTCCGCAATTCACTATTGACGAATGGCAGGCTAATGTGCGCTATGGCTGAGCAACCAGAAAACTGGTCCTTGAAATTTTGTGGCGGATACAAGCCGACATCACCGGAGTTCCGGATTAGAACTGCCGCTCATTTTCCACACAAGCAAACATGCAATACCACGAGCCATTCCCTGGTCGCCAGTGAACCTTGTTGTAATTCATTTAAGGTTTCCGACAATTGCGAATCGATATGTGTGTCACGAGTGGCAGAATAGAATGCGGTGAAAACTCAGGATACCTCAACAACATCTCCGTCGGTTAAGACTGGCATCTCGCAAACCTGGCGATCACTTCGGCATCGGAATTTTCGACTGTATTTCGGTGGCCAAACCATTTCCCTGATTGGTACTTGGATGACACGCCTGGCGACAAGCTGGCTGGTCTACCGACTGACCGGCTCCGCCGTTTTGCTCGGAGTTGTGGGATTCGCTGGACAAATACCAACGTTCTTATTTGCCCTGTTTGCCGGGGTTTGGGTTGAAAAGAACCTTCTCGATATCCATATGCGCGCTGCGCGCTAAAATCACGCGTCAATGACCGCCGCACTGATTATGGGAAACGCCGCCGTGACCGTGGTGCCATTTCCATCCGATTGAATTTCGAGGGCGCCTCCAAGCTCCCTTACGCGTTCCCGCATTCCACTGACACCTCCGCCATGGCTTGCTCCGAGCGACATGGGAATACGGCGTTCAGGGGGAATCCCTTTCCCTTGATCGCACACTTGAACGGTAAGGATCGTTTCCTCGGAAGGCCAAATTTTGATACGCGCGGTTTTGCTTCCCGAATGGCGGTAGACGTTGGTCAGGCATTCCTGCACGATCCGAAAGATCGAAATTTCCACGTTGGGTGCAAGGCGGCCTATTTCCGGCGCAAGTTCCAAGGCGATCTCGATCTTGCTGCGCTCGGCAAACCCGTCCGCAAACGATTTGATCGCAGGCAGCAGGCCGATTTCATCGAGAAGGGCCGGATGAAGCAAGTGCGAGATCGTGCGTATTTCCTTGGAGAACTGCTGCACCAGCGCGGCATTCTGACGCAACGCATCGGCGGCCGTGGGGCTGAGCTTTTCCGCTTCCATTAGAGCCAATTCGTTATTCATCGAGATGGCGGCGACGACTTGTCCGGCGCTATCGTGCAAGTCGCGAGAGATACGCCGGCGCTCCTCATCCTGGCTCGTCATCAGACGGGCCGACAAACTACGGAGATCACGGTTCAACATCTCCAGCTGGCGCGTTTTGCGATGCAGGTCCGCGAAGATGCTTACTTTCGCTCGCAATAACTCCGGAACGATCGGGACGGAAATATAGTCCACCGCTCCCCGCTGGTACGCTTTGAGCCGATCTAAATCGGTAAGATGGACCGCGGAGATAAAAATGATGGCGGTCTTCTGGAAACGGGGGTGCTGGCGAATCATATCCGCCAATTCGAATCCGTCGAGTTCCGGCATGCTAACGTCCATCAGAACGACCGCGACATCGGTTTTCAGCAGGTGGTCCAGGGCTTCTCTGCCGGATTGGGCTTTGATCAGATTTTCGTCCAATTCCTTGAGTATGACTTCATAGCTGAGCAGCTTGGCCGGCTGATCGTCCACCATGAGAATGTTGACCTTCTGTTGATCCTTCATCATGCTTTAGTCACCTTGGTCGACGTTGGGCTGTTGAGTCTGCAACAGAACCTGTTCTTCCGCTATGCGAAGTAACTTCTACCGATGAAACCACATCCGGAGCGCCGAAAGGAGCTGTTCCGTATTTACAGGTTTTGCCAAATACTCCGATGCTCCGGCTTCCAGACACTTTTCCCGATCTCCTTTCATCGCCTTGGCCGTTAAAGCGATGATCGGCAAGCGGCGGAAAGAAGGGTTTTGCCGAATGACCTGCATCGTTTCGTATCCATCCATTTCAGGCATCATGATATCCATTAACACAATGGCCACGTCGGGAGTCGTCTCCAGCGTTGCGATCGCCTCACGACCTGTCCCTGCCGTGAGCGCGATCATCCCGCGGCGTTCCAGCACGCTACTGAGCGCGAAGATGTTGCGGACATCGTCGTCCACTACCAGCACCTTCTTGCCCACGAGCGATTCATCCGAGTGAAGCAAGCGTTCGAGCATCTTCTGTTTTTCCGGCGGAAGGTCGGTCACGACACGATGCAGGAACAGCGCCGTTTCGTCGAGCAGTCTTTCTGGCGACTCCACTCCCTTAACGACCACGCTGCGAGCTAGCATGCGCAGGCGCGCGTCTTCTTCCGGCGACAAGTCCTTGCCGGTAAATACAACCACCGGCAAATGACTCAGCGATGGAGTATCGCGGAAACGTTCCAGTACGTCGAAGCCCGACATATCCGGCAGACGCAGATCGAGAACCACACAGTCGAACGATTGTTCGTTGACAGCCTTTAGCGCTTTAGAGCCAGTGGCGACAACTTCCACGTCAATATCGTCGTACCCGAGCAGTTCCTGGATGCTGAGCTGCTCGCCGGGGTCGTCTTCCACCACCAGGAGCCGCTTGCGGCGTGGCGCGGTATATTCCTTGATGCGAACGAACGCAGCTTCCAGCTCATCCGGCGTGGTTGGTTTAGTCACATAGGCAAACGCGCCCCTCGCCAGACCGTGCTGCCGGTCTTCGTCCAATGTCAGCATCTGAACCGGAATATGGCGCATCGCCGGATCTTGCTTGAAATGATTGAGAACAGTCCAGCCCAGCATATCCGGCAAGAAAACATCGAGCGACACAGCAACAGGGTGGAACTCTCGGGCCAGCTCCAGGGCTTCCGCGCCACGCGCGGCGATTAAGACCTTAAAACCTTTCTCGCGGGACAGGTCGCATAGCAGCTGGGCGTAGTGGGGATCGTCCTCAACGATTAGGAGGACGGCATCGTTTTCCTTCAAATTTTCCCGATCGTCCGGGATCCGGTCGTGCGAACGCTCCGATGTCATTGCGGCGGAAGGCCGAATGGCCGGAGAAACCGTTGAGATTTTGGTGTCCACACTGGCGGTACCTGTCGACGGCCCAACGTATGTCTGCGGCAAGTAGAGTGTGAACGTACTTCCATTGCCCGGGGCGCTGTGCAGTTGAATCTCGCCTCCGAGCAGACCTGCAAGTTCACGGCTAATCGCGAGCCCAAGTCCGGTGCCACCATATTTGCGACTGGTCCCGGCGTCCGCTTGCTGGAACGCCTCAAAGATAAGCCGCTGCTTCTCAGCTGGAATGCCAATGCCCGTGTCGGAAACTTCAAAAGCAACCACGGAAGCCAATTTCCCGAGGACGGGATGGTCTTCGCTCCAGCCATTCTCGGCAGTGAACACATTCAGACACACGCCGCCACGTTCGGTGAATTTAAATGCGTTAGACAGAAGATTCTTGAGTATTTGTTGCAGGCGTTTCGAGTCGGTGATAAGGCTATGCGTAAGATTCGAGCCGGTCTGTATTTCGAAATTGAGATGACGGCTCTCCGCCTCGTGGCGGAAAGGCCGCGCAATCATGTCGAGCAAACTTGCAAAGAAGACCTCTTCCGCCTGGACGGAAACCGTTCCGGATTCGATCTTGGAGAGATCCAAAATATCGGTAATCAAGTTCAATAGGTCCGTTCCAGCGCCATGAATCGTCCGAGCGAACTCAACTTGTTTCGGCGTCAAATTACCGTCGGGATTGTCGTTGAGCTGCTGGCCCAGAACGAGAATGCTGTTGAGCGGAGTGCGCAATTCATGCGACATGTTGGCGAGAAACTCTGACTTGTATTTGGAGGTGAGGGCCAGTTCTTTGGCTTTTTCTTCCACGGCTCTGCGCGCCTGTTCGATTTCTTGGTTCTTACGCTCTACTTCGACATTCTGCTCGGCAAGCTGCTGGGCTTTTTGCGCAAGCTGTTCATTGGTTTGTTGCAATTCCGTCTGCTGCGTTTGAAGTTCGGCGGCTAATTGCTGAGATTGCTTCAGGAGACCTTCCGTTTGCATCGTGGCTTCAATGCTATTGAGCACGATACCGATGCTGGAGGTCAGCTGATCGAGAAACGCAAGATGCGAGGCGGTAAAGGCGCTCAGCGAAGCCAGCTCAATAACTGCCTTAACGCGGCCTTCGAAAAGAACGGGCAACACAATCACATTGCGCGGAACGGCTTGGAATAACCCCGACCGGATCGGAACGGCATGCGAGGGAACATCTGTAATGAGCATGCGTCTCTTCTCGGCGGCACACTGCCCGACAAGGCTGTCTCCCACACGGAGACGATCGGGGTGCCCGTCTTCCGAATTATCGGCGACGGCCGATAGCAAGACCATGTTCCCGGATTCCTCTTCCTCCATTTGATAGATAACGCCTTGCTGGGCGTTGACGAGCGGCGCCAACTCGGACAAGAGCATCCGTCCGACGGTGGTTAGGTCGCGCTGCCCCTGCAACATGCCAGTGAAGCGCGCAAGGTTCGTCTTCAGCCAGTCCTGCTCGTTGTTGCGGTCGGTGGTAAGACGAAGATTATCGATCATCGTATTGATGTAATCCTTCAGCTCAGCCACTTCGCCGCTAGCCTCGACCTGGACCGACCGGGTTAAGTCGCCCTTCGTAACCGCGGTCGCCACTTCCGCGATAGCGCGGACTTGATTGGTGAGGTTGTCAGCGAGAAGATTCACGTTGCCGGTAAGGTCTTTCCATGTGCCGGCCGCGCCGGGTACGTTCGCCTGACCGCCGAGCCGCCCTTCGACGCCCACTTCTCGGGCGACGGTGGTTACCTGGTCGGCGAAAGTAGCCAGCGTATCCGTCATGTTGTTGATCGTATCGGCTAGCGCCGCGACTTCTCCTTTCGCCTGAACCGTGAGCTTTTTCGTGAGCTCGCCATCGGCTACAGCGGTCACTACCTTCACGATTCCGCGCACCTGCTCGGTGAGATTTGCAGCCATCACGTTCACATTGTCGGTGAGGTCTTTCCACGTGCCAGCAACGCCAGGCACCTGTGCCTGGCCGCCTAGCTTACCGTCCGTACCTACTTCGCGCGCCACGCGCGTGACCTCGGCGGCAAACGCGTTGAGCTGATCCACCATCGTGTTGATCGTGTTTTTCAATTCCAGGATTTCGCCCTTCACATCCACGGTGATCTTGCGCGACAGGTCGCCGCGCGCCACGGCGGTGGTTACTTCGGCGATGTTGCGTACCTGGCCCGTGAGGTTTCCCGCCATGGCATTCACGGAATCCGTAAGATCTTTCCAAGTTCCCGCCACGCCAGTAACGTTCGCCTGGCCGCCAAGACGGCCTTCGCTGCCCACCTCGCGGGCCACGCGAGTGACCTCAGCAGCGAAGGAACGCAACTGTTCGACCATGGTATTGAGCGTCTCTTTGAGCTGCAGGATTTCTCCGCGCACGTCCACGGTGATCTTGCGTGAGAGGTCGCCGCTGGCGATGGCTGTGGCCACTTCGGCAATATTGCGCACCTGACCCGTCAAGTTGCTGGCCATGAAATTCACGTTGTCGGTAAGATCCTTCCAAGTGCCGCCAACTCCAGGAACCTGTGCCTGGCCGCCCAGCTTGCCTTCCGTTCCTACTTCGCGGGCCACGCGCGTGACCTCACCGGCGAATGCGTTGAGCTGGTCCACCATCGTGTTAATCGTGTTCTTTAATTCAAGGATTTCACCCTTCACGTCCACGGTGATCTTGCGGGACAAATCGCCGCGCGCCACGGCGGTGGTTACTTCGGCGATGTTGCGCACCTGGGCTGTGAGGTTGCCGGCCATTGAATTGACCGAGTCCGTCAAGTCCTTCCACGTTCCCGCCACGCCCGGCACGTTGGCTTGTCCACCAAGCCGCCCCTCGCTGCCGACTTCACGCGCCACGCGAGTGACCTCACCGGCGAATGCGTTGAGCTGATCCACCATCGTGTTGATGGTTTCCTTCAGCAGCAAGATCTCCCCGCTTACGTTCACGGTGATTTTCTTCGAAAGGTCGCCGCTCGCGATGGCGGTAGCCACTTCCGCGATATTACGAACCTGGCCGGTGAGGTTGCTGGCCATTGAATTGACCGAGTCGGTGAGATCCTTCCAGGTTCCAGCGACGCCCGGCACTTGCGCTTGTCCGCCCAATTTCCCGTCCGTGCCGACCTCGCGCGCCACGCGTGTCACCTCGGACGCGAATGACCGCAACTGATCCACCATGGTGTTGAGGGTATCTTTTAGTCCGAGGATTTCTCCCTTTACGTCCACGGTGATCTTGCGCGACAGATCGCCGCGCGCCACGGCGGTGGCCACTTCGGCGATGTTGCGCACCTGGCCGGTCAAGTTACTGGCCATGAAATTCACGTTATCCGTAAGGTCTTTCCACGTACCCGCTCCAGGCGCCTGCGCCTGACCACCCAATTTGCCTTCCGTGCCCACTTCGCGCGCCACGCGCGTCACCTCACCGGCGAACGCATTAAGCTGATCCACCATGGTGTTGATCGTGTTCTTCAATTCGAGGATTTCACCCTTTACATCCACGGTGATCTTGCGCGACAGATCGCCCAGGGCCACGGCGGTGGTTACTTCGGCGATGTTGCGCACCTGGGCTGTGAGGTTGCCGGCCATTGAATTGACCGAGTCCGTCAAGTCCTTCCACGTTCCCGCCACGCCAGGCACATTGGCCTGGCCGCCAAGGCGTCCCTCGCTGCCAACTTCACGCGCCACGCGCGTCACTTCACCGGCGAAGCGATTGAGCTGGTCCACCATGGTGTTGAGTGTTTCCTTGAGTTGCAGAATTTCTCCGCGTACGTCCACGGTGATCTTGCGCGAGAGATCTCCCTTGGCGATGGCTGTCGCGACTTCGGCGATATTGCGCACCTGACCCGTCAAGTTGCTGGCCATGAAATTCACGTTGTCGGTAAGATCCTTCCAAGTGCCAGCGACGCCCGGCACCTGTGCCTGGCCACCCAATTTTCCGTCCGTGCCGACTTCGCGCGCCACGCGCGTCACCTCACCGGCGAACGCGTTGAGCTGATCCACCATCGTGTTGATCGTATCTTTCAACTCAAGAATTTCACCTTTCACGTCCACGGTGATCTTGCGCGATAAATCGCCGCGCGCCACGGCCGTGGTTACCTCGGCAATGTTACGCACCTGGGCGGTCAAGTTTCCGGCCATGGCGTTGACCGAGTCTGTTAAGTCCTTCCACGTTCCTGCCACGCCTGGCACTACCGCCTGCCCGCCGAGCTTGCCGTCCGTGCCCACTTCGCGGGCCACGCGCGTCACCTCGGACGCGAACGAACGCAACTGATCCACCATCGTATTGATGGCTTCTTTTAGCTGGTGAATTTCACCTCGGACGTCGACTGTAATCTTGCGCGAGAGGTCGCCACTGGCAACCGCCGTAGCCACTTCGGCGATGTTACGCACCTGACCCGTCAAGTTGCTGGCCATGAAATTCACGTTGTCGGTAAGATCCTTCCAAGTGCCAGCGACGCCCGGCACCTGTGCCTGGCCACCCAATTTTCCGTCCGTGCCGACTTCGCGCGCCACGCGCGTCACTTCCGACGTAAACACACCAAGTTGCTGGATCATCGTGTTTACGATTGTCGCCGAGCGCAGGAACTCCCCCTCCAAGGGCCGCCCATCCACATCGAGCTGGATGGTTTGCGCGAGATTGCCCTTCGCGACGGCGGCAATCGCACGCGTAACTTCCGTGGTGGGGCGGAGCAGGTCATCCACGAGCGTGTTGACAGACATCTCCATTTCGCCCCACGCGGCTTTCGGCAGATCAAATCGCATGCGCTCGCGCGTTCGGCCCTCTTTGCCCACAACTTGTCCCACGCGCTTTAGCTCGTTGGCCATTTGCTGGTTGGCCGTGACGATTTCATTAAATGTATCCGCGATTTTCCCGGCGAGCCCCGTCCAATTGCCAGGAAGGCGCACCGAAAAGTTGCCGTCACGCATCGTCTGGAGGCCCGACAGAATTACAGTTAGATCGGTGAAGGAGATATCGACAGGAATATCCGGGTGTCCGTTGCTCTTCGCGTTTGGCTTTGCGTCTCTATTTGCATTTGCTTTGGCTTGTTCGGGTCTTTTCATGCTCATCTCCCAAGCACGACCGCAGGACGTGCCAATTCCGAACCGATGGCAACCCCGTATTTTACATTAAGGCAAAAATCAAAATACCCCCATTCATACTCAGGGTTTCAGGCGGAAATCTACAGTGTTTAGTGTATGTAAAAATGACGAGCTGAATCTCGTGGCGGCCTCGTCTAATGATCAACAGGGTCAGTCCGATACAACTAGTGGTGATATTCGCGCTTCTGCTTGCGATTGGTCCTGCTTTGGGATTACGATGCGGCTCTATGGGAACTCTCGTAAACGTCGTGGACGCCATTGTCCTTTTGCTTTTCATCATTCAGATTCCACGTGTGATTTGGAAGGAAGCGCCTCGTGGCGTTGGTTCGATACTCTTGTCGATCTGCGTCGCACTGGCTGTGATTACTCTTGCTTGGGTTTCTTTCACGACATACGTAGGCTTCTTCACGAGTGCGATAGCGCAGGTAATCTGGCTCGTGATCCTTCTGGTAATGGCTAACCTTTTGCGCGCTTCCTGGGCGAGCAAGCCGGTCGCGTAAGCTAAAGACGCACGCTCTGCTTCAGACTTCCCTCTTGAGATGGATCTATATCCGCCTCCACACCTTGTCCAGCTCGTAAACCTTGCCGAAACCGCTCAGGAATCGCCGCCTTGGATTTAGGGGTAATCCAGCATGGCACTTCGAGATCCGTGCGAGTAAGTTGTTTTCGAGGGGTGGCATATGCAAGCGATCGCGGCATACCTGATATTCGTGCTGGTTGTCATCGCGGCGGTGTTTTTAACCATTTGCGCCGGAGCGCTCTCCATAGCGCTTTACGAAGGCACGATCTGGATACGGTCGCGCTTATCTTCGACTTCGCGAGCGGGGCATGGAAAATCCACCCCTGCTGCGATGCTGCCGTCATAAGTTGGGTCTGCATGTGCACGGCGGCCAATACCCCGCGCCTATCGCTTCGTAGGCCCGAGACAATTCATCAGAATTGCTTTTTCGTTCCGGAGTTCTTTGTCGCGCTTGCTGGGAGCGTTAGGTGACCATGCTTGAGTTGCGGATCCGACGTCCGTAGCTGCGTATCCTAAAAAGTACGGGCAAATTCGCCGGAGCCTACGGAAAATCCACGATTGCGATCAAACAAGGCAGATTCGAAGATAGGCCGGTGGTTCCCCTCCTCTTTCTGCTCAATGGCGATCCTTTAGAGGGTCGCCCCTCGTCCATTTGGTCCAGGGAAGAACATCTGCACCCATGCGTTCCGCACTGTGAGAAGTGCGCCTAGTGCAAATGACCGCGCGAGATAAAGAGTGAGAAAGCGATCAAGACAGTCGCCCACAGTACGATCGTAATGATCCGATCGATCCGTTGGCTTCTTCGTAAACTGTTGGCGTCCCGAACCTCGGAACCCGGATTTTTGCGCCGGCGCAACAACGAAGGAACGAAGGGGATACTCGAAATGAATGCGCATGCGATGAGGATTCCTAAAACGATCCTGGACGCAGCCGCCGGTCCATAGATCAACACCAGTGAAAACAGGTAGATCACTACGGATGCATTCGCAGTGACAAGCACCAGGGTATACAAGAGCCGGTAGGGCTTAGCCGTCCGGTCGATCCATCGGCCGTCACGTTCTCCGTGAGAACGATTCGCAGGAACGCTCGAATCCCGTGCCGTGTCCATATGTCCCTTCCCCCGGGAGATAGATACTCGGGACCAGAGTTGAAAGCGCGCCCTTCACAGCTTTTGTTGCAAGAGCGGTGAAAGCTCGCATCGTCCCGCCGTCGCTTTTCGCGGAACGGCTTCTATTTTTTAGTTGCGTTCATGCAAATAGACTTTAGCAATAACCAGCCTGCGAGTAGCCAATCAAATTTTGCTTAGGAGAATCTGGACACTCACCCCGCTGCCGGTCGGCCCAGCACCTCGATATGGCCAGAACTTACTATGCATTCACGGGCGAAGCTAGCAAAACCGGAGTATGGAGTCAATGGAATGTACTTGTCCACATGATTGGAAGTTATCCGGCTCTATTGATATCCTCGTGAAAAGACAGCGATGCCCTGGCGGTAGCGGTTGAAACTCAATCCGAGCAGCGGGGTTTGACGTTCCTGCCGGCGCAGCCAGCGGCTGCGCCATGCATCGCCGGACCCACACGGCAACTTTATCTGCGCGCGATTCCCGAAGAGCAGCGAAGGGGTTGGAAAAAGTCGAGAAGCTTCTTACTGGACTCCCATGGACCCAAGCTTCGGAAGTCACAAAGACCAAATTAGCAACTGATTGAATTTGCAAGTGCTGTTGGTGGACGTGGCCGAGATCGAACCGGCACCCCCTCTGCTTGCGAAGCACGATACTTTGCTCCAATCCTGCACCGCGTATTTTAACCGCTGGCGTTTCCAACAAATTGGGGAATCTGCTTTTCGCTGAAAACGAATCCCCCTATGATGAAAAACAACATAAAAAACGAATGTCACGAATTATGGACGAGTTCATTCACTTGCAGTCTGCCAAGTGTGCTGCATAGAATCGATGAGCGAATCCAACGCTTCAGCGCGGTCGCGAGGAGAATATCGAATCGATGCGGGCGGTGCTTCAACGAGTAAGCCGTGCGCGGGTTCTGGTGGGTAACAGCGTTGCTGGCGAGATCGAGGCGGGTCTCCTGGTATTAGTTGGTATCGGCCGCGAAGATGTTCCGGCCACGGCCGCATCTTTGGCCGACAAGATCGTGAAGCTTCGCATTTTTAACGACGAGCAGGGCAAGATGAACCGCTCTCTTCTCGACACCGGCGGCGCGCTTCTGGCCGTATCGCAGTTCACCCTCTATGGCGACGCGCGCGGCCAGCGGCGCCCGAGTTTTATCCACGCCGCGCCTCCCGAACTTGGCAAAGCCATCTATGAAGAATTTGTGCGCGCTGTGCAGGCGCTCGGCGTGACTGTCGCAACGGGGGTTTTCCAGACACACATGTCGGTCGAGCTGGTGAACGACGGCCCCACCACGATTCTCCTCGATTCCGACAAGCTTTTCTAAGCTGCGTGGCCCTTCCGAGCCGCACGCGCGGCGCTATAATGAAAATTCAAGCCGCCATCGCTTCGGAAAGGTGCTGATGAGCGAAATTGCCAGAATACTCGACCAGATGGATCGCGCTTTCTCTGGCAGCGCCTGGCACGGCCCTTCGCTCATGACTCTGCTCGAAGGACTCTCCGCCGAAGATGCTTCCAGGCATTCCATTCCGGCGGCGCACTCGATCTGGGAGCTCGTGCAACACATTGGCGCCTGGAACACGATCGTGCAGCATCGATTGAACGGCGAAACCATGGATGTCACCACGGAAATCGATTGGCCGCCCATCTGGGAAGCGAGCGACATTGCTTGGAGCCGGGCTGTCGAGAATCTCGCCGCCAGCCGCAGCCGCCTGCGCCGCGTTGCGGAAGGCTTGCGCGACGACCAGCTCGCGGAGATTCCCGCAGGCTGCCGCGATTCGCGCTACGTGATGCTGCATGGGGTGGTGCAGCACGACCTGTATCATGCCGGACAAATCGCGGTGCTCAAGAAAGCGCTCTTGTGAGCGGAACTCCGCGGGACCCTGTGACCATCGCCCGATGAAAGGGACATGACCTTCAGGCCGCACGCACTGGCAGAATTCGCCGTCTTTATCGTAGCCGCCTGCTGGTTGGGGTTTGGCATGATTCTCGCCTTCGGCAATCGGGGCGCAGCCAAAGCGTCAAGAAAGCGCGATGCGATATCGCACCTAGGATTCTTTTTACAGTGCTGCGGCTACGCCATTTGTTTTATTTTCCACCGCACTTATTTCTCGTCGCTTATCCCTATGTCAAAAGTGATGGAAGGGACCATCAGCGCGGTGGCGATTACCATTGCGTTGGCTTCCGAGTGGTTCTGTTTTGCCGCGGCGCGCGCGCTAGGTAGGCAGTGGTCGCTCGTCGCTCGCGTGATCGAAGGCCACGATTTGATCGATCGCGGGCCGTATGCTGTGGTTCGGAACCCGATTTATCTCGCCATGTTCGGCATGCTCGTGGCCACTGGGCTCGCCGTCAGCCGCTGGCACGCTTTGCTCGTCGCCATTGTAGTGTTCCTGGCCGGGAACTCCATTCGCATTCAAAGCGAGGAACGCCTGCTGCGCGAAGCCTTCGGCGTGCAATTCGACGACTACGCTCGCCGCGTGCCCGCATTCTTTCCTCGCCTCCTTTAAACTGATCTGCCGGCCGAATTTGAAAACCCGGCGAATTGCCCCGGCACCGCGTCCAATCGGAATGTCCAGATGTGCGTTCCGACCGGATAGCTTGAATCCCGAGCGTTTATCGGGAGCTAAAAGCCACCGCCGCCACCGCCGCCGAACCCTCCCCCCGATCCCCCTCCTCCGCCAAAGCCCGATCCTCCCGAGCTGCGCGGAGACGACGCCATTACCGTTCCGGCCTGTGCCGACATCATATTGAGGTCGTTGACCAGCAAATATAGCTGGAATCCAGCGCCGTAACTGCCCTGATACCACTGTGGAGGTTGCATCGCAATGCCCGCGAACGCCTGCACCCACTTTTTTTCCACGCGCAGGGCCATCGCATACGGAAGGAATTTCTCGAACATCTCGGGCGCGTTTTCCATTCGGTCGATTCGGTCCTTCTCCACGCGGCCGAGGAACTGCTCGAAACCCAGCACTTTCGCAAATGTCCGTGCGCCGGCGATCGTCCGCGCCGTCATGAACCATCCGACTCCGCAGATGACCGCGCCCGTAAGAATGCCAGCGATTATCCATGTGAGCGATGCTACGCCGGTGGATCGTGCCAAGGTACCGGATGCCGCTACAAACAGGAAGCCGATAAGCAATCCCGCTCCAAGATAACCCTGCCGCACAGTGTCTGGCCGGTGCAAGTAGTAGCCGTCTGCTACGAGCGCGTCAAAGAGGCGATCCCGAATCGCGGGCAGATGCGTATAAAAATGATTCTGCAGGTCCGAAAGGTTCACATCGGGGTTCGTCCCGCCGTCGAACAGAGCCGCGAGCATTTCCTGCTCATGCGGCCGTGCGGCGCTCCATTCTGCCGCCGCCTTTTTCACGTGGAACACGTACTGCTTGTCGTGCATCAGCCCGAGCATCCTGTTTGCGTCCTTCTGCTCGATAGTGAGATATCCCTTCACGGCCAAATCAACGATCGTGGCCGTAATGTCGCGCATGGACGCCTCGTCATCCACCAGCGTGCCGCACTCGCCTGGCGTCAGCTTGTCCGGCGGCTCGTACTGCACCGTAATCGCATCGCGCTCCGGATCGCGTCCGCGCGTCCACCACAGCCAGAACATGGCCAAGCCCGCCAGGATCGGCAAAAAGAAGGGCCAGTTGCTGCGCAGCAGAAGCCACGCCTTCTGCAGGATCCCCGGCGCGCGGACGAATCCCTTGTCCCATCCGGCCACGGCGGTGAGCCCTTCACGGAAGCCAAGCGGCTGCGTGGTGTGAATTTCGACCACGTTATTCCGAACCGCCACTTCCGCGTTCTGCGCGCGCGAGCCAAACGCTCCTGTATAGGCGGTGGCGTGCAATCCGGTAACGCCCGCGGGCAGCTCGATTCGCGCGCTTGCGGCCTGAATCGGGGCTTCCCATTCGTCGCCGGTTACGTTCCAGTAAAGTTCGTCGTGATCGTCGAAAAACCGCAAAGCATTCGGCACGCGATAGTGCACCATCACGCTGCGCGTCGAATTGTCCGGGTCGGGCACGTAGATTTTGAACTGCTCGTACCGCCCCTGCCGGCTCCTCTCGTACCGCAGAAGGTGCCCGTCCTCGTCGGTAATGGAAAGCGGCTCGAGGAATAGCGTGTAATTCAGGCCCTGGGGCGTGGTGTATTCAACGGGAATCCTGCGGTAGATTCCGTGCCAGTTCACGCCGATGAACTGAGCCTCGATGGTCTCGATCACTTCGATCGACCCGTCGGGGCTCACCGTGATGTGGTCGTCGAAATTGCGGATCACCAGCTCGCGCTGCGCCGCAGCCGGGAGGGCGGCCATGAGCGCGAGCAGCGCCAGCAGGAAAACAGCCAGAGCGCGGCTCTTGGACAGCATGGAGCGGATCACTGCTGCGTCGCGCCGCCGAAATTAACCTTGGGCACTTCCCGCTCGGCCGGTGCGCTGATTTCGAAAAATTCCCGTGCTTTGAAGTTGAAAGTATTCGCGATCAAGTTTGAGGGGAACTGCGCGATCTTCGTATTGAAATCGCGCACCACTGCGTTGTAGTAACGGCGCGCATTTTGCACGCTGTCTTCGATCTGGTTCAGCGTTTGCTGGAGCTGGTTGAAGCTCTCCACGGCGCGGAGTTGCGGGTACGCTTCCGCGAGCGCGAACACCTGCCGCAGCGCCGCGGTCAGCATGCCTTCCGCGCCGCCCTTTTCCGCCGGGCCCTGCGCGGTCATGGCGCGGTTGCGCGCGGCCACCACTCCTTCGAGCGTGTCTTTTTCATGAGCGGCATAGCCTTTCACGGTCTCCACCAGGTTAGGAATCAGGTCGTATCGACGCTTCAGTTGCACGTCGATGTCCGCCCAGGCGTTGTCGCACTGCACCTTCAGCCTGACGAGACCGTTGTACATTACGATCACGAAGATCACGAGCAGGGCAATGACAATCAGAACAATCAGCATGAAGTCCCTCCGTTTCTCGCTGGTCCACTTTACCGCCAAGCATACGGGCGCTCGCCATCGCTGTAAAGCCAGGCCCACTGCGCGTTGTCGCCGGAGCTATGGGCCGGTGAGACGGCAACGCACCATTCAGCCGTCAAGACTTCTGGGAGCATGGGCGCAGATTGAACCGCGAGCCCGCAGTACTTCTTCGCAAAGTGTTAGAGGGGAAAAGTCGGCGATTGCAAATGGCCCGTCTACATGCGAAAGAGTGGACATTCGATTAATGAAGTTGTTCGCTGTCCATAGCCGGCTGCCCCCCATCCTGGCAGAGAATAGTTCGAATTTTCTGAGCCTGCGGTGCCCCCGCTCATAGAACATGCCGGAACGGTACCTAGATAGCACTGGAAGTGTTCCAAATTGAACAGTTTTTACGGCTGTTTTAACGGCAATCTTATCCAGATGAGAACGAGGGAGCTGAACCAAAAACAGGTTTCCTCCGTCCCCTGCCCAACGTGCGGGGTAGCCGCCGGACACCGTTGTGTCCTTAATACAGGTGGCCCGCGCATCGAACCACACCCCGACCGCAAGTTTTCGGCGGCCGCGGCAATTGAACGAAAAAGAGCTTCCCGTCGTCCTCTGGTCCTAAAGTTGTAACCATCTTCGGACAGATTCTTTCTTCAAGTGACGAAACAATTTCCGGCTCGCTGATTTTGGAAATTTAAATAAACGAATCGATCAATGTCTTAGCAATGTGTCTTGGCCATGTGATTTCTTCCTGGCTAGTTCTCTGAGTTCTCCGTTTATAATGCGCCATAATCGCTAGCGTGAAATCGCATTTTACGATACGCTCTGCGCCGAAGAGGGTCAGCCCCTACGCCTTGGGATGCTTTTCAAGACATTCAGCGCCGCCGTGTTTGGAATCGATGCCTACCTCGTCGAAGTGGAAGTCGACGTCGGTCCCGGACGTCCCGGGGATTTCAATGTCGTCGGCCTGCCGGACGTGGCCGTCAAGGAGAGCCGCGAGCGCATTAAGTCCGCGTTGCGGAACTGCGGCTTCGATTTCCCCTCGCAGCAATCGGTCACCGTCAATCTCGCCCCTGCCGATATTCGCAAGGAAGGCTCCGCTTTCGATCTGCCCATGGCCCTCGGACTCCTCGGTTGCCAGGGAACTTTCTTCGGAAAAATTCCCGATTCGTACGTTTTCTTGGGTGAGCTTTCTTTGGATGGCACCGTGCGCTCGGTGCGCGGCGCGCTTTCCGCGGCACTGGCCGCGCGCGAACGCGGCATCCGCAACGTGATCGTGCCGGAAGCGAATGCCCGTGAAGCTGCTGTCGTCGAGGGCATGCAGGTGTTCGCGGTGAAATCGCTCCCACAGGCGGCCGACATAATAAACGCTCCGGAGTCGTTCCGCCCCATCGCGGTGGATACTTCGCGGCTGCTCGCAGAAGCCAGCCAGTACGGGGTGGACCTGCGTGACGTTCGCGGGCAGATGTCCGCGAAGCGTGCCCTGGAGGTTTCCTGCGCCGGCAGCCACAACATTCTCCTGATCGGGCCGCCCGGCGCGGGCAAAACCATGCTGGCCAAGCGCATTCCCACGATTCTGCCGCCCATGTCGCTGGAAGAAGCCATCGAAACTACGCGCATCCACAGCGTGGCCGGCGTGCTCGACGATTCGCGCGGCCTCGTGGGCACGCGGCCGTTCCGCTCGCCGCATCACACCATCAGTGATGCGGGACTCATCGGCGGCGGCGCCGTTCCACGCCCGGGCGAGGTGTCGCTCGGCCACAATGGCGTGCTCTTCCTCGACGAGCTGCCCGAATTTCAGCGCAATGTTCTCGAAGTGATGCGCCAGCCGCTCGAGGACGGGTGCGTCACCATCGCTCGCGCCGCTCTTTCCATCAGTTTTCCCTCGCGCTTTATGCTCGCGGCTGCCATGAATCCATGCCCGTGCGGATTTTTCGGAGATCCTACGCGCGAATGCCATTGCACTCCCACGCAGATCCAGCGCTACGTCTCAAAAATTTCCGGGCCCCTGCTCGACCGCATCGACATTCAGATCGAAGTGCCCGCCGTGAAATACAAGGAGCTTCGCGGCAATGGCGAGGTGGAAAGCTCCGCCAGCGTTCGCGACCGGGTTCTGCGCGCCCGCGCCATTCAGATCGAACGCTATCGAGGAGAGAAAAACGTCTATGCCAACGCCCAAATGCCGCCCAAGCTCATCCGCAAGCATTGCGGGATTTCTCCCGAGGGTGAAAAGCTGCTCGAGACCGCCATTCAGCGCCTGGGCCTGTCCGCCCGCGCCCACGACCGCATCTTGAAAGTTTCGCGCACGGTCGCCGACCTCGAAGGCGCGCCTTCCATTGAACCCAAGCACTTGAGTGAAGCCATCCAGTACCGCACCCTCGACAGGACTTATTGGGCGTAAGCACTCACAGCCGGGCGTGATCCTCCGATCAGCCGGATATTGAGATCCGCATTAACTTGCCTTTCGCCGCTTCGATACGCATACTGGACTTTCCTTCGAGTTACAAAAATGGCGGCAACCACCCAACGCCTCGAAGTCACGCTGGAAACCCTGCTTGAAAGCGCGGACCTTGCCGAAAGCATGGTAACGCGCGTTTCCCAGATTGCGGGTTTCGGCGAGGAAGACGTCCACAAAATCGGCATGGCCGTGCGCGAGGGCGTCGTCAATGCCTACACGTATGGAAACCGGCAGGATCGCCGGAAAAAAATCGTCCTCAGCATCGAGTTCGATCCCGACAAGATGATCGTCCGCGTTTTGGACGAGGGCCGGGGTTTCGACGCCGCCGAAGTGCCGGATTGCCTGGCCGACGAAAATCTACTGCGCACCTCCGGGCGCGGCCTCTTCCTGATTCGCGCGTTCATGGATGAATTTGCCGTGCAACGTGGCCCCGCCGGTGGCGCCGAACTAGTGCTGGTCAAGAAGCTTCCTGGCGCAGGTCCGCCAATGGCAAATCCAAGCCAGTGTGACGGCGAAGCTTGAGCGCTTCGGAGTTTTCCCGTCTGTTTCGCTGGTGCCGCCCGTACTTTCTTGTAGCTCCTGCTCTGAACCCTCCATTCAATTTATGCAAAATCTCTGCCGCTGAAATGCGATCGCAATTCTGCAAGTTAGTAGGTTCGGGGAGCCATTCTTCTGCGCCCAGCCGGGCGTTACATGTGCTTGAATCTGGATATCGCAACATGAAAAACAGCTCAAACCATTGTCATCGCTTGCGAAGAACCTGTATGATTTTGACCGGGGGAATTTTTGAATGTCCGAAGTGAATTCGCAGACGGATTGGAAACAGCACGGCGTCCGCATCGTCCGTGCGGGTGAACTTGACTCGAACACAGCGCAGACCCGTGGTATGACGCGCGCTGAAGCCATCAGTTACGCGCGGGTTGGCTCGCAGAAACTTTGGGCTGGAACGGTGATCGTGCATCCCGATGCCCGCACCGGGCCGCACCACCACGGCGAATTGGAAACTGTCCTCTATATCGTTCGCGGCCGGGCCCGTTTTCGCTGGGGCAACAACCTGGAATTTGTCGACGAGGCCGGCCCTGGGGATTTCATTTACGTTCCACCCTACGTACCCCACCAGGAGCTCAATGCCAAGCGCGACGAGCCGGTGGAAGCCGTAATCGTGCGAAGCGGCCAAGAACCCGTCGTGGTCAACCTGGATATCGAAAGCCCCGAGCCCGTTTCAGGCGGCCCGCAGCCGGATCCCTTTCATTCGGCTCCGAAGCAATAGCCGCGGTGACAGCCTGGTTCTGGTATCGCCGCCCTGAAGTTCGCGGTCAAGCCTGCAATCGTGATAATATTCAATGCGCAAGCCTCCGCGTTTAGGTGAACTGTGGCGCATATTTCCCGTAAGGAACTGAAAAAAGACGAAGTCCGCGAGACATTCGCGTACGGCGCTGAAGCACTACTCTCGCATAAGCAGTTCACCATTTGGGTAGTCGCCATGGCGATTGTGGCAGCTTCGGCCTTTTACGGCTGGAGGTCTCACACGCAGCGCCAGACGATCCAGGCCTCGGCGGAATTTGACGATGCCATGCGGGATTTTCAGGCGCGTATCGTCACTCCAGGGGAAACAGCCCAGCCCGGCGAACTGACCTACGTTGACGAAAAAGTGAAATACCAGGACGCCGCAAAAAAGTTCGGCGATGTGGTGGCCAAGTACCCGCGCACACGACCAGGCCAGTTCGCGAAATACTACGATGCGCTCAGCCTTGAAAAGCTGGGCAAGAATGACGACGCGAAAAAATTGCTCCGCGAGCTCGCCGCTGGCGGCGATGAAGAGTTCGCAGCCATGGCCCGGATGGAACTTGCCGGGCTCAGCGACCGTACGGGCCAGCCGGACGAGGCGGTGAAACTCTATCAGCAGCTCCTGGCTAAGCCCACGGTGTTGGTGCCCAAGCCGGTTGTCCTTCTCTCTTTGGCCGAGCACTACGGCGCGAAAAATCCCTCGGAAGCTGCGAAGTACTACGGGCAGATCAAATCCGAATATCCGGATACACCGATTGCCCAGCAGGCTGAGCAGGAACTCGGTCTGTTGCCGGGCCAGTCCTGAGGAGTTCGGTGGCCATGGCGGCGCTCGCCTCCTGTGCCATGGACGTGCGCCGCTCTCGCGGGCGCCGTTACCCTGAGCCGCAGCATCCCTACCGCAACGATTACGCTCGCGACCGCGACCGGGTGATTCATTCTCGTGCATTCCGGCGTCTCGAGGCAAAAACGCAGGTCTTCACCACCCGTTATTCCGATCATTTCCGCAACCGGCTCACGCATACGCTCGAAGTCGCGCAGATCGCCCGCACCGTGGCGGGCGCCCTTCGCCTCGACACCGATCTGGCCGAAGCGCTCGCCCTGGTTCATGACATTGGTCATCCGCCGTTTGGTCACGCGGGCGAGAAGCAACTCGACGCCCTCATGCGCCGCCATGGCGATTATTTTGACCACAATCTCCATGCGCTGCGCATCGTCGAACAATTCGAGCAGTGCTACCTGGATTTTCCCGGCTTGAATCTTACATTTGAGGTTCGCGAAGGAATTGTGAAGCATAGCGGAGACTATTCCGCGCGGGAGTTTCCTGACTTAGCCGAGTACTTGCTCGGCGAGCGTCCCCCGGTCGAAGCTCAGTTGATCGATCTCGTCGACGAAATCGCCTATAACACCGCCGACCTGGACGACGCCTTCGAGGCCCGTCTGCTCGATTTCGACCGCCTGTGCGCCGAAGTCCCGCTCTTCGGCGAGGCCTATGCGGAAGTGGATCGCCGCTATCCGCGGGGCCAGCACAAGCTCAAGTTCAACGAGGCGCTGAAGCGCGTCCTCGATTGCCTGGCGACCGATCTGATCGAAAACACGTGCCGCCGAATCGAAACGAGCGGCGTCGACTCGGTCGACGATGTGCGCCGGCAGCCGGCCCGTCTTGCGGCATTCTCGCTCGAGATCGCGCGCCACAACGAAAGCCTCAAGCGATTCCTGAATGTACATCTCTATTCCGGCCCCGCCATTTCCGCCGATCACGATCGCTTCGTTGCCGCGCTCGATGCCCTGTTTCGCTTCTATTTGGATCATCCCGACAAGCTTCCGGCCGCGTATGCCGCGAGGGCCGCAGGCCAGCCGCTTCATCGGGTGGTTTGTGATTACATCGCCGGCATGACCGATCATTTTCTCCTGCGCCAGTGCCACGAATTGCTGGGAATTTCCTCCCGGTGCGAATACTAAGCCTTGCCAAGTGTGTCCTGTCGCTTCACACAGGCCAATGGAGTCATTATCCGTTTGGTGTCAGCCGCGCGGAACCGCTCCGGCGCCTTCCTTGACAAAGCGGGCACCCGTCCTATAATAAAGTTTCACCGCGAAAAACACGGGGAAATGCGATGTTTCTGGATGTCAACGAGCTCGGTATCCGCAAGATTCGGATCCGGAAAAGCTATTCTCCGGGAACCCTGGATTTTCATTCCGGTGAATTTCATCAGGTTGAGCCTCTGGAAGTCCGCGCCACCGCGGAACTGGTGGAAGAGCAGATTCGCATTTATGGCAACCTCCACACGCGTGTCGAATTGGTCTGCGCGCGCTGTCTCGATACTGTAGTGGAGGAAATTAGCCGTGATTTCGATCTCTATTACCGGCCCATGACTTCCATTGCCCATGAGGAATTGCACCTGAATCTCGACGACACTGAGATCGCTTTCTTCGAAGGCGAGGGCCTGTTTCTCGCCGACGTGCTCGCCGAGCAGGTGAACCTGGCTATTCCCATGAAAGTAATTTGCCGCAGTGATTGCCGGGGCCTTTGCCCGCATTGCGGCGCCAACTTGAACAACGAGGAATGCCGTTGTGAAACGCATGGTTCCGATCCCAGGCTCGCCCCGCTGGCCCGCTTGAAGCAGGACTGGTTCAAAAAACAATAAAACGTTACACTAGATTCTTAGCATTGGGTCGCTGTGTGTGTCGCGGCCTGCCATGAGGAGCTGGAATGCCGAATCCGAAACGACGTCACTCGAAGCGCCGCACAAGCAATCGACGTGCCCACGATCATCTGCACCCGCTTTCGCTTGCTGAATGCCCGAATTGCCACGAGAAAAAGTTGCCTCATCGGGCGTGTCCCCTCTGCGGCTATTACAAAGGTCGCGAAGTGATTGACACCACCGCCAAGACGGCCTAAGTTTTCCTCGCCTTTCAGAGTCGGGTACCTTTGGTGTTCAGATGACCACGATTGCTCTAGACGCCATGGGGGGCGACCACGCCCCTCGCGCCGAGGTGGAAGGCGCGGTTGTTGCCGCGCGCGAGCTGGGCGTGCGCATCCTCTTGGTGGGCCGGGAAGCCGTCGTCCTCCAGGAATTAGACCGCCATCGGCACCGTGGTCTCCCGATTGAGATCGTCGACGCTGCTGAAACCATTTCCATGACCGATTCGCCCTCGCACGCTTTTCGCCGCAAAAAGGGCAGCTCGCTCCATGTGGCTGCGCACTTGGTGCATGAGGGCAAGGCGGATGCCCTGGTCACCGCCGGCAATACCGGGGCAGCCATGACGGTCGCTCGCTTCATCATCGGCACTCTGCCCTCGGTCGATCGTCCCGCACTCGCGGCGGCCTTTCCAAACATGAAGGAAAAGGTGTCGGTGATTCTCGATGTCGGCGCCAACGTCGATTCCAAGCCCGAGCAGATCGAGCAGTTTGCCGTCATGGGTGAGATTTACTATCGCGCCATTTGGGGTGTGAAACGGCCGCGCATCGCTTTGCTTTCGATCGGCGAGGAAGAAATGAAGGGCAACGATCTCACCCGGGAAGCCGCCAACCGGCTGAAGCAGAGTTCCCTCAATTTCGTGGGCAACGTCGAGGGCCGCGATGTGTTCCGCGGCAATGTGGATGTCATCGTCTGTGACGGCTTCATCGGCAACATCGCTCTCAAGCTCAGCGAAGGTTTGGTCGAACACATCGGCGGCATGCTGAAGAAAGCTATCAAGAGCAGTTTGGCTTCCCAGTTGGGCTATGCGCTCTCCAAGCGCGCCTTCGACGATTTCCGCAAGCGCACCGATTATTCCGAATACGGCGGAGCGCCTCTCCTCGGGGGACGCGGGATCACCATCATCGGCCATGGACGCTCGAATCCGAATGCCATTAAGAATGCCGTTCGCGTCGCGGATGAGCTTTGCCGCGCGCGCATCAACGAAAAAATTGAACAGGAGCTTTCCGCTGCTGCCGTCGCTGCGCGCGGTTGATCGGAAAGGAAACCGTATCCGCCATGAGTAAGCTTGCCTTTTTGTTTCCGGGACAGGCCTCGCAATATCCCGGCATGGGCCGCGATCTCGCGGAAAATTTCCCCGAATCGCGCGCGGTGTTTGACGAAGCGGACGCCGCGCTCGGCTTCTCGCTCTCCAAGCTCTGTTTTGAAGGGCCCGAAGACGCCCTCAAACTCACCGAGAATACCCAGCCGGCCATCCTCACCGTTTCTGTCGCGGCCTTTCGCACCCTGGAAAAGCGCGGCATCGTTCCCGATTTCACGGCCGGCCACAGCCTGGGCGAATATTCGGCGCTGGTGGCCGCGGGCGCGCTCGATTTTTCCCCGACGGTGAAATTGGTTCGCAAGCGCGGCCGCTACATGCAGGAAGCGGTCCCGGCGGGCGAAGGCGCCATGGCCGCCATCCTGGGTCTTTCTCCGGCGGACATCGGCGATATTTGCAAAAAGGCCGCCGACGGCGAAGTTCTTTCTCCCGCGAACCTGAATTCGCCCGAACAAACCGTAATCTCGGGCAGCGCCGCCGCCGTCAAACGAGGTGTCGAAATCGCCTCGCAGAGCGGAGCCAAGCGCGCCGTAATTCTCCCTGTTTCTGCGCCGTTTCACTGCGCTCTCATGGCCGAGGCTCAAAAGCGCCTCGATCCCGATTTGCGAGCCGTCGCCTTTGGCCCCTTGCGTTTTCCGCTGATCACTAATGCCGACGCCGAGGCCGTCGCCTCCGGTGAGGAAGCTCGCGAAGCGCTGATCCGGCAGGTCACCCTCCCGGTGCGCTGGCACGATTCCGTCCGCGAAATGATCGAGCGAGGCGTTTCCGTCTTCGTGGAAGTCGGGCCGGGCAAGGTGCTTTCGGGATTGTTGCGCCAGATCGATCGTTCGGTGCGCTGCTTCAATGTGGAGGATTCTGCCAGCCTGCGCGCCATGATCGACCGCATAGCCCAGGCCCGCACCGAAGTTCCCGAGGCCTAGCTGCCCCTTTTGCAGTCACGATTGCCGCTGTAGCGGCTTCTTTATAATCCAAGCACGCAAGCGAACATCAGAGGCGCGACGATCGTCGCATCCGACTCGATGATGAATCGAGGCGTATCCACTCCTAATTTGCCCCACGTAATCTTCTCGTTTGGAACAGCTCCGGAATAGGAGCCGTAGCTCGTCGTTGAATCGCTGATCTGGCAGAAATAGGCCCACAGAGGTATGTTTTCGCGTCGCAAGTCTTGGTGCAGCATCGGCACAACGCAGATTGGAAAGTCGCCTGCGATACCGCCTCCAATCTGGAAAAAACCAAGTGGTGTGACGCGCGCCACGTCCGAGTACCATCGCGCCAGTTCAATCATGTACTCCACGCCGCTGCGAACGGTGGTTGCGGTCTTGATTTTACCGTCAATCACCTGTGCCGCGAACACGTTCCCGAGTGTCGAATCCTCCCAACCCGGAACGAAGAGCGGCAAATTGTTTTCCGAAGCCGCCACCATCCAGCTATCTGCGGGGTCAATCTGGTAATGCAGTTTCAGTTTTCCGTCGCCGAGAACTCGATAGAGGAATTCATGCGGGAAATATCGTTCTCCCTTGGAATCGGCCGCGCGCCATTCCTCCATCACAATTCGCTCGATCCGTCTCATGGCTTCTTCTTCCGGGATACACGTGTCGGTCACCCGGTTCAAATGGCCGTTCAGCAATTCCACCTCCTGTTCGGGAGTCAAGTGCCGGTAGTGTGGAACTCTCCGGTAATGATCGTGAGCCACCAGGTTGTAGACGTCTTCTTCCAGATTGGCTCCCGTGCAGCAAATTGCATGCACCTTCTCTTGCCGGATCATTTCCGCCAGGGAAATTCCAAGTTCTGCGGTGCTCATCGCTCCGGCCAGGGTGATGAGCATTTTGCCGCCACGGGAAAGATGCCCGGCATAGGCTTCCGAAGCGTCCGCCAGTGTGGCCGAGTTGAAGTGGCGAAAATGCCGTCTGACGAAGGTTGCAATGGGTCCCGCTGAGTTCGTCCCGGACGGGTTCATGGGTATCTCCTCGTGAACTGAATTGAGTACACACACAGGCGAAGGAAACGCAATCCCGTTAGAAATAGCTGGCGGTATAGCTCAACAGTCGAAGGAACTCATGAGTTGAGATATGAAATTGCAAGGAACCCGGATGAAATTCAAGTTGCACGGAGAATGGATAACACAGAAGTCTCGGACTTGGCTATCGAATTTGGCGTGTGATTCCGATTTCGTTCGATAGAAGATGCGCGCTCCGTTCTGTTGACCGGGATCTCGATAAGTGGGCGCCGGAATTCATTCGTCGCCCAGTGCTCGTCTCTATTGCTCTCAAGTGTGTGGATGCGATAGCTTCTAACCCTATGTTTTCACTCAAAGACAAAGTTGCTTTGATCACCGGTGCGTCGCAAGGCATTGGCCGAGCCACTTCGCTCGTGCTGGCGGAAGCGGGCGCGAAAGTCGCCGTAGCCGCGCGCAATACGGAAAAACTCTCCTCGGTGGTCGCTGAAATTGAAGCCGCTGGCGGCGTGGCGATGGCCGTGCCGCTGGACGTGGCCGACGCAACGCAAGTAAGGGCGGCCTTTCAGCACGTTCTCGCAAAATTCGGCCGCCTCGATATTCTCGTCAATAACGCCGCCATCACCCGCGACACGCTTGCTCTCCGCATGAAGCTAGAAGATTGGGAGGCGGTCTTGCGCACCAACTTGACCGGCGCGCATCTCTGCATCCAGCAGGCCCTCGGCGCCATGCTCAAGCAACGCTCCGGCCGCATCATCAATCTCACCTCCGTAGTGGCCGAGGCGGGCAATGCCGGGCAAGCCAACTACGTCGCGTCCAAAGCCGGATTGATCGGCCTCACTCGCGCTATTGCCGTGGAAGTCGCGTCGCGCAACATTACCGTCAATGCGATTGCTCCCGGCTTCATCGATACGCCCATGACCGAGATCCTCTCCCAGGAAATCAAGGATAAAATGAAGGCGCTCATCCCACTGGGCCGTTTCGGAACCGATCGCGATGTCGCCTGCGCCATCCACTTTCTCGCCAGCGATGAAGCCGCTTACATCACGGGCCACGTTCTCGATGTGAATGGCGGCCTTCACATCGGCTAAGCGGCTTTTTACTGGGTTATGCGCGTGAAGGCGCCTGGAACGCGCCCACTCTTGAGGGAGGGCTGCCGTTCTATTTCCTGCCAACTTAGCCGGCAGTATTTGCGTGACGCCGCTGATTTGCGTGAACTCTCTAAGTTAGGACATTCGCTGTGGCGGAGCTTATCAGCGAGGTTCGACCGTCTGTTCCGTTAGGCAATCGGGAGGCGGCATTGCAGATAATGGGCGCTGCGCACAGAACCGGAATCTTCCCGCGCCTGCCTGGATTTTCACGTCTTTGAAGTTTGCCG